>Ga0136643_10007593_pt1 | contig 15704 bp, 9 predicted proteins | sample TergutLab28metaG_FD_96883 | JGI IMG/M metagenome (GOLD analysis project Ga0136643, IMG submission 96883) | Labiotermes labralis P1 segment gut microbial communities from Petit-Saut dam, French Guiana - Lab288 P1 (version 3) (version 3) | ecosystem: Host-associated > Arthropoda: Insects >... | reverse complement strand
CCTGCCAGTTTTAATATGTATTTGGTAATCAATAAGAGTGTAACAGCTGTCAAAGTTTCAAACTTCTCTGGCCATTATCTCCGTAACCGTTCAACTTTGGATATAGGTGTTTTGGGTTATATCAGTGTACTTTAACATAACGAACACTTTCCCGAAGTCTGGCACATTCCTCCTGGGACACTCTGTATATTAAACTGTAGTATTAGTACCCAATGAACTTTTACATAGTTACCATGGACAACTTAATTATTTGTTCTTTATGTATCTTTTGCGCATCTGTGAACTGAAATCTGTGTAGCGCTATGTCCTGTCATCTGGTGGTGTTCCGCAGAACTCCAATATTTAGCCTAATAATGTCGCCTGCAATCTGGTGGCTGTCCGTGCAACTCTATCGTAGGAGTGTAATAGGACTGACATTTCTTTAGTTTATATATATATATATATATATGATATCTATGATCAAATGTTCTCATATCAACAATGAGAGGGCATGCAATCTGTTCAAACTCTACAATGGACCAACAAGAAACAAGATATTGATGAATGAAATGAGGGTGACAAAGACACGCACAGTAGTGCACCAATGAGTACTTCCAGGCTTTGAACCCAGCAGCACATAAACAATATGGCACATTATGAGCAATGGTTGTTGGATATCTTGAATGAAAAGAACAACAGTAGTGATAAGCAAATAACTTCTTTGTTGTCCCTTGTACCAGCTCTAAAAATTGGTTGATGTGAAGTACAGTACAAGACAGGATAGGTACATGTACGAGGGAGAGTCAAATGAAAACCTTAAATTTTTTTATCTCGTAATTTATTGAACACAAAAGGTACACAATGACTTCATTTGTCTATGTAGTCTCCATTGCATTCCATACAAGTGTTCCAGCGTTTTGGAAGTGCAGGGATACATCTAGAAAAAAAATTCTTTTGGCTGACAACGCAGCCACTCATGCACCGCCTGCTGCACCTCTTCATTGGACCTGAAATACTTGCTTCCCATCGCCTCTTTGAGTGGTCCAAAGACATGAAAGTCACTGGGGGTGAGGTCTGGTGAGTGCAGTAGATTTGGAAGACAGTCAAAGAACAGATCTTGGATTGTTGCAACAGTTGAACAGGCGGAATGGGGCCGAGCATTGTCATGTTGGGGCAAAACACCTGTACTCAGATGTCCACATCGTTTGGACTTGATTGCAGGATGGAGATGATTCTTTAGGAGATCTGCATACGTTGCACCGTTCACAGTGTTCCTCCTGGGGACGTAGTGCTCCAAAATTACCCCTCATTCATCCTAAAAGAGAGTCAGCATAACCTTTCCCACAGATGGTTGTGCGGAATTTTTTCAGTTTTGGTGAGGAGGCATGGTGCCATTCCTTGCTCGCTTTCTCGGTTTCCGGCTGGTACTAGTGGACCCAGGTTTCATCTCCCATAACAATTCTTCCTAGAAAGTCATCACTTTCTACTTCAAAGCACTTCACAAGTTCCTGGCAAGCATCAACACATCGTTCTTTCAATTCTGCAGTCAGCTGGCATGGCACCCACCTTGCAGACACTTTATGAAACTGCAGAACATCATGGACAATATTGCGTGCTGATCCATGACTCATACCCAGATGTGTGGCTGTTTCATTCACTGTTATGCGGCAGTTTTCCTTCACGATGGCTTCAAATGCTGCAATTGCCTCTGGTGTCACTACTTGGTGGGCCTGACCTGGTCGAGGAGAGTCTGTTACAGAACTAATGCCATTCATGAATTTCCTAGTCCACTCATACACTTGCTGTAGTGACAGACATGCATCACCATACTGAACGTTCATTCGTCGATGAATTTCGATGGGTTTCACCCCTTCACTATTTAAAAAACAGATGACAGAACACTGTTCTTCTTTGGTGCACGTTGCAAGCGGGGCTGCATCTTTACACTATTACAGTGCCATCATGTTGCATTCCTGCATCGTACTGCCACCTGTCGGACACTCTTCAAACCATGAGTATCACTGTTGTCAACTTACAAGACAATCGAGCTGTGTTTCGAATTTTTTATTGCACTTTTAAGGTTTTCATTTGACTCTCCCTCGTATAACACAAAACTGAGGCGCATTGGTGCAACCACTGTTTCAGTGGAGATGCAATAAGTATTTCATATTTATACTGAGTGTGTGTTTGTGGCCTTAGTTATCCACCATATGTGCATGCACCATGTTGTCATCAGTGCCTTGTCCAGCTCTAACTTTTTTTTTACATTATATCATAAATGGCATGATTTTTGAGCAAACTTTATTGAACATAAAATATGTGTTTTGTTCTTCTCTACAATGCTTGTCTGAAACATTTCTCATTCTAAGAAGAAATGAGCAAGATATGATCATAAATGTATACTGGTCTTCAAGTGAAGTACCTGTTCTTCTTCTCATATTTTAGTGAAACTGTAACTTTCTCGATAATGTTGAAAAATACTCAAATATCAACTTTCATGGAAGGAAGTCTAATGGGTGCTGAGTATTCCATGTGGATGGCTGGACAGATGGACAGACATGACGAAGCTAATAATCGCTATTAACAATTTTGCGATTGCGCCAAAGTGGAGAAGTTAGACACTGTGCGAACAGCAACAAATAGACTTGTCGACCTCAGTATGAACAGTGTATTTGTACACATACTTAATTTCATAGCACCACATCTACTTACTGTCCTTACTCAAAAAAATGCAGTTGACCTGCAGAATGTGGGTGTACAGTCCCTTAACACTCATCACGGCGGTCAGGGGGAAAACTACATTTCTCATCAAAAACACTGGCCTCTATCAATGCATGACTTTCTTTCCACTGGTCACCATTAGGTGTTTCACTTACAACAAGCACGAAGTCACAATGATGCACAGTTCTAACCACAAAGAACACTACCAAAAAAGCTATATTATCTTACATACACAAAACACAACTGCACTTCAGTCCAACCTATTTTTAACTGGACTACATTGTTTATTGCTCACAAACAAAAGGACAATTGGATTTGTCTGACGCCAACAAATGCCAAGATCAACTGCAAACTGCTCAGTCAATTTCACTACGGGTATCACATTCACATATAAAGCAACAAAACCTACATACAGTTTCGCAAATTTCAAATACTGGGACTGTTATATCTCCAAGTCTTTCAAATACATTATGCCATTAATGATGTGACCTGTTTGATCTTTGCAACATAAAATTACAAGTAATAATGTGCGGGATCAATGATAAGAAAAAAAAGTTGTTTCATATATTAGTGTTACCACTCATCTTTTGTCAGGCGATACAAAATTTTCACATTCGTATTCTGAAGCCCAGTCCTCAATCAAATAAAACCAGTACCCAATCAAATGTTGTACCAGACTTTCAAACTAGCACACATTCTACATATTTGTAATTCAAAGTTTACCAGCCACCAACAAAATACTCATATACTTACTTTGCACCAGCCATTCTCATATATAATTTTACAATATATTTCAGAATTTTAGTTAAATTTGATATTCAGGGCTGTTATTTATATTTGTCAAGACAATTAAGTTTCATTAAAATCGGACAAAAATATCGGGCACTTTACATGACGACATGTGTACATTTATGATGAAATCTCATTGAATTCTAGCTGGACACACACAAGTTTCTGCAAGAAAGCTCTACAGAAGAGCAAAACACACATTTCAAGTTAAGTCAATCCCCACTCCCATCCCACCCCCAAAAAATCGTGCCATTACGAGACAATTATTAAAACGCAGCAGAGCCAGACAAGCCACAGACAAACATAATGTGGCACAAAGAATGTTTAACCTGCATTTCGGGTAATTAGGTTCAAGATGTCTGTCCCAGTGGCCACACAGCCTAATGCGTAGGTCTACGGCCGCTCGCCTGGTGAGACTGTGGGTTCAAATCCCACCAGGGGCATGGATGATTTTCGTGAGTGTTGTGTGTCGTCACGTACAGGTCTCTGCGACGGGCTGATCACTCATCCAGAGAAGTTGTACCAACTGTGGTGCGTCGTCGTGTGTGATCCTGAAACCTCATGAATGAGGAGGCCCTGGCCCACTGGGGGGGCTCTCACACCAAAAACAAACAAACAGAAGTTCAAGACACACACAGTAATAACAGTTAACAATTATCGCTTATGACCGGATGTAACTTTTGAGGTAGAGACTTATTTTACATGATGGATAATGAAGGCAAAGATATGTGCATACATTTCACTTTTATATTTATCTTTGCATTCTGCAGAATACACAAGAGCTTGGCAAAGTTTTATACCGTCTTTGAAGATTTCACAATCCTTCAATGATAGTGCCAACATATAAGATCTCAGATTGGCCCTGCTGAAAGGCCAGCACTGTGCAAAGTGAAACAATTTATTTTGATGGACTTCATCCCTTTGTATTGTGAAAAAAAGAGTACTATTAATTTACTGCCATCAAACACAACAAATTTATTAAATCAAACACTGCATGCTACATGTTGTGGTCATCCTTGACCATCTTCAAGCATTAAAGTACATAAATTAAAACCCAAATGAATATAATGTATAAGTATTTAGAAATTAGTGAGACCTCACGGATTGCAAAATACTTTTAACACAAAGCATAGTAACTTTTTGTAATGCATCAATGACCCAAAATTCCTCCAGCCCCACCACTCCCCATTACACTGCACCCTTGTAGTAACAGCCCTGTTCCAAATATACGCTCGTGTCTCACCCTCCACTAATCAACACTATGTTTACACCATACAAAATATCCCCGCTCTGCCATCACAGTGCTGCGCAACGTGGGGTCATGGAGTGGAGGAAAACTATGATGGCCATACTCCCAGACGTGGAGGGAAGGGGTATCCATAATCGAAGTACTTCTACAAGATCATTTAGCCTTCCTGCTGATAGTAAACATGGAACATATTAAACTTAACATGCCGCTTTGACTGTACATCATTATTTCTTGTATTTTTAAACGTACGCACATACAATGAAGAGGTGAAAATTTTTCTTTTACAAAACTATTTGCTTGACACATACGCATTCAATTTAGTGTTTGGGTCAACACTAGCCTTTTCGCGCAACCTCATTCACATCTACCGCATTAATTCATATATTACACGAATACGTGGTCACGCACTTTTTGAATGACTCAACCAATACTAGATATACTACGTATCAACGCAAGCTTCATTTGAAGTACTTGTCGATATGGCGAATATTCAACGAAATGTGCTTAAATCTAATCTCAGACTAGATTAGTAGATCGTAAAAACAAAATGCAAGCACACGACCTTTCAGTGGGTTAAAGCTTTCATCAGTGGGAGAAGTTTGCCAAAGTGAATTTCGTTACCTTACACAGAAATCTACCACATACGAACGCAACGCAAATTCTTATATAACTCACATTCTCGACAGATTTAAGTACGTCAAAATATCAACAATGACGTCACACCGCTCGTAACACCTACTCACCACTCCACTCCGACATGCCTTCTACAAAGCCAAACGCAGTTGTGACCACATATCATCTAGTATAGGTTGTGACACAAACGTGAGCTACTAAATGATCTGTGAACGTGAGGATTACATGCTGGATCACAGCGTCAACGCAAATCACGGAATACGGAACATCGAACCGTGACGAAGGCCATACAACTTGTAGCTAGCTCTAATCCGTGGAGCAATGCGCAGAGCCAGGAACAATAACGTTGACAGGACGGCAAATATTTGGAAACTTCGTGACAATAGGAAATCTGTAATCTGTAAGAATTGAAACATATCAACATGCTGATACACATGCAGTGGAGGAAACCCATTCATACTTCAGTTTTGTTTTGCGATATAACAATATACAAACACCGTCGACGCAGTGGCACTATCACTATACGTGATTTTTCTGTATCGTGACTTTTCAACTGATTGTACGACTTCCACAACACGTATCAGAATTTGAGATTTGGAGGTCAGTACAACGAGCACTTTTTTGCTTCCACGATTAAAATAGCACTATGACGACTATTTGAGACTGAAACAACACTAGAACAGGGATTCCCCAAATATGCTCAGCGGATGCCCACGGATCCGCGACCAGATCTCATACATACATGCACACATAATTTCGTAGGTCCACAAATTCTGTCATACAACAGTCGGACATGAAACTTGTCAGAAAAAAACACATTACACACAAACAAACACAATACAATAAACAAATGTCAGTACTACAGTCTCCAAAATCAAATAATGTGCATAATATAATAAGATATTACAATACAAATTACAGCAGGAATAATCTCAGAGGATCCGTGGATACATTTCTTTAATAGCTACATTGAAGTTTATTCTTTTAATTAAAGGAATGTTTTGCTAAAAATAGTTGAAAGTCTTTCATTGGTGATATGTTTATTTCGAATGACCGTTAGAATATCTAAGCCCCTCTACCTTCGAAGCGCGCGACAGTCAAAACATATAATGCCTTGTTAGGTACGCTACTGGTATGTGTTTGCTGGTATCTACAATTGGTTCTGAGATATGTGCCGATTTATGAAATCTGTTCTCTTAAATGTAACTTCGGAAATCTTACCATTAAATGTAACTTTGCGATTTAAAATTAACCAATGTGTCAACTCATATTCTGTTCAGAATACGTGTATATCGCAAAATGAAACACACAAACATGACGCAAGGCGGGCTACTTTGCATGCAAGCGTTAAGTTATGGGGTGAATATGCTAAAGATGCTTGAACTTTTAGAAACATCATATATCTGTACAATAGTCGGCTGGACACGAATTAATATACAAAAACTAAAACGAAGGGATTAAGATGCCTAAAACACGACTTCTAGTGGTAAATCCCAATATCATCGAAACCCGTTTAATAGTTTCGACCTGAACCATACGAGCGTAATCAAACTGTGTCACCTAATAATCGTGTATTCTGTACGAAGAAGACGCGAAAATCCTGTCGAAGAATGGTTCAGCAGCTGTTTACATCCAGGAAGGACAAACTCAGAATGCTTCACTTTCACATTTCTACACCAGTGATCTATTTCCAGCTTTCAGTAGGTCAAAGAAATCCGTCTAGACGTGTCAAAATACATTATACTTCAATCACTGGTTGCGTAAAGACGCATTTCGATTCTGAATTCATTCGGTATTCACACAAAATAATAAATTATACTGAATGTGACTTGTTTAGAACCCCTTAAACCTTCTTACCCCACCATAAACGCAGTCTGTAGCCGCAACTAAAACAGTTCATCTGTTTCATCTAAGTGTATTCCTGTTTTTTTGTTTAGGCTGTCCATTCCGTGCATTTTTTACATCAGAGTACACCGCTTATTACATCCGCTAAACGCAAGCATCTCCAACATATTTCGGTACCAGGGTGCCACCTTCAGGAAGAACAAATGCCAGTTTTTAAAAACCAACTGTTTCTGCAAACAACAGGTTTCCAGAGTCAAATGGTTTTTAAAACTGGCATTTGTTCTCCCTGAAGTTGGTACATTTGTACCGAAACATGTTGGAGTTTCTCCTTAATACTGCATTAATTAAGACTATGCATATAGTTGGTGTAATCAACGGTGTACTTTATTCCTGTTTATTCAGTCTGAAATGATGATACATGGCCTATAGGTCCAACTGCAGTTGTAAAAAGCAAAATTGTTGCCAGTAAGTGTGACATCAGGCTTCAGATCATTCACAAAAAACAATAATTCGCATTCAGTCGGACCTGTGGTATTTACACAGTGATACAAAATTCCCGGGCGCCAAGTCGCCGTGGCGATTAAATATGGTACAGTGGCACTTAGAATATGTGTGTCTTCAGTACGTAACTTGCTTTGTGCCGCCCTTTTGACGCCTAGGATTTTGAGGTTGCACCTAGCTTTCTGGAAGCTCTGTTCACCCCTGATGTAAGAGAATTTAAACGTTACTAGTTTATTGTGAGTTTATAGTAACATTTTATGCACCTTATGTGACACAAGGCAAAGGGACGCTTCTGCAACTTCCTATCCACATTCCCACGCGTGCCAACGCGAGCACATCACAGCTATCACGCATACCAGACCAAAATGACATCATGCTATCTATTCATATGTGTTCACAGATAACCCACACACATTAGTCTATACAATGTGAAACAGGATCGTTTCTGTGAAGTACCATGGGCATGATTACGCGAAAAATTAAATCCCAGACGTCTGGCATGACCGGTAATTGAATAACAGCACTTACAACCCCGGGGTTGTGGTCATGACCACACGTCGTCATAATCTGGGTAAAACTGTAGCATTTCCTTTCTAGCAAAACATGATAATCAAGACACATTTTCCTCTATGTTCAAGAGCACAACTGATTGAAATCGACCCCGGCCCAGTGCAATATTTAGCTGTATTTGTAAATCTGTGTGAACATGGCCGTAATGCCATTCTAATACATATCCATACACTACTTAATTTCGGTAGTTTGCGCAACCTCGACTTATGACCAGCAAAGAATTCATGGGGCAGAATTATTGAGAAAATTAAGTTTCTCATCTGATTAAGAGATTCTCACCTCTTTATGGAATCTGAATATTCAGTGCCATGCCCAAACGAATCCGCCACTGGACTATTTCGAAGACAAGAATCCAGCCTTTGGTCAAATTATTCTTCCCCGCACACTGTGAGAGAACCAAAGTTTCACTCACTCTACACAAAGCAATGGATGGAATTACAATACCCTATATTTTAATTCTTTACATTTTTGGACAGAAAAAAAAGTAAAGCAGTCCCATTACAGGCCTGGACAGGCCCAGAGGGTTGCAGGAAGTTAAGGCTCCCAGATTTCGTGACAACGGCACAGGATGGCGGTAGGTTGTCAGCCTTACGCACCGGCCGCCTTTACCCCCAGGAAATATTCCTGGTACTCATTTCTGTTAGAGGCTGAGTCGACCCCAGGGCCATAGTGCGATCCGAAGGTTTATATGTCAATGAAAAATCCAATGACACCAGCTGGGATCGAACCAGCGACCTTCCGATTTGCAGCACAGCACCTTAACCACTGTGCTGCCGCGGTCCCCTTTGGACAGAAAACCGACAGATAAAAAATTCCAAACAGAACGACAGAAAGTAAACCTCAAACAAATTGAACTCATATTATTACACGTAGTAGTGTAACATCCCCTGGAAACTTAAAGGAACATTTTATTACACTGCAATATGTTCCATCTTCCGTGAATTAATCCGATCCAAGACATAAATAACCAACAAATGCACTTCAATATTTATGATGTATTTTACTCACAATGAAGACAATGTGAATAAAATACATCACAAAAATCGAAGTGCATTTGTTGGATATTTTAGTATTTTGGATTCTTTATGTTCTGGGTTTTTTTTTTTTTTAGGAAGCTACCAATTCTTTCAGATCTTCATCCGTCTCTCCCCGTGCATACTTGTTTTCCTTCATTTTTTTATACCTTAATCTCAATTCCTTTTATTTGTTTGCCCTATTGTCATTCCTGTCCCTTCCTTGCCCTCTCTCCTTCACATTAAACTTTTTGGTGAATATCACTCAAAACAAACTGGTACAAAAGAACAGCAATAAAGATCACAATCAACTATACTACACTATTTTAATGTCTTCCCCAAGGTCTGCATTGAATACTGGAGCAGGAAAACACTGCAAGCATCCACATGCGAATAATACATGTGCAAACACAAACACACACAAACTCTTGCAGTCTATTACAGCCACAAGAGAAGTAAAACCATGTAATAAACATGTAATGGTGTGACAATTACCTGCATCTGCCAGACATGAAGCATTATATCTCCTTTACACAGAAACATTAGAATCAAGCAGGCCTGTATACATTGTAAGGATGAAACATCTACAAATTGAATGTAATTTTTTAGACAGGGTAGCCAGGATGTCAATTTTGATTATGCATATCTATCCTAATGTGTGTGCACGAGTGATTAATGTTCCTGTATTACACCATCTCCCAGCTTCATTACTCTACAGGCCACCTGGACAACCGTACTTGGCCTTAATTTACTACATTTGCCTTAAAACTGTGAAGTCTGATTTCTATAGAAAGCAATACATCATGCAAGTTACTTGGCAATTAAATATAAACTCATTTTAAACACTTTTGTAACATAAAATCTATTTTTGTTTGCAAGATGTATCACCCACTTCCAATGCAATACTGCTTAAAATTACCCTTAGTTGAAACAACTACAAAAAAAGGGAAGATGAAGGGGAAAAAAAGGTTAAAAGAAAAACATTTTACAGAGTCTCCACAGCCTACCCAGAAAACATTCGTCAACCACTCAGTCCACAGACTTAAAGCCAGTAAATGCTGCTTTGCTTCAAAATGTACAGCAGATACAATTACTACAAGAATTTCATCTGGTGCTGAATTTCTGTAGCATAAATTAATAATAAAATGTTCATAACATACAAAGCAATGTTAAGAGCAAACTGGTCAGGTACAGACATTACTTTTCCCTTCTGTTATGCTAAACAACAGACTCAAGTAATCACAAACAGTTCATTTTGCAGCAACAGCAGATAAAAAATACTAACTACTCATGCAAATTATTTATATGATTACATCTGCAAAACAGATTAAATAATAATATTACTTTTATTTCAATTTATAATGTTTCAGGCCAACTACTGATTGGCACTGGGATGTCACAGTGGTGGGCCATCACCAACTGATACATATGGTACATATTTACAAAACTTGTGTCTTAAATAAACCATTTATACCTGACTTTATCTAAATATCTGCCTAAATTTCTTATCTGGTCTTTGTTAGTACAACTTTTTCATGCAGGCTACCTCCTTATTCATAGCCACCATTTTTCATTTAAAAACATCAGTTTCCAAGTTCTGATTTCTAAAACAGACTAAATATAAACTATGCCTTATTCTCATACTATTTTGGAAAATTTTTTTCCTCCTATTCAACAAAGCTTTTACTTATCAAAAGTTCTTTACCTTACAATTTAAATATCATTTTATTACTTAAACTAATGCCAACGTAGGTTGTAATCTGAATCTTGGAGGAAGGGACCAAGTAAAGAGCACTGACAAGAGACATACAGAATAATACAACAAAAATATGAAAATATAATTCAATTACAGAACCCATTTTGTATGTTACCGAGAAATTAACAGAAATAAGTATCAGGCCTATACATTACAGCACAATAAACTCAGTAGTGCTGTGATAAGTGGGTCCCTGTCACCACAGCATGGCACATCCTCAGGTTGCGAATGGAGGAACAGCCCCCAATATGGAGAGTTGCTGAAAATATATTGAATATGCAATCAAGGACAGCTGATAAGGGGTGGTTCTCCAGCTTGGGGGTTGGGCGAGGTGCTTACAACTCCTCCCCTTAAAAATTGACCTTGTTACAAAACATATACCTGTGTTTTGGACCAGTACTGATCCTTTGGTATGACCTAACCCATGGAAAAGTGACATGCGATCCAGTATATGGAAGGTTAGGATCCTGTATAGGTCAGGTTCACTTACAACAGTGGCCAGGGAATTAGCAAAGTATAAATTAGATTTAGAGGGTGTATAGGAAGTTAGGTGGGACAAAAGGGGAATGGTAAGAGCAGGGGATTGTAATTTTTTCTATGGAAAAGGAAATGAAAATCATCGATTGGGAACAGGATTTTTTGTACACAACAAAATAGTATCAGCAGTTTAGACACTAGAGTTTTGTTAGCAATGGAGTGTCATATATAGTTCTGAGAGGTCGCTGGTGGAATATCAGTGTTCTGAATGTGCATGCACCAAGTGAGGAGGAAAGTGATGATTCAAAACACAGTTTTTATAAGGATTTAGAGCAGGTTTTTTACCATTTTCCTCAGTACCATATGAAAATTCTATTAGGAGATTTTAACGCAAAAGTGGATAGAGAGACTATTTTCAAACTGACAATTGGGAATCAGAGTCTCCATCAGGACAGTAATGATAAAGGTGTTAAAATAGTAAACTTTGTCACATCAAAAAATTTAGTCATTAAGAGCACAATGTTCTTGCACCGAGACATTCTTAAGTACACCTGGACCTGTCCTGATGGAAAGACTCACAACTAGATTGATCACACATTGATAGATATGAGATGGCATTCCAGTATAATCAATGTACAAAGTTTCAGGGGAGCTGACTGTGATACCAATCACTATCTGGTGGTTACAAAGGTTAGGGAAAGATTGGCAGTAAGTAATCAACACAGAAGTTGGATGGGGAAAGGTTTAATCACAGGAAGATAAATGAGCTGGAGGTTAGGAACAGTAACAGATTCAGAGTTCAAACAGGTTTGCAACTTTGGAGAACTTAAGTGATAGCGAGGACATAAATAAGGCTTGGAAGAACATTAAAGCAAATATAAAAACCTCAGCTACAGAGAGTCTAGGTCTGCATTAAATGAAGCAGCATAAACCATGGTTTGATGAAGAATGTTTAGGTTTTTTTGGATCAAAGGAAACAAGCTAACATGCAATGGGTATAGGATCCAAGCCAAAGCAGTGCAAATGATCTGAACTATGTAATATGTGAAGTTAGAAGCCATTTTAGGAACAAAAAGAAGGCATATTTCAAAACTAAATTTGAGGAACTTGAAACTAAAAGTAAGATGGGGTGTTGAGGAGAATATTTGGGCCTAGGAGAGGCACGGTAACAGGGGAGTGGAGAAAACTATATAATAAGGAGCTGAATGATCTGTACTCCTAACCCAATATTGTTTGGGTGATAAAATTGAGAAGAATGAGATAGGCAGGGCATGTAGTGCATATGTGTGAGAGAAGAGGCATATACAGGGTTTTGGTGTGGAAACCTACAGGAAAGAGACCACTTGGCAGACCCAGGCATAGATGGGAGGATAATATTAAGATGAATCTTCAGGAAGTTGTATGCGGGGGTATGAACTGCATCGAGCTGGCTCAGGATAGGGACAGGTGGTGGGCACTTTTGAATGCGGTAATGAACCTTTGGGTTCCATGAAATGCAGGCAATTTCTTGACTGGCTGAAGAACAGTTAGCTTCTCAAGGACTCTGCTGCATGCAGTAAGTAAACTCAGTTGTGACCCAGTGTACATGACATGTATATGAAGTATTATCTATCTGATTAGCTATTCATAGGTTCAAACATGCTCTGGTGAGATGCACAACCTTCCCTCTGAAGTTGTGAAGGATGCATTCCTGAGACAATTGTAAATAAGGGCAGCTGCTGAATGCAAAAGGGGAAACAGCATGTTTCTAAGCCCCCAGGTTTATTCTCTAAAAATATGTGATGACTAATTCATTATAAGGGTATTAAACTTGACATTTTATTATGTCTGAGGCATGGCTAATGTGCACAACATTTCAGACTCTGGTTTGAGTGTGCATTTCATCAAGGCTGCATTTATGATTTTTCAACAAATAAATATTTTAATTATTTGACAATATATCCACCAATATAAAATTACTTACAGCATGTGGCATAACCATAACACCTTCACCACATCTTAACTTTTATGTTCTTATAATACAACAGAACTATAATATTACATACCAAAAAAATATATCCACAAATAATTATAAGACTCTGTAACACTCCTACTGTCAAAGTCTGGATACAAATATTGATCAGACCAGTCAGTATATTGGACAGAAGGAAAAAAAAGAGTCCATTATAGTTAACAGCTTCCAAGGTAACTGGAACATAACTAATAGAGAAATGGACATACCTGCCTGCTTCATTTTGCACACTAGTTTTCACAACTTTGTTCAGTGTCCAAGTTAAAAGTTCAATTGACATTAAGATCACAAGCACTGTTATACTGAGAGTCAGTATCCAGACCACATATCCAATGTTTGCCAGACGGCGAGACACACCAAACCAGTTTTTACACAGTGATATTACAAACCACAGCAATACTGAAGAACAGATAAGTTTTCCAATTAAATGTAAATTACCTAGAAAGCTAGGTTTCTTATCTCTTAACCCCTGACCCAAACAAATACCTGCAAAATAGAGTGTAACATATCCCAGTAAAGAAATAATGCCTTCACGGTTTGCAGTCAAGAAATCTTGTCTTGCTACGTTACTTAGAACCCACACCTGTATTCCACAGCAAAGTATCATTTCATGAATTCCAATGGCCACAATTGGAATCATTAATGAATAATTAGTACCCACAAATTGCAGGATTAGGGTACATAAAATTTTAGTAACGGCCAAAGTTATGAAAAAATTCCAGTGAACACCATATTCCGAAACATGCATATGGTAATCAATTTGTTGTGTGACAAAAAATCTTGCACTTCCCAACAAAATTAGTGGAATACTACTTTTTATAGCTTTCCACATTGCAGAAGTGAATGTCTGTGACTTAACCTCATAACCCAAGGCTTCTGGTGCAACGAGAGCATTAGAAACAACAAACAGTCCCACACCAGTATCCATCAAGCCATAGCCAAATGTTTCCGTCTTCGCAAATCGTCTAGGGAAGACTTTAAAGTCTACTGCAAGAATACATATGGCTGACAACAAGTTTACAATTGCTCTGAAATTTGTCACAAAAGGCCTTCTACTTGTAACTACCAGTGATGCCAAAAGTGCGCGTCCATTCTCTTCTGAAAATACTGGCCTATATACAACACAACAGCATGCAACACAAATAAAGAGACCCAAGAGAACTATCTGTGAAACAACGACATGTACGTCACTAAATATGGTAACGCACAGTACAAAAGGTACAACAACTGTTATAAAATCCACAAGAAACAGAAGGCAGCTGACAAACGTCGAGGATATCAACACTTTCTGATACATCAAATACGTCAAAACGGCACACAAATAAGTTGATAAAAATACTCCAAAAGGAACCGGTAATATCACTAACAGGATTTCTACAGCTGTTGTTCCATTATGATTCTGCATGAACTGTTCATGATAAACTTTGTAATTATGTACATGAGTCTGCACATCCATGATGGTATTACTGCACACAACACTTGTTTCAAATGCTTGGTATTAGAAGCTATGTAAGATTTATAACGTGCACTATGAAATAATTCAAGCGGCTACCTCTGCCAACGTTGCAAAAGATTCATAATGAAGGGGGCGTTTCCGCATCTTCCAGGCGTTTCGTCTCGAGAATGCTTTGTCTTTCACTCTTCATTTGACTAAATTACGTGTCAGCGGTGCAGTCGCCAGAGCAAGAGAAGCTGGTAGAAATTCTTAGCCGAGCCCCGTGGTATGGGGGTGCGTCCAACTATACTCCATACCACACACCATCTAGTATAGCACCATACGCTCTTAACCACAAACTGATACGTATGTAGAGTGACAACTTCACTGAAACTTAGAATTACAGCGCCCCAAGCGGCCACGACGGCGTTACTTGTAGCCGGCATGCTCCTAGTAGTAGATTTTAGAAATATGTACAATGACATCGGTAAAGCAGCCTGCTGCCATACCATAACCCCACCCTTCCTCTATTCATAGTGGTACTAAAAAACATAAGCCTTCAAAATTATTACAAAACAACTAAAAAACTAAAACTAAACTCTGTGGCCTTAGTCCGCACGCGAACTATACCGACAGAGCGGCCGCCGCCGGTCGGCGAAGTTAGTGCCAAATTTTGCGGATAGAGGGGTGTCACGTGGTCAGCGCAACGGGTCCCCACAGCCGTT
>Ga0136643_10007590_pt1 | contig 15705 bp, 10 predicted proteins | sample TergutLab28metaG_FD_96883 | JGI IMG/M metagenome (GOLD analysis project Ga0136643, IMG submission 96883) | Labiotermes labralis P1 segment gut microbial communities from Petit-Saut dam, French Guiana - Lab288 P1 (version 3) (version 3) | ecosystem: Host-associated > Arthropoda: Insects >... | reverse complement strand
TATAATATAATTTAAGTAGCTCTGGATAAAAGTCGACTCCTGAAGAGACTTATAGCGGCAAAATAAGTTCTATTGCCGGCCAAAATACGTCTTTGTAGTTCTTTTTCCACGCTATTATCATTACTGATTAGCGTACCCAAGTATATGAACTCGGCTACTCCTTCATAAGTTACACCATTTATGGTTGCCTCTTTCACTGATAATTACAAACTTATACTTACGCAAAACACTTACAACGCTGGATATGTACAGTTAACATGCTATACAATAAGTCAGAAGGCTTAATAATTTCCTTCCGCAGCCGAGGCTAAAAAAGAGTACAACCTTAATCTCTACTGTTCCTGTATGCATGCTTTTATGGCATGCGCGGGGAAAATTTCACCTTTACCTTTCATCTTCTATGATCGACCGTCAGTTCCTTAGTCACTATACAAATAAGACGAGTGAGTACGTTCGTCTCCCAACAAAGTCCAAACTTGTGACGTAATCACCATCAGACACATGAAACAGTCTCAAGTACAGTCTATGCATATGAGTCAATATATCTACCGTACAATCTGACCTGTGTATCACCACCTCAACACAAGATGCGTGCGTAGATATAAGGCTCAGGTATTCTTGGATGTTACGTCGTGCTGACTGATAAACATTTACCCATGTTTACAAAGGCTCGGCAGTCCCAAGGCCACACTTCTCGGACTGCTTTACACCGAAGATGAAGGTACTGAAATCCGTCGAAAAGTCGGTAACTACCAGTCGACACGACGTAACATCCCCGACGATGTTCATCTTCAGCATCACCGCCATCAGAACCTCATATCTCGCAGGTTTACTTTTGTCTGCAAATTCCGTTTAAACTCAAAATTAATATGCAACTCGCACTGGATCTAACACAGGACCGTCTAGTTACATTTACTGAACATAACCCCTACCGGCTCTTCCACCTCACAACATTCAAAATTTCGGACCACAGTTTCAGAAATCTGACGTCATCGTCAGCACTGTAACCAAGTTACAGATTCAATTGACTGACCGAACATGCTCACGCGGCGTATTTACTTACACGTAAGGTAAATCTGTCCCTGTGCACGCCATGAAGTTATAGCTCGACCCATTCTTATGCTTGGAACTAGAAGGGGGTCAGTGGTCAGGAATACGATCGGGCAGCGTTACCTGTTGAAAGAACCCCCAGTACGCATTGAAGCGAATGGGCTTCGGAAAACGGAAACTATCCCCTGTTGGCGGTGGAACCTCAGCTCCATGTCTGTTTGTCCTGTGGCTCAGTCACTAACCCGACTGAACTAATCCAGCAGTTTTTTACAATTCACTTAATGTCGGCGGTAGTACATAACATAGCGATGAACGACAGGGTTCATCTGTGAATGAGACGGAAGAGATGTAGACAGAAGCGGCTGAGATCTAATTTTAGGTTCCAGCTCGGCCTGTGAGTGGTACAACTTTAAAAAAATCCCCCCCCCCCCAAAAAAAAGGAAAGGTAGGTCAGGACCGAAGGAGAAGACTTATTATACCACTAACAGTGAATAATCTGCAAAGACTGTTAAAGTGGTCGTGGGCAAATTCACAGTCCATCCGCGTGGAGAAACTGAAGGAAAAAATCACGAAAACCTAAGTTCGGGAGCCGGGTGCCCGACTGAGATACAAAACCGACAACCCCCCCCCCCCCCCTCGCCATCCCTCGCCCAAGAGGCAAGCATTACCACCTGATCTGCATTTGACAGATATCCGGTTCGAATCTATTCGACTTTACCGCCTGGCTTTCCTCGGTCAAACAAGACGAATGCCGAGAGCGCGAAGTCCTGCAATAAGCCACATCAGTCTCCTTCAAAAATTCTTGCCTACTCACCATTAATCAATAAAATGTAAAAAATGAGATATCATTTTTTTTAATATAAAACTTAACGTTACAGCTAACTTTCCATGTACTTCGTATATTTTTGTATTTTCCTTAAGACGGTCAAGCCGGGCGAAACGTGTGGCAATGAAAAATACTTAAAAATTTTTAGTTGTGATTTTTCGGTTTATTTTAATACAGTTTATATATTATCACACCGGTGTGTACAAAATAAAGATTATCCTCCCACGTCATTCGATGCCATATAACTGCTGCCGAAACAGCGGTCAAATAACCCACAATCGAGGAAAGTAAGAACGTATCTTATTTATATCTTATTAAATGATGCCACCTGCAAGACAGACTACACAGTGTCTAAAACGAGGACTTTCAAGGAATAACGAATTGAAAATGGTATGAAAGAACGAGGCCGTGGCCTGACTTGAAGTATCTGCTGAAGAAAGTGATAAAAACCTAAAAGACGCCTCTGCCAGAATACCCGACCTCCATACTTGAACCACGGCCTTTCCTAACGTGAAGTTGAAAGGCAAACCATCTGTTTGCAGCAGCTTCCAAATGAAATCCATCCTCAAACACATCAATACAGTCAAAACCCTCATATCTTATTATTTTAAAGAAAAATGACAAGATAAAGTTGTCTCTGACCACGCCACGGAAGTATGTAAGGGGATAAGGGGAGTGGAGGTACAGCTCCATGTATTCTTTATGTTTTGTTGACCGTGCATCCTAATATGATAGTCTTTTTTACCAACTTGATGCATGAATTCTTTATTTTAATACATTTATTACATTCCTCTACATGTTTCGAGCACTATTATGCTCATATTCAGGAGGACAATTGTATTAGTACAGCATCTGGTATCGTCACTGTCTTTAGGTGACTGTTCAGTACGCAGGTTTCGAGAGGACCTCTCGTAACCTGTGTACTGAACAGTAACCCAAAGAGAGTGACGATACCAGATGCTGTGTTCATTGTCCTCCTGACAATGAGCATAATAGTGCTCGAAACATGTAGAGGAATTTAATACATGTATTAAAATAAAGAATTTTAACCTCCCCCCACTAAATGGAGGCGAAAGGTCAACTGCAACCCTCCCCCCCCCCGCCCCAATACGCTCTACTCCGAGAAAAGGACCTCCGGTATCCATTAATTGGGCTGACTCCAGAACCTGTTGGGATGTTTTCGGAACTATGCCGGGAACTGAACCCCTGTTCGTCCAGCCCGACTACGCTCTCTCACATCCATATCACTTTAATGGGAATTTTAATGCTGTCCTCCCATGCATACTTAATCGCCTAAATGGTATTTTTCTTTCAGGGTTTCCACCTAAAACTCATTTGCACGTATTTCTTCAACAGTCAAGCAGAGCTGTTAAAACTAAGTGTTTGTGTGTGTGTGTGTGTGTGTGTGTGTGTGTGTGTGTGGATGATGTGTGACACATTCAACAGAAAATACAAACGTGTCTACTGTTGATCTTATGTTTATTGGACCGTGCATCATCTTGATAGTTGAATAAGGAGAGACCAACTTGATGTCACTTGCTTTATTATTTCATTATTTACTGCTCAAAACGTTTCGGATGTTAATACATCCATCCTCAGGAGCTTGCGACTTATTTGTTGAGTTATTGCATGTGTTGTATTGCTCTGGTTCGATTTGTAATACAACCCATGAAATAACTCAACAAATAAGTCGCAAGCTCCTGAGGATGGATGTATTAACATCCGAAAGATACAGAGCATTAAATAATGAAATAATAAAGCAAGTGACATCAAGTTGGTCTCTCTTTATTCAACTAGTGTTTACTGTTCCTGATTTCAAACTTTCGCCGTGTTCTGAATGTTGTATGCTTTCTTCTGGGTAATTCCCCGGCGTCTGACTTGTATACGACGACGTTTCGGAACACTGCCCGTTCCATCTTCATAGGCAGGTATCTACCCGCCTACGAAGATTGAAGTGTTCCGAAACGTCGGCATATAAAATTCAGACGCCGGGGAATTACCCAGAAGAAAGCATACAACGTGTTTACTGTTACTGTATTTAACGACTCGTATCATTCAGCATCGAATGGCACGATGACAATGAATAATGAATTTGGAAGGGTGCATAAGGAGCGGACGTGAACTGATTTTAAGGCAGTACTCCGGCATATGAGAATCATTCGAACGCCATAATCGATGAGACAACGTCAAAACGACACAAGTTCTCCCATGAATGGCAGTATAATTGTCATTGCTATAGTTAGCCACATGAATAGTGCATAAATATCCACATAAACAATTAAATACTCCATAAACATTCTAAATAAATAACAAGACGGGCAATGAACGTATAAAGCAATACTGTGGCGCGTTCGCGTAATTTTTATACCTCCTCCGCTATCCTAACAGCTTGATACAATTTCTCCCGGACAGAACTCCTTCATGGCGCTTTTCAATCGCCGGCAACAATAAAACTTACTTCGGTCTTTACGTAAAGTAGCCGATATTTCTTCCCGAGTTTAATCACATTTGGATTTCCTTGCGAGACATTCATGAATGTCAAATTTCACGGAAATCCGTCCAGCGGGGGACGCGATGATACATGTAGACGGACATGACGTGGCTAATACGCGCGCTTCGCGACTATGTAAACGCGCCCAAAAAGTTAACGTGGGACGCTCCCGTGACACTTGTGTGACGCTGGTCTTCTTACAAGGACGCAAAATACAGCTTGTTCGTGACAACTCAACAACAGGAAAACGCTGCGCGTGATAAATTCATAACCACTGAACACAAACAGCTGTTTCATTATCTGCAGTACACGACTATGCACGATACATGTGTTCGTGGGTTCTGCTTCTCTGCAATGCGGCGTCCACAGTATTTACAGTTACAGTGATGCCTACCCGCTATTGTTGTGCTCGAGTTCCCGTAGACCCTTCAGTACAGGAACAGAACGGAGTGAAGTCGCGAGGCAGCAGCATAATTAGAGACAGACCTGTGTTCTGCTATACCAGCATTTAGCGCAACAAGGAACGCGTGAAAATCGGACACAATCCACCACAGTACAAAAAACGGTATAACAATATTAAAATTTGCCGCTATATGTGTCGGCCTATCCTGGCCAACCTCAGGGGAAACACCTAACATTCTGGGAGATAAATATTTTACTGTAATGAAGTATAACCATGACTTGAAATGTGAAGGTTTTTGTACCTTCCAGGAGGTATACATTGCTCCCCCCGAGGACGGCCAGGATTGGCCGGAACATGTAAGGATATATCAATTCTCGTTTAAAACAAGAATTGATATTGTACTGCACGGTAATAATATGAAAATGTAAGGACATACTTCAATACTCTTTTACAGTACTTTTACACTTTATTGCGTATTATACTGGATTAATTCCCAAAGGTACACAGTCAAAATATACAATAAAGACCGACGGTTAAGTTATTGATCTCGTAAACAAAAATCACATTTATAAACACACTAACCATTTTCGAAAGAAAAAAAAAAAGAAGGTTAGTGGGCACGTGTGTTTTTTTCTCAACAACTTTTGTCTGAAACATTTCTCATTCTAAGGAGAAATGAGAAAGATATGATAAAAAATGTACACTGGTCTTCATGTAAAATGCCCCTTATTCTTGTCAGATTTCAATGAGACTCGACCTAAAAACTGCCGTAATTATGTTGGAAATGAAGGCGCCAGTGTATAATATCTAGTCGTCTCGACAAGGCGCCCGGGGTTTGTGCACCCCCGTCGTAAGACTTCACATGGCCATTATGAACGTCGACGCCTGCGTCGATTTTTTAATCTCATGTTTCAGGATCCTCTACTCCATTTGTAGACGCACTCAACAAAGAATCCCTCGATCTGTACAAGCTTGCTTAGGCATGTGCGTCATTCTGTTCATGTTCTCACGCTTCTACCATAACAGCACTTGTGCATAACATTGCACATCGGCCTGAATGTGGCTAAATGCAGGCTCGTACGACTTGACATGTATAGGTCAGGCTGTCGCATGCATTGCATAGTTCAGTGACCTGCAACAAAGCTTCTCCATTCTTAATCGTTAACATTAACATCCTCTTGACGTTCTCAAATGACAATTCCTTCAACCAAAGCGCCTTCGCTTAAACCTGCACGTCCTCGTACCCCATTAGAGGTCATGTGACTTTTTTAAATAGCTGTTACCAGAACCTTCCGGTAACAGATTAGGCTGCTACTTCATGGACGATGACATGTTTGGAGGTCAGCGTAAACTTTTGCTACTGGTTCGTTTAGTGCCATCCAAAAAACACTACCGCATAATCGACAAAACCTCTCCGAGTTCGAAAAGCCTGGTGCAGTAAGGGCTTCACCGACAACGCATTTTCGTTTCCTCCCGCTTGCACGCGTGGGTTGGAATAGAGCAGTCGGTACACAGGACTCGCTACGGGCTGGACGGTCCGTGGATAGAATCGCGGTGGGGGGCGTGATTTTTAGCACCCGTCCCCACCAGCACTGGGTCCCACCCAGCCTCTTATACAATGGGTACCGGGTCTTTTCCGGGGGTTAAACGGCCGGGGCGTGGCGTTGACCGCCCAACACGTCTAGCGCCGAGGTTAAAGAAAGAGAAGAGTTATACATCTACTCCCCTCTGGGCTTTCGTGGCCTGTTCTAGGGTGGACTTTACCTATACCCGCTTGCACGCGATTTGGCGCACACATAATCGTATGTACAAACGCATGTGCGATTCGTGTTGCTTTATGTAGGGACGGAATGATTCAACAGCTCTTAAATTAACGTTGTTTTATTTTTTAGAAATACCACAGGTGTTAGGTGAATGAGTGAGGGACATTCGTGGGAGGACGGAAAAGGGATAACTATAGCACTTGAGGAAAAATCTGTCCTAGTGTCGCTCTGCCGACCTCCAATCCCACGCGGTCTGTCTTGGTACGAAACCCGGAACTCTGCGGTAACAGACCGGCGACAAACCGCATGGAGTTTCGTTCAGGTTGTTGCTGTGTGATGTCGGCTTCTTACTCTGGATTACCAGCTACACATTGGAGTCATGAAGCAGCGTCACTGGGTTACTGATTTCCCAGTGACGCTGCGTCATGTCCCACATAAACGGAGTCTACGTGTTACCGTCATCCTAACGTTACGCCTGACCATCCTCGGTGTCGGAGTCAATTTCAGCATCATTTTGGGTCGCACACGCTGTTGTATTTTCCATTCCGGCCTGCAACGTTTTCTTTACAGTCTGCTACGGAACATACGTCACTGTCCTGACGTTTCACTGCTGTATACCTCACGCACGTGCTCTTTCAGATGATCTGCACTTTTTCCTACGTTGCGTATGGTCATCTGGTTTGAGTAACTGAACATATGGCTGGTACACAAGTGGTGTTTTAATATAGAAATCATAGTCATGAACACTTGTCACTTTGCACAACACCAATTAATATGTGGGACTGGTGGAGTAGTTAGGTCTTTTGGTAGCTGGGGCCAGACCCCACACTGGCCGCTCCTAACATGAAGTACGAATTTAAAAAAATCACTATCACCTATTGGATTTCCTCTTATTTGGTTCAATAATTTAAAATATGTTAGGCGTAGATTTTTTTTTATTTATTTGAAGTATCCATTTTGCCGCCACTTGCAGTCTACGCCCGGCAAGGCCGAAACACTCGACCCCCCCCCCCCCCCCCCCCTCCCCCCAAATCCCTCCTAGCAGCCACGCCGCTGTGTAAAGCACAAAAAGTTTAGTAAAGTTTCAATTCCCCGTTTCCGGCTTTTATTATGTAACAAGCAAAAGTTTCATACTATGACGTAACTATCTGTCATTACGATGCAAGCAATAATGACGATCTACAAGGCAGCAAGCACATGATGAATATAACGAATTTTGTAAAATGCGCAAAAAAATGTGATGGGGTTTGTACAGATCCACGACCAGGGAAGACATTTTCTGTTGGACATTCAAGGCCGTTTGGAACAAACGACTCTTGACGTGCTAGAATCGGATACGATGTCCGCCCATTCTGACGGACATTACGCTCAACAGCAGCGACCAATCGCGTTTATCCATATGCGGATGGTGCACGTTCATATCCCTGAGCTAGTCACACTGTCTACCAACACGCTCCACGGTTCCAGGAATATGCTCACCCACTCGTACCCGGAAGCGGTGGCGCAGTTGGTTAAGGCACTGCGCTACAAGACGGAAGGTCACGGTTTCGAATCCCGATGGTGTCACCGGAATTTTTCATAGACATAATCCTTCCGGCCGCACTATGGCCCTGAAGTCGACTCAGTCTCTAACAGAAATGAGTACCAGGAATATTTCCTGAGGTTAAAGGCGGCCGGTGCGTGACGGCTGGAAACCTTACCACCTTCATGTGCCGACTGTCTTGAAATCTGGGAGCCTCAACCTACTGGAACCCTCAGGGTCCAGGCCTTAAATAGATTGCTTTACTATTACTCGTACCCGGAAAACTGAAGCAGATCCCTGACGTATCCGTCGGTTAAAATGCACCATCAATTTAAGTATTATCACGTGACGTTTAATTGACATTACGACATTACAAATAACGAAACGGTTTAAATGATGAGGAACTCCGGCTGACAGGGAAATTTACTTCGTTCTTTCTCACTTCTTCGAGGCGAATTCCTGAAGAGATGATTACAATGCGGCAGCAACGCGCCACAGCTCTGACGGTAAATCCTCCGGCTCTGGAGGTCCAGGTACTATACCAGAAGGTTTTCACAGAAACAGTTGCAACCCACTACAAGATAAACACCAGGGCAATGCCACTTTCTGGATAGTGTGCCCGTTAGAGGGCAATTTTCCACAGATGACAGAAACACCAGGGCAATACGTAACTATTGTCACACACGCAGTGTCTTACGAGAGGTTCACAGCCTCTTCCAAAGCGAGCTCTCTAGAGTGTATGCAATCTTGTAGCTCCCCTTTAAAATTCCAGTACCTTCTCGTCTCCTTAAAATCAACCAGTAACTGTTTACGTCTTCCTCCTCGTCTTCCCGCCCTTCATCCTTCCTTCAATAACGTGCTTCAGAAGGCAGTTCCTACGCAAGATGTAACGTACCCAGTAGGCCTTCCTTCGTTTTATTGTATGTAAGATGTTCCTTTCTACATGTAACTACATGTGTCAATTTATTCCGAACATCTCCAGAGCGCCACTACATACCAGAGGATTCAACTGAATGCCTCTCATTCCTCCCGAACCATACATTCCCCACTTTTCATCGCAACACGACAATAACGGCAGCTGATAAACGTCTCAATAGGAATTCCTTGTCATCTGGTTTATCGCCTATACCAACAAAAAAAAAAAAACCAAGTAATATTATTCTTCCTCCTATTTTTTACACTTGCTGCTGTCGACGAAGCAAAGTAGTGGTATTTTATAGTCTCGTCCACACGTCATCTATTGCCTACTTCCACCGCCCCCATCCCTAATTTTTCAAAGCCATCTGTTCCCACGAAAATGAGGCCACTCCTCTTCAGTAACAGTTTCTCCCCATAATGTATTTTGATTTATATATTTTAACTCTAAACAAAATATACAAAAACCAGACACACACACAAAACCTCTTATTCTAACGCGCATTTAATGTCAGTATCATTTCTACTGGCATTCATAAAGAAGGATCCCATCTTGTAGGCCTCGAAGACGGATACAATATCTTAAGTTCACTTAGTGTTGTGACACTGATTTCGCCGACCGGGGAGGTCTGAGCAGTCGGGATTGTTCAAACGGCATAGTCAGGCAGGCTAAACAACGGACTGATAACCGACGAATCGGAGGGGCTGCTTTCCGGCATGGTAAGAGATATTTGTTCTTCCGTAATCGTCCACACCGACTCTACAGCGTATTCAGCATCCTATTCAATGGGTACCGGATGGTTCAATCCCTGGGGAGTGAGGCTGCCTGCCGTCTACAGTGCGTATCGCTAATCTATGCCCTCAGCACGGCTGCTGTATTGCGTACAAAGCCTGTCCCCCACCCCAGAACACAACTTATTTCGTATAAAGGTTCCGAATTGCTAGCCACTTTCTGGGCTCTGCATACTTCTCGACAAACGATGGACCTCTTGACTTGACAATCTTTCAGTTCCTGCAGAGCATGTGAACTGCCCCACAAACGAATACAAGTCCAACACGTGTTTGACTTGCGTTCCTTTTTTCTAGAAGACTCCCTGAGGATGGCACCCCGATGCCGAAACGTGTAGGACTTTCACACTTGTCATGAATTGTATTTTATCGTATTTTATTAAGTGCATTTGTTGGTTAAAGTACATATTGATGAGTTTTGTTACTTTTGTCCAGCATTCAACTTTGAATTCGATGTTATTTCACTATTCCGTATACTGTTCTTTCACAAGGCACTGACCAAGAGAGTTTTTTTCCCCCCCACAGACCTTTTACCAACTTTTTCCTACGGCACATCATGTACTACGCACAAGCATTGCAAATGGACACCCTTTGCTCAACAGAAAACTTTCTCTGGTGGACTTGCCTGCACATTGCTGGGCTCTCCTTACGTTATCGAGCTCCTACTTCCCTATGATCGGAGAGAAAATTAAAAAGATACTCTGTAATATCGATATTAAGAATGCGTGCAGCTATACCTTTGCATACCCATATACCTTCAAGTAGTGGTGCTTAATTAAGTACAGGAACAACTTAGCCTTATTTTGCTTACTAAAGTCTATTGGGGTACTTCTGTAATCACCGTGAATAATCTTCGTGTTCAGCAATGGCACAGAATGTTTTGACTGGGTGATTTTAGGGTACTCAAATACTTACTTACTGCAGCACAGTCCTTCTTCATAAGCTAACCGGTTCTCGGCTAGTCAAGAAATTCCCCGCATTTTATGGGATCCCAAAGTTCATTACCGCGTTTACAAGTGCCCGCCACCTGTCCTTATCCTCAGTCAGATCAATTCAGTCCATGCCCCCACATCCCACTTCCTGAAGATCCATCTTAATAGTATCCTCCCATCTACGCCTGGATTTTCCAAGTGGTCTCTTTCCATCAGGTATCCCCACCACAAACCCTGAATCCACCTCTCCTCTCCACCCATACGTGCTACATACTCCGCCCATCCCGTTATCGATTTGATCAGCCGAATAACATTTTGTGAGAACAGATCACTGAGCTCCTTATTATGTAGTTTTCTCCACTCCCGTTACATCGTCTCTCTTAGGCCCAAATATTCTCCTCAACACCCAATTCTACCGTCAGCCTACGTTCCTCCCTCAATGTGAGCGACTAAGTTTCACACCCAGGCAGAATTATAGTTCTATATATCTTAATTTGTGTCAAAATAAAATCTAGGCAGAATGGTTTGATAACGCCTACTATTAGAACGTCCTGGGTCTAAACATAAGAACAGCAGCAGCATGGATGGCAGTCTCTGCGCCCACAAATACAAGGAACTCCCTCGTACGAAATCAAGGCAGTATTTTACATCGTCCTTTCTCTGGCATGCTTTAAACAGGTCTTCACTACAGCAGGAGACGGGTGGGTGGAACCAAATCAGCCCCTCTGACATTTCAAGCCTGAGATACAGTTCAGCGTATCACGTAACATTTACGACCTTATAAATCATCCGACTTCCAGACATAAAATGTCAATAGCTTTCCCGATGGGAATTGCAAACGGGAGTACAGTTGGGATCGCTCAGGGAAATCACAGCAGACTGCCACATGTGTAGGACTACTGTTCCACAGAGTTAATGTATCTTTTTTCTTCGTGGGTTAATTTACGACGCTGCCGGCAACTCAGACTCTTCAGCATCGAACAGCAGTGTGACTGATGAAGGACGAGCTGGGCACGGATATGAAACTAAGCAGCTGTGGCCTCTGCGAGAAGAAAGTGAGGAAATCCACGGCAAGCCGCGGTCAGGATAGCCGAAAGTGGCCGATGCGAGCCAAACATCTCCCTAAGAGAAGTATATAAGACTGTTACCGCTGCACAAACCCCTCGGCAGTTCAGCGACAGTATATGATTATAAACGGAAAAGAAACAAAATAACGTATGAACATCACTGCACATTTAGGCGTGTTCGTACTTTCTGCAACGTGCCTACTTTAATCAATCTCCCGTCCTTCTGTACGAATTTACCTACAAATTCCTCGTCCCACACGGGTGAAAGGAGGTTTAATACCAACAAAACTCCAACAACTCAATCGACTCAACTCTTGATTACTGTCAAAGTCCTTTGTTTAGAAAAATCGCTACGTATTTCGGGTTTAATTTTCCTTCCTGACTCAACAGTCCGTAGTAGCTCGGGGCCTCCTCCCTGCCGAGCTTTCACCATCACACTCAAGACACACGACACTCGGTAGGACGCCTCTAGACGAGTGATCGGGCCGTCGCAGACACCTCTACCTGACAACAAACACCACTCACAAGCGACAGACATCCATGCCCCTGGCGGAATTCGAACCCGCAATCCCAGCCAGCGAGTGGCAGCAGACCTACGCTTTAAATCGCGCGTCCACTGGGATCTTCGCCTTCTACACCAAACCCATCATCAGACTCAACCACAATATAAGAACGATGATGGCTTTGGTATAGAAGCGAACTGTAGGGATTTATCGTAAACACGTCTGTTTACCAGTAAACAAAGAGTTGCGCTGACTGAATCAAGTAGGTTAGCCTGGTTTCATTTTGAAAAACACAACGGGATGTCACAAAGCTACCAAGCACGGGGTTTAATACGAAATCCTCACCCTGTATCCCTCACTACGTACCACGTCGCAGTTGCCGCGTAAGTGTCAAAAACTTAAAACAGTGCGGATATCAGCAACATTTCTCAGTCTCTGAGGTGGCGGTATAAAATTTCGTGACGTGAATATTATTCTGTAATGCAGCCCATGGACTTTCCGGATAATAAACCCGCGCCAAATAATAAATGCTGCAGACTTCCGTTCCCTTGATAATCCCACTTCCAACACGAAGGAATTTCCATGTTGGGGTAATGACACTATGTCGTGTGATAAACTGCGTTATGCAAGGGTGCACAAATCCCAGGCGCCAGGTCGTCGTGGCCACTACATTTTGGGCGGTGACGCCTAATATCTGTGTACCCTCAGTAAGGAGCTTGCTACACGTTTCCTCTTTCTGGCGTGTCGAATTATGAGATGGCTCCTAGATTTTTGTAAAAAGTCTGAGAACTCCTGGCGTTACGACATCGTGTAGTCTGGCAGGTAGGGTCATTCACCATGTGGTATGGAAGGCACCTAAACTGCAGCCTTCCCTCTTCAGGACACAAAAGGCAATCCGCACACTTCCTGCCGCTGTCAGTGTAAACTCTCTACTAGGTCTTCCGGCAGTCTGTATTTAAACGAAGTTCACCGTCGTGGCCCATCCATACAGCAAGAACGTGAGTTCGAATCTCGCTCGCTCCTCACCTTTCCTGCATTATTCCCCCACAGCAGTTAGAATTCCTCATTCAACTGCAGAAGGTCCTTCCTTATGGCCATCACCTTAAACTTCACTAATGCTGTGACACACAGGACGTCTTAACAGGTGTCCTGAATTTCTCATTTGGGTCGTAGTTTAAAGCAGATCACCATTATATTTTCCCTAATCCTTGACAATTCATCACTGATGATCACACTCGCATCTCATTCAATGCTAAAAAAAACCTCCACAGTTGAAACAGCGTAGTTAAATAATTCAGAATCAACCAACTTGATATATGGGGCAAAGTAAAATTTCATATCATAGCTTACCATCTAAAATACAATTCCTCAGCCATGGCTGTGAGCACATTAAAAAGAGATAAGCGGGCATGTAGCACGCACGGGAAAGACAAGAAATCAATACCAAATTTCAGTCGGAAAACGTGAAGGAAAAGGACACTTAGAATGTCCAGGCGTCGATGGTAGAATATGAAACGAATATTACAGCAATCGGGTGTGCCGATACGAACCGGATTCGACGTTATATCGTCTGAGACAACGACAGCAACATCAAACAGAACATAAATAAAAGAGATAAGAACAAGTCACAGAAGCGAAGTATAGGTAGATTTACTGCACTTAAGGGCTACAAAATCCGCGGCTAGCAAGACTCTCATCTGACTCGCGAATGGACAAGAACTGAAATGTCAATCTTCGTTCTACTGCAGTCGGCTTCATAAATCGAATTTACGCGGAAGGAGTGACGGTGGTCCGGTACCATGTGCATTCGGGAGCCCAATCTGCAAAACTTCCTACATGACACGTTCAAGAAGGGCTATCATGGGACAGGCAAAAACGCCGAAGGATGTGAAATAAACAGAATGACCCTGTGCGGCAGAAGTGTCAACATCGGATGATGACGATTATGAAATATAACACCACTTGTTAGACCTACGCGCTTAGAAAACATCATCACTGTACGTCGAAGCAGACTCGAAACGAAACAACCTGTTAGGCTGATGAGTGGATATAAAACGTAGTTCCGGGGGGGAGTTGAGTGCAGGGCTGTATTACAGGGATATTGAAGGACGGGATGTTGAGTATCGGAAATGACGCCTGTCACCCTGATGGGTCTCAAGTAGGTAGTAACAAACATTATCCCTGAAAGTTTCATCTATCTCCCCATCTCGGATAATGGTTCGGTACTGTGGTATAGCTAGCAGAGCTTGTCATTTCTCTTATTACAGGACGCCCCAACTGCAGGACGATGGGTAAAACCGTGTGGCTCAAGAACACTCACTAGATGGTCAAATTATGTATAAGGTAACTGTTGCAGTGGAAAAGCAGTAGGTATGACATATTGTGAGCGTGTGTCTGTAGCCTTAGTTATCTACCATGCAAAGCTCATGTGCCGAATTATATCGTCATCTGTGGCCTGTGTGGCTCTACCGTTACCTCATAACGGCACGAATTTCACAAAAAATATATTGAAAATAAAATTGTGTTTTTTATTTCCTCTACAACTTTTGTCTGAAACATATCTCATTCTAAAAATAACTGAGAGAGATATTATCATAAACGTACAATGGTCTTCACATAAAGTACCCGTTATTCTTGTCGGATTTTGATGAAACTTGAATTTTGGTCTTCACATAAAGTACCCGTTATTCTTGTCGGATTTTTATGAAACTTGAATTTTGGTCTTCACATAAAGTACCCTTTATTCTTGTCAGATTTTGACGACACTTGAATTTTCTCGACAAATTTTCGAAAAAATCATCAAATTTAATGAAATCCGTCAAGTAAGAGCCTATTTGTTCCGTGCGGGTTTACCGACGGACAGACGGATATTACGAAGCCAACTGTCGCTTGACGCAATTTCGCGAACGCGCCTAAAAATCAGTTCTACAATACAGGCACTTTCGAGAAATTATGGACTGCGCTCTTCTTGGATGTTACGTAGCGTATGTTTGTTTAGTTGTTCACCGACGTTTCAGGGCAGCCTAAAGGTCCCATCTTCAGGGGTCAAGCAGTCGAAGAAGAATCTACACTGCGGTAGAATCTCGCAAGTTACGTCATGCGTGACAAGCCCTGAAAGTCTTAGTGCCACGTGTAAAAATACAACATGAGAATGACAGCTACACTAACACTAACCGTACGGGATCAGTAAGTGTATACCTCTGGTTACTGCAAGGCTAATGACCATGTTTCCACAGACGGTAAAATCACATCGTTCCGAAAATGGGATTTAACCTTTTGACGCCTAATGTCAACTATAGTGGTCGTACCGCACCGCTAACCTCTAAATTTGCATTTTATATATTTATTCAACAAATATACGTACTGAATATTTTAAACATGGTATATACTCTCCGTTTTTTTTTCTCTTCAAAATGCAGTTTGTTTCATAATTCTAACGTATTT
>Ga0136643_10007589_pt1 | contig 15705 bp, 10 predicted proteins | sample TergutLab28metaG_FD_96883 | JGI IMG/M metagenome (GOLD analysis project Ga0136643, IMG submission 96883) | Labiotermes labralis P1 segment gut microbial communities from Petit-Saut dam, French Guiana - Lab288 P1 (version 3) (version 3) | ecosystem: Host-associated > Arthropoda: Insects >... | reverse complement strand
TAGTGGGTCTGTTGTATGATGAAGTGGGTCTGTTGTATGATGTAGTGGGTCTGTTGTGTGATGTAGTGGGTCTGTTGTGTGATGAAGTGGGTCTGTTGTATGATGTAGTGGGTCTGTTGTATGATGAAGTGGGTCTGTTGTATGATGTAGTGGGTCTGTTGTGTGATGTAGTGGGTCTGTTGTGTGATGAAGTGGGTCTGTTGTATGATGAAGTGGGTCTGTTGTATGATGTAGTGGGTCTGTTGTGTGATGAAGTGGGTCTGTTGTATGATGTAGTGGGTCTGTTGTGTGATGTAGTGGGTCTGTTGTGTGATGAAGTGGGTCTGTTGTATGATGTAGTGGGTCTGTTGTGTGATGAAGCACGAAGACATTAAGAAGGATGTGCTTTGCCCTTTGAGAGCCCAACGTTAACTTAACATACATTTTGTTTCTTACGTTCATCACAAAGAAAGTTACAAGCATTAACCTGTTAAACATAACGCTCATACATTATTACCTTTTTTACAGCCACTGGCTCAGATTTTTTTGGGCTTGCACAGCATCATATTAGTAGTGCAGTTTGACAGCTGAGTTAGTGAATATGGCCTTCTAATTTACAGAACAGATCGCGTCCAAAGTGAAAACGTTTATACAACGCAGTAAAGGACAGTATAGGTCAAAACACAACTGGTTTATTAGCTGGGTGTAGCTACGGTGTTAATGAAACAGCATGTTTCGGCCTAATCGGAGACCATCATCAGGTTTACAAATGTTCGGTATAAGAGACAAATAACAATGCGTGGTATGTCATATGTTGAGATCTCGTCATCTATGCCTTACAAAGTATATATGAGAAAAATCTGCATGTTGTAGGGTGCAGATTTTTCTCATATATACTTTGTAAGGCACAGATGACGAGATCTCAACATATCACATAACACGCATTGTTATTTGTCTCTTATACCGAACATATGTAAACCTGATGATAGCCTCCGAGCAGGCCGAAACATGCTGCTTCATTAACACCGTAGCTACACCCAGCTAATAAACCAGTTGTGTTTTGACCTATACTGTCCTTTATTGCGTTGTTACATACACAATGGGGATGCCTCAACGTAAGTTTATACAACGCTGTAAATTGTTGTTAAAATTCAACACAATAGGGCTGTGATGATGGTATATGACTCACTGAATGTCTTGTCTTACTGGACTTTGTCCATCGCCTAATTGCTTAACAAAGCACGAATTTTCAAAAGCCAGCTTTTCTTTCGTATTCAGGAAAGAAAAGCACCTAATATGGTGGGCCCCTTAGATACAGCTATTTTCAGTCACTGAAACCAGAAAGATATAATTCGGTCTTTGTTCCCTATAAAGAATGACAGTTGCATTCGGAAATGATCAGTTCCGACTTGAAAGGAAAACATTAGCAGTAATGTGAAGTAATATTCAGGAGTGGCCTCATACAAGAGGTCGAGTGGAACAATAAAAAGGTATCTTAAAGTAAACGAAGGCAGTATTTTAATAAGACTGCACAATGCTCTATATTATTAACGGCATCAATGTTTTAGAAATGAGTTGTGAATCGTTCGAAAAACATAATACTACGGTAAAAAAAATCCTTCAAATGATGCCTTATAAAGTTGCCGAAAATAATTCTTAGAGCCAGTTGAAAGAAGAGGCATAAAAAGAAAAGAAATCTCTATGGGCTTCTATTTTTCTTGTGACAGAAAGCAACCATCACTTTACAAGACAACTTGTACAACGAAAGCAAGCAAAGAGGACCCTATGATTGCACATGCCTAAACTCCCAGGGGAAGGAAGGACAGAGGAAGACCTTGTCAAATGGAGATACCAATTTAAGTAAGGAATTTCGAATTCAGCTTCAAAGCATTCATTCTTGGTTGTGGAAGGAAAAGTGCAATCTAACATAGGAACCAAAACAAGTGAGGGCTTCAGGAAACCTAATTCCGTTCATTCGGTACGCAGGATTTCGCCGGGATTTCGTTCACCTGCGGAGTGCGACAACGTGTTGAGTACCCTTAATGTTGTGGAATTAGCTGCATAAAGCTTAGCCCTTCTGGAGAAGTTGATAATCTTCCAGTTGGTCAAGAAATTTCTTACTTTTGATACAAACCGAAAAATTATTATCGCACTTACAACTTTCACCATTCCCAGCCAAATGTATGTAGTCCGTACGCTTGCACCCCGTTACTGAAATACGTGTCTGAATGTCTTTATCGTATTATTCGTATCTACGGTCAGGTTTCCAACATGGTCTCTTTTACAAAAATATCCTTAAGTTTCTTACTTCTCTCGTCTTCGCTATTAACGCTCATATATCGCAACATCCTTTATCTGGCGGTCCAGACAACATTAAGTTATAATTAAGAACTATGAAGCTCATAATTGTAACTTTCTCCGTCTTGTCTGTGCTTCTTCCCCTTTACTCCCAAGTACGTTGCTCCTGTGACATGACAGACCAAAGTTTCCCAGCCATACAGAATAACAGAAGGAAATACATGTCATTAAAATGTCGACTTGCTTATCAATTTTTTTTATTGCTATACCGTGCATGTTGTTGAGTTACTCAATTATTATACCAACTACTGCACATATACAAAATTTATAAAATTTACACATTAAAACATTAAATACGTTCCGACATGTTTCGGTCCTAGGACCGAAACATGTCGGAACGTTTTTAATGTTTTAATGTGTAAATTTTATATATGTGCAGTGGTTGGTGTAATAATTGAGTTGTCTATCAAAGTTTTGAAGTACAGAGGAAACCCTCACATCGGATGGTAACAGTAGGTTCTACAGGAAAGCTGTCCTTGAATAAAAAAAAGCGATATTTATTGAACGATTTTCTGGGCATCTAAAGACGTTTTCCTCAGTGTTACCTTTTAGGTAGGATAGGGTGAGAAAATGATAATGAGTGAGAAATTGGGAAAGTTGTGGAAAATTCATAGATGCCTCGCTGGGCACCTGGCAGCTTTGCGTCAGCCAGCACAAAAATTTCCTTGTATGTTGTGTTAATATGAAAGAAGCAAGAAAATAGTGTTGGATTGCAGTAAGGAATGGGCCTTATCGGCTGTAGTGGTCTTCTAACAAAGGCTAAATAGGCCACAGTGTGAAGTTGACCACTCATTTGCGCCGAGTGCCGAGAATGGCAAACTGTAAATTTACGCCTTCACTCCACCGCGGAATACACATTCTCAGAAAGAGAGGTTATGGTGTGTAGGTTTACATTTCTGTAGGAACTAAGTGTAGACATGTCAGTCGTTAATGAATCTATTACATTCACGGGTACGTCTTGATAGATCGCCAAGGCATCGATATGATCAGTACGAAACAGGAAGTTCCTTCAGGTTTGACGAATGCATGGGCTATAATATCACCGTTTCCTTAGAGACATTCGTAAGCTGTGCTATCTAAGAGGTTCTGCAGATATTTCACTACTCCATATGAAAACAGACTTTATGTAATGTCGGAAGAGAAGTGTGGGGAGGATATACGAGTGTATGAACAATGATATGAAGAGACTTCTGAGTGGCTGCGCAGTGCGCTTATCGTATCTCCGGCACTGCGAGGGAGGCTGGTTGTGTGATGGCATCACACAAGGGTAAAAACTGGAGACAGACTTTTATCTGAGACACTGACGATAAACAGACTAAACATTTATTCCTAAAAAATTACTTTACCCTACATTCATTCTTAAAGTGGCCGTATCAGTTGTGACGATTCAGAAACTTCGGGACAACACGACGCTTGTACTCAACGTAACAATTTAAAGGACCCCAAACTTCAAATCCGATTACGTAAGAAATTAGCTGCAACCGACCCTAACGACAGTAGGCCACCAGCTTTAACACTTTCAATTGAAACATTTTGGTGCATGAAATTCGTCTAAATAATGCACAAAAACTCATTTCCTACCCCTCAGAGAACACAATGTCTTGTGAATTCTCACAGTGGGGCTGATGAAGAATAGACATGGCACCGTGTAGATTGGTATATAGATACCGAATTTTCTGAGAATCTCACAGCATCATATCCCACAAGGCTCATATATTCATGTTATTAAGTGATATAATGTTTGTTTACTGTGAGAACACTCTGAAAAGAAGCGCAGAACACATAAACATGAACGTAGACGGTACGTACAGTAACCACTGCCCTTTAAATTAGTGTCTCATTATGTTAAGATTCCGGTTTACACAGAATAGGGTATGGGCACCATATTATGCGTTCTTTTTAACAAGGTCTTCCAAAGAACCTACTTAAAATTACACTGAATATTCATTGACATTATTTATATAGGGCCATAATGTTTGAAATTTTTATGGCAAAAATTATTCGTGTTTGGTATTCTGGGCTCAGGCGCTGTGTTCCGAATACACATAACTTAGTGTTTCCTTCTTAAGGTCCTGAAAATGGAGGTAACCAGTTTCTTCGAAAAATTGTTACCAATGAACCAGGCTACCCAACCACAAACATGAAGTTGTGTTCTCCTGCCACACCTATATCTATAAAATAATTTTCGCTGTTCCTTGTTTCCTTGACACTTAAGTTTCCTGGCGGAGTTTATATAACATGTATCAGGCCCTGTTATCTACAAAGTTCCCTTTATGTAATAAAGTGGCGAAACTCTTGTTTCTTAATTAACACATTGAACTGAAGGTTCCACTCTCTCTCTAGGGAAGGTGTGCAGCAAACGTTTACGAAAGCCAAATATTTAACTTAAGTCTCCATGTTTAGATTATTCAAAGGTACAGAACATTTCTGGGGAGTTAATGTCATCACATGTCACTTCGAATTAGAAGACTAACATGAATCAAAGAACCATGTGCCGCTCTCTGCCACACCTGTGTATACAACCGAGACCTCAGGTTTATAATTTATGTGGTATCCTCCTACACACTATCTCTGTTTTCTATTTAGCTGCAGCGCTTCATTCTGCAGGTAACGGGTAACAGAAACGTTACTCAGATCTATTGAAATTAATAGTGATCAAGATGGAACATATCCTTCTTTTCGAACATGAAAAAATTTAGCTCCTTTAGAGTAGAATATGTTTAGGAATTTTGAATGGAATTTATTATTTTTTTTTCTAAATTCACCGTATAAGTAGTTCCGGGCTTTTATTATACTGAACCTCGAATAATTCTTATACAAGCGGAGATAACTTGAGGATTGTTTGACTGTGCATCTTCGTCATGAAATAATGTAGAATGCCAATTTGATGGAACAAGGTAATTTTATTGATATGTTCTTAACGTTGGGGATGGTGCCGTGCGACTGAGCCGCACGGCACCATCCGCACCGTACACACGACCTACGCAGCGGCACTCAAGACCACCACCCATCCAAAAACTCGGTGCAGAAAACCATATGCTGCAACTCAACATCTAATTCTCCTGATGATGGGCGTATGTACCCGAAACATGTAGAGCTAAGAATACATCAATAACATTACATTGTTGCATCAAGTTGGCATTCCACATTATTTCAAGCGTAGATAACATTTAACATTTAATGTATGTGTGTTGTGTGTCGTTTATGTGCCTTCTAATATGCATTTTACTGAATGCAGGCAATGAGTGACGTCTCTTGTAGTTCTAACGACAAATTGTGCATGAAGTAAAGGACGGATGATGGAGCAACAGCAAAACAGCAGTAGAGCGAATTGTTGTGGAAGCTTTCATCGGAGTCCGAGGAATATTTGGCACATAATTAAACACATTATTTAAAAAAAAAAGTAGACTTATGGAAAGTGTATTTCACAGACAGGCAAAGGAAAATTTTTCTTCTTCAATACAGACCCTCTTTACCTTAATTGTTTTCAGTAAATAAGATAGGCGTAAATGAAATCACAAAATTCTGAACTGCTTTGAGATATTTTGTGTTTCGATAGCGGCGTTGTCGGGACGTTGCTTCGAAACGTCGGGAATTAGTAAAGCTGCTACTTATCGAAGAAAAGAAGACCTGAATGTTCTAGACCTTTAACGCTTTTCGAAACCAAGCTTTAAAAAATGTCAGTCCTCTCATATATTAATTTACCGTCAGTATTGAAGATTGTAACAAATAAAACGCAACCATCGTCTTTATGGTATATAGGATCCACATTCTTCCTCACTATTTATCTTACACAATAAATAAGCTTCTTATTGTATTTTTCTACCGGATTTTGTAAAGTCCCTACGTTATCATGTAGTTTATCAACACCTAATCTACACGTAATTTCACTTTATAGTTTCTGGCAACATACGCAATTTGACATTCAGAGGGCCGTTTATTGTGATATATTCTTATTAAAGAAGCCAACAAGATGCAATATTTCTCAACTTACTAGTATACTAGTTATGTTGACTTATGCTAGCAGACAGTCAACATAACTAGTGTAACAAATGCCAATTGCTGTGAATACAGTATCAAGAATCATGATGATGGACAGTAAGTCTGTCCGAAATCTGTAGAGTTGGATATAGAAAATAAAGTTGAGAAATAGCGCCTCTTCATAAAGATAGGCAGAGAAAAGTCAAACACAACTTGTGGATGTCTTTGCTAAGAAGCTTCTATTCACATAGCGTATCTTGGGAACAACTGCATGTTATCACTTAAAAGTTAAAAATAGTGCATCTTGTTGGCTTCTATTATACGAATACTCACGAAACTTAATAGTAAGTTAAATAGTATCTGTCTTGTAGCAGAAAAAGTATTCGGTATTAAATCTGCTACATTATTCAGGGTTACATTAACAGTTACGCCAGAAGGAATAATAAGACTGACTGAAGAGATTTCAAAGTTTGCAAAGACGCTGTTACAATGTGCATGTAGTTCCCAGTCCTCAATCCAGAGAAGGTCTTTCCTTTCAAGTAGTTTATTTAATATCTTTCGTCAGTAAATCAGAGTATATCGCATTGGACGATTTGATGCTGAAAAATGAAGTGGAAGGAATGGAGAAGGAAGTGGTCCAGGACTTGTGTAACGTATCCACTATGTCGGAATTTGGCTGGAAGGGCTGAGGAAACAGGGAGGATTTTGAGTTTGTATTTTCTGCTTCCAAGCCGAGATTCAAACCGAGGTCTTTTGATCAAATCACAACAGTTATGGCAGAGCCAGCATTCTCGATTATAATGGTTTATGCATGTCAAGTTTCGAAGCTGTAAAATGTAAGGGACGGAGACACAAATCATGGGAACATCTTGGCAACCCACGAAAACCCATAATTAAGAAAGGGAATTGTGTTTCACAATTAATTTGGTGAAGAATATCGTATTAATCTTGCTCACAGAGGTGGTAATGAAGCCTCAAGTCTACTGGGATATTACATCGTGGCCATTGCCAAATATTTATCGCTGTATCGGAGAAATATTTTGTTTCCATCTTCAGGACCCAAGCAGTCCAAGAAGACTTTTAAACTTGAAGAAGGAGCAGCAAGCCCATACAAAAGCCTGAATATTCCTACATTTTACCAATGGATACGACGTCATATCCCGTCGTCTTGACTATTCTCATAGTAACATTTCAAAACCCATATCAGGTGTTTCAACGAAGAGCCACGAAAGTATGTAGAAGATACGTATTCTTTTGTATATAGATTGCAAAATTAAGGGAAAATCTCCAGGCTCAGGTACTTATACTTGTATCAGACCAGATAGTAAGAAACTTGCGTAAAACAAAATGGCAAGAATTTTAGGAAGGGAAGTTTCATTATTGAAGTTAAGTAAAGAAAAAGAAATATTTAACAATGATAATTTTCAGTTCGTCAGGGTACTGAGTTGGGCGGCCGAAATAGGCAGGCCTAAAAGAAATTACTGCTGTCTCTGACTTGATATTGTGTATTGTGGTCAGTAGGTTGCCACCAGAAGAAGGGAAGCAGCTCTGCCTCCGAACGGCTGGCATCTAGCTGCCAAATTAAATGGCAACATGCGAGTTCTGAGATCCTTACAACTGAAGATACAAATATTCAGGGATTTGTTCAGTTTTTACCAGAGTTTCGAAAGATCGTAATCTGTCTATTTCAAAGGAAAACGGTTCATCCCAGAAGCCCCATCTTCATAGTTACAGACGAGAATACCATAAATCTCACAGGTGGGCATTGCTTCAAATCCCAGAAAGTTTACTCCATTCCAAATGCGTCGGAAAATATAAATAACATGAGCAGGCCATTTTTTGTTTGCTTTACCGAATGAAATATTACACCAGCATAATTATGACGCTTACAAAATAAAGGGCTGTGACATTCAGCCTATTAAAAGAGAACGAAGACTATGAGAGCGTAAATGAGAATACATAAATCAGAGAAAGCAATCTGTCGTAAATCCGCACAACAAAACCACATTTACCGTCACGTAAGCATTACTACATTTTCGATTTACACAGACCAACATAAAAAAATTTCAAAATAAGGTAAAATACAGTGGAACTGTAATTCACACTAGGGGATCCCACATGCTTTACAGTAGTTGCTGTAACGTAAAATTATATAAAAATGTATAAAATAATCGACATTCGATAATTTTATATAGTTTTATATAATTCAAGCTATGGGATCCCAGATGTGTTACAATAGTTATTACAACGTAAAAAGATATAAAACTGTAAAAATGATCGCCTTAGACTTCGATAATTTTATATAGCTTTGTATAATTTTACATTATAGTAACTATTGTAACACATATTTATCTCAGTAATTAACCAACTTGATGTACAACATTTTTGTTTTACAATAAGTAAAATTACATGTTTCGAACACATGTGCTCGAAACATGTAGAGGCATGAAATAAACTTATTGTAAAACAAAAATTCTGTACATCAAGTTGGTTAATTACTGAGATAAATATACTGAGATGCACGGTCAGCAAAACGTCAAAATATTGTAACACATGTTGGATCCCCTAGTGTGAATTACAGTTGCACTCTATTTTACCTTATTTTGAAAGTTTTTATAACAGTGGCCTGATGATTGTCCGTGTAGGTCGAAACATGTAGCCACGCTTAAGTAAAAATAAATGTGGTTGTTTTTGATGGATTTATGACAGATTGCTTTGATGGTCTTCTAAACACAGCAGTTCGTCTTCCATGTAAAAAAGCAGAGAAATTCGCAATAAATAGTATGGGATTAAGTCTTAATCGAGCAAGACCACAAGGTGCACTTTTTCTAATATGTAAAATTTATGCAGTCTGCCCACAAATGCTATTTGCTTGGTATGTTTTTCACAGCCATCACCGATTATTCCCTGAACAATATTGACTGATGGGTCCTTGTGGTCGTGACATACTTCGTTCCCCATAAGGTTCGAATACTTTCCGATATAAAATTTAGACAAATTTACATCTACAGAGCGATAAAGGTCAGCTTAAATGAAACTAACTGTAGCAAAACGAGAACAAATATTTCGCTAACAGAAATTTTAAGTGACCATAGACAATGGATTTCCTCTTAGCTAGTGTAAATGGTTCCGTGACAGGACGGTTAGCAGAAAACTTGTTGAACCAGAGTATAAATATGGAGTAGGAAGTAATCAGTGGAATTTGCAAAACTTAGGCAGAACCTGCTATAGTTTACCTAATGAATCCTTTCACAGAACTGTGACAGGAATTAATTAAATTACTTTGACAACCGTCTTTCTTGCGCAGTCCACATTTCAGTTCTGGGCATGTAAGTGTTACACAGGAAAACTCTAGACACGTCTAGTACTAAAGTCTAAGCCTCGTACTGAAACCGTTCTCTTTCTTTGTATTTTCAATTCGAAACACCGAATGAGAATATTTGATTACTTAGCGTCTAGATTGTTTCAATACGCTAGAAGCTACAAACAATTGATCAGTTCGACTGACTGTACCAGAGCCCTTTATGTTTTTTTTCGAATATAATTCTTTACACTGCCACACTGAACGGAAGCAGGATTAGCTGATTGGTATATAATGAAGAGGTCAAAATTAAATATTTTTTTTTCGCAAGTGCGCTTTTGGCCTATTAGACTGTATTCTATGTGACAAGTCTACGGAATATCTACAGAAACTAATTCCGCTGCTTATTGCTTACTACTGGAAAAGACCCTTTGAAAATGTACGTGAAGAGACCCCTCCTGGCAATTAATCCCATCTATCACATCAAAGCCCTATTTCAGGTTAACACCACGTGTCAGATTAACACAGTCTGTCACAGAAAAAGGTTACCCGCTTCGTCTGTGGGAGGATCACATCAACACCTAATCAGTGACAAAGTCCCCGCAGTTTGTATACAGTTAAACTACAGAGATTATATTATATAGAGCTTCAACCAGGAACTTTGTGTAGCCTAGCATGAGACAGATGTTAGTGTCTGCAGCTGTTACCCTGACGTCTGAACCGACGGACAGTGGAGACAAACACTGAAATCAGAAGCAGTTTGCGTTCACAGGTCGAAACACGTATCGGATCTTTAACAAGTAGTACATAAGCAATACACGCCGGTATGGTCAGCCATTTTCATACGCGAGGTCGAAACAACGGCTTCAAGCTACTCGAAAATTGCCATTTGTTTCACTCACTGGATATTCCAAAGAACAGAATCGAATTAATGAGGCGAGTTTTGCACCTGTCCCTGGTAACGGACTGGGGCTGCAGGGCGATACTTGTGGGTGCCTGCTTGCTGAATTCGTGCAGAAACATGAAGTGTGTCTAGAAAATTTACAAGATGCTCAGCTAAACGCGATGACATTTAGGAAACCTGAATATTTATTACCATATTCAGAACAGTGCGTCGATTGTCTCTGTCATGTGTTCTGGAAAATGACAATAACTGTTAAAATTCTTATCAGTTAATCAGGTTCCTCATATGGTAATACAACGGTAAGATACCCAACGTGATGGAAAATCAGAGGTATTTTGTCACTTTATATCGTACTTCTCTGAAAATTTTAGTATACTTTTCAGCCTAGTAAAGTTACCTTATTATATGTATATATGTATGTATGTATGTATGCATGTAAGTATGTATGTATGTGTGTGTATGTATGTATGTATGTTCGTACGTATGTACGTACGTAGTATGTATGTATGTATATATGTATGTACGTACGTATGCATGCATGTATGTATTTACGTACGTATGTACGTATGAATGAATGAATGTATGTATGTGTGTGTGTATGTATGTATGTATGTATGTATGCAAGCATGTATGTATTTACGTACGTATGTACGTATGAATGAATGAATGTATGTGTGTATGTATGTATGTATGTACGTATGTATTTACGTACGTATGTACGTATGAATGAATGAATGAATGAATGAATGACTGAATGAATGAATGTATGTATGTATGTATATATGTATGTATGTTCGTACGTATGTATGTATGTATGTATGTATGTATGTGTGTGTGTATGTATTTACGTATTACGTATGTATGTATTTATTTACGTACGTATGTACCTATGATCGAATGAATGAATGAATGAATGTATATATGTATGTATGTGTGTATGTATGTATGTATTTACGTGCGTATGTACGTATGAATGAATGAATGAATTAATAAATTAATTAATGTATGTATGTGTGTATATATATGTATACACATACATATATATATATATATACTGTTGCCCAGTTGGTTGAGGCATTGAGCTACAAGCCCAAAGGTGCGGCTTTGATTCCCAATGGGCCGTTGGGATGTTTCACTGGCTTAATCCTTGCGAACGTACTGTGACACTGGGGTCAATTCATCCTCCAGCAGAAATGAGTTCCAGAGATGGCCGGTGCGAAGGGCTGACAACTTTACCACCTTGACGTGCCGACAGTCTAGAAATTCTGGGAGACTCAACGTCCTGCAGCCCCTGGGCCTGTCAGGCAAGTAAAAGGACTGACAGCCTTGCCTTATATCCACGCCATACATTTCGACAGTACTGTGTTACAAACTGGGCGCGGTGTCAACAAATTGTTTATACTGCAGTACTGTGTGGACAAGCATTCAAATTTATGATAAATTTAAAGTTCATATAAATATTTATTTTATTACAAGAGTTGAACAAATTATGAGACCCTTGTGACATTAAATAATGCCCCAAAATACAATTTCTGTGCGTAATTCTTCTCTTATTTATAAACTCAAAATTCGCTACTATATATCAGAGTTTTAAAATATTTCTTCTTCATTCTTAAAACAACCAATTTTCCCTTATCTTACTTTATCTCTTCCTAAGACCCTGCCTTCATTTCTGGCTCCTTTAACCATAGTGAGGAGCGGACATTGCCTGGACACCTGCTGTGTTCCTTCCCTTATTAAATTGAGTATTTCTCCTTATTATTCTTCTATTTTGTCTTGAAAGCGTAAATCCCGTATTAGTATTTAAAGAAAGTCTCACAGCAAAGTATAACTATAGCTTACTGTTCAAAATTTGTGAAAAATATGAAACGAAGACCTTAAGACCTAGTTTGAACAATTTTTAATGAGGTGTGAACGTACAAAGGAAATCATTTACGTCTTTTCTCAGGATGACAAGTGTAGTATTGGTTAATTGTCAAATATTCACGTATATATGCTCCACGTGAAAATACAAGTCAATATCTAGGCGTAATAAAAATATCTAAGCAGACAGCATGTAATCCTAACTAATGAAAATTTGCCTAAGCTCTACAACGTATTTCTGTGTTCTACCTACATGTCTGGCTTACTATAAATACGGCAGGTAACATAAAATAAAATGAAGAAACAGCAAGTAAGGATCGAGAGAATTTCACAAGCAGCTCTAACATTCTGTGGCTGGGCGCAGAAAGACAGGAGCTGTGTTTCTATGCCAAGAAGTTTATTTCCGCACGTCTGACTAAACCTGGCAGCAAACAAACGTCTTTAAAGGAAACCATGTGTGTAAACTGCCTTACAAATTCGGAGTAGCCGTCTCCAGGCTTCGCGATTAAAACGTTACGCAATATTTGATATAAACATCATTTAAAAAATTTCGGAAAATATGTATTGTGGTTTTGTAATTGAAATATTATGCAGTGTTTGACGACATAGACATTTATGAGGTGAAAACTAACTCCTCTTCCAAATGTACGATATTTTAAGCTCATGGTACCGTGCATCCCAATTCAATGTTAATAAAACTGCAACCAGATGCAACAGTACGCAGATATTTATTTACTGCGATGTCACTCTACATGTTTCGGGTGTCACAGCACCCATCATCAGGAGTACTAAAAACTGTAACCGCAGCCTCCGGTACAGGTCATAATATCGGTGCAGCTACTTCCCTCCAACGTGGTCTGATCGGGACTGGTTTGTGCACAAACCAGTCCCGATCAAGCCAAGTAGCTGCACCGATATTATGACCTGTACCGGAGGCTGCGGTTACAGTTTTTAGTACTCCTGATGATGGGTTCTGTGACACCCGAAACATGTAGAGTGACATTGCAGTAAATAAATATATGCGTACTGTTGCATCTGGTTGCATTTTTATTAATATGTACGATATTTATTTTGAAATAAAGGAATATAATATTTGGTATCCATTATGCTTATCATAAAAGGAAGACTGTCTGCATGAGCACCACGACAACTGATAAATTAGTTGGAGTCACGCACAGGTTCTGCTATCGATATATTAAACTGGGGAAGGAGAGGGGAATAAAAGCCGATTGGCTTGTCTACTTTACGTAATTTTATAAAGAGGTCACAAAGTGTCGGATATTGTAATTTCTTTATTAGCCGCGCAAAACTGCATTTTTAAGCGACACAGACATCTCAGTGGTTTTAGAAACAACTTTATTTATTCCAGGATTCCGAAAATCTAACTTCTATACTCAGGTATCCAGGTTTCTATTCCCTCCGTCAGTGCCTTCCCCCAAAAAATACCTCAAAATGAGACAGGTTACCATATTTGCCACACGGTCGAAATCAGCAATGTCTCTGCATTTTAATGACTTAAATTTCAATATTTGTCTTTCAGAGGATGACGCGAAGACGAAAAATAAGCGTCGCTTCTCTCCTGAAATTAAAACGCCTGTTTTATGAAGCTAGTGCATTACAAATTATTGTTTATAAAATATTTTAGTATAGTTCTGTGCGTTACTTTCAGCATTACGAATTAATTACAATAAATTTTTCGAATAAAATAAGGGAAGTTTGAAAGGTCTATTTCCTTGATATTACACGTACTTTGGTCAAAACTTCGTACATTTTTTTTGACGTTTTGCTGACCGTACATCTCAGTATATTTATCTCAGTATTTAACCAACTTATTGTGAAACAAATTTTGTGCATCAAGTTGGTTAAATACTGACATAAACTTCATACATTTTTCTGAGGACTGACAGGCTACACACATACAAAATTCGTCAACACATATTTTTTTTTTCTGTACCTACTGACTTTCTTCCACGGTTGTAGTCACACAAGCAGTATACTACAAAAAGATTTAAAAATATATATTTACAAGTACGTGACTGTAAAACAAGTCAGAGTAGGCCTTAAACTACATGCACGCGGCACGTCACTAATCTACAGCTTGTGGTTGTTTAGTAAACGCCTCTAAATTTCATAAAATGAAGTCGTTAAGTTAAGGTTCACAATTACACTTTGAAATATTTGAGTTTTTACCATGTTCAAGTTGTATGTACAAATATGAGATGTTTTTATTTAGACGGAAGTTTGCACGAGAGTAAACAACAGAAATGTTGACACTTTCTCTACAAAACCACGAAGGCCGCGAATTATAAATATAAACATAAATTCCCCCCCCCCAAAATAAATCAATCTGCCAATAAATTACAATTCCAAGCAGTCTGCTATTAATCATCACCAGTGTAAATCAAACGGCAGTTGCGTTTAGATTGTTAATTGCAATCGGTGGACATATATGTATTGGCTTTCGGCTGTTGTATTTTGTAGTGATCACTAACATATACGGTTCCAATAATCGTGAAAAAATAGTGACAAGACTAGTAACAACAAACTGGAAAATGGAAAGAAATAAGGTAGCAGAAAAAATCTTTCTTCACAGCGACCGCAAAATGATAAATCTTAAATATGATAGAAATTGATGCAGCTAGCTATCCCATTACAGGACTGCAGAGGCCCTTAGGGCTCCAGGAGGTTGAAACTCCCAGCATTTCTGTTCAGTCGGCACATGAAGTTGATAAGGTTGTCAGCCTTAAGTACCGGCTGCTTTTTCCCCCAGGGGATATCCATGGTAGTCGTAGCTCATAGAGGCTGAATCGACCCCAGGGCCATAGTGCGGCTGGAAGGAATAAATGAATGAAAAATTTTAATGAACTCAAAGGGAATTGAACCCGCGAACTTACGGCTTTTAGCGCAGCGCCTCAACTAACCTCGCCAATGTGTGCCCCAGTAGAAATTAGTAATAACAGTTATTATTGTAATATGTTATTATTATAATGACAGCCACACAAGACTTGAAGAATTCCGAAGATCCTCTATAATTTAAACCGACGAAAAGTATATTACGGGCGAAAAAGAGAAATTTTGAAATTTTTGTTATCAGAATAAGCCAAGAGATCAGTCCATGGCAGGCGTGGTTACGGTGATTCAGGTGGCCTTTATTTTTCATAGGACCACCTTCTATTTCCCAAATTCTACATTTTTAAAATAAAGTGAAATGCCAACTTGATGCAACTAGGTAATTTTATTGATGTATTCTTAGCTCGACATGTTTCGGGTACATACGCCCATCATCAGGAGCATTAGATGTTGAGTTGCAGCATATGGT
>Ga0136643_10007588_pt1 | contig 15705 bp, 13 predicted proteins | sample TergutLab28metaG_FD_96883 | JGI IMG/M metagenome (GOLD analysis project Ga0136643, IMG submission 96883) | Labiotermes labralis P1 segment gut microbial communities from Petit-Saut dam, French Guiana - Lab288 P1 (version 3) (version 3) | ecosystem: Host-associated > Arthropoda: Insects >... | reverse complement strand
TTTGGTATCCCTATGAAACTGGTAAGGCCAATAAAAATGTGTCTGAATGAAACCTATAGTAGAGTCCAGGTATGCAGACATTTGTCTGACATGTTTCCTATTATGAATGGTTTGAAACAAAGAGATGCTTTATTCCCATTGCTTTTCAACTTTGCTTTAAAGCATGCCACTATGAGGGTTCAGGTAAACCAGGAAGGCTTGAAATTAAATCAGATTCTGGTTTATGCTGATGACAATATATTGGGTGGAAGTGTACATACTATGAAGAAAAACACAAAAGCTTTAGTAGTTGCTGGTATGGAGATTGAACTAGAAGTAAATGCTGATAAAACTAAATACATGGTCATGTATCCAGATCAGAATGTAGGACGAAGCCACAATATAAAGACCGATAATTGTTCCTTTGAAAGGGTGGAACAGTTCAAATATTTGGGAACAACCCTAATGAACCAAAATTCTGTTCAGGAAGAAATTAAAAGCAGACTGAATTCAAGGACTGCATGCTATCATTTGGTGCAGAATCTTTTGTCTTCCAGTTTGCTATTCAAAAATATAAAGATTAAGATACACAAAACTATAATTTCGCCTTCTGTTTGGTATGGGTGTGAAACTTGGTCACACACATTGAGAGAGGAACTAAGGCTAGGATTGTTTGAGAACTGGGTGCTGAGGAGAATGTTTGGGCCTAAGAGGGACAATGTAACAGGGCAGTTGAGAAAATTACATAATGAGGAGTTTAATTATCTGTATTCCTCATCACATATAATTCAGGTGATCAAATCAAGAAGAATGAGATGGGCAAAGCATGTAGTACATTTGGAGAAGAGGTGCATACGAGATTTTGGTGAGGAAACATGAGGAAAACAGACCACTTGGAAGACCCTGGTGTAGATGGGAGGATGATATTAAGTTGGATCTTCAGGAAGCGGGATGGGTGGGCATGGACTGGATTGATCTAGCTCAGGTTAGGGAGAGGTGGCGGGCACTTGTAAACGCGGTAATAATAAGCCTTCGGGTTCTATAAAATGCAGGGAATTTCTTGACTAGCTGAGAACAAGTTAGCTTCTCAAGGACTCTGCTCCATGGAGTAAGAAAGTAAGTAAATGAGATTCTGGAATTTCTGATCTAACGGACGTTGAGGAATCTTTCCTAGGGGTAAATGTGGTGAAAGTGGGAATATGACGTCTATCAAGGGCCAAAATCTAAGAACACGACAAACTTTCCCCTTACACTCCTTTATGGCCATATAAGAAAAGTGTTATAGGTGCAGCAGTAAAATCACCGTTCAAACTTGCCACCCTAAGGTACCTTTCCCGTTTAATGTATATTTGGGGGACATGTAACAGCTACTTATTTAAACGTGGACTTTCCAATGCGTTTATAGTCCAGCCAACAAAACGTAGGACAGGAACTCTCGAAAGGACACAATCACAAAACTCCTAACCTCCATGCCACCAAAATACATTCTTGTCTCAAACTAGTATCACGTCAGAAACTTCATCTACAGAAACAAACTAACCATTAATCTCGGGAGTACGGTGATCCATGTGCTTCCTCTTGAAGACAGGGAAAGTGTTCCTCTAAATACACTCACACAACCTGCTGGTTAGCACATGCTGTGACGTACGGAGCATAACCTACAGCTTGAGACTCCCAATCCGCAGCTCTCACGGTAGTTTCTCTGTTACACACATTGGGGAATTTGAAACTGACAATCGCAACGCGCACCTTTCACATGTGTACCAACGTTTCAACATTATAATCACGGTACTATCAAGGGTCGCCTCAAAATAATTTCCGGTACACGATACTTTCCTAAAAACCGAGATTAGCCTAATTTACTCTTCAAATAAGCTATAAGGATAAAGATCTTCTGTATATTTAATTATTCGAATTGACTTCAACAGGTAACAAATCGGTTACAAAGTGTAAATTGAACAACGTCAAAATAATAAATCACACACTACCGGAAGACAAGTTATCCGTGATTATTCTCCTATCGGTAGTTCGAATCCTCTCATCCATGTATGAAGTACATGTGCCAGCATATGTGCTGCTGTGCGTAAAGTGTCGGTGAACAGGTTTAAGGTCTGAGTTACGTCGACATGTGGTCAAGGAACTGTTGTATACCAACATGTGTAAATCGTCGTAATGTTTTAAAGGAGCAGACGCATAGATTCCCCGCCACTCAGAAGGTGTAAGTATTTGAATAAATTTTTCCCGATGTACGTTTCAGTTGTACTATGAAAGCCATTCAGCTGCAGTGTGTACGTTCTGTGCATACTGAATGATTTCTGTGATCAGGTTGCATTGCAGAGTCTAAATTCGCATATTCTATTTTATACGGACCAGGTAGTCTGTGAGCGAGATATGTGTTATTTTCAATGAAAAGTGCCTGGCGAAACAACCCAGGTTGAATTAACCGTAATCTTAAAAAAAAAAAAAAACAACGTACCAGAGTATCAAAGCGCCGAAGACCGTAACAGAATTTTAATTTGGTTCCTGTTTACACCATGTGACAAGCAAACCATGTTTATGTACTTTTACCCAAAAATGATACTGAATTCATGCGATAAGTAATAGGTGGAATACACACCATAAAGAAGTAGGTCCCTGTGTAGGGACATCCTGATTATCTGTTTTGGTACACACCTGACTGAATTGTGTGCGGTAAATTATAAAGACGTTTGAGAACAAGAAACTAACTGTAGACGTCCAGTGAGCATGTTTTGTTGTCAACAGTTTGGAAAACTTACTGCCTCAAACTACTCGTTGAAAAAGAGTAAAGTGAGAAAGTATGTATGTTATATTCAATCTGTCCCACATACACACAGAGGCAGCAGGAAATTTTCATGAACATTTGAATGGGTGATCACTCAAAAGCATTTCTACATGATGTGATGGTTTAGCAGGGGTTCACAAATTTTCTTTGAATCTAGGCAACCAAGTTACAGCAAATACTTCAGGTATGAAATGGCCTTATGTGCAACTCTAAATGTAAGAAATTCACATCATTAATCAGGCCCTTAAGCCACAAATCCCCACATATCTTTAGCAGTTATGGTTGCACAAAGAACAGTTTAGCAATAATGGTGATGACTGTGACGACGACGATGATGATGATGGTACTGCCCACAGAATACAACGTGAATTGAACTGGACACAACATCTTCAGCTTCCAAGGCAAGACATGGAAGAGAGAGAGAGAGAGAGGGGAGGGGGAAGAGAAAAAAAGCATTGTTCCTTCTCATAGAGAATAAGCTTAATACTAACTCGCCCATATGATCCACCCTCTCTCATTCGGTAATATGGTACATCCTTATTGAAAATAAAAACTTCATTGTAGCGTATTATTTCATTCCCTTGCTGTAGAAGAATAAATATGGCAAATAGGTAAAATTAGTATTAATCTCAACACATCCGCCTTTATTAGACAACAAAGTTATCTATCTAATTGAGCAGCTACATGTTTCAACCAGCATTATGTCCTCTTCAGGCTCAGAACTCTTTAAAAAACTCATTGAGGAAGACAGTATATAATTATACAATTATTAGTTGGTCTTGTGTGAAGTTGTGAGAAGAGTGCAGTAAAATGAAATAATATAAAATAGAATAAAACATGTCTGTCAGAGGTATTCCACTAATTATTTACAGTTACATTTGGTTTTTTAGATCCAAAAGTTGACAAAACGTTGACATCAGTCTGAGTGCCGTCTTGAAATCCCATGATTTATATCAAATTACGGTGTTAGAATTCAACCTCTGATGTTTCAAATTTGTAAATAACCTACTTTTAACAAGGAGTCCCCTTTTTGTGGCAAGTTTATGATGTGAACTTCAACATATGAGTTGTGTTGTGGACAAAGGTCACACCAAATATTAGAAAGTAATGCTGGGGATGTACTGTTCCTGTTCTGCAGTTTATGGTTTAAATGACCTAAGAATAATCACTTAAAGTAGAAACCAATAAACTGGCTGACACATAGGTCTTGCCTCTTTTATGACCCTGCTGCTTGTTACAAGGGGTTGCAGATAAGTTCTTAGCCTGACCTACTTCCCGATGTTGTAGGATGGAATCGATAGTGTCGTTGGAAAGAGGGGTCTGTTCATGTGTGGAATTGCAAGTCTTTTCTTGTTACAGAGGCTGAAAGGGAGCATATCAAGTGACTTGCGCATTTTCAATAACATGGAGACGCGAGCTGTAATCAAGTTTTTTTTCTGCAAGGCAAGGCGCCAAGGAAATTCATGCCATTCTGACAGAAACATTAGGGGAACATGCACCATCGTATGCCACCGTCAAAAACTGGGTGGCCCAGTTTAAACATGGTGATTTTTCCACCTGTGATGTGCCTCGTCCTGGACGACCCAAAACAGTGACCACCCCGGAGATTATTAAAGAAATTCATGAGCTAATATTGGAAGACCACCGGATTTCAGCTAAATCAATAGCTGAGCAACTGGGCATCTCACATGAGCGGGTTGGGTCCATCATTCATGAAGATTTGGACATGCAGAGGCTCTCCGCGAAGTGGGTCCTGAAATGCCTGAACGCAGATCAAAAACGTCAATGGTGTCAGTCATCTGAGCAACTTTTGGAATTTTTTGGGCACGATCCAAATGATTTCCTTTCGCGATGGGTGACTATGGACGAAACCTGGTTATATCACTATGACCCAGAAACAAAGCAACACTCAATGGAGTGGCGGCATAGCAGCTCACCCTGCCCCAAAAAAGTTATGAGTGCAAAAATCTGCTGGAAAACTTCTTGCCTCGATTTTTTGGGATCAAGACAGCATCCTCCTCATTGATTATCTTCCAAAGGGCCAAACTATCAACGCCAAGTGTTACTCATCTCTGCTGGTTCTATTGAAGGACATTTTGAAGGAAAAACGCCGCTGGAAGGTCACCAAGGGGTTCTTGTTCTTGCACGACAATGCCCCGGCTCACCGGGCACTTGCAACCCAGAAGAAACTGGGCTTCCAGTGTCTTGATCACCCACCCTATTCTCCGAATCTGGCCCCGTCGGACTACCACCTGTTCCCTGGACTGAAAAAGCAACTGCCACAGAGACGTGGTTGGACGGACAACCTTCTGAATTTTTTTTTTTAATGGCTGACAATAGTTAGAGCAATGGGCTAAGAAGTGTATTGAGCTTCATGGGGAGTATGTTGAATAAATCCCGAGTTTGGTCGCTGTAGCTTGTTTCCTTCCTGGTCGGGCTAAGGACTTACCAGCACTCCCTTGTACATTAAATTCATCCTGCAATAGAACCTACAGACATGTAAATCCACCCTCTTTAATAGCTATACTCTGATCTGCCATTGAGTTTCAAGCTACATGTATTTCTTTCCTCCAGATGACTATATCTATCAAAGATCAGTTTGCGGGGTTCTTACGTATGGGCACTACCTCAAGTATTGAACCTGCTAAATTTTGACATGCACCTATGGTCATTCTGCTACCATCTATATGGCATAAAATTCAGCTGTGTTTAGCTGTATACAGCTACGGTTGATATGCTATTTTGCAAATACTGCAACATGTTTTAAGTAAGTTTACCCTTTTCTGTTACCATTTATTAGTGTAATAGCTGTTGTGTATTTGTCATCAGCAATACAGTATAATACGGCAATTCTAAAAGCAGCGACTACAGACATTGCTAATTGCGAGGATGGAATTGAGTTGAACCATGAAGCCACTTTAAAATTAGGTTCAATTAACTTATTTTTGTTTCTTAGCTCAGAGTTCACTATTATGAATAGGGCCAAGTTCTAAATTTTGCATTTGGCTAGGAATAGTCCATAATTTTATTGCTGAACACAAAAGGGCAGACACACAAATGTAGATATATTTTTCAAGGTCTCACCAATAAAAAAATCCAGAAAATAATACTACATTCATTGTTATTTTTAACAGCACTCAAAATTTTTTTATGGGATACAGCACAAAGCATAAGTGAAAGTTGTGAGGAGGACCCCTTTGTATTTTAATGGTGCTTTTTCTTTCACAGGAAATAGTTCTTAATTATACCATACAGACTGCAAGCATCATTACAAGACATTGTAAATCAGTGACTGCAGGAGTTTCTTAAATATTTAAATAAAATCCTTACTTGGTGTTGTTTCCACAACTTGACATTTTTAGGGCAGGGCTGGAGATCTGTTGCTTCTTTGTAATAAATAAAAACATGATACTAGATGTGAGCATATTGAAGTTGGCAATGCTGACCAGATTGCTCCAGCACCTGTGCACTTGCACACATTTAGATAGAACTTAATTCTGTCTCCAGTAACATTAATATTCTAATGAAATGCACCTGCATAAATGACAGTGAAGAACATGTCATTTGCTCCACCTGTTTCAGAAGTTGATATTTCTCTGTTCGCTGCTTGCACATGCATATGTTGCCTTCAAATCACAGTTGGCACCAAATGTAGCATAATGGTCCATGAAGTAAAGATCTGAACTCACCTTAACTGCAGGGTGAGGTAACAGGTGTTGTGAACACTGTAACACATTCTCACATCAAAGAAGCTGTGAGCTGCTTTCATATGTACAGGGAAAGAAGACCGCATTTCTTAAAGCACCAAGGAACAGTTGAAAATTTGTCATTTGATTTGTCAGACTAATATACCAGTACTTGAAACAGAGCTTAGCCACATTCAAAATAGTGAGTAGCTTATGCATGTAACTTTATGTTTGTCTGCATTTATTAAAGCAGGAAAAAGTAACATACAGTCCCCCATAATTGCCTTCGAAATTCCAGATGCCTTGAGAACCTGGTGCATGGGATTTGTGCACCTCTGCATTGTGTTTTACATGGAGGCGTTCAACAGGCCTATTTAACTCAGGTCCCTCTTCATTGCTCCGGTTGGCCTTCATTGGTCTCAGGCATAGCCTGAATATATAATTTACTTTCTGTTCCAAATCACTTTGGCCTAGAAGGTGGTGGCAGCAAGCTCCCCCAAAATGTTGGCAACTCACTTCCACACTGTTCCTTCATCCAAGTGCATGGTCGGCACCAACATTGAATCAATCATGAAAGACTTAAATTAGTAACTCATAATTTGTTGATACTTATTCTCTCTGATACTCTGCAAGCCCTTTAATAGCCACATTATAATTTAATTTTCCAGAGCTTCACATATAGTTGAAATTTTATTCTTATACCATTCATTAATGACCAGTGTGTATAAATTCTTGAATTTGGATATTTCTGCGTGAGACTTTTATTTTGCTTCTTTACTTCCACAAAGTCTGTTACTTTCGAAGTGATATAATTATCACTTTCAAAGCTGTTTGTAAAACTGGACATCAGTTGTATTTTAATGCCATCTTCTTGCCTGTTATGATGTGCTGAGTCTCAGTGTTTGTTAGAATGTGGAAGTGCAGTCATGACAGATTTTTTGAAGTGGCAGTGTTTTTACAACTGTAACCCATTATCATTATTATATTCATGTGCATTGTTCCACACATTATCAGTCTGTAAAAACTGTCTCTTGCTGTTTTTGCTTGGAAATCTAAAAAGTGTAGTGTTGGGGTCAAGAATGAGTAGATCTGTATCTGCACTCCTATATGTGTTTTAATTGCATGGTGCTTAATAAGCACAGAGACATATGTACCTTCATGTGTGTGAATTTATCTTTGTAAAATAATATTAAAGTGAGCCATAAAGAAGTTGGTGTGGGGAATGAGAGTAGTTCAACTCAGGGTAATGTCTGGCAGTGATCTCATATGAACACAGTAGTGAACTTTAGAGTTGCATAACAGAGAAAGTGTCTTGATTTGCCAAATATTAATGCTTTGTGCAGTGACTCATGAGTTAGAATGTAATTAAAATATGAGCCTGTGCATTTATGAATGATTGTCCTTAGTTTCTTGTCTAGATACAGGAAAAGCAATCCCTGGACAGGAGGTTGAGGCTTCCATTTTCATGACACTTGGCACATAAAGGTGGTAAGGTTGTCAGCCCCTTCTGTTAGAGGCTGAGTCAAACCCAGGGATATAGAGCAGCCAGAAGGATTATAACAATAAAAAAATTCCAGTGACACCATCGGGAATCGAACCTAAAACCTTCTGGCTTGTAGCGCAGTGCCTTAACCAACTGTTCAACCATGTGCTCCCAGTTTCATCTTTAATCCATATCAGTTATCTTTACAGTGCCGAAGAATGGGTTCGAGCAATAAATAACCCAAATCTGCACATTGAAGAAGCGTGTTTCTATCATAGAACCAAGCATGTCTGCCATCGTCATTTTGCAACTCATCAGTTCAATACTCCTACAAGGTTGCGTCTCAATCGGGGTGCTGTACCCACACTGTTTTTAACACCTGATGACCCTGAAAACTGTCCTTCAGAGTCAGAGATCCATAAAGTTGTATCACCTGTGAGGTTGGTAATTGGTATAATGATATGTGTGATTCTGTGGTGTTACATCTTACAATTTGAGCATTTTGAAGCAGTAAATTTTTTTATTAGCCTGCGAAACTGGTATAAGCCATTCTAGGCTTGTTCCATCCTCATATGCAACGGCCTATCAAGTTTTCCTTTTTTTAATCTATGTATCGTCTGTAAGTCAGAGTGTATTCAGAGTTCTGAAAAGAATGAAACCTATGTTTGTTGTTGATTATTAAACTGAATGGAGTAGACTTTAAGTTCATTCTCAATTCTTTTCCTACCATTATAGATTAGCAGGTTTGAAAATTGAGGGAATTGTAATGAAAATATGAATCATATTTAAGTATTTTTATGACTTTGACATAGAATCCTTCATGGTTTACCTGTATTAATTTTGGCTGCACAATGTGCCTTTGTAAAGTTCGAGTGACAGTGGTTTTTTTTTTAATTTGTTTATGTAATTGTGATTAACATAGCTCTGTTTCTTACTCATTGTGTTACCCAGATGATGATGATGATTTACATTGGGTTTGAGCCCTTATGGTCCCAATGCACCTAGGCCTTATAGACAGACCCTTTGTGCCCCATAATCTGGTATCAGCTCAGGAGAGCCCTTTCCCTTTACCAAAGTGCCAGATTGCCCCCAGACTTAAAATCTTAATGCCCTCTAGGTCCAAGAAAGGAACCCAAATATACTGTCCTTTTCTCTCAAAAGACCCAACAAGTGAATCCCCTACAGGTTCCCCAGTGGGGTCCCCCTATGGAGAGAGATGCCTATATCCAGAGCCTTTTGTACCTATCCTCCAGGGCACCCAGCAAGGGAGCTCTCCTTCCAGTTTCCCTTCACAGAGCTCCCATAAAGAGAAACACCCCACCTCCAGAGGCCCTTTCAGCCATCTCTCAAAGTCCCCAGTAGATGAGCCCACTCCAGGTTGCTCAACTGAGCCCCAATGAAACATGCCCATCCCCAGAACCTTCCTTTCACAACCCAGGATCCACAGTAAAGGAGCTCTCCCTTGAGGCCCTCCGCAATGAGCCTCTTCAGAGAGAAAGACGCCCCTTCCCTAGAGCCCCTTTAACCATCTCTCAAGTCCCCGGTAGATGAGCCCCCTTCCAGTTTCCCCAGCAGGGCCCATGGAAATAGACACCTGTCTCCAAAGCCTTTTGTACCTATCCTCCAGGGTACCCAGCAAGGGAGCTCTTCCTTCAGTTTCCCTTCACAGAGCTCCCATAGAGAGAAACACCCACCTCCAGAGCCCCTTTCAGCCATCTCTCAAAGTCCCCGGTAGACGAGCCCACTCCACGTTGCCCAGCTGAGCCCCCATGAAAGATGCCCTTCTCCAGAGCCTTACTTTCATAACCTACAGGGTCCCCAGTAAAGGAGCCCCCCCCCCCTCCAGGTTCCCCTAACAGAGCCCCTGTAGAGAAAGATACCCTTTAGCTAGAGCCCTCCTTCAGCTAATTTTAAAAGTTCCCGGTAGACGGAACCCCCTCCACAGTTCCCCAACAGGGCCCCTATATGGAGAGACACCCATCCCAGAACCTTCTTCCACACATAAACCCCCCCGTCATATGAGCCCTGAGAGAGATGCTCCATTTCCAGAGCCCTCCTTCCACTATCTCTCACAGTTCCCTGTAAATGGACCCCCTCCCCAGGTTCCCCAACGGGACCCCTACAAAGAGAGACACCCATCTACAGAACCTTCTGCATCCCATCCCCTGAAAATTCATCTTTCCCTCAGAGTCCTGGTAAGGGAGCACCTTCCATGTTTCCCAACAGGGTCCCTGTGGAAAGAGATACTCCTTCGCCAGAGCCACTGGTCTATCTATTCATGAATGTCTGCCATAGTCCCCAAAAAAAGGAGCCCTCCTACAAAGTAGGGAAAAACATATGGTCACCTTCCACAGAGCCCCATGCAGACGGAGGCCTACATACAATGGGGTGTGGTCTGGTTCCCCAAGGGGATTATTAACAACACTGCTGTCTCTACCCCACTGCCATGCAGCCTTCGGCACAATACCTTCCACCTTTGCTTGGGTAGACCAGAGCCCCATTAGCCACCATGTGTTGTAGCAACCCCGAAAAGGATATACCCTCCGCACCTGTTAGTGCTTCCCATGTGACCCAGGGTAGAGTAGAGTATGAATCTACGATACCCCGAGGTACAGACGACGGGTTGGATTTATGGGAGGCTTGTGTTCCCCAGAACAGATTGTATATGATCCTAGGCAAGCCTCATGAGTGACCCGACACCTTTTCCAGTTAGTAATGTATTTTAACAGAAGGATATCCCTGTATTTGTTTTTTATAAGTTGCCTGCTTTACCTCTTCTGATTATCAGTTTACAAGTAATTTGTTATTTTGTAATACTTATATATTTATTGTTGTATAAAAACATGGAAATACCATTCTGTTTAATTTCAGACATGAGTGGAGACATGCAAACATGTCATTAGTGAACTTGTACTTCATCTTTGTGTTGGTACATGTTTATTTATCTTCTGGTTTCATTGTGTAAAATCTCTTACTTCTTTCTCACTGCAGGAATGGCAATGTTGACAGCTTTGCAGAGCCAAATGTAAAGGTTGAATCTCAGACTGAAAATACTAGTGAAGAAACCAGTATTGGTATGTGTTAAACAATAAGTCAAGCTTGAATGATATTTTTGTCTTAGTGGTGAATAATGAGGTGGGATGAATAAAAAATTTTTTTAGGCTTCAGTTTCTTAAATGCCCGTTAGTGGTATGCTAGTAGAATTGCCGAGAGTGGTATATTATAGAGCAGTGCATTCTGAAGGCAGACATATGACTGGGGACTATAATAATTGGAAAAGTTAAGTCTTTTTATGATGAAATGAAAGTAACTGACAAATACACATTTTCTGAAGGCAGTAACAAACAAAATAAGCAGTGTACATGTAACGTAACATTGTGGTGCATTTGCATAACCACTTTTGCACTGTAAATACAACTGCTACATTCCATACTTGTTGATGAGTTACATGTCACTGTCAATTATATAAAAATAATAAGTTTTGCACAACAATGCTTTTATGGCAAATGTATGTTGCTGGCAGCAATAAAATGTATTTAGGTCTTAATGTTAAGTGCCTGACATGTTTGTCCTTTTTTTAAACAAATTAGGTTTTTTTCGACAGATTTTCATAAATGTGCCGAGTATCAAAGTTCACAAAAATCCATCCAGTGGGAGTCACACTGATATGTGTGGACAGATGGACAGACATGGCAAATCTGTATCTGCTTTTTGCTATTTATTGAATGTGCCTAAAAAACTGCAAAACTGAGATATCAAGTCACAACCTTCCAGTTACTAACCTACCACCAGAACAACGGAATTATGCACATCATACATACCAGTGTTGAAAAGAAATTGTATTCCAACTAATTCACACTCTCTTCACATAGTACATATAAATGTTGCAATGAAACAAAAGAATGTTCATTTTCAAATGGGCTTTTTAGATGTACGCTTTAACTAAACAGATAGTAAAAACAGACAAGCCATTGCATAGTTTCTCAGTTTTTGAAAGTGTTGCTGTAAAACATTTTATGAGGTCGGAGAGATTTAATTACTTATGCAGCAGTAAGGTGAAGATGCTTGTGTGTCTGCATTTTTACCTTAGCTACCTGGTACACAAATTGCATCTTTTCTGCACCATATTGTATTGTCATCTGTGGCGTGTGGGTGTGCCATATTTTACCACATTATCTCATAAACAGCACAAATTAAAAAATATATATATATTGAACATAAAATGTTTTCAGTTTCTACACAACTTTTATCTGAAACATTTCTCATTCTAAGAAAAATTCAGCAAGATTTTATCATAAATTTTTGTAGCAGTTCATGTAAATTACCTGTTAATCTGGTGAGATATTGTTGCAACTTGAATATTCTCAACAGATTTTTTAAAATTCCCATATGAGATTTCACGAAAATCTGCCCATTGGGAGCAGGCAGAAAGATCAACAGACAGGTATGACAGATCTGATAGTTGCATTTCGTAATTTTGTGAATTATGCCTAAGAATTAACCATAAGAACTTACATCAGTGTAGGTACAGTCTGATAATCCACAATATTTGATCATTTGTCTCTTATTTGGTACTGTGGTTGCTGAATTAAAGGAATTCTACTGTACAAAGAAACAAAAGAATCCTGCATGGTGCTGTGGTTTCCAACAGTATTTAAAATGAACTTACACCACAACACAATGATGGATGCTGACCTAGCAAGTTCCCATCCAAAAGAAATTTTGAAATGACAGGCATATCAGGATTTCATAGCATTCAGATTGCCACTGTGAGCCAGTCAGCCAAGGCCCAGAAGATGAAAAGGAGGTAGCAAGGATGGTGGGAGAGGGGAACTATACTGCACATGTCACTTGCCATCTCTAGTCATAGTACTTAAACATGTCACAATGCTTTCTCATTCCTATTCAGAAATTGTTAATTTCCAGTGATCCTGCTATGTAACCATTAATACTGTCATATTATAGCACATTTTGACCATGTACAACATTATAATACTACAGAGATATCAACAAAGTACACTATTCATAGATATTTCTTGTACATGTGACTTCTGGATAATTGTCATCTGTAGGGATCATACGTACACATATGGGAAGATTTCCAGACCATATCTTTGAATAGTGTACTTTGTATCTCTGTACTACTACTACCACCACGACCACCATATTTCTTTGTTATTTTCATTTTTAGGTACACATGAAGAGGTTGGACATCAGCTACTTCCCCATCCAGACAGTAAAATGCATAGCTCTGAATACAATACCACCAAAGATTTATGGCCATCACAGGAAGTTCAAGAAAGAGCACAAAAGTATGTGCAGGAAGACATTGTAACTGAACATGATAGTTCAAATGGAAATGCAAGTGATCTTCAAAATGGCTGTAGAGGACCAGTGGCACATGTTGGTGACCCTGCAGTAGATGGAAGAGAGCTACCTAACATATGTGACACAGAATCTGATCATGGGTGTGCTGATGAATATGAACACATAGAATATGTTCCAAATGAATCTTATGTGGTAGCAACAGGTACATGGGAAAACTTACCAAATGAAATGTGCCGGCTGTGTGCATCGACAGATGGACATCTAAGGCAGTCAATTGATGGCTGGCTGGACATGCTAAATGAAATAATTCCAGACTTGGTGAGTTATCTCTTTCTGTTTACTGATCTTTTTGCCATTTTATGAATACATAAATGTGTGTAGGGGATGTGAATTTTCAGGCTGTAACACTGTTACATTCAACTGAACATAAATTCTCCATTATGAAAATCAACACCCTTGTGCAATCTGTGTTCTTTACAGCCAAGAAAAGCATAGTTGTTTGAATGTTAAATGTGTAACAAATGCTGATATTCGGTTATTTGTCTCATGCTACCTCTCACCTTGTCATGTGTGACCCTAGTTTGATTTTAGTACATTTATGTCAAAGCTCCCAGTGTTTCTTTATATGTTTGTTTGTAAGTCATGCTAAAGTTGGTAATCTTGTGTGTGGGCAGTCAAACGAGGAAATCGTTTGTGTAAAACTTGTTGTCCACCCAACCTGCTTTGCTGGTGAAACTTTTCAGTGTTATACATATAATTTCTTCGACGTGTTGCATTCTACCTGAAATTATGCAGATATTTATTCATATAATTAATTGGTGTAGTCAATATAGTTTCAGTCTTATGATACTTTATAACACAGTATACTTTTCCTTAGGAATGTATTGTTTGAAAATAGCTTCCTTTGCAGAGCTTGCCATGAGCTAAGTGTTGGATATCATTGAGTTTATTAGAGAGAGATCCAGTTTTCTGAAGTTAGTCTGTCTTGTCTGTTGTAATTATGGTGTCACAGAAGTGTAGAAATCTCAGTATAATAAGGATTGCTTTCGGACATTCCATCATCTTGTAAGGTGGTGTGTTGAACTGTTTAGGAATGGATTTAAAATGTCAGGGCTGTCACTGATGTCATATTCTATTTAAATTATTATAGACAACAAGACTCTACCAGTTTCATTGTTACAGTGTGTAGGCTATGGATTGGTGACCAGAGAAACATGTTTTGATTCCTGGCAGGGTGAATAGATATTTCTCTTCTCCATACTTCCCAGAGCAGCTGTGGAGCCCACTCAACCTCCTTGCCTGTAGGTACTGAGTACTCATTTCCTGGAAGTGATAAAATATTTGGGGCATGAAACTGATGACTTACCTGCATCTAATAAAAGCTTAGATTGTGTGTGTCCACATCAAAAGGCATATACTGGGAGTAGTGGTACCTCCACATTGGATGGAGGTAAGTGGACAAATTCAAGCACTGTCCACTTCAGCTGCAGGAAAAGAACCCCTGGTATCTGTCAAACATGAGGTTGGGTGGGCCCCATACCCAGTCTGGACATTTTGGAGGAGAGAAAATTCTTTTGCCACTGCTGGGAAACAAACAATTGATCATCCAGCCTATAGCTTGGTCACTCTTGTGAGTGAACAATCCCAGCTCCACCTTCTTGCAGCCTGAGGTTATAAATGCTTTAAAAAACTGTACTTCTGCTTCTCCATATGCCCTTGTGGTGTAGTGGTTAATTAAATGCAGGGATAAATTTTAAGAGGCGTGGATCTTCTGTGTATTCACATCAGGAAGTGCACATGTGTCCATTATCATTGTTTAAATAAAGATTTCTTTTGAGGATTTTACAAGTATCTAGCCACATGGAATGTGAGGGGAATTGCGGAGAAAACGGAGGAATTACAAACAGAACTGCTAAAAAGGAAAATTGACATTGCCATTATAACAGAAACAAAGAAGAAAAATAAAGGATCAGAAGACATAAGTAATTACGTAATGATTTACTGCGGGGTACCAGCTAACCAATGGGCATCATCTGGAGTAGTAATTGCAATTAGGAAAGATTGGAAACACAAGATACAAGACTACACTTGGATTTCAGACAGAATAATTGAAACTAGAATAAAAGTACTGAATAGAATCTTTACAATAGTAGGAGTATATGCACCAGTAGAAGGAAAGGAACAAGACACAGAAGAATTTTACAGATAACTGCAACAAAGTATGGACAAAATTCCTAAAAAGGAAAATATTATTTTAGCAGGAGATTTTAATGGAAGAATAGGTAATCAACCAATTCCAGAATGTATAGGAACATGTGGAGAACAAGTAATGAACCACAATGGAGCAGCATTGAGGAATTTTTGTACATTTAATAAACTTAAAATAACAAACTCATTCTACAGACATAAAGACATACACAAATTTA
>Ga0136643_10007583_pt1 | contig 15709 bp, 11 predicted proteins | sample TergutLab28metaG_FD_96883 | JGI IMG/M metagenome (GOLD analysis project Ga0136643, IMG submission 96883) | Labiotermes labralis P1 segment gut microbial communities from Petit-Saut dam, French Guiana - Lab288 P1 (version 3) (version 3) | ecosystem: Host-associated > Arthropoda: Insects >... | reverse complement strand
TTTCGCTCAATTCCTTATCTTGTGTAGCTCCCTATTCGGCTGTCCGCATTGCTATGTATATTTGGCCGGGATTTTCTGCAACAGTTCAGATATGTCCAAAGCTTTCATAAGTGCATCGATTTTGGTGCGGGAGGTTTCATCGGTAGTGTTTGAGTGTATTGCGGCAAGCATGTTTCGCGTGTGTGCGGCAGATGTTCCGGAGTTGCTGCAGTTGGATTGAACTTGTACGTTGCCGCCGGATTCGTAATGTTTCATCAAGCGCTGCAGTTCGATAAGTTTTACCAGCATGCCGAGAGGTTTTTGATATTTGAGTTCGATATGCGGCAGGGCGGCTTTTATTGTAATAAGCTCAGGCGTTAGGATTTGAGTGTCGTAAAAATCGGTATTTGTACGGAAATTTGGCAGAGTGTCTTCTGTGGTGTTGGGTGGTATGGTAGTGTTTTCTGCAGGTGTAGTGTCTTCATTAGCGTCGGATGATTGATTCAGCGAGTTAAACGTCTGAAACATTTGCATCATGTGCATGGCTTGTTGCATTTTTACGGCTTGTTCGTTGCTTTCGGCGTTATCCGAGCCGCCCAGCATTTGCAACATTATATTGAACATATCAAGTGTGTTGTTGCTTGTACTGTTGTTTTGCTGCATTTTATCATCTCCATAAAATTAACGGAGGCGGCCACACAGGACCGCCCCAACAATGTAACCTGCTATGCTTCGAGGCCGCACATTCCAAGCCCTCTGCCGGGCTGCATCATTGTCATAAGCAGCATCATCACCATCATATTATCGCCGCCGAAACCGCCCTGTCCGCCTTGCATCAGCATCATTAACATGAACAGCATAAAGAAGTTATTTCCCATAGGACCCATGATATACCTCCAGTATTATATACTATTCTCAAATTAAAACATGGACATCTTTGCGGTCTTTTAACCGCAATACTACCTCGGCTCTTCCTAGTATGCTAAACGTGTGCCACTGGCACACAGCATCTATAGGCACGCGTCGTCATCCTTGGTGGTTTGCCTGTGGCAAACTGGTGCATTGCGCCACTTTCGCGCAGCGAAAGCACTAGGCTTTGTCTTGCGATAAAAATCCTCGCAAATCTTTCCACTTGTTTAATTGAGAATAGTATTACTCTTCATCACATACTATGAGTTGCGGCGAAAAAATTGACAACAAATATTGAACTAATTCTTGACATATGGTACGTAATAGGTTAGAATGGTCAAAGTCAAAGGGGTATGATGTAATGGTAACATGACGGTCTCCAAAACCGTTCTTGAGGGTTCAAGTCCTTCTACCCCTGTACTAAAAGTCTGAAACCAATATGGTTTCAGGCTTTTTTGTGAAAATGCCTATGCGCTTTCGCTGTGCGAAAGTGGTGCTGCGCACCGGTTTGCCGTAGACAAACCGCCACGGTTGCCATGCTCCTTTGGCATTTCCACGAGATGTTACGGTATCTTTGTTTTTTAAAGTTTGAAACCAAATTGGTTTTTGAGCTTTTTTATCTTTAATCGTAAATCCTTTACAAGCAAAACCGCTATATGCTATACTGGTGATAGCTAGAGTTTCGTACATATTGATACTAATTCCGGGTTAAATCCTTGAAAACGAGCGAAGCGCAGTGCCGGAGGGTACGGAGTTGTTTGAGCGATGTTTGAAAGGCTTTTAGTCGGAATTCGTATAAGGAGCTGTTTGAATGGGTGACCAATTAACGCAGAAGAAAGCTGGTATGATTCTTGCGGCGTGCGTGATGTTTAACTTGACTATAGGCGTGCTGTATGCTTGGGGTGTTATAACACCATTGTTGACTGCGCCGGCTGCCGAAGGCGGCTATGGGTGGACAGTGAACCAAGCGGGTTTGCCATTTTCGACAGCTATAATAATGATTGCCGTGATGGTGCTGGTAGGCGGGCGCATGCAGGACAAGGTCGGGCCGCGCAAAGTGCTGACTATTGGCGGGATATTGGTTGGTCTTGGGCTTGTGTTGTCGGGGTTTATCGGCAATAGCCCGGTAGGGATTACCATAAGTTTCGGCATAATTATGGCTTCGGGTACAGGCATAAGTTATGCTTCCCTTACGCCGCCGGCTCTTAAATGGTTTCACTCCGGCAAAAAAGGGTTTGTCAGCGGGCTTATTGTTGGTGGATTTGGGCTTTCCGCTGTATTCTACGCGCCGATTACAAGCGCGTTGCTTGAACGCTTTGGGCTTGAAACTACGTTTATTATTCTTGGCAGTGCGATATTCGTAATTTGCATGTGTTTGGCGCAGATAATTAAGAATCCGCCTGTCGGCTATGTTCCTGCGGCTCCTGCGCAGGTGGTACAGGCAGTGAAAAGTACGCCTGCTGTCGACTTTTCATGGCGCGAGATGGTTGCGACAAGGCGTTTTCATCTAATGTGTGTGATATATTTCTTTGCGGCATCTGTCGGATTGATGATTATCGGGAACGCGTCGACAATTGCCAGAACTCAAGCAAATATAACGGATGCGGCAATCCTGGCGGCAATTGTATCATTACTGGCGTTTACGAATACATTCGGGCGTGTTGCAGGCGGATTTGTTTCAGACAAAATCGGCAGGATAAACACACTGTTCGTTATCCTTGTGTTGCAGGCTGTAAACATGGCGGCTTTTGCGTTCTACCACAACTTATTTTTGCTGATAATAGGCGTGATATTTGCCGGTTTGTGTTTTGGAGCGTTGCTTAGTGTAATGCCTGCTCTGTGCGCCGATGCTTACGGGCTTAAAAACTTTGGGCTTAACTACGGCATATTGTTCCTGTTTTGGGGCTTGGCGGGGTTTGTTGCTCCGATAGTTGCCAACCTGATTTACGACACAACAGGCAGCTTTAACACCGCATACATAATATGCGCTGTAATTACAGGCTTGATGATATTTGCAAATTTCGCATTGAAAAAGGAGTTTCTAAGAAACTAGGATTCCGCACAAGGTTTTTGTTGAGAATTACGAATATTTATGGTATAGTGAGCAAAATCACATTCGAAGTACTGAAAGTGATTCGAATATGGCTATATAACCAAAGCTGCACATAGAAAGGATGAAATTTATGCGTTACGAATTTATCAGCAAGAACATTACGGTTACAGATGGTCTAAAGGATAAGATAACAGCCAAGCTCGACAAGCTTGAGCGGATTATCCACGAAGATAACGTAGTACGTGTTGTACTTTCGCTTGTTAAGCAGGAGAATACTGTCGAAGTAACTATCCAGCTAAACAGCCGTACACTGCGTGCGCAAGCCAAAAATGAAGAGCTTATGGCAGCGGTGGATGAAGTTGTTGACATTTTGCAAAGACAGGTTGAAAAATACAAGGGGCGCTTGCAATCGAAAAAGAAGCGCGACAACCGCTTCAAAATGGAATACGATATTGCATTTGCGAACGAAGTTGAAATTGACGAGCAGCCAATTGCAATCACACGTAACAAACGCTTCAACCTCAAGCCTATGGAGGCCGAAGAAGCTGTAATGGAAATGGAACTCACCGGGCATAGCTTCTACGTGTTCAAAAATATCAGTTCTAACGAAGTAAACGTAGTTTACCGCCGTGCAAATGGCGAGTACGGCCTTATCGAAACGGAATTCTAAAATGATGCAGCCACTTTTAATTGCAACGACAAATATGGGCAAGCTGGTAGAGATTCGTGAACTGATGGACGGCTTGCCTTACGAAGTAATTTCGCTAACCGACGCTTTAGAGCGTCGGTTACTTTCCGTTATGCCGAATGTCGTTGAGGACGGCGAAACGTTCGAGTATAACGCACTCAAGAAAGCTGCCGAGATAATGAATCTCTCGGGCGTGACAACCTTGTCGGACGATTCGGGGCTTGTGATTGACTTCTTAGACGGGCAGCCGGGTGTACATTCGGCGTACTTCATGGGCGCTGGTACACCGTACGAACAGCGCAATGCACGTATAATCGAAATGTTAGCGGACGCGCCGGAAGAGCAGCGAACCGCACGCTTTGTATGCGTTGCAGCAATTGCATATCCTGATGGGCGCACATTCATTGCCCGCGGTGAGGTCGAGGGTGTAATTGCGTATGTGCCTGCCGGAACTAACGGCTTTGGCTATGACCCGATTTTCTTCATTCCTGAGTTTGGCAAAACCCTTGCCGAGCTTAGCATTGCCGAGAAAAACGCCATAAGCCATAGGGCTGTTGCAATGAAAGAAGCCAAGGAACTATTAAGAACAGAGGAATTATTGAAGTGAAAATTCTGGTTGTAAGTGATTCGCATGGTGCGGTAGATGCACTTGAAAAGGTCATTGAAGCCAATATCCATGTTGTTCGGCATGTGTTCCATCTCGGGGATGGGTGCGAAGACATGGATATTTTTATATGCCGATATCCCGAGGTATCGTTTCATGTGCTGCAAGGCAATTGCGACATGTTCTCATTGAGAGGGGCAAGCTTCCCCGATAAGCTGATGGTAGATGTTGGCGGCAAAAAAATACTTGCTGCACATGGCCACAAGTATAGTGTGAAAACATCGTATGACAGAATCTGTTATGCCGCACTTGAAGCGGGTGCAGATATATGCCTGTTTGGGCATACACACAATCAAACCGGCTTCGAATATGAAGGTATACATTTCTTAAACCCGGGCGCGATTTACCAAGGTGGAAAAGGTCCTAATTACGCTATTATTGATTTATCAAGGGAGGTCGACGTTCGGTTTAATCCCTGAGTTTGACGATGTCCGCGGCTTTTCTTCTGCGTTCCATCGGCATATTTGCGTAGTGCTTGCGCGTTGTGTTAACGTCGTTGTGTCCAAGCACTTCGGCGACGAGGTATATATCACCGGTTTCGTTGTAAAGTGTTGTACCGTAGGTACTCCTCAGTTTGTGAGGAGTAATTTTTTTGAGCGGGGTTACGAGTTTCGCATATTTTTTGACAAGCTGCTGAACCGCGCGCGCTCCGATGCGCTTTTTTTGTATCGACAGGAACAACGCGCCTTCATGCCCTGTTTCCGGGTGCATTGCTTCGCGCTGGACAATGTATTCACGCAGTGTCTGCTCGACTTCATCGCCGAAGAATACGATGTCCTCGTTTCCGCCTTTGCGCATTATGATAATTCCGTTGGTATCAAAGTCGATATGTTCAAGGTTGATGCCTATAAGTTCGGATATGCGCATACCGGTGCCTAAAAACAGGCTTATGATTGCCATATCGCGCAGTTTTGTAGAAGTGTGATACGCCTTAGCGTGGTTTTGCAGCTTTGCTCCGGATTCGACTTCATCGAGAAGTTTCGCAACTTCATCGACTTGCAGATAGGTAATGTTTTTGCCGTGAAGTTTTGGGAAATCCACAAGTTCGGCGGGATTCTTTGCAATCTTTTCGGCTTTATAGAAGAATGCGAACATCGTGCGCACGGCCGAGAGCTTGCGTGCCTTGCCGTGTTCGTCGTTTTGTGCGTTCAGTGTTAATTCCTTGTTTTTTGCGGTCGACAGGTTTCGCGTGTAGTAGGTGACATGCTCGAGATAGCGGCGTATGTCGATAGCCTCTATTTTTGCGAAGTCCGCCAGGGTGAAGTCATCCATTGTTTTGTTCTTGAACGCACGGCAGTTGTCAAGCAGGAACGCGAAGAAAATCTTTAGGTCGCGGGCGTAGCCAAGACGGGTTCGCGCGGAAGTTCGCTCGCCGATACCAAGAAAGAACTCCTCGGCAAACGGCGGAAGCTCGTTGATTATCTCCCTAAGTTTCTTTATGTTCTCACGCTTGACTTCCTCGTGATAATTTTCGGACATGTGGTTCACCTCTAGTGTAGATTATTAATAGTATAGCATATCTTGTGGGAACTTCAAATATTTTTCGTACACATAATATCGGGCTGCCCGGTGTGCAGTCCCTACAAACACCATTAATGTAACATACCACGTAGGGCGCGCCGTTAATTCAATATAGGTGGTTGCCCATACAAAACATTGTGTTGTTAACTTGTCACAAAAGGTACGAGGTTTCATATACTGCATTGAGTGGATACTATATCCAGAATAAAAGGAGGGTAATTATGGCAGCATTTGAACTTAACGCCGATAAACAAGCCGTACGTACGGAATGTCACGAGCTTGACCCGCAGCGTCTGCGTGAAGAGTCGATTATCGCCCATAAAATATACGACAGCTGTCGCCAGCAGGACTGCCTGACGGTGCATGAAATCGGGCCGGCACGTGCCGCAGAAGACGTATATATCGACCATGAAAAAATTGAAGAAGGCGAAATAATTGTTCCGCCAAAGGATGCAGTTTCGGTTACAATCGACGACCTTGTTATCAAGAAGATTACCGTTGTAGACAAGAAGCCAAGTCCGTTTAAGAACGGTTTTTGGGATATCAGCATTAGATACGTATTTGAATATGTACTGACCTTCCGTAAGGCCGATGGCGACACTATCTTGTGCGTTAAAGCAACTTCAACATTTAACAAGAAGGTTACGCTGTTTGGCTCTGTCGGAACGGATTTGGTCACCGGGACTGATTTGTTCAAGCATGCTAACGAAGGGCTGGTATTTAAGGCCGAACCGTTTATTTGGGTGGAAGGCAAGGCAATTGCACTTGCGGCGGAAATCCGTCACGAACACCACCGACATGAGCATCATAAGTCAAGAGATGTGGCTGTGACAATTGGGTTGTTTACGATTATCGAACTTTTCCGCATTGTTAACCTTAGGGTTGAGTCTCGCGGGTTTAACGTTCCGCGCGAATGCGAGGATATCGACACAACCAACCCTTGCGAATTCTTCGATGCGCTCGACTTCCCGATGGACATCTTCGCGCCGCCGCAACGCCATGAGTTCACCCATGGAGTAAGCGGCAATATCTCGAAAAATAGGAGTAGTGACGGTGAGGAAGGCAAGTAGTGACTACAGCGGGCGAACACAGTTCGCCCCTACATATCAACTAAGCCAAGCCTGTTGGCTGTTTTTTTGTTTGTTGTTGAAGTCGGTGCGAGTTTGTGTTAGAATTTTGGAAGATATAAACGGCGTATAGTGGGGTGAGTGACGTGGCGAAGACAGCGGAAAAGAGCTTCAGTGTACAGGAGCGTGTGTTCTGTGCGCTGCGGAAGCGCATTATTGACCTTACACTGCGTCCGGGAATGGTTATGAGTGCTAATGAAGTGTCGGAGATGATGAGTGTTAGCCGTACGCCTGTGCGCGAGGCATTTATGCGCTTGGAGCGAGAAGGGCTTGTCAAGATTATTCCGCAAAGAGAGACGATTGTCTCACGTATAGACTTGCAAAGGGTACGCCAAGAGCAATTCCTGCGCGAAAGCTTGGAACTTGCCGTACTTGAACCATTTTTCCGAAAGTGCAGCCGCGAACATCTCGATAAGTTGCGAAAAATGATTCAGCGTCAATGCGAGAGCGCGGAACGGAAGGATTATGTCGCAGTAATCGACTTCGACGACACATTTCACAGACTTATCTTCACCATAGCCGAGCAGCCGCTTAGCTGGGAAATTATCGAAAGTATGAGCGGGCATTACCGCCGCTGCAGGCTTATGACGATATGGTCGGACGAGTTGAAGTCAGATATAATGCTCCAGCACGAAACGCTTGTGAATGCGGTGCAGGATGGCAACTTCGCGTTGTGCAGGCAGATTATGGAGAAACATCTGCGCAAGCTGTTCGTGGAAGAGGAAATGCTGTTAAGCGACTATCCTGACTATTTTGAAGTAAACGAACGGGACCCGTTCGATATATAACTTGAGAGGAGTAACAAATATGCGTTTGAACAATAAATCGTTACAAGATACGGAACAATGGGTTTCCGAGGGTTTTATTCTGCCCAAGTTCGACAGGCAGGCAGTAACTGACGCAACAAAGGCAGCTCCGGTATGGGTGCATTTTGGAGCGGGCAATATTTTTCGCGCGTTTCCGGCACTGGCGATGCAAAAGCTGTTGGATGGCGGCATCACAGACAGGGGCATTGTAGTTGCCGAAGGTTATGATTACGAAATCATCAACAAAGTATTTACACCGCACGATAACTTGACGCTGCTTGCAACGCTGAAAGCTGATGGTACTATCGAGAAGACGGTTATCGCCGGTGTTGTCGAGGCTCTCAAGGCTGACAGCGGCAATACAGCGGATTGGCAGCGTCTTGCGGAGATATTCTCGAACCCATCGCTGCAATTTGCCAGCTTCACAATTACCGAAAAAGGCTATGCGGTGGCTGACGCAAGCGGAAATGTTCCGAAAGACATTGCGCAGGATTTTGCCGCAGGGCCGGCCAAGCCGCAAAGTTATATGGGTAAAATAGCCGCGTTGTTGTACAAGCGTTATCAAGCGGGGGCATATCCTCTGGCGATGGTGAGCATGGATAACTGCTCACACAATGGTACAAGACTTCATGCGGCGGTTTCGGCTTTTGCGGTAGAGTGGGCAAAGAACGGTTTTGCCGACAAAGGTTTCTGCGATTATATCGATGATTCTGCACGTGTCGCTTTCCCATGGAGCATGATTGACAAAATAACACCGCGTCCGGATGAAAGTGTCGCGAAGATGCTTAGTTCTTGCGGGTTCGAAGATACAGATGTTATCACAACCTCGAAGAATACATATGTCGCGCCGTTTGTTAACGCCGAACAGGCCGAATATCTCGTAATAGAGGACGCATTCCCCAACGGCCGCCCTGCGCTTGAGAAAGCGGGAATCTTGTTCACGCAGCGTGAAACGGTCGATAAGGTCGAGAAAATGAAGGTATGTACATGCCTTAACCCGCTGCACACCGCGCTTGCGGTATTTGGGTGCCTGCTGGGCTACACAAAAATAAGCGATGAAATGAACGACGAGCAGCTCGTCAAGCTTGTTGAAAAAGTCGGATACCAAGAGGGGTTGCCGGTGGTTGTTGACCCGGGCATCATAGACCCGAAAGCATTCATAGATGAAGTTTTAGGGGTACGCGTGCCGAACCCGTTCATGCCGGACACGCCGCAGAGAATCGCGTGTGATACATCGCAAAAGGTGCCGATACGTTTCGGTGAGACAATCAAAGCGTATATCAAGCGCGACGACCTCAATGCGGCAGATTTGCGCGCGATTCCGCTTGTACTCGCGGGATGGTGCCGCTATCTCATAGCCATCGACGATGAAGGCAATGCGTTCACACTCAGCCCAGACCCAATGCTCGGTACATTACAAGCTGCGCTTGCAGGTATATCACTCGGTAGTGAGTCTGAGGAATGCAAGCAAAAGCTACATCCGGTTCTTTCAAATCCGGCGTTCTTTGGTGTAAACTTATACGAAGCCGGGCTTGGTGAGGTTGTAGAAGGCATGTTCTGCGAAATGATTGCCGCCCCGGGTGCAGTCCGTAAGACTCTTCAAAAACATTTATCATAAGTATAGGAGGATTGCGACATGAATAACGAAATCCCGAGCAGCGTACAAGTTATGAATGCTGTGGAAAAACAACGTGCGCTGGCCGAAAAGTTGTTTGATACATTGGTTGAGCTGTCGCGCGACCCGGAAGGCGGCGTGACACGTGCGCCATACAGCCCGGAGGAGACAGGCATACACAAGCGTTTCGGCGAAATAGCCGAGGAACTTGGCTTGAAAGTTACAACAGATGCAATGGCTAACACGTACATGACATTGCAAGGAAGCGACCCTGCGGCAAAGAAAATCATGACAGGTTCGCATCTCGATTCTGTAAAGCAAGGCGGCAATTTTGACGGTGCGGCAGGTGTGGTTGCAGGATTGGTAGCCTGCGCAGCACTTAAAGAGCTTGGAATTCGGCCGCACTGTGATGTTTCGGTAATGGGTGTCCGTGCCGAAGAGAGTGCGTGGTTCGGTGTGTCGTACATAGGTTCGCGCGGCGCATTAGGGACTTTGCCTGATGGTGCGCTAAACGTCAAGCGGGTTGACTCAGGCCTTACACTGGTTGACGGCATCCGCAACGAGGGAGGCGACTCGGACGCGGCAGCGGCACGCAAAAAGACTTTTGAACCATCTGAGTTGCGCTGTTTCTTGGAACTGCATATCGAACAGGGGCCGTTGCTTGACAGAGACGGCCTGCCTGTAGGTATATGTACGGCTATACCGGGTAACTTCCGTTTCCCAAATGCCCGCGTGATTGGCGAGTACGGACATGTAGGATTGCTCAAGGCTTGGCGGCGCGATGCCGTAACGGCGGCAAGTGAATTTGTTGTTGCGATGGATGAATTGTGGGCGCAGAGCGAAGCCGACGGAAAACCGATGGCATGTACAATTGGTGTGTTTTCAACTGACCCTGAGCTGCATGCAATGACCAAAGTGCCGGGCGAACTAAACTTTACGCTAGACGTACGCTGCTACAATTCTGAACATCTCAAGGAACTTGAGGAGAAGACATACGAGATTATACGCGCCATAGAAGAACGCCGCAAGGTCCGCTTTGAAATTGGTAAGACAGCGCGTGCGGCGGTGGGCGAGATGTCGCCAACAATCAGCAGCGATTTTGAGCGAATCGCGAATGAGCTTAAAATTCCAAACTGCCGCCTTGGCAGCCCTGCGAGCCACGATTCCGCCGCGTTCGCGGAAGCGGGTGTACCTACCGCAATGATTTTCGTGCGCAATGCCAACGGCAGCCATAATCCGGATGAAGCAATGACCATCGATGATTTTCTGCAGGCTACCGCGATAATGACCAAGTGGATTGCCGATGCGTCGCAGCAAACTATATAACTATATAATCAAAACTACTAAGCCGCCGAAAAGGTGTAGCAGCGCAACTTGCTACGCCTTTTTTTGTTGTTTCTTTACAGGTTCAGAATTGTACACAAAGTTATGCACAAAAAAGATATTATTTTGGGGATAAAAAAATCTTGTGTATGCTAGTTTTTTATGATAAAATATATCTACTCAAGAGTGAGTAGCATAATGCACAAGCGCATAGGTGTGTTAGTTAATTTTTTAGCACAAAATCACAAATGTGGAAAGGAGGGAAGTTCTAAAACAGCATTTTACAATATTTTGTTAGGCATTAGCTATTGCATTCAAATATTATTTGTAAGGAGGAATTAAGTAATGAAAAAATCGTTACATACTGCGAAGGCTTTTATAGCGTTATTTTTGACATTAACGCTTATTTTGCCGATTATATCCCCGTGGAATATGTCGGTTCAAGCCGCCGGCTTTACTCCTGAAACTATTGATGAAGTTATTCTTGGAGACTGTGTCTCCAGAGGGTATAGTGTTGACGCTTTCGACGTTGAAACTTTCACCCCAATGGCTTTCGCCATTTCCGAAACCATTTCGGCCGGTGCGGCGGTTGGCAGTATTGTGCGCACTTGGGGTTCACAATTTGCTTTAAGCTCTGCCGCAGAGTGGGCTGCTGCCCAAAATGCAGTTAACCCTGCCGGAGGAATAGTAATTAACAGCACTATCGGTTTTGATGCCGACCCTACTGTTGTTAATCAGGCAAGATATCAAAGAGACGAACGCGGCGCACTTACGCTTGCGCCGGGCGTTTTAACAGCTACATATGAGACAGTTCCGTTTGCGGTTAACAATTTCACCCATATGATAAATTCATTTGGTGCCGATACTCCTGACGGCACATGGATTGAGGTTTGGGTCAGAGCGGGGCGCAGCGTTGATGAGCTGGAGACTGTTGCATGGCTTCCGACAGGGAATCCTACGCCTGCCGCGGTACATGTGACTGCATTGCGTGCCAATGCTCACAGTGCCGCCAACTTGGATGCCGGGTTCCTGACTTCCGGCAGATGGAGTCCGTTTTCGCAGGACTTTGAGCGCGGTATCAGAAGAACCACATCTACATCTGCTGTATCGGGCGGAGCTCAGCAGGCAACGGGTTCTCTGATTGTGTCCGGCGCTCCGGCTAATGTTGTGCAATATAGAGTAACTTTGCACAGAGACAGCGTGGAAACTCCTTCTCCTGTCGTAAGGCATGTTCACGGCACGACAAGGAACGCGCAGATTGACCAAACTTCGCAGCCTAAAGAATTCCCGACGCTTGAGTTTCCGGCCAGAAATTTCAACGGTCAAGCATTCCCGGGTGGGAACACAGACAGATTCCCGACTTTAGAAAGCATTTTTGCATATCTTGAAGAGCGTCCTATTGATATGGAAAGACAGGGCTGGGACAGAGGAAGCGGCGATTCTTCTGTTGTGCTGTCTCCCGGCGCGGGGCGCGGTATCTATATGCAAGGTTTCCCGATGCGCTCTCAACAGGCAACCGGCCCAATACTTGGCGGAGTTAACTGTTCTGCCGTTACTATTGGTATGATTGTCAACGGTTTCTTAAATATGGAAGGTATAACGCCATACAGGCCTATGGAAGAAATCGGTCTTAACTTGTTTGACTATCAGCTCAACGGTTTTGGAAACTGGCAGTTCACCGTTGCCGGAGCCGGAACATACGGGCTTAGAGCTCATGTTGAGTATAACGACAGAAACAACAACGATGACATTATGATGGAGACCATATTAAGGCATCTTTTGTCCGGACATGCCTTGGGCTTGTCGCTTACATTCTCGAGCGACCCTGCGGCTCCAAACTTTATCCCGAGAACGGACGGAACTACAGGCGGACACTTGATAGTCCTTCTGGGAGTTGTTCAAAGAAGCGGCAACTGGTATGTTATAAGTTATGAGCCATGGTCAGGTGCCGGAGCTAATGCTAATAACCGTGTTTACCGTGAGCTTCCTATGCAAAATCTCGTGAATGCTATGAGACATACGGGTGCCGGCGGTACACATAACATCATTTACGTTGTTAAGCCGGGCGTTGAGCCGGGAGCGGGAACAGCCGCGCCTGAGCGTCTCAATTCTTATCTGGTGTCGGTTGCTCCGGGCGAACTTGCCCTTTCTACTGACGGCACACCTGCCGGAATAATCCCGATCAGCGGTATGGATCGCGGTCAAATCGGCGGGCCGAGCGGATTTGTAGCATATACGACAGAATCTGCTTTCAATTTCATGGGAACAACAATTAACAACCCGCACGGACAGGCCGGGACGAAGTTCAGGTATCTCCCGCTTGGGGATACAATACGTTTTGGCTACGACGCGCATATTGCCCCTCCTCAGCCGTTTACATACGAGCAGCTTACCGACCCGAATTTCCGTATGTATATAATGATGGGCAACGGATTTACGCATATTATTAACAACGCGAGAGTTCCCGGAGTGAATGAACTTCACCCCGAACTGTATTCCACCTTAGGTGAGTTTACAGTCAATAATAATCTGCTCACTGTGGCTCCGGGCAGTCTTCCGATTATTTACGGGACTACAACGGTAGGCAGTTTAAGAAATGATATTGAAGCTACTTTTGGCGGGGAATTCTTTGTATTCCCGTCAGGCACAGTGATTAACACTATCGCCGACTTCACCGCTGCACTTGCATCGCAAAAACTTGACAACGCAGCTCTTACAGAGGGCGATTTCATAATTGTCGTAAACAGCTTAAGAACAGTATTTTCGAGATTTGAAATTGACCACTTTGGTTTGAACTTTGAACACTCGCAAGTTGGTGAATTGGTATTTCTTGGTTTTTATGAATTCACACAAGCGGGCAGCTCCGCAGTTCACCCTTGGAGCAACAGGCTTGTCGGCTGGCAAGACCCTAACTATCCCGACAGAACAGTGGTTTATACAGCCGACAGGGTAGCACTCGGGACTACCGGCGGTCCGTCTTTGGACACATTCCCTTCTGCCTCTACAGATGCAGATTTGCGTAGCATTGTTAACTCGGGGGTTGGCAGCATTCCAATGCGTTTTGTTGAAGCCGATGCGGCTTATTCGGGCGGATTCAGACTGATGCCTACCAGTACTACGGGAGAAATGCTGCCTTGGAGAGGCCCGGGTACAGTCAGAATAACCGCTACTGTCAGCAATACTGACTCAAACGACCCGTTTAACGGCCAGCAAAGAAGCTTCTACGCGACAATTCGCGGAGGCGGTATTGGCTCCAACGGCGGAATGATGAGCGTAGGCGAATACGAAACAGGTGTTCTTATTCCATCGTTTACTTGGGGAACATTCAGAGTACCTGTAGAAGGTGAGCGCACCTATAACCTTATCTTCCATAATTCTATTGCCAGGGATTACCCGGGTATCAATATTGATGGCAGACCATTGCCGGCAGTACCAATCCCATTCCCTTATACTCCGTATGAAAATGACCGCCCGTATTGGACGCTCAGCAGAACATGGGATGGCACATCTTATAACAGTGCGGCAAACAATTCACGCGTTAGCTGGTTCTGGCAGCCTGAAGCGGGCGCACGCCAACCTGTAACGCCGGATGCGCAGCACGGCTACGTTTTCCAACCGGGTACTGTTTATATCGCAGAACTGGTACTTACTAGTGCGATGCTCCCGGCCAACAATACTTGGAACAATCTCACAGATGCGGAATTCTCTACATTTGTAGCTAATATCGCAGGGGTTCCCGAACCGGGCGAAGGCGGAATAAGCAGTATTACTTTTACAAGGCAGGCCGGTTGGCTGCTTTTGGTTACTCTTACATTTGAGCAGCTTCCGGGCGAACGTCCGGATCCGGGGCCGATTGATCAGTTGAGCTTTGAACATTCAGAAGTCGGCGAAACGGTAAGTCTTACATTCTACGATGTTACGCGTGAAGGCAGTCCGAACTTCTATCCATGGGTCAACAGGCTTACAGGATGGGATGGCCCGGGTCATGTTGTTTATACTGTTTCAAGCAACCATGCGTCACTTGTAGATGCAGATTTGAACATTGTTACTTCCAACCGAACAGGCGCGATTATGCCGTTCTTGGGCAACGCAGAAACTTCGCCCGTAATTGTAACGGCAACAATCCATGCCGAGAACCCGGAAGATCCTTTCGATGGATTATCGGTAAGCTATGGTGTATGGGTGCGTGCCGGCGGCTATCCGGGAGCGAATGGGCGTCCTATGCGTGCCGGTGAAGGCTTTACATGGGGAACGTTTACGAATCCGGTTGTTGGAGAACGGGCCTTCAGCGTAGCTTTCAGCAATACTGAAGCCAATGCGTTTATCCCGTTTAACAGCGATCCGATACCTGAAGGAGCTAATGTTGTATTCCCATACGTTCCATACGCTAACGAACGTCCGCTCTTTACATTCGGGCAGACATGGGGTGGCACAGCTTATAGCGGCGGCACAGCACATGGTACACGTATTGCTTGGTTCAGAGATACTTTGACAGGCGTTGAGCCTGTGCCTCAAGGACATATCTTTACCGAAGGCACTGTGTACATTGCCGAGATGACTCTCGCATCAGCCATGACAGCAGGCAACAATACCTGGGTTAATTTCCCGCCGGCTGCTCACGCGGAAGGCAATACGTTTGCTGTGTTTGCAGGAAACGCTCGCGGGCTTCCGGCAGCCGGTCAAAATGGAATAAGTGCATTTGATATGTGGCAAGGAAGACCTGACGGTGCAGCTAATTTAGGCTGGAACATGACATTCAGGCTGACCTTTGAGCCTCTAGGAGGAACTGATGTTGACTTCGGTCTTAACATCTTCAACAACGGTCTTGGCGGTTCACCATCAACTGCTAACGCAGGTTTAGCGGCAGCGGGAACAATCCGCCTTTGGACACAAATAGACGGAGCAAATGCACTTGTACCTTATGCAGATTTGGAAGTGACGGCAGAACTTCCTGACGGCACGAATGCTATGGAATTCGTACGCATTAATAACATGTGGGCGAATCCGGGCAATGTTAACCATAT
>Ga0136643_10007580_pt1 | contig 15710 bp, 8 predicted proteins | sample TergutLab28metaG_FD_96883 | JGI IMG/M metagenome (GOLD analysis project Ga0136643, IMG submission 96883) | Labiotermes labralis P1 segment gut microbial communities from Petit-Saut dam, French Guiana - Lab288 P1 (version 3) (version 3) | ecosystem: Host-associated > Arthropoda: Insects >... | reverse complement strand
GTATTGTGACAAATGTTGTAAATCATCTGTAAGTACTATGATGAGCTATTTACCTTAAATTTGTTTCTTTTATCTAAAATGTATTAAATTTTTATTGTATTTTTTATTGCCAACAAACTTACTCTCAACCATGTACATATGCTATTCTATGTTGATGTGTTTATTATTATTAGTAACATGACCATTTCCGTATCTTGTAAAAGATTTACGGAAAATAAATGACATACATACATACTAAAATAAACAGTTGGTTTAAAAGTAATTTATTATAATTAGAATTTGATAAAATATATTTCCTACAGTTCATGACTAAAACAGTCATGAAATTTACATGCAAATAACTTATGAAAATAAGCAAATTACTAATATTCATTATAATAAATTTTTTGGCTTGATGACTTATAATTCTCTTTCTTGGAAAAACTATATTGATGAACTAATTTCTAAATTGAATAAATCCTGCTAAGCAATTAAATTGGTTACACAATTAATGTCACCAGAAGTATTAAGGAGGATTTATTTTTCTTATGCGCACTTCATTATATTGTATGGTATAATTTTCTGGGGAAATTCAACTCATAACAAAATTATATTTAAAATTAAAAAAAAAAAAAAAATCAGAGTTATTATGAATTCCAGTAGTAGAAGCTTGTGTTGTGATTTTTTTTAAGAAATTAAATATTTTGCTGCTTCATCCCAATAACTGTTTCTTGTCAAGAACAGAGATCTATTTAGATCTAAATCTGAAATACATAATATTATTACAGGATACATTTCTGACCTACATCTACATATAGCAAATTGAACAGTATTTCAAAAGGGACCTTTTTATTCTGGAATTAATTTTTAAACATCTTCAATGAACTATTAAAGATTTATGATATTATGTCAAACAGTTTACATTAGCCTTAAAAAGTTTTTTACTTACCAGTTCTTTCTATTGTTTGGAGGAATACTTTAATTGAAAATAAAGTAGGGATCTTGGTTATTTACTATTTTGTATTTTATTATTTTGTATTTTAAATTAATAATTACAATACCTCATCAATTATTACATTTTAATTCTTACATAGATTGTAAATGTGAATTAATACCTGCATGTATTATATATATATATATATATATATACTGTTCTACATTCAGTTTTATAATTGGTTTGTTTTATTTGTTCACCCATTCAGACACATATGTAACATTGGACACATCAGTTACAGATAACAATTTACAACACAACTTACAATATATTGACATCACACAATACAATATAATAAATAACAATACAAAATTTAAAGCCCAATTGCAAGTTGAATTTGTAACTACATCTAGATATTTATTTGTATAAATATACCTAAGAGTTAAGAATTCAAATTAAAAGTAATAATATAGAATGGTACTGAGTTATGTAACATGTAAAAATATGTGTTTCTTTTATGTAGTTAAGCTTTATTTGCCATGACAAATGCTCAATCTGCATACATCATATTATATATGACTACTGCTGTATCAAAATATCTATGGAATGCAAAAGAATGAATAAAGTGAACAAGAAAAGGAAGTAAAATCTCGCGCGCGTGCGTGTGTGTGTGTGTGCGTGCGTGCGCGCGCGCATATCATATATATCATATCATTTATTTTCCTTCCGTAAATCCATACAGGATTACATAATCCATATGTATATGGAAATTGTCATATTTGTTGGGATTAAGGGGTGACATCAACACAAGTGTGTACAAATATCACATGGTTATTTAGTACAATAAATATACTAAAATATGACAATACAAATTGTTTATTGTAATAAAATATAATAAGGATAAAAATAAAAAGTAAAAATAAAAATAAAAATAAAAATAGTGGGGTAAGTTAGGAGCAATTAGAAGTACTCTAAGTAGGAAATTTTCCTTTGTTACAGATAGTGGTTGGGTATATACTGACATATTTATAATACAGACTTGTAAGTAAACAGAAGGCACATGTGTTTCAAAGCCATCATGTGTCAATTTAGATCATATGTCAACATTTAACTTTGGAGTTCAAAATATTCATTCAGGGAATAAAAGGAATTTTCATGTACGTATATTTGTAACGGTGCTTGATTATCAGACTGCTTTTATGTAAAAGGGAAGCATGCTAAACACCTGAACACCTATACAGTGTACTCCTTTCTGGTATTTTGTCGCATTCGCAGAGGGATGGTGTAAGTTTGCATGCTGTCTAGTATTAATTTGATGTATCTCAGAATTTACTTGGAATTGGTTCTGGTTTCTTATCATGAACAATAGAAGGGAAAGAATATATTGAGAAGGGAGGGGTAAGATTTCTTAGTTAAGAAACAATTTCCCGCATGAGTCTCTACTTTTGCAGCCCATCATGATTCTGATAATCTTCTTTTGTAACCTGAAAATCTTAATACTGTCAGGGGAATTCCCCAAGAATATTAGACTATCGATCATTATAGAGTGAAAGTAGGAATAGCAAATCACTTTCAAAGTATTTGCTGTTACATATGGTTTAAATGACCTCATAACATAACAAGCTGGGCGTAGCTTATTCTTTATACTTTAATCGTGTGTTTTCCAGGAAAGATTATTAATATATAGTCCTAGAAATTTTGTTTCATTTGGTATACTCATTTGTTCATCTTCACATTTAATTTCTGTAACTGAGGTGCATTTACTTGCATTATTAAATTGAATAAAATGGGTTTTGTCCAAATAAAAAAATAGCAAACTTGATTTGAACCACTTATTTAGTTGTGCAAAAACAAATAAGATCGCTCTGTAACTGGTTACTGTAAGGGCTTGTTATTAAGATATTGGTATCGTCGGCAAATGAGATACGAGGAGCTTTATGTTTAACAGCCTTAGGTAAGTCGTTACGTATGTAGTACGATAGCTCCAAAAATAACATTCTTCTCGCGGCAGTGCGAAAATGGCATCGCTGCTGAAAGCGGACATATTGAGAAATATATTCCACTGACAAAGTGACGAGCATTTTCCTTCCCAAGTAAAGCGATATTTGTCAAAAGTTCATTCTTTATAACATGCATAGCGAATCGTGTTAATTTACGGCTTATTAGTCAAGTTTTTAAAACACGCAAATAAAGTACGAACCTCTTACGTTTTGTATTACAATTTGCTTTTCGTAGCTCATTTTTAATCCAATTAGACAGTATTGTAGGGAACTTATCACTTTTAGCGTTGGCAGCAATGATGAGTTCGAATCCGTGTGTATGAGTTCCAACAAGAAATTTGCAAATTCTTTAGTGCTCAGAAAGAGTATTAGAAGGTTTAATAGTAATTTTGTGACTTAGGAGGTGTGAAATTGTTTCGGAAGGGCAGGTAAATATATAGCTTGGCACAGATACATCTTGCATGAGTTTAAGGGTGATATTTTGGTGGTTGCTGTTGTAACGGCTTTGTATGATGAATTATGCATTCCAGATATTTTCATTAAAATGTAGTTGGCGTGGCTGATTAGCGGCCAAGTAAAGATTACAGATTTAATTTCTCCCCCTCAAAGTTTTTATTGTACAATGTATTGTTTAATCTATGGGCGTTCCATAAACTTGAATTTCTTTGTAAATTATTTAAATACGTCGTCAATATGGATGTTGTAGGCCTAATCCTTGTCTTGCCTTTAAAATCGTGGAATTTTTGTAACCCGCATTTAAATCTAATTAGTCCGTAATCAAGCCTCTGCTCTTTACCCTTGTATTATTTCACATAATTTCTTCTGATCACACACACACTACATACTTTTAATTATGTAATTTAATCGCTGTATGTTGTGTTAGATCTGTCCATCTTGATAACTTGACCAAGATCAAAAGCTTTAGTGGTAGTTTTCTGCATTAATTTTGAATGCAGTATGTTTCCCTGATGTGTTAGTATTTATCTATGAAAGTACATGGTGTCACTTTCCTGATGATTGTATCTGTGTTGGTTTATTTTTGTATTGCAGTTACTTGTTAGCCAATGGAAGAAGCCAATGAGGTTATGGATCCTTACTATAGCAGTGATGATGAAGTATTTTTTGGGCCTATCACAATAAATGAAATTAAGAAGACTTTGACAATGAGAAGACGGACACAAGTATTAAATAGAGCATCAGAGTAAGTACAAGTTGGTCAAAAATGCCATGGTGATGTGCTGAATGTAAATGGTTTGGAATTGCATGGGTTACAGAATTTGATGATGGTGATACTTATAATAAATGTGAGACTGAAATGTAGTTTAAAAATGTTATCCGTGAATTTATAGATTATCAATACAGACATAATTTTTCTCCCTGACTCTGTGCACCTTACACCTAGTAAAGATTTGAAGAACAATGAAGACTTCTTTTTGAATTTGTATGGTGTTCTAGTTTTTACACATATAAAATATTAGCATTTTTAAATTGGGTTTCTATCCACCCTCAGATGGACTGGACATGAAGAAGTATCTACTCTGTTGAGCATCTTAGGTATGCATTCATACCCCAGAGGTCTAATGGCCACAACTAACTGTTTTTGCCTCTGTGGGCAGAAAGAAAACAAATGCATATACTAGGTAGACAAAAATGTTACTAACATTGAACTGTATAGTTTGTACAGGATATGCTTCTTCATCTGCTTATTATCCCAGCCCTCTAATCCCCTTGCCTCTTATTACTTACTGATGGCACAAGTAATGTTTAATTCCATGTCAGTGTATGAGGATTCTCTAGAGCCACTGTATCGTATGTAACGGTTTATATCAGAAACAATGGGGAGAGTGGACAAAATCCCAACAAGGAATAACCTTAAACATTGTGTTACTTCACTGTCAAAAACTTTCAATTTATGAAGGACCTTCTTGTCTTTAATTTTTTGTCCCTGGAATTGTAGGAATCTGTGACTTGGGTGCGTTAATCACATTATCTTTTTCAGCTTTGTAACAGAGATGTAGTGTGTTACTGTGAAGTGGGAGCTGAATTTTCATGTGTTAATTATATGGAATTTAAGGCAGATTTAATTACTGACATTTTGTTTCACAGTATCAACAACTGTTGAGTTGGAGAACTTGCATCGTGTTGACACATGTATAATGTGGAGCAAACTTTAAAGTATTATATTTGACTCACAAGAATGGGGCTTGTTTTTTGTCAGTGACCACATTACACACCCATACAAAAAACAGGCAAAATTGTAGTTCTGTATTTTGTAATGTTATATTTTACTATGTATTTAAGATTCAGACTTCAATAAACCAGACATACAAATACAATGTATTTAGGGAAAATCCCTACTGTGTGTCTTAAGTCAAAACTCTTACTTGTTTTAGCTGTAAAAGGCCATTTTCAAGGAATCACATCAATTGTAGTAGAAGTGTCTGTAACTGCATACATGAAATACAGTTATGCAAATGAAGTGCCAGATTATATAACAGTGGGATGCAAGAGATATGAAATATATTGATAATGACATATTGATATTGGCAAAGCTACAAAAATTTTAAAATATATGCAAACTATAGTCTTGGATGAAATTGTGCTATGTTGTAAGTGCATATTTTCAGATTTTTACAGTATTTGGATGTAATAAATTAGAGTTAAAAGAAATGTATTTTGCATTTCATTAAAGTGTTTGTGTCAAAATATCTGCTGGTTTCTTGCATAGTATGGTGAGGGCCAGCCCTCTCTAGATTGGAGTTAGAAATAGTGAAAGGTCTGAGCAGAGACACGGTACTGTGCCTCTGGGTGACATGACTGAAAATTGACATCTGTTTCTATTAGCTAATCAGAACATGATTTCCTTCCGTGTTTTAACATAGCTACATTAACTAACATAACTAATTTAGTAACATAACTGAACATTGATGTCTGCCTTTTGTGGTATTACCTGACATAATTTTCTTTTCATGTTGTGCATACAGTAGAATAAGACTTAATTTTTACCTCTGCTTTGTGGTGTTACAGGGCAGAGAATGTACTATGGGTTGAGAATTAAAGGGCATATTTATTCTGTTATGTAATGTGACAACTTTCTTTTTATTTGTACAGTGTGATAAAATAATTTTAAACATTTGTGTTTACTGCTGTACATGTTCATTAAAATGCTTATTGCAGCGTAACAGTTGATAATCAGGCATATGTTGATACAGCATTTTTTACTCAAAATGACTCATGTAATAACATCCTTAAGTTTGGAAAAACTTATGCAGACCATTCTGTATAATTTTGCAGTGTATTAGTGTTATTGTATTTCATGTACGTAGTTATATACGTTTCTATCTACGTATTATGTGACTAGTTGAAAATGGCCTTTGAAAGCCAACTTGTGGGAGTTCTGATGTAACATGGATTATTAGGGGTTTTGCCTAGATACAGTGTATGGTCTGATTTATTAAAACTTTGTAATTCTGTGTATTTTAATTTTTCTACCCTTAGTTAGCAAATAAAAGGACAAAAGACTCTGGTTTGAATTGTAATAGGCATTCCTTGAATTTAATCTACTCGTAATTTCTTCACGCATGCAATTTTGATTTGTTAGTCGTGTTTCCAAACTTGCAAACTTTGTCTCATTTTCAAAGGATATATTATCTTCTGTTGTGTAGTAATTTTGCCCTGTATTCTGTTCATGAGACTCAAATATGTACATACAAGGTGCGACAATTTAATTCCCAGAATAGTCGCAGCATGTTGCTGGGGTGTTGAGTCAGGCAAACTCGTGTACTCAAGCACATTTGGACATGTTCCAACTTGCGTTTACGTGAGTCACAGACCAAATGAGTCGTTTGTTCCTGAGCAGCAGAGGAAGTAGTATGTGTCTGTGGTATACGGTTGGCTGGAAAATGAGTGACAAGAACTTGGAGTAGTGGATAAACATCAAGTTTTGTGTGAAGATTGGTAAAAGTGATAGTGAAACATTAGCCCTATTAACAGTGGCTTATGGTGAATACGCTATGAAGAAAAGGAGTGTTTTTGAATGGCACAGGCAGTTCAAGGAAGGGTGAGAAGATGTGAAAGATGACCCAAGAAGTGGGCAGCCAAAAACACAAAGGACAGAGCAAATGAGGACAGAGTACGAACCTTGGCGCACCTAGATCGAAGAGTAGGTGTGAGAGTAATAGCAAAAGAATTGAATATGAACAGGGAAACAGTGTGTTCGGAGGAAAAGACCCGGACTCTTGCCTGATAAGTGGATTCTCCATCATGACAATGTCCCTGCGCATGATGCGTTAAGAGTTTGCAAGTTCCTGGCTAAGAACTCCATTACAAAAATGGACCATCCACCTTATTCACCTGACTTAGCCCCCTTGAGATTTTTGGCTCTTCCCAAAATTAAAAAATGCCCTGAAGGGACAAAGATTTGCTGACCTTTTTGATGTCTGATGCAACATGAAAATGTTACTGCAAGGTATTCTGAAACACAATTTTCAAGACTGTTTCTGGCAGTGGCACCATCATCTCATGAAGTGCGTAGCTTCACAAGGAGAGTGTTTCAAAGGCGACAGCAGCCGTTAGTGCACAGGTAAGCGAATTTTGCTTTCACAGGGCCATTCTGGGAATTAAATTGTCGCACCATGTACTTGTCTCAGTACTTATTTCTAGACTATCTTACTAGTGACTAATAAATCTTCTATGTTTTTCTTTACAGTATTTATGATTGAATGCAATAAATGTCATCAGCACAGACCAGTAGCTGATGTGTCTCATTCATTGTTGGTCCATCTTAGTTTGCTTGGATCTTCCTAATGGCTTAGCGTCAGGCAAAATTAAAAAACAATGGCTATTAACTCATGCTTTCAAACCATTCTGAATAAGAAATGTATCAGACAAATGTTTGTTTGTCTTGACCTTACTATAGGCTTAATTTAAAGACTTATTTATTCTCCAGTCTAGTTTCATTGGTCTACCAAATGCAGTGAAAATATTGTACAAAACCTCTCACCTAACTAAATCATGAACTTTCTTGAAATCCAGTAAAAGCTGTTGTACTGCTCCATTGTATTTCCATTTTCCCTGTGGTGTTTAATGAATATGCAATATATGATCAACGGTTGATCTATTACATTAAAATCTGCTCTGAATATCCCCAGCAGTTTCATCTATGCATGGAGTTAAACTTGACACAAAAATGTTGGATAAAGATAATAAGTGTAATGCTGAATTTGCATTGGCCTTCTCTATGAAAATGCAAAGCTGAATTCCTTATAGTATGGCTGCTATAGTTTGTTTCATTGCTTTGGGAAACAATGGGAAATGTGTAGTTGGATAGGAGCAATCTGGAGAAAATCGATTGTGTAAAGAATGCACTGGCTTGTAACATGATTTAAGAATTCAAGAAACTTCATATGTAACTGTGTTTTATTTAACCATTTAAAGCACCATTACATCTGTATGTTTCACCTGCTTTGACATTCGGAAACTGAATTTTGCCCACCCCACATTTTTATATGTTCTTTTGAATTCACACGGTAAACTGGTATTATTTCCCTAACCGCAACGTAACATAACAACATAGCATAACGTAGCATTTTGATCGTCGTAATGGAGACATGTTTCTGTGAGGTGGGAACTGAATTTTTATGCACTATGTAGTTGAATTTCTGGCTTTGAAGAGCTATTCACATTACATTGGCCAGATGTCTGTAATTTTGCATGTGAAAATGTGAATTGGATGGAACTGGTTTGGGGTTGTGTCAAGTGGCAGGTGTCTATCTGAATGATAGTGGTGGGGAACTGAGTTCTGTCACAAACAGTTAAGTTAGATTGGTTAGTTAGATATGTGTTTGAGTTATAAGAAGTTGTAAATCATTGTACTGCCAACATTCTGTAGTTTAGAATGCAGCTTGCCCCTTGTGAGTTGTAATGAACATTAGAAGATGTGTAATGCTCATAAGTGTTCTGTGCTGTCTCACTGAATGTTTTTTTAATTGTTGCAGGAATGAATCACTGGGTGACATCTGTGCAGGTAGAGTACTTTGTAAGATCTGTGCAACTAGAATGTAGTCTGTCTCATTGATCACTGTTGTGGCTGCACTAAACCCCATCTAAGTTGAGCATCACATAAACTTGCTACAGTATGTAGATCACAGAAACTGAATAGTTCCCACTGGTCCTTCATCATAATCAGTCAGTGCACACATAACTATGGTGTTCTTAACATTACTGGGCAGTGCATTTGCCTGGAAAGTCTTTTCTGCATGATCAAATTGGGAGTGTTGCAGTGAATGATGTTAATGTACCATTCACTGTCCACGGTATCCTTGCCAAGCTCCAGAAGAACTCAAAGGAAACTGAGTTCCACATGTAATATATTTAATGAGGTCTCCAGTGCAGAGACTGCAGTCAGATTAAATATGTGGCAAATGTGGTGGTTATGTCTTTTCTGGTTGCAAACAGTAGTGCTTCCTGTTTGAATGCAATAAAACCCTTTATTGCATTTCTGCATTATACATTTATCTGGATTTTATGTGGACATATTTTAACCAAATTTATTAATTTTCACAAATTTAAGGTTTTCTAAATTTGCATTTTGTTCTTTTGACTTGAGAATGTAAATTTACTGGATTTTACATTTACAATGTTCTGTCTTAGAAAACTCATAGAAACAATGATGTACTCTCCTTATGTTGAAGGTTTGTTTTGTCCAGTGACATGCAAGGCAGTATAACTGTGTGTATCTATCATTATTCAAGTTCAGCTTATGAACATCAAATTACATTGTAAATGTCATTACAGGAAAAGAAGATACATGGCAGAACCTCACCCTGCCAGCAAAAATGCACAGTTGCAAAGAACATCTGATCCAGGCACAGAAAAATAGTAGTTTCGATGTACTCTTGGATTGTGATGTGAATGATGACAGCACAGAAGCAGAAACGCCAGCACCACCACCTAGTCCAGAATTAAGTAGGTACAATGGTTCTCCGTACCCCACTCCACGCTGTACCCATCAACAGTTGCATAGTGGCCTCAAGAGAATTGCAGAAGAAGAAGGGCGTGCTGATGGGATGGACATACAGAGCACACCAATACACGCTTCATTTCCCAGGTATTCGGATCTGGAATGGTCTTTACGCTGGGAAATGATGGGCCTTCACTCAGATTACTCTGAGTTATCAAATGAGTCACTGTCAATATTGTCAAAATTGGATGAGAGCTTGGTGGAAGATATGTCAAAATTGTCTCTAGCGCTGATGACAACTTCCAAAGAGGCTATGGAACCTTGTGCGTTTACAGGTGAAAGGCAGCAGATGTCAGATGAGGACAGGAAGGCACGAAGCTTATTGATTGAGAAAATGGAGCAGCATGAGGCACAAACACAACAGCTGAGACGCTTCAAGAAACGGGTTTCTGGTGTCTCTGGATTTTGTAAGCAAACATTATTACCTGGAACCACAAGTGATGGTTCAATAACTTTGAATGATGATCAGGAAGACTTTTCATTGGATGAAGATATTCCTGCCAATGAAAATGAAAATTTTTTGAACAAAGATGCTTCAGACATCATTTCCAATGGATTTGAATCAATTGGTAAGGATTTTCAGTCACTGGTACCTGATACTCCAAGTGAGAAGTCAGGAAGTCTTCAATTTTCAGGGGCGATAGATGGTAAGCATTTTACTTCTCCATTTGTAGGATCGGTCGGATATCATGATGACATGTTGAGTCAGAGCATTTCTGTCGGTGATCTTGGATGTTGTTTTGTTAAACAAATGACTGATCAGGCACTTGTTTCTCTGCCCTTTGAGGCAAGCAAGGGTGGTACCACCCATAATCTTAAGCTGGATGATGTGTCTTTTATGGCTCCTGCTAGACCACCCTCAACAGAGTATGATATTGAAGCGCCAGAACGGAAAGTCTTCCTGCCTAGTAATGCGTCATATAGTTACATTGCAGGTGAATATTCACTGATTTCTGAACCTGAGGACTCTTTGGAGGCATCAAGGGATGAGAACATAATAGAAGCACCTGATGGAAATTGTACTGCTGTAGGGAATGCCACAGTCAGTGCTGATGAGGATGGAGGATTTCTGTCTATTCTATCTGCAGCTGCTCTTTATCATGCGTCTTTGAAACACGCAAGTGATGATCACTTTAACAATAATAGTAATAATGTGGGACTAAGAGAAAACAATGATATTTGTTCTCAAAATGCCCAGGAGAAGTTGCAGTGCACATCTTCACCTGCTTTTCTGTTGGTGCAAAATGAATGTGATGATATGGAGAAGAAAGTGGTATTTCATCACTTACCAGAAGAAGTTTGTGGTGAATTTGAAGAGAAGGGTCAAGAACATGAGGAGTCCCTTGGTAGGGATCTGAGAAATGCAGATGTTGAGGAAGATGACCATAGTTTGTTATCTGGTATTCAAGAGGGCTCTGTGATTGATGGTAGCACACACTCAAATGGGGTGTCATGCTGTCGAGAAATGGATGCCAGGAATGACCTCAATGATAATGACAGGAGGGACATTGAGGATATGAAGAACCAGCAGTGGTGCTCTGCAGAAGGGTTCAATGATACACTAGAGGAGGTGGAAATGCTGTGGAAGTATGGGAAGGATTACCCTCTCAGCGGTAATGACAAAGAGTGCCCTGACATGACAGACAAGCAGACTCTTGGTCACAAGGCACTATGTGAGATGTCAGAGTTTGAAGATTTTGGGGAGGGTATTAATGAGGGTGAGAACCATCCCCGTGTTACAGATGATACTGAGACCTGCAGTGAGAATCACGCTGGTGGTTGTGCAAGACCTGAGACTTCTACCTCGGCTGTATCACTCAAGAATCCTGAACCATCCTCTTGTGGTGTGGTCTGTGATAATGTTAAAACTGCATCGGTAGGTGAGGCCCATGACAATTTGTGTGTGAAACCACAGAGTGTGCCTTTTGGGAAGTTCCACAGTAAACTAAAAGCTGTTGGGTCACCTACTGTGAGTGTGGAACTTTGTCAGACTGTCGGGAATGATAAAGCAAGTCCTTTCAAGATTCCAGTGAAGTCTGTGCCTCATGCTTCTTCTATTCCAAAACTGACTACTGTCAGAGGTGACAAGAAATGTTCATTAAAACCTACTACACTTGTGACACCTGGTAAAAGGCCTTTGAATTATAAGAAGATTGTGAGCCCTGTGGGAGCATACATTCATAACACTCCAACTCCATCGCTAATCACCACTGTGAAACCAATCCTGGTTCATACAGGAACACCAAAGAGAATGTTGGTGGATAGAGATGCTGCAGTGATGTCAAGACCTGCTGCCATGTCTAGGATTGAGAAGGTGTGTTTAAAGGTGGTGTTATATTCCTGTTAGTAGCTGTTATAGTGTGTATGTGAGTGTGAGTGTGAGTGAGTGAAATTGTCCCATTCTCTTGCTGATGTGTGTGGTAAACACAGCTGTCAGCACAGCAGTGGGCAAATGTTGCAGTTGAATTTTTGGTTATAATTCAAATCTTCATTGTCCACCTGCCTGTTTCATTTACATGAGCAAGCTTTAATTTCTTACTTTAGTGTTATTCCTGCTTTAAATTTTACCTTCTTATCCATGTCCTGATATTGAAACGGAAACTAGCCATATGCCAGGTGAAGAACCGGTCGACTGTAAAATGACTTCATCATTCAGCACCATTGATAATACCTAATTATACCATATGGTTCAGTTTTGAGCCTGTGTAATCCATTTGCATTCCTTGCAACCTGTACAACATTCAAAAGTATTTGTTGCACACAAGATTTTCCCAACTTTTATGCATAGAAGTTGTATGATATGAGTATGAATGGGGGACATGTACATAAATAACAAGCCTTCTTAAATATCCTACTTTCTGTAATTTTGCTCTCATTGCACAACCCAGGTAACAGACTGTGGAAAGATATAAGATTCTGCCACTTACTTATTTACTTAATGGGGCAGAGTCCTTCTTCAGAAGCTAACAGGTTTTCAGCTAGTCAAGAAATTACCCACATTTTATTGAACCCAAAGGTTCATTACAACAGTCACAATTGCCCAGGATCTGTCCCTATCCTGAGCTAGCTCGATCCAATTCGTACCCCCATGTCCCACTTCCTGAAGATCCATCTTAATGTTGTCCCGTCTAAGCCTGGATCTCCCAAGTGGTCTCTTTCCTTCAGGTTTCCCTATCCAAACCCTGTATATGCCTCTCCTCTCCCCCATACGTGCTACATGCCCCGCCCATCTCATTATTCACAATTTTATCACCCAAAAAATATTGGGTGAGGAGTACAAAGATTCCGTCACAGCTGTTATAATTAGATGTGAGCTTCTCACTGCAGATTGTTGGTTTCAACCAAAGTGCCTTTGCAGTAGAATTGTGGCAGCAGAAGTGGCCCTGCGGCAGGGTTTACTATGAGGTTCTTTTTTATTAGCTTTTCCCTGGTAATTGTCATTCTACCACAGCAAAACTCTCCTGTCAATGTATGATAGCTTTAGCCAGGCAGTGAGTCATTGCGTCTTCTGTATTTAATTTGGCGGCTGGTTACAAAGTAGAAATGTTTAAATGAGAAATATGCACCAAAAGTTGGTAGGTGACTTGGATTTTTGCTGCTTTGCCCCACCATAATTCCTCGTTTGGATGACAGTAGTGTCATTACATGGCTTAAGATACAAGAAGTTGATACATTGTAGGAAGTATAGATTTCATTAGGTTCTGATGGTTTCATTTCATTCATTTTTTAGTGTTGTTTATATTTAAAAAAATACAATGAAGAAACACTACAAAGGACACATTTTGGAACTGCTGCTTAAACTGGAGTATATCTTTTTGCTGTTCTATATTTGTTGTGTTTTTTTGCACCTCTCTGTGTTACTCCTGATGTGATTTACTGTTCTATAAAGCACTGATTATCACACAATTTGATGTTAACACTTGGGCTGCATCTGGCCCATAAACCCAAATTTCCTCTGCACTTTATGATGTACCTCTTGTTTCCAGAGCCCACATTTAGTGGAACAGAAGGGAAGAGAGAATGTGGACACCAATAACATCCAACCAATTCTACCTGTTGTGTCATATAAGAGTGTGCCATCAGTTAAACTGGTAAGACCCAATTACTGTTGCATACTTTGGAACGTGGCTGGGGAGTAAAGTTAGTCTTTCACTTCCATCTAGTGCCAAGGTTAAGCAAGCATGCAACTTTAATATTGCTCACTGTGTTTCTTATGGAATTGTCTGTAGTGAGTTAGTTACATTCTGTGCTCAGAGCAATTGAGTATGCTGCAAGGTGCAACATGAATGTGTCTGTAAAAACAATTACATGGCTGTGGTGGTTTATTCTAGGAGCAGTCACATCAGGAGAAAATGCCTCATTTGAATGAGAGAATGAAGAAGCTAGTGAATATGCAAAAACCTCACGTTGTCCGGCACGAGGGTAAGTTATAAGTGTGTGGTATTCCACTTCTGCATTTGCTTCCCCCCCCCATGCATTATTCACTCATGTTCTGCTGCTTCTTGGTATGTTCTGAATAATAGCATCTTTTCATTTTTACCTGGCTGTACCTCTGTGTCCTGTGCATATTGCTTTTATCTCCATAATTTTGTAGGAGAACTTTCATTTTGTACCCTTCATACTTCAGCTAATTTACTGTTTGTTTAATGTCAGTTTTTATGAGGTGCACATTCTGCCTTTTCTATCTCGGTATTCTTAGAAGTCAGTGAGAATTGTGGCAATATTCTTCCAGTGTTGTGTGATGGTTGAATCTTTGTGTAATAATTTTGGGGTCTGTGTTGTCTTTCAGTCTGAAGCCACATTTAGTGTGAAATTTTATTTTAAAAATTCCAGTTTTATGACATGATGTGGTTGAAGCTTATTCTTTTTGATGTTGATTGATAACATGTGACAATACATTTTTGTCATCTTCAGCACACAGTAGTTGCAACATGAAGTTGTGCAACTGAGATAGCATTGTGTGATTTCAGGCATCCACTGCAAAGTAGATGAGAACGGCACCTTTCTGGGCTATTACCACTACTTGCTGTTTAATAACCCAGAATAACACAGTTCTGAGATAGTGTTGTGTATACAGTGTTCCAAAGCTCTTAGTTTAAAGCTTCGTCGATTTGAAGACGTCTCTAGGCCCCTCTTCTTTGGTGGCGCTACAGCCCGGGGTGGGCCTTGGCCTCCTTTACAATACGCCTCCAGGCCTCTCGATCCCTTGCTCTGTCTCTCCATTCGTTCATTCCCATTTTTCTCAGGTCCATGGACACGTCATCCAGCCATCTCATTTTTGGTCTTCCTCTTCATCTTGTTGCATACAGCCTTCCGTGCAACATCTTTTTTGGAATTGTGGTGTCTTGCATTCTTTCTGTGTGACCAAGCCATCATATTCTTTGGCATTTAATGAATCTGACAATGTTCTCACCCTTAATTATAGCTTCTAATTCATCGTTTCGTCAAATTCTCCATAATTTGTTTTCTTTCACTGGTCCATATATTTTCCGCAGTATTTTCCTTTCAAATACTGCTAATGCTCTTTCCTCTTCCATGGTGAGTGTCCACGATTCTGAACCATATGTAACCACTGGGCGTACCAACGTGCGGTATATCTGCAACTTGCTGCTTCTTAATATGAGGCTGCTGTTAACCAGTTGTCTATTTGCATAGTAGGCCTTATTGCCCATCATAATTCTCTCTTTTGTGCATTTGTTATTATTGTTAGTGTTACCAATGATATTTCCCAGGTACTGGAAGCTCTGAACTGCTTCGAATGTTTTATTTCCAATTC
>Ga0136643_10007576_pt1 | contig 15716 bp, 8 predicted proteins | sample TergutLab28metaG_FD_96883 | JGI IMG/M metagenome (GOLD analysis project Ga0136643, IMG submission 96883) | Labiotermes labralis P1 segment gut microbial communities from Petit-Saut dam, French Guiana - Lab288 P1 (version 3) (version 3) | ecosystem: Host-associated > Arthropoda: Insects >... | reverse complement strand
CGTTGCGCTGACCACGTGACACCCCTCTATCCGCAAAAGTTGTCACTAACTTCGCCGACCGGCGGCGGCCGCTCTGTCGGTATAGTTCGCGTGCGGACTAAGGCCACGGAGTTTAGTTTAGTTAGTGTCCGAACGGATCCATCTACAAGACTCTGCTCGGTCTTCAACAGGATCCTACCTCCACCTTCCTGAGATACAAAACAAGAATAAAGACACACACTTATTATATTTCATAATTATTGCTTTTCCCCAGCAAAAATGATCATTCAAACGCTCCTCTCTTAGGTTATATACATTCGTTATATACATTGCCTGTCTTCTTAAAATATACAGCCGAAACCAGTTATAATGACATGGTGTCCGATTTTCCGTCTCACCAATTAATTAGTCACTTTAACCTTAACATTCTACTCCTCGGGCATAAAGACACTCGTTCATAACGGCACAAAAGTGTCTTTCATGACGTTATTACCAAGTTCAACTCTTTTCTGTTTATGTTCATAATTAAGTGCCAATCCATAACAACGTATTACGTTGTGTATTTATAACCGGGACGCCTTATGTTCAGCGGTCAGTTTCTTATCCTAGCCGCTCTAGTCTGAGTCAGACATCTGTAATATGCATTTGGTGGAAGGCTCAGTAGACTACAATGCCGGTCTGGACGCTGATGCTCCTACAGGGGCTTGAAACCGAATTCCTTCCTTCGTTCAGCCTGCATCCTAGCTGCCACACATAGGTCTATCCTGGCTAACATTTTCAGCATTAAAATGGAAAAAGAAGACGTTAGTGATCATCTTACTGTATGTCCACTCCAGAAACTCTAAACCGATTTACCAGTTTTGGGGGAAATTTATAACGGTAAGCGCCACAACTCCATAATTTGTAATTTTTTGCCATTATCAACAGCAGCTCGACGGACGCATTAACTTTAAAAGTTGGACCCGACATTGCTAACTTCCTGTGTTCTGTTCGGAGAACACGCACACAAACGCCTTTCCTAGGATACAGGGATATCTCACAGGTGGTTCTTATCCCGCTCGGGAAAAATATACCACGATCCATTGTTAGGACGCAGGGAAAATACAAATCCTGAACATAGATTTTTCTTCACTGATAAATCGTACAAAAGACGGGACGTTGTTTTGTAAGTCAGTAGAACATATATTTATTATTATTATATTTTTATATTTTATTAGGTGTCAAAATTTTACATTTGATAGATAGGACAGATTTGTTTAAAATTTGTATTTTATTGTTGGGTGGACAGGCGATTGTAACGAGTTTGTATACCAGCTTAGAAGGACAGAGAGAGAGAGAACCAGCAAGACGTGTGTAGGGATTCATACAAGTAAGGACACGGGAACAGCGTTACTTAAGTGAGCCAATAAAAAAAATATTTAATATTTTGACTGTTTACCTATTAGGATGTAGTGAAATTTAACAGTTAGCCAATTGGGAACAGTAAAAATATTTAAGGGGGGATGGATTGGGAACTGGGCGAGTTTGAAAACTTAACGTAAGCGAGTAGTCTGTTTTCTGCCCAGGATGTGATAAGTCGTGTTTAAGTTACACTGGGGTTAGCAGTGCACAGACTTCCAACGGCGCATCCATAGACGCAAACATATGTAAACTTTAATAATCTGGTGAAATAATACAAATAATATTTTAAGATGTCCAGTTATTTATGAAATTACCGTTTTGCTACTTAGAACACTTACATTCCCTGACATTAGGACGTGCGAAACGACTGATGAACTGACGCAGGTTATAACTCTGTTGTTTGCCCGATCGCTAAAGAAACACAGAAAAAATATTTAAGTTTTTATGTACATTTTGAGGTACCTATACCAGTGGCGTAGACAATCTTTGGCTCCATCCCCCCATTAATTATTAGCGCAATTATTCTCAGATTCAGAATTAGACCATATGGCAAAACTTAATCCATTCCGAATAAACCCACAAGAAATGTTACTATTTTGTAGGTGTGGGGCGCCCCTACACCACAGTGTATGCGGGGGTTTTATCTACGTCACTGCCCCATACTCATATATAGACCCTAGAGCAAAGAAATATATTTTACGGGCAATACTCTTGATACTCACTTAAACAGTAAGACTTTTTGCGCAATGGCGGTAAGACCTCTTGCATAATTAAAAAGTCTATCCACTGCCCAATGAGAGTATTTTCGTGCTTCTTATGTCTTTCTAAAGCAGACGTTTCGCTAACAACATTAACCAGCTGGTCTACCTGACGGAGACACATAAAATTCGGAACTATTTACCTCAAGTTTTATAAATGCATTTCAATTTAAAAAGAGTTTTAAGGCATCAAATATCAAAATCATGATTTGTAATTTAGTTTGGAGGGTAGGAAAGCATTCCCTCCCTATTACCACTTCTTTTCTTTCTCTGGTTGCCATGAACACAAAATAATAAATGTAAGGTTGCATAAAATACGACCTGTTGCCTTGGCTTCAGTTCTCTTTCTTATACTACACTCGACAATTTCAACGAATACGTTAAATTTGTGTGTGTGTGTGTGTGTGTGTGTTATAAACTGTAATGGGACTCATTAACTCGCAGCGAAGTCTGTCGCAGAAAACTGCAAACTAGTTGCACAGGCAGTTGGCGTGACCAGCACTGACTTGAGTGCAGATATCCACACGTGTCGCTGCGCGGCGACGCAACCTTCAACAGTAGGGAACACGAATTGTTACGTCACAGTCACTTCCAGGAAAGCTCCTAAAGCCTGCTGTCTTGTTCCATTGATTTCCAGAACTCTGAATGTGTTACGGGATAGCCGAGACATCTCGGTCAATGTAACGACTACACTACGGTTCGAACGACCAAAGTATAGAAGTGAATTTCGCGGAAAGGAAAAAGGGGTTTTCTCTTCTCCAAAGCGTCTAGACCAACTTTCGAACCCACGAACCTCCTATCCAATTGGTACCGGAAAATCTTTCGTCGGCCTGGAGTGAAACGAGCAGGGCATGAAGCTATCATTCACCTGCTTCTAGTGCCGGGATTAACAATGCGTGGAACTTTACCTCCAATCCGCAAACTCCTTCATGCCATATTGTTTAATTAAGCATATGGACAGCATTACTTCGACGTGTCTGTCAGTACGTTGTCCACATCATTGTCATTATCATTTTCGTCATATTCATTTTATATTGCTTGAGTGAAGATTTTTTTAGTCTCCTTAAGCACTATAAGTGTACAGCAAACTGTGTCGGCTACACCTCAAGTATTCGCACTTTTAGCACTTTCTACAAGATTGATCGGTATTTTTACGCACAATTTTACTGGCTCCCTGGCGTTATTAAACCCAAAGCTAAAGACAATTTACCACTACCACACTGTTTTATATTCTTTAAAAACATAACCTTCAACAAAGATTATATTTTTATCAACAAGTGTCATCACAAATTATTTCGGGACTCTAAAGTAGGACATAAGTAGCGCTAAGTTCACCAGAAGATCATGCGTGCTGCGTATTGTTAATGATTGCAAAAAAATACAAGCTATAGCGTTCGTGTAGCCTCACGCTGCGTAAGATTTATACCAAGTTTTGTGATATTACATGAAGTTAAGTGTTTCAGAATTTTAAAAGCGGCAATTTCTAAGCCGTGGGTCTCCAACCCGCGACCCTCGGGTCGCATGCGGCTCGCCAGGTTGTATTAAGAGGCCCGCGGCCACATTTATAAATTTTGTATAGAGTATAAAAATTTTACAATAATTTTGGCACTTAAAAGGTTGTCATTTACTGATCATTTATTTTAGTTGCGGCCCGCTAACTAGCCCACAGTAACGGGTGTGGCCTTTGGCCATAAAGTTTTTGGGACCGATGCTCTAAGCTTTGCTTTTCCTTTCAACGAGGGACAATAGGCTATATAAGTGGTCTGACATGCGCCGTAAAAACAAGTTAAATACGAATTGTGTTTATTTGCTTTCTAGGAGGAACTAGTAATATGTGCATTAGTTAAATAAGATTGATGATAACAACTGAGACTGAAATTTTAGACGTTGTTCATTGTCTGAGGCTATAAATCCCAGAAAACGTAATTTGGAGGCTGGACCGGGAAGGTGAGGAGGGAAGTCATCCGTAGTGGGCCTTTTAGAAATACCTAGACTCAAACCCTAAACCCCAAAGTCAGTGTCATGTTACAAATGACGGTCATTCAGCCAGTCCAACTTTGTATCTCACCCCATCTGTGACGTTGACCAGACATTAATCTAAACAAACCTAGCCAAATACGCGTAAAGTAGGGAGACTACCACGAGAGGTGACTGAATTGAGTGAGTTAGAATTGAAATTTAAGATAGTTATGATTCACGAGATTTGCTTGGAACTCCGATTTTAGAATCTCTTTCCACACTTTTGTCGAATATGGGACTCAAAACATTATCTCTTCTCTGGAGGCAACATAAAAAATATTTTGTATGTCCTCTTGAGAAACACAACACAAATTCTGTAAGGCCTGCTAACTCGTTGCAGCTAAGCAATGTACTGAGGCTGTGTTTGTATGTGCATGTTATGTAACTGACGTCATGGAGAGTCTTTTGAGGGGTTGGTAACCACTGAACATGTAATGAAACGTGGACGCTCATTACCACACGCACAAGAGCTTGTTGCTGGTGGCTAACCTAAGTCCATTGAATCCAGTCCTCACCCTCATGCCCTACGTCTTTGAGATCCAGTTTAATAATATACTGCCATCTACACCTGAATGTTTCAAGTGGCCTCTTTGCTTCACGTTGCTGACAAACATTTGTATTCCCTTCCCCTGTCCATCTTGCCTGTTGTGTGTTTTGAACATATCGTCCGCTTTTATTTAAATGTCATAATATTTCCTGGAAAGTACAAATTGTGAATCTCCTCATTATGAAGAGTCATCACCATCTCGTTACTTCCTTCTTGTTAGGTCAAGATAATCTGTGCAATGACCTTGTCTTGTACATCCCTAATTTGTGTTCTTCCCTTAGGGTGAGAGACAGGGCTTCACACCCTTTCAGACAATCAGTAAATGTACATTATTGTTATGTGTGTTGATGAATGGAGTAATTATATGTGTTGCAGATTGTAAGCTATATGAAACTTACTCTTCCAGGGAGGACTAGTATGAGAGCTGCAATTCAGGCGAACGAAATGTCTAATCTGCGATAGAGGTCTTCGTGCTTAACCTGAGTAAGTGTAACCACAGCCTTTGCCGTCAGGATGGAAAGATCCCTACTTCCCAGCAGTGTTTGTAAAAAAAATTGATAATCAGGCTCCACAAACCGTAATCCTTCATGAAATTTACCATCGTCAAGTCAAAGTATATACCAAGTACGAAAAAATTAAAAGTGAGGACAGTCCTACACGAAAAGAGTGAAATCTGCATTCAGTAAACAATAAAACAAACTACAAACATACAGGAAAGTATTTAGATTTTCACGGTAGGTTGGAAAATCCACATCCAAATTTGAATTTAAAAACAAACCAAAGAACGTAGCTATATGGATATGTCGTTTTTAGAGGAGAGTGTGAGGCAGGAGAGAGCAAAACCCTAAGCCGAAAAAAGAAGACCTCTTCCAGGCAAAGTGGTGAAAGAAGTCCTCCATCTTGTGTCGGATTCGAGTAATAACTGCTAGTATGAGAAGTGATACCGTAATAACTGCTAGTATGAGAAGTTATACCGTATCTTCTAAATTTTCTTCAGTCTATGAATACATGAAACTTTTATCACAGTCCAAACCGTGTTTCATTATGATGTAAATATGACGTTATAGTTCGATTATTAATTTGCTAATTTTTTGTTAGTTTTTATATAGTAGAGCGCTTCGATGCAGTTAGTTGACACGTAATTGAAGAGGATCATTTTACATGTACCTTCTACCGCACATGGAGACAGAGGCACAAAACAGAAGCAAATAATATTTACTTTATTATAATATGTTTCAGTCAACACAACTAACATTTAAAGTATAACATTACTGCGACATGTTTTGACTAGTGACAGTCATCATCAGGCTGATCTATGAAACGTTTAAAATTTTGCAGTTTTTATTTTGTGTTAAACGGTCCTTAGATCAGCCTGATGATGACTGTCACTAGTCGAAACATGTCACAGTAATGTTATACTTTAAATGTTAGTTGTGTTGACTGAAACATATTATAATAAAGTAAATATTCAGATAACACAAGGGGATGACTTCATTCAAAAAGAAGCCAAGAAAATTGTCTGCTGTAAATATACATTTAAATTATCTGATGTTGGAAGGTATATTATGAAGTTTTGTAACTACAGTTTCACTGTTGTACAGCTGTACCCTTATGATGTTGACTACTTAAGTTAGGCAGGAAAAATTCTGCAAAAGAGACACGTAAAACCTCTTTCATTTTTTATTAAGATTGTTTTTATCTACACCTTCAATCCACCTGTTCTCTGCCGCTAAGGGAAGCAGGCCAAATGTTCGCTCTATTTCTTGAAATAAACACGTCCTTTCGTGCACATTATTATAATAATGGTCTATATTTTCCCAAATGCCCTACAAATATATTCGTCAGAGGAACGCAGTGCCTGTTTTCATTTCAATCTGAGGGAGCACTAAATGACTGGCGAACTCTATAGCATAAATAATATCCAAACAGAATATTACTTACGCACAGCCACTGTACTGCAGTTCCAACGTGTTTGTAATATTTCAAATTGAAGCTACTTTTGCCGAAGTTCTAGCTTATCCAAAGATGCAATATGACGTAATATAACACTAATAATTTACAAAAACGTAGTAAAAAATGTACCTCCTTGAATAGAATCTTAAGGTTTATCACCAATTCACAGAAATACATGGCTGGACTACTCAAAAACGATTTGACTCTGTCACCCAAACACGGTTCCATGAAGATCAATTTCAACAATATATTCCACTATACTCCTAGGTGTAACAAATTTTTTTCCCCGGCGGCAATTTAGATTTTTACTCCGTATTGAACATTCAAGGTAAAAGAAATGACTTCGTCTGAAAAGTCAGTGCCAACCTACGCAGTAGACCATCAATTTGCTTCTTCCCTTAACAGTTCCTGAGCACAATTTGGTAAGCACTTCTTATCTTCCACATACGTGTTACATGTCCCTTCCAATTCATCGTCCTTGAAGTAACATGTTATACATTGTGAAGCACACAATTGTTAAATTCCTCATTATGTAGTTTCCGTTTCCTGACGATATCTTATTGTTTCTTTGGAATACTGAAGCCAGACTCTTATAAAGAACCTAAATTGAAGCAATGTACAATTTTTTTTCTTTGTTAATATTTTGTCGTTATCTGCGTTTCCTACCATTTAAGTATGAAATGTAATATCTTTTATTTAAAGGCCCACTCCGTACCGCGCAGTAAACACCCTTCATCTCGGTAATAAAAACCAGTCAGTTAATGCTGTATAAGGAAATAGTCACTGTTTGTTCTGAGATCCGCAAGCAACACAGAAACACAATCTGTGCCCAGGAAATATAGTTTATGAATGTTAAACACGATGATACATAGAACAGCCGCTAGGCTTAAAAGTTTAAAATCCCGTTTGTAAAGGCATCTCAATTTCCACATCTGGGTATGGTTCACACATGTAATGTAATGTAATGTAATACTGGCATTTTTGTTCGTAATCAGCTGCAAGTACTGACAGTGAAAAGAAAACAAACAATATTTGTAATTAATTACTTAAAACAATTTTAGAGTAACATGACTGAAAATTTTGGGTACGTTTTATTCATAAGCAACAGCTACGTTAATTTTAGATTATTCTTTCCACGATGCTCTATATTCTGTACGTATATACTATCAACAAGGTTAACGTATAGAATATTTGGTTATTACGTATGTTAACACATTCGAGTACAGCGTGGAATGAAGATAAAAATGAATGCTTTCTTTAGGTAGGCCTGCTTTGTGTAACAATTATTACATAGTAATTAAACGTCCATCCGCAAAATTTTTGAATGAGGAATCACGCAGCAGTCTAACTAGGTGTCCGCCGATCCCGGTGGCCGTGAGGTATCAGGCATAGATTTGTAGCTACTGGATTGCTGAAATCGCGGGTTAGAATCCCGGCGAGGTAATGGATGTTCGTCTCTCCTGTTACGTGTTCTGTAGGTAGTGGCCTCTGCGCCAAACTGATCACTCTTTCGGAGGATTCCTATACCAGGCGTGTGTCTAATTGTGTGTGATTTACAAACCTCAACAGTGAGGCCGCCTTGGTCCGAGGTGGGTTTCTGGGCCACAAAATGGGAAGGACTAGTCATTGTAGTGAATAAAAGTTTGGATGGTGTAGAAGTATAGAAAGAGGGAACATTCTATACTTAAACTACTTATTTCGTGCAATAAGAACAGACAGTAATTTCAGAACAGAATGAAGAATGACTGAACACTTTAAATCTGTATTTCTTACAATAACAATACAACCTCATTTAAAATATGGAATAGGGAACAGTTTAGAAACTTTTGTAGTTATTCCACAAAAAATGTTCCGACATCCTTTACAACAAGCAATGACCCCGACGCCAGGTGTAAGATTACAGTTAGGAACCATCTCCACACTTCACTTGTCGTTACATAACATAACATAACTAGCTATTTCACGCAATAACACGACACCAGTTACAGTTTAAAACGAGCAACAATTTCACATTTTACAAGTTATTCCATTCAGTAACTATTTGCTTTATCAAACAATGGCCGGTCTTCACTTAAACTACAGAATAACACTAGAACAATTACAACATGCAACGGAGAGACATCCCAAACTTCAAACACTCATTTCATAGAATATCTAGTTATTTCATACAAGAACTTTCAGACAGCACACAAAGGTAGTGAAACACATCCACACGAAGTTTTGCGAAATTTCGTCCAGTGGGAGCCGAATTGCTCATTGCGAACTGCGGGACAGGCGCACTTGACGACGACAGGCACACTTGACGACGACAGGCACACTTGACGGCGACAGGCACACTTGACGGCGACAGGCACACTTGACGACGACAGGCGCACTTGACGACGACAGGCACACTTGACGGCGACAGGCACACTTGACGGCGACAATGGCCGCTTTTCGTAAAGTAACAAAAGTGCCTAATAAGAAGGAAAATACATTTGATTCGACAAACGAATGTAACAGAAGCAAGCAAACAAAAGAAAATGTCACACACTAAAAGCAAAATTGTAAATGACGCTTAAAATTCGCGAGATTTGATTTTCTCACATCGGTATTGTCGGTATTGTCGGTATTGTCGGTATTGTCGCAGGTATGGATAGGCGAACAATTCCCGATATTTCAAATGATTATAGTTCCTTCGTCTTAAGCGTTAAGCGGTCCGTGACTCTGGTGATGAAGGTACTAAGACTGTCTGGAACGTCGGGTACTACTCACCAAAAGATGCGTCCTCACGAACTAGCAGACTTGGATGTTCACATGCAGTTTGTTATGCTACGTGCTACATGAATTTTCAGCTTAATACTCCATTAAGTAGATTGTGTGACTCTCAATATGGGAACCATATTACTGAAGACCCTTGCCTTTAGAATACTAGGAGGTGGAGGAAAGCCATAAACCTGTAATCTTTCTACAAGTATTAAAAGTTTTATTTTCGCCTCTCGAATTTTATTTGCACGTTTATCGTTCTGAATCCAAGTTTGACTGCCACGTAAAAATGTGGAAAGTTCTATTACTTTAAAAACTATTAACTTTAATTCCCTGCCCTATTCGTGATGTTCCCCTCCTCGTCCCTCAACTGCCTTTAAAATGCTTTTACGTCTCTATTTATATCATGCGGTTTTCTCAATTCTATAAAAAAAACACAGAGCAGGTAAAACGTACAAAAAAAGTCCCTTCCTTACTGTCCGAAGACTGTTGTCTTCTGAGATATGATTACAGGCGCTGTGGTAGATATGTATTGCAGAGGAACCTGTCCAGGCTTATTCTCCTACGATGAATATGAATGAAGAATATTCCTTTCATTCTTCGGTACATACGCATCTGAATGAGCTGTGTGATAATAGGGAAGCAAATAACCTCCATAACCGCCATCTTGTAATCCTAGATGTCATTTAAAGTTTATTTATCTTCAGTAATTTTTATATTCAGGCGTCTAGTTATTAAAATTCTTTATTAACAAATGTACATAAAAAACTAGATTTTAACAATTTTAAAATCTGTAGCACGTCCAGAACGTACTTACTATATTTTTAAAAAATTTTATTCCTGAGGAAATATCTTTTAATATGAAATAGACACGTAATAAATAAAAGGCACAATTTTAATTCTGTATAATTCTTGTGACACAAAGTAGGATTGAAAGATCCTCAAGTTTTGTCTAGCGGTGACACAATTGGGTCACCGGCTCGCTCTCACGCTCCCAACGTCTTTGGTGGTCTTCAAAAACGTATTGCCTTCACACGACTTGTGGTAGCTAGGGTTTCAATCAATAACTTGCACATCGCTGAATATGGATAGTAACTGTCAGCTGTATGAGGTCAGGGGCACAGATAAACATTTACTTTCAGAAATATGAAACCTGAAACTATTTGCTTCGGCTAGAGCTGCCATTCCAAAACTGAAAAATTATTTTTTGACTGTAAGGGAACAACGCGTTTAGTTTAACTGAAAGAATTTCGCACTGTACCATATTCAGGAAAAGAAGGAACACAAATTCTTTTCGCCTGTGTGTGCCTTTCCACAATACCATCAATTGCCACTTTAATTTTTGCTTTTATTTTATCAAGAGGGTATCTAGCTGGCATTCTCTGATTCTCATGCTGACAGAAGTGTAGATTGTATGTCGCTCTCGCAAAGCACTCACACGTTTCTGTCCTGACTCAGATGATTCCACTCGAAATTTTAAGTTCTTCTTTTAGTGACCGCAGAGATTGCTGACTTGTGAGATATGACACCGTGCAATCTGGTAAAATGTACCAACGCAGAACGACACTCACCAGACTACCCGGTATCGCGTACCTTAATACATTAAACGTCGGACGAATTCAGACCACTTTTTAAACCCTGTTTCTTTAGTAACCATTTATCCTCCCGTGTGTGTTTCTAGTTCCTGAAAACGGTCTCTTCATTCCAAGGCTTCTGAACAAAGTTTTTTTTTTCGCATTTCAAATTTCTCTCCTGCCCCATATGTTGTACCTCATTTACTTCCCTTAATTTTGTAATCTCAATAATATTTCGTCTCAAAAACAAACGTCACTTTTTCTTATTGTCTGTCTCAATACCATCTCTCCACTTAGTGGCAAATTTTCCTGTGAACAACTCTTTTTCTACATCCTCACACTGTGTTCCACCAGTCAGACGAGAGACCAAGTTTCTTACTGACACAAAATGGAAGGTAAAGTTATAAGGTTGTGGTCCTCTGGCATGTGACGACTTGCAGTTGGGCAGGTACGTACCAACGTATCGGGAAAATCTATTGTCTGTATCTTCAGTGTAGACTGATGAGCTTACTGTTGTAGGTGCCGTAGCGATGCTGCACGTCCCGGAAGAAATTATTCCCTCTGACTTCTGCTAGAAGGATAGGCTTTCTTCCGTACACGTTCTCTAATTTGGCAGATAGCTGTCCTAGCAACATTTCGCCGTAATTCATCGCCCCATTATTCAGAGAAGAAGGCTGAAATTAATTCTGATAACAAGGTATAATCTGGTAGACCTGCACCAGATTTCCGAGAAATATATTGCCTTCGTCTTCAAGGTGCATATAAGGAAAAAACTGCACTTATTTCTTGGAACACAAACAGTTTTATTTTAATTCAAAATTAATTTAACACAACGGGAAGGCTTCCAGAAATATTGCTGTTACTAGCCTCTATTATTCCATCAGTCGGTACAAGAATCTCAAAAAGAAGATCCTAAGCACATTTTGAATTTACAATAAACTTGTTTTTTTTTTCGACGAAATAAATGTAGTTTGTGTAGTAATTAACAAAAGGGATAGATTGCTGCCACCTGTCAGTATTATTCCACCAGTTAGTTCAAAAATCTAAAGGAAGATCCCATCTTCCTTTAGATTTTTGTATTGCAGTTTTCACACTTTTTAAATCGAAATAAAACTGTGTTGTGTTCGACAAGTAAGTGTAATTTGTTCATTAATGAACACAATGGGATGGCTTCCATACAGATTGCATGTAAGGACTCAATGTCGGAAACAGCATGTTGTTAGTTGATAGATGCCAAAGTGTCGGAGAAACCTACTGCCTCCATTTTCATGGAACACGTGGATACTTACTCTTGAAAACGCAACGTATCTCCTTAAGTAGGCACCAATATATCGGAAGAAGCTGCTGATAATTTTAGGGGCACAAAATTGAAGATAAAAACGAAGTTATCGAGTTCCTCCACAACGTTGATATCGATCTCATAACTACTGGGCCTGTACGAAAGGAAATGCGTCTTTCTATTCCGCAGTTGGGGGAAATTCCGAAAGTCGGCGTCTATCTAGCATACTACACGGCAGGGCAACCCAGAAGCCAATAACCATAACCACTGCCGAACATCACAACGTCCAGTACCACAATTAGGCCTACATCCTGTACCATGCGGACGACAGTGCTAATATTATAGGACGGAAATGACCGCTCTACGTGGCCATACAGTGGAGAAACAAAGTCACCACTCTTGGGGAAACCGGCTGCAGGACGAGGCATATTGCCATCTTCACCCACTTGAAGTACGAGGGCCATACCAGCTCAAGAGTGGGACAACACGTTGCAGTGGAAGAACCAGTAACCTGAAACATATCATCTAGTGTACAGATGTTACCGAGATAGAAGCAAGGGACGTCGTATACGCGACGTTTCAATTGTGTATTTTCAAACTACTGTGATTTTTTATGTACGCATAATTGTGTTACGGACCTTAAACAAAGTAAATTCTCAATATTTTATTAAAAAAGCCATAAATATGTAGGGAAGTTTGGAAGTAGGCCTTTCTTATTAACATTTATTGGCCAAAGGAGATGCCCACTTCCCGATAAGGTAACTCTTTATGGACTGAAAGGAAAACGCTGCCTCACTCAGGAACAAGTGATGGCAATTTAAAATGAAAATAACTCCGACCATCAGCAGCTACAGAGGGATTTTAACGTCGGAACATAAACGTTGATCTCCTTAAACACTGGTGGTGTCTGACCAGTGAACGTTTTGTTGCAGAGGAAAGGGGCTCCAGAACACTCTGAATAGTGGGCCGGGTGTGACCCAGACACCTTCTAAACGCTGTGGAAAGGAGTCCTTATCTCTTCCGGGAACTGAACCCCGCTTATTCGGTCGTCCAGCCCGTGGCCTAGTCACTGTACTAATAAAGTGTACTTAATGTCATGTTGTATAGTATGCAGATAGAAATATGACTGTCTACAGAGCGTTTGCTGTGCTGCTGTTGTTCAGGTTTGAAGGAAATAATCTGGAATGTAACTACACGTGTGTCAGAAGACAAATAGAGAGGAGTTTTGGGATTTCAAGTTGGCCACCTGCTGCACCGTCCTGCCTACATTACAAGCGTGATCCACATCAAAACAATAACACGCTTTCTCAACATGACCGGACTTCAAAATTATTCCTGTTAAGTTGCCGATTAATTTTATTGCAACCTTATTAGCAACAGAGTACGAGCTGTTGTCGGCTTGTTTCCGTTGTCATGGGTGTTAGCCACTCCATATTATTCTCAGGCAACTAACATTTTTTTGCCAGCTAGAAAACACGGACTGGCAATGTTTGTCTCTTTGATTCATTATAAAATTTAAATCGTTGTTACCCCAAACAATAACAAATACGTTTTTGTATACACTTATTTACCCTCTTATTTCTTCATTTCTTTTATGGTCATGTAATATTATTTCTGTATTTAATTTGCATGTAAGCTTTGGCATGGGCTTAATATAAATTAGTTTCAAAGATAATGAGAAGACTTCTTTATGGGGAGAAGCCTCGCTAACCTCGCTAACCTCGCTAAACTCGGTAGCCCATAACACTACGGATGATAAACATCTGTATTTGATAAATTGTCATTTGTGATATACGTGGAATGTCTGCTTAGAATATAAAATGGCAACATATCTAGAAGAATGTTTACACCTTCAGCTGGCTTAGCAATTCTCCATCTCTACAGATCCATTTACAAACTTATTTATTTGTGTTTAAAAATACCGCCACTTTATCCTATATTGAGCCACATGAAGCAAAGGCCAAATCATCAGATCTTAGTTTCAACGTATTCATTAGAACTGCGACCCTAGGTACTGACAAGCACGGGTTCTATGAGAGGCTTGGTTTTAATTTTAAAATTGCAGTTTCCTATGAAAACCGGCATATTAAAATGAAGTCGTTGAATTCGCATAACTAAGTTACACATAATTCAGCTCTATATAACCATGAAGTCGGTGTCTGTTATACAAAAGCACCCTGCCTCTTCTCTGCAGCGATCAATATATTAATGCTGTTTATATAAAAGAAGTAGCTGTGTGTTCTAGGAATTACACACGTATTGACTGAAGGGATAAAGCGAGGAGCTTTTGAAGTTAAAATAGGAGGTGATGTGAAACTTTGAATAGGTTCAGGACTTAACGGCAGTATCGGCCTGAGAGTATTGCTAGACAAAACAGCGTTACTTATACCTTAGACTGTTTGCATGTAAGAAGTACTATTTTTAAGGATAGGGTAACTCTGTCAATGCAGTGACCGGTTACAGGCTGGAAGACAGGGTCATGTTCCCCATATGAAATGAAGTTTCCTCTATGTTGCCACGCACAAAAATTTCTTTCTGTTCCACGATTTGAATTTAGCAACGCGCAACCAGAAGTACCTCGGAGATGAAGAAGTGGCAGTCTGAAAGATGCCTCACATCATGTAATGCCGAGATTGAGAATGAGTGGAGTTATGCCTTCATTCTCACATATATTGGTTACGTAATGTTTTTTGGTACAGGAATATTTCTCACATACAGAATATTAGGAATAAACTTAAAAATAATTTATTTTAATAATACTTTAATATTATAAGCATCGTGTGTTGTATAGAAATTAAATTATAAAACCAAGTTTACACGCACTAAATATGCACACAGCAAGCGTTAGCAAGTCTCCTACATGTTGCGGCAAGCCCAAGGTGCCGTCTTCAAGGAATCCTCTCACTAGTTAAAGTAGGGCCCTCAAATTGTCCGTTGCTTAGAAAGTGGGTAAAAACACAGCGACACATTTGCACAAGCACTAAAATCTTTGGTTAAAATACAAGAATGTCGACAGCACAAACATCAAATCGAAAAGTGTAAAGCGAATTTTCACTGTGCCTTATTTGGATAAAGTTGATCAACTGATGGGTTGTGACGCCGTGCTGTTTGGCAGATTTTTACAAAATTTCGGAAGAGGGTGCTATTTCTATGATCACACTGATTAGTCGTAAGAAATTCCGTTAAGATCTCCTAGAAATCCTAGGGAATTCGTGGCCAGAAAGTGGTGTTGGAAGATGGTGTTCTCCGAGGAGTTCGGTATTACCTTGCTGATTCTCATTCCACAAATATTCCTTGTTCATTCATCTAACGTCGAGAATATGTAGCCTAGAGACTCATAGCGTCGCTAAATATGCTACCAACTACACGGTCTCACGTACCGGATTATTGAAATTTTGATAGTCAATATGTTTACCTGGGTTATCAGCCAAGACTCTGATTACACTGTGTCCTGAGGCAGG
>Ga0136643_10007575_pt1 | contig 15717 bp, 7 predicted proteins | sample TergutLab28metaG_FD_96883 | JGI IMG/M metagenome (GOLD analysis project Ga0136643, IMG submission 96883) | Labiotermes labralis P1 segment gut microbial communities from Petit-Saut dam, French Guiana - Lab288 P1 (version 3) (version 3) | ecosystem: Host-associated > Arthropoda: Insects >... | reverse complement strand
GTAATGTTTTTTTTTAAAATTATTTTTGAATTTTTACTTCAAAAAATTGGGCTGAATAATGTAACCCCTACGTCTGATTAAATTGGCAGGGGGGGGGGGGTTGTGCAGTGGTGTCTTCGAAGAACTTCACCAACTGGACTGGCAGAATGCAGCATACACAGCATACTTGCAACTTTAGTGTTTGATCTGTCCAACTTTGATAATGTAAAAAATTCGCGTATTTCCGGGGGAATTTCCTACTTCCTGTCTCTGTCTTTGGCATCCGAAATTCCGCCCTCCACCTCCTTCTAGTTTTAGCATTTCTGAGAACTCCGACTTGCCTCCGAAACTCACACTTCTCGTTACATTGCTTTCCTTTATATATGACTATAATGAATGCTGTTTTGTAACACGCTCTCTCTTTTGTTTCAGGTGAGTACTTGGACTTCAGAGAGGGTACTGCCTTCATGTGAGTTCATTGTGTCTTTTGTTCGTCATTAGGGGAGAGTAATGATGCTAATTGCCATAACTTGTTTCCTTTCTTCTGCACATTAACGTTGAGGGTAGTCCCCCACACAACAGAATGTGTCTGGCTGCTTCGTTAGACATTCTGCACCAAAATATTCGACATGCCTCAGACAGTTAACCTCCTCACAGTTTGTGTTCGAAATATGAAATTTGTACTATTATTGAATAATATAAGAATATTTATACTTTATTGCATATTTCTAAATCGGTTGAACACACTTGCTTACTTACTCCCTGGTGCAGAGTCCTTCTTGAGAAGCTAACTGGTTTGCAGCTTGTCAAGAAATTCCCCACATTTCACGGAACCTGAAGGTTCATTACCGCACTCACAAGCGTCCGCTACCTGTCCCTATCCTGGACCAGCCCAATCTAGTCCATATACCCACATCCCACCTCCCGGATATCCATCCTAATATTATCCACCTATCTACGCCTAGGTCTCCCCAGTGGTCTCTTTCCCTCCGTTTTCCCCACCAAGACCCTATACACCTCCCTCTCCTTACCCATACGTGCCACGTGTTGAACATACTTGTAATATTTTGTGTCAAGTACAGAAAGTAATAATCGTGAGGGAAATGTTGGACTTGTCGATCATCGTAGGCCCAAAACCCCACCACGCTTCGGACGCTCGATCTGTTGCCATCTTCCTTTGGAGAGTGGAACCGAGGGGGTTCTTCTCTTTTGGTCCCTTCTAAAAGAGCTAATAACGATCCCTCGACCAGGAGGATGGGCATTTTCAAAAACATTGGTCGTGCCCATAGCCATGGCCATGAACCGTCGTCAAAGTCATTCAAAACGGAAATTTATGCCGGAGTCATGTTTTCTGTGTGAAGGTGACAGAGACTTCACGAATAAGCCCCTGAAACTGATCTTGTCCAAGGAATCTCAACACTAAAGTTGTACTAAACATTCGCCCTTCCATTACCTTGTAATCGCAGTGCAATGTGGGCACAGATGCAAGTGGCAAAAGAAAATAGATGTAGAGTTGCTGAGAGATGAAGTTGTTAAGAATCACAGCAGGGCACAGTATAACGGACCGTAGGAGAAAATTTATTACCTAAGAAAAAATGAGAATTGTACTGTTAAAGCCAGTGGTTTCAAATCGCACCCCGAAGTGAAAGAATACAGGTTTTTTTAGGTCGGTCGAAATGTGTTGAGATTCTGGTAAGGAACTGGTGATTTATTGAACTGATGTTACAAGGTGAAGGCTAATGCTTGCATTGTTGATGATGTAACGGTGAGACATTTAATTTGAAGGTAACTTGGATGCGTGTTTAGAAAGATCACAGGACGATGTGAATACTGAGGTCGAATATAAGCTTTGGTCGGTTGAGCCAAGAACACTGCTACACGCAGTAATGTAAAGGCACCTTATAATACTCTCTTCCATCTGCTCTTAGTTCCGGCAGATGTCTTCTTGTCACTTTTAGTTTTCAAGCGCCTTCACATCAGTCGCGAAAAACGCATGTTGCCAACGTCATGTCCGTCCGTCCATCCGTCCGCATGTGTCAACTCGGCTCCCACTCAACGGTTTTTCGTCAAATTTGATTTTTATTTTTTAGCAGGTTGTTCGACGTTTCTACATCTTCCGGCGCCCATTTGACAATTACCTTATCTTTTTCTTCCATTTGTCTCCATCATTCCAGTCTTCTTCTATAAATCCCTTAGTTTGATACTGGGGACTTTATTAACATCTGCCAACAAAATCCAAATTTGGTAATCGGACAAAAATATCCGGAGCTTTACACTGAAAACCTACGTACGTTTATATTGTCCCCAACGACATTAACAATGGGTCTCAACAAGTGGGAACGCGTTAGTGCGTTTCCATAACAACACTTTGAATATTTTAGAAACTTCCGCGAAATTGCGAAAAGCGACTGTTACCTTCGTCATGTCTGACCACATGGAACAAATCGGCTTCCAGTGAACGAGTTTCACAAGATTTTATTTTTGAGTATTTTTCGAAGACCTGTCGAGAGAATTCAACTTTCATTAAAATCTGACAATAATTACGGGTGCTTTACATGAAAGGTTCTATAGACTTACGATAATATTTCGCGCACTTCTTAGAATGAGAAATGTTTCAGACAGCCGTTGTAGAGACATTCAAAGCACACATTTTATGTTCTGTAACTTTTTTTACGAAAATCGTGCCGTTTAGGAGACAAACTGAGAAATACTGTGCAGCCAGACATGCCGCAAATGATAGTATAGTACGGCGCATGCGCTCTGCGTGCTGGATAACTAAAGCTACAGACACACACTTGGAATATGTACTACTTATTGCTTTTCCACGACAACAATGGTTACGATAACGCGCCTTAATGCTACGTTTGTTATGTACATTGTTTTGATTCAGTTTCATTTTGTGTGTATCCTGGATCTCCACATACAAGGCGTGTGGTATGGGTTTTGGGTATTTGGGGGGTAGGAGAAAGAAAGGTGAGGAATGCTGGACTGAATGGTGGAAAGAATTCCCCGTGTCATGAGGAATATAGATTTGATATATTACTGTCAGTGCCAGATATTTTAACTGTGGTGTAGTTTCGAATAATATGTTAGCTGTTGTTGTATTTTGTCAGGGTTGACCACTACGTGGATCGCGCATGTCACTGGTGCGGTTCGCGCAGTTTGTCTCTAAATGTGTAATATTCAGGCACATGAACACGAGGTTGACCGTAAGCTGAAAAAATGAGACTCATAACCAAGTCAAACTCATCTACTATTGCTGGACGAAATGAAATAAAAATCTACCAGTCATGAAAAAGTAGTTTGCTTTTTTAATGCATGGCTTTTATCTAAGTTGCCTCGTAAAATGCGACAACCGAAGTTCTTCTAGCTGGCCATCCTTGTATCATGTGTTTGTCCTTCATTCTAGTGGTATAACGTTAATGAGATAAGTTTTTTTATTTTTCTTTGTCTATATATTTAATGAGGGGGACCGCGGTAGCACAGTGGTTAAGGTGCTGTGTTACAAATCGGAAGGGCGCTGGTCGATCCCAGCTAGTGCCAGTGGATTTTTCATTGACATAAAATCCTTCCGATCGCACTATAGCCCTGAGGTCGACTCAGCCTCTAACAGAAATGAGTACCAGGAGTATTTCCTGGAGGTAAAGGCGGCCGGTGCCTAAGGCTGACAACCTACCACCATCCTGTGTCGTCACGAAATCTGGGAACCTAACTTCCTGGAACCCTCTGGGCCCTTTCGGACCTGTAACGGGACCGTTTACCTCTATATATTTAATGAGGCCTTTTCTGATATCCGACTCCTGATTTTCCAAAACATGAAAATTCTCGCGGCAGCAATATTCTTGCAAAGAAACTACACCAGTTCCTTGTTTTACGCCCTACTTTTCCCGAAAATTTGGATTTAAATAAAATTCAGGTTCCCGTAGGAAAAGGGGGGCTTAAATAAATGGAAATAAACCAGTTAAGGAACGAAAATAAGAGGTCGTAAATTAAGAAGTGGTGTTAACGCAAAAAAAAAGGGGCTAAAACAGACGAGCGTAAAACGCGTCTTTGATGCTATTTCGAAACAGGACTATACAAATTATGTTCTACCACACTTTTTGAAACGGGTGATGTGTATCTAAATCAGAATTTCACAGTAAGGAGATACCGAGCCATGCTGTTAGACCTTCATTTTAATCCACTTGTATGCGCTGAACAATATATATGACACTGGAGTTTTCATCTGTGCCTGTTGGCGGAATACAAATCGCTCTTTTCCTTTTATGCTTGTTTATTGCAGTGTGACTGTCTGTGAAACATTATTAGTGATTTCATAAACCCATACTAGACTTGACTCGTTTGTGCTGAATTTCTGTGCGTGTTAAAGAGTTTGCTGCTCTCACACTTGACGCTAAGAAACGTCCAATTTTTAGAGCGCAAATCCCGAAATTAAATGTCTTACATCCGCGGAGTATAATCTCTTTGGCAAGCTGATAGTACATCGGCTTCTCAATAAACTTCGCGCGTATTATGATGTCCGAAAGCTAATTTTCGCTATTAATGAAACCATATAAAACAATTCTAGACGCACCTTTATTAATAATTTACCATCAGCGACATGTTTCGGCTTTATAAGCCATCTTCTGGCTGACTACACAATTGTGCTATGAACTATATATTACAGTGCCGTAATATTGTAACATATAGTTCTTAGCACAATTGTGTACTCAGACAGAAGGTGGCTTATAAAGCCGAAACATGTCGCTGTTGATATATATATATATATAAAGTTGTGTCTAGACTTGTTTTTTATAAGTTTTATTAATAAAATTCACCCTAGAATAGGCCACGAAGACCCAGAGGGGAGTAGAGGTATAGCTGTACTCTTTCTTTAACCTCGGCGCTAGATTGAGTTGGGTGGTCAAAGCCACGCCCCGGCCGCTTTACTGCAGGGAAAGAGACCCGGTACCAATTGTGTAGGAAGCTGGGTGGGCCCCAGGGGCCGGTTTGGACAGGTGCGGAAAATCTCGCCGGTACCGGGGTTCGATCCCCGAACCGTCCAGCCCGTAGCGTGTTGCTATACCGACTGATCTATCCCGGCCCACCTAAGTTTTATTAATAAAAAGGTAAATCAGTCCCATTACAGGCCTGGACAGGCCCAGAGGGTTCTTAGGAAGTTAAGGTTCCCACATTTCATGACAACAGCTCAGGATGATGGTAGGTTGTCAGCCTTACGCACCGGCCGCCTTTACCCCCAGGAAATACTCCTGGTACTCATTTCTGTTAGAGGCTGAGTCGACCCCAGGGCCATAGTGCGATCAGAAGGATTTTATGTCAGTGAAAAATCCACGGACACCAGCTGGGATCGAACCAGCGACCTTCCGATTTGTAGCACAGCACCTTAACCACTGTGCTACCGCTGTCCCAAGTTTTATTAATAGCATGTTGAAATACAACGGGGATGCTTTGCTTAAAAATTAATTTTCTTATTCTCTAGGGCCTTACAGCAGGCCATATCGTGAGCCTGATGACAGCTGACACTTTTCCTGTAAGGTCCGTTTTCATGTAATCCTACAATTTGCAGTTTATATACCAAGCATGTCTCTTGCAGGTCTTTCGACCAACATTTTGTAGACTTTCTTATCCCATTCGTTTTACATGTCCCACTCATATAATCTTTCGGGATTTCGTCACACAGGACCTCTGAAACGTCCGACATTTACTAATCGATGCGGTGTCACAACCCAGGAGCCTTGAATGTTCAATTCGGTTACTAGTTATATGTTTGGTTGGTTGCCTAGCCTGATAGCCATCTGTTTTGTGACTACCTGACTGGATAACGCCTTGCGGAACCTGAAGACTGGCCTTTCACGTCATCTCTGATGATGGTGATTGCTCTGATGGAGCTCTTGTTCCAGCATGGATGTTGCTCCGTTGGGGTTCTGATGTTTGAAGCACGTGGGTGTTTCGTCAGGACAGCTTAATGATGACGTAAACAACCTGTTCTTCATATCGCACGTGCTGATGCATGCGTGTACGATCTGTGATGACCGGGCATCGGGCAAGTGGTGGGGTACTTGACCTTAACTGATGTTGTACCCAACACTCAGATCTCGCCGAGAGAAGGTGTAAGCATCCTGTTAGATTTGTTTTGTCTTGTAACCTTTTCTTGTGACCTGTCCCTTGGGGCTTCTCCTGTATCTCCGGCACTCTGAACGAGGTAGTGTTTTTCAATTCCTTCGGCATGTAGACTTCCTACAACGTGTGGTGCTATAGTCACTGAAATCCGGGTCCAGAGTTAAGAATAGTTGATCATTCCGTTATGTTATAACACTTTATCAACTTACGTTGCACGGTGACGGTTTGTTTTTGTGTGTGTGTGTTTTTTTTGGGGGGGGGGAGGGGGGGGATCTTCTCCGTTTCTACGTCGTAATTTATCTTGTCGCCTTTTTCATTTTTCGTATATGTTAACCTGCTTTCCTTTCTAAAAGTTAAAAGAGAGTAGGCTTAGGAGAACATTATGCTGCCTTGTTTGCGTGTCTGTTTCGCCCATCTTAATTTCTAAACCATTTGATCGATATTCATGAAATATACCCCATCGCAGCAATTATTATTTCCTACAACGTAGCGAATACGTCAGCTAGTGAGTCACAAACGACACTGGCGCAGTCTTTGTATTGTTGTTTTGACCGTGCGTTGTAAATTCAAATATAAAAGAGCACCAACAGTGTGCACATAAAAAAAAATGTGACAAGTTTTAAATAAAGATGTTGGATTTTTATGTGCATAATTTTGGTACTTCTTTATGTTTGACACTGGAGCGGTTTGCTTTAAGGCCTCTGAAGTTATGTTGAATAAAAGAATCTCAGAAAATCTGACATTCAGAGGACCGTGCATCGTGATATATTCTTATAATAAAACTAATGAGAAGCACCATTTTCTCAAATTTATTTTTGGAATATGACTCTACGTGTTTCAGACAGCGTGATCACGCTAGCAAGCATTCAGCATAACCTGTATGACCTATACCTGTTGCTGTGTGTACAGTGCTAGACCCCTGATGATGGACAGAGATACTGTCCGAAACGTGTAGAGTCATATTCCGAAAATAAATTTGAGAAATTGGTGCTTCTCATTGGTTTTATTATAAGAAAAGATCTCAGAAAAGTATTCCCCTTCCGTTGAGGTAATGTTTCTGTAAAAATAACGACACGGCGTGCTTGCGAATTGTATTTGTTAGACTGGCGACGGTAATTAATGCATGGCTGGAGCTAGGTGCGTGAAATTTCGCATGGAGATATTTCGGAGATATTGTTTGTCGGCTGCGCTGCCGTGCCATTTCGCTGGAACAGAATTTTAGCTCCCAGCCATACAATTTTTGTTTGCATTGATTGGCAGTAGTCACACAATGCAGCAACTCGCTAATTACGTTCGGATCAGTTAATAGAGATGACGTGATGTCATTAGCAGTAGTTTAGAATTGTGTGGCTAATTAATATATTTTAATTCACACACTAGTTTTGTTTGCAACTACTGCACTAAGCTTAGTTTTTGCGCTCCTACATGTTTCGGCACCGTATTTTAGCCATCATCAAGGAGCAATAATATTATAAATACACAAACAACGTATCATGCGTCAGTAAATTGTAGACATGTATACATTCATCATTATATAACATTCGGTTGATGTACATTATTACTAAAGATTATTCAGACTAACATACAAGTGACAATTAAAACGTAAGATGTTAGAATATAAAGAACTGTCTCCAGACATCTTGCAGTGTTAGATATCTCCTGTGTGTGATGGAGTGGAGATCCAAGGCTTTTGACGTACGACTTGTACTCCACGGTGGACCGTGCCGCACTGGTGTATGTAGGAGAACTGCACGGGATATGTATAACATTAAACATATTTTAAATCAGTTATATTTGGCAAGGCAAAGTTCTGTTACTGTGTATGCCAATTAAACCCGCGACATAACGAACCTCGTGACAAGGGTAATGTACTGATCTTATTCACCTGCCTTCCTAAATAACTAATTTTGTATCCGTGACGCCGACGCTGACATGAATACCTGATATCGTTCAATGTTCAAGAGATGTAACGTTATGGATTTCCGGTGAAGGTGCATACCTCGGCCTGAGGATACCCCGGGAATATTCGTGGATTTTGTCTGGTTACACAACTGTTGCGGGGACCCCGGTGGCATAGTGGTAAGGTGCTGTACTACAAATCGGAAGTTCGCTGTTTCGATCCCAGCTGGTGTCACTGGAATTTTTCATTGACACAAAATCCTTCCGATCGCACTATGGCCCTGGGGCCGACTAAGCCTCTAACAGAAATGAGGAGCATTTCCTGGGGGTAGAGGCGGCCGGTGCATAAGGCTGACAACCCTACCACCATCCTGTGCCGTTATCATGAAATCTGGGAACCTTAAATTCCTGGAACCCTCTGGGCAACTCCCCACCTGTAATGGGACTGATTTACCTTTCACACACAACTATTGTGATGGGGTCTTTCTGCGAGTATTTGGACATGCGTGTAAGGCCAAACACGTTTTATGTGGGTGTGAAAGTGGGTAACGGAAATTAAGGGTGTTTGAGTACAGGGTCCTGTGGAATGTATTTCTACCAGAGAGTGAGGAAATAACAGGAGGATGGAGAAAACTGCGTAATGAAAATGCTTCATATTACGTTCTCCATAATATTGTCCGGGTGAGCTGGCCTAGGGTAGGGGCAATTGGCCATGACCACGGTAACGACCCTTCGAGTTCCATAAAATGCTGAGAATTTCTGGACTGGCTGAGGGGGTATTGGATTCTCCGGAAGCATTCTGCTCTTTGGAATTAGTTAGTTAATTAATGTGTATCATCCCCGTTGTGTTAGTACAATACATATCAGTGAAACAGTCCGTTTCAACACGGCACTTTATTATAATCTATAAAGCTACATGTTTCCGCTGCACGAGACAACCACCATCAGGCTTCACTTTTCAAAACCTTTTACTGTGGATTGACTTCCAGTTTTAAGATTTAAACTTTACTCGTCTTTTAATCAGCACACCAACTAATGCACATACATAATTTTTTTTACATTAAAACATTTAAAATCGCTCCAACATGTTTCGATCCCAAGATCATCTTCAGGGAGCTACACTGTTCCTTGCTAAAGTCACATTTTTAAAAAAAACACTGACTGATTAATTTCCTTATATTAACTCGGTGTTGTGGCAGCATGTCGTATTGTGTAAGTCGTATGCCGCTGAGAATGCGTCTGACTGTGCGTGTGTGTCGTGTGTTATGTTGCGTGAGGCTTAAATGTTTTAATGTAAAAAATGTTATGTATGTGCATTAGTTGGTGTGCTGATTAAATGACTCTACGAAATGCACGGTGCAACGATAAAGATGGTTTACTCGTCCAATTGAATAATGTTTTTACAGTACTTTTACATATTGTAAAAAATGTTTCCCAGACGTAACATTTACAAACATTTTATGTAAGGGGGTGGTATGGGCCGTAATTCCGTACTGTCGTATGTGTAGATAGCTACAGATGTGTGATTTCCTGTTTTATTTTGCCGAAACGTGAAGCGTGATGATGGCTGTCTCGTACAGCCTAAACATGTAGCTTTACGGATTGCTATAAAACAGTTAGTTAAAGAGAAATTTGATAAACACAAAGACAAAAGTGGAGGGTGGGGGGAATGTAGGTGAATTAGTTCTAATCCGCGAACATTATGTGATAGTGCAGCTAAATGCAGCATATCTTCCAATATATGCGTGGTTGTTGATCCTTCAGAGAGCCTGCATCTCTGCTGGTATAGTGTGGGTGGGCGGTCTGAGTGACCGATCATGTAGCAGAGTAACATGATGATGATGATGTTGTGATCGGATGTGTACGTAGCATGCAACTCGAACCCTTGGGTGGTGCGAGAGTTCGGAGTTCAGATGCTGAATAATCGAATAATCCCCAGTCACCCAGGTCCACACCGTGTTGATAAGAGTTGTGTCAGTGTGAATGAATAATGTATGGTGGCTGTCACTGTTACATACGAGGTACATATACATACAAACATTGTAATGCAATTGGGTCATTTTTCAAAACATTTTATTTACCCAACTGTACAAAATTCACTTTCGGGAAATAATAACAATGTACCAGTACAAGGATTTCCATTTCGTCTGTTGTCAGCCACACATAAACATAGAAGAACTGAACCATGAATGTGTGGCCATTGTCAGAAGACACTTTGCAAGGGATGGTAAACGTAAATCCAGCACGAAGAAGCCACCGTATGGGTTCTGATCTGAGACAAAAGAAACCGTTGAGCGTCCTGCAAACCTTTGAATCTTTATCAACAACGTCGTGGGAACGACAAATGTCCCAAGTCTAGAAATCCATGACTTTTTTATAAGAGTGCAAATCATTAAATGAGATATTTATTTCCTTGCATTTTACCTGATAAGGAGCTAGTGGCCGCACTAATCTAGAAGCTGAAGTATACTTAATGGCTGTGCTTGAAAATGTCTTCGTATAAAGTACTGCAGGCGTGTATACTGAAAGGTATGACATTGGAAGGGGACCGGAATATCTTAGGTGGTATAGTGACAAAGCTATGGCTTGGTTGGTTCTGGGTTCAAATTCCGGTAGCGCCAAGAGATTTGTCTCTTAGCTAAAACGGCCAGACCGACTCTGGTGTCCACCCAGTCTCCTATTCAGCGGGTACGCGGCTTCTTCCTCGAGGGTAAAGCCGCAGGAGCGTGAAGTTGGCCACTGACCTCCACCCAACGCGGAGGTTTAAGAATGAGTGGATCTGTACCTCCACTATCATTATATGCTTTCATGGCGCGGAAAGGGATGACCTACGTTTCCCTGTACGAGACTGAAAGGTGCGCTGTCTGCTTTATGGACCATTTTCATTTTGTGTGTGGTTGCCTTCCGCGCGCTGCAGCGGAATGCCAGTGAGTTATATTTAACAACAAATGTGTTGCAATCAGTACTAATATTGTAGTGCGAGTTTTGAGCACGGTGTACCCTTTCCTTGTTAATGTAACTTATATTCATTTCTTGGAAATTCCAAGTCATTTTTTTTTTGCCTCAGTTTATAGTTGGTGTCAGAATTTAACATCTGCCGTTACAGGAAAATTATGTTCGTTTAGGTGCTTAAAAATGCAAACCCCTTCCTGTTTATTTCTTGCTGAGAAGAGTGATTACAGCCTGTATCATGCATTTCTTTCCGCGAACTGGAAGTAGCTGACGTGAAAAAGTACGACAGTATGCAGCCATACTGGTCTGCCGAGTACCTTATTAATATTGTTGTGCCGTTAATTTCAGCGGGATACGTTCATACTCTTGCTAGTGTCTCATTGGGTACTACACGACGTATTTGTTTCAAACATTGTCTGTAAATTGCTCTAGAATTAACATTTTTTTTAAGCCCACGCAATGTTTGTCATGTTATTCCCAGTTGTATAACACATTTCTCGAAGTTAAAAGTTTTGCATGTGTTTGAAATTATGAACAGGATTTATAATTATGGTAGTAACATGATCAGTTGGACCGATCATGTGAGAAATGAAGAAGTATTACATAGAGTCAAGTAGGATAGGAATATCCTACATGCCATAAAAGAAGGAAGGCTACCTGGATCGTTCACATCTAGCGCAGGAACTGCCTTCTAAAACACGTTATTCAAGGAAAAGTGGAGGGAACGACCTAAGTGACGAGAAGACAAGGAAGAAGACGTAAGCAGCCACTGGATATCCTTCAGGAAAAGTGAAGATACTGAAAACTGAGAGAGGTAGCACAAGATTGCGCTCTGTGGAGAATTAGTTTCGGAAGAGGCGATGGACCTGTCGTAAGACAGACAGCAGTGTTAATAACGTGCAGCTGATGGTGCCCTTCCTATATGAACTATCATTAGTTGAGAATTTTTTTTCGGAATCTCTATCTACCTCTTTGGAACAGACACTGCACTGCGTGAAGCTGATTGGTGAATCGCTGGTTTAGTGTAATAAAATTTAATAACTGTAACATTTAGAATTAATGTGACTGGCGTGTGTATCACTGATAGATCAAGTTGGAATTGGCGGGGTTGGGTTATATTCCGTTAATAAATCATGACTGTGACCCATGCGACAGCACACACACACACACACACGCACACACACACACGCACACACACACACATGCGTGACGTAGCACAACATTTCCTCCAACAGCCGTATATTAATTTTATTTTATTGTGTTGTATAATTAGTTAACACGGCGTAATGAACAATTTGCATAGAAATGCTTCACTATTAATGACGTTCTGAACTCAGCTTGCTGTCGCTGAGGTATCAGATTTCGGAACATTAAACTATCCTGCATCTCCTCGCCGTAGATGTACGTACAGCCTGAAAGTTTATAAACTCGAAAGCTGATTATATCGTTCTACACTGTAATGTGTAGTGAAAACGCTGCTTGACATTATTTATTGACGTGTTCATCGCCAGCGTTTATCAAAGTCGGGCCTACTGCGCTGTTATTTTATTGTACCCCGTGGCTGCGAGAGAAGGGCGGAATGCTAATGGAAGTAGTGGGCATACAAGGCCGTTATCACTTGTGTTAGAGGGACGAGCGGTAGAGACAGTTGAGTTACAGATTTGTGGGCAAACGTAAGTCCGTTATCGCTTTGAGTTTTATTGTTGCACTATCTTACAGTGCCTATCCCAGTGCCTGTGCCTTCTAACCCGTGGGTCTGCGGCCGCTGGCTTGCTAGGATCGTGGGTTCGAATCCCAGCCGCTGCGTGGATGTCTGTCTTTTGTGAGTGTTGGGTGTCGTCAGGTAGAGGTCTCAGCGTCGGGTTGACCACATATCAAGAGGCATCCTACCGAGTGCGGTGTGTGTGAGTGTGATCGTGAAGTCTCGACAGTGCTGAGGCCCTGGCCCGCTAGGGGCTGTCGTGCCATGAAAAGAAACTATCATGCAGGTCTCTCATTGTGGTGGAGCTGTCCGGGCTTCTGTTCATCACTTCTGTTTGTTGATTGATTAATGTTGGAAGGGACTGTGATGTATTTTCGTGGTTGTCAGCGAAAAAACGTAAAACTTTGAGGTGCAGCTTGTTTCATAGGCGACCTGCGAATCAGAAACCCGAAACGGAAGTGTCATCCCCCACGATATTCAGCACTGGCTGTGTAGAGACACAGCCAGTGCCGAAAGGTCCGGCGCTAGTCGAATTTTGCGCAAGTCGGAATTGATTATACACATGGTCAACTATAATTGTACGAGGGAGACCAGGTGAAATCCAAAATCCGTCACACTGGAATCTGATCGGCCGCAGCTTGACCGTACCGGCGCCTGTTATCGACCTGCAGTATTCTTCCTAACCTTCGCCTCATAGCGTTTTCATTCCCGCGAGGAGGAATTCTGCGCGCGTTTGGAAAATTTTATTTCATTCTTTTTGCGTTTTTAAAATTGTGTGCGTGTAAAATTACCTAAGTCGGGGAGCGTCTGTGCAAATAATTGTGCTTTAAGATTTCTTAGTGTCAGTTGCTTATGAGAAGCAGTGCTTCTACGCTCTCGTAGTCTGCTATATCAACTCTGAATCAAAGTGACAAATGATATGACAGCGGCCTATTGTCTGAACATGCATAAGGTGTGTAATATCTGGTTACGACTTGTAAATTAGCATAAGACATAAATTGGCATAAGACTGGAGAAGTGTGTAATGTCATGTTAATGTTACAGCCAAGGCTGCTAGTACTGTCCTTTCAAAGAACGACTGGGGCGAGTGCTATTTTGTGATCCTTTCTTATCTGTGTTAACGAGGCGCTTTGCTAGGGTTCTAATTGAATGCATTTTTTGATGACTCGTTTTTCTAGCAGCATGAAATTAATAACCAGTTTTGTGCGTTATTAATTTTCCGAGAGCGTGATTGTTTTTTGGTTTGTAACTTCTTCCGTAGACTCGTTAATTGAACAACGTTGTAAAATGGACTGCACATAAACTAGCATGTCGAAGCGAGAGGCTGCCATTCCGTTGTGGTTCTCCTGGTTTGAAGTATGGCGTAGTCGGTATAGATTTCTTCCCAAGCCCCCATCTTGAACAAAACACGCAACTTCATGAATGTGAGGTTTACCAGAACAACTTGCCACATCTTGCTGTATGGATGCTGGCATTTGAAATGTGGATTCCTGTGTTCCGTCTTCCCTTACTGACAACGGCGAAGATATTCCAAGACCAAACAAAGAGTCACAAACCACGACGTACCTTTACCCCAAACGTTATCTAAGCTCATAAACTCGAAGATTAAATATGTGTTAGCTCTGCTTGCGTGTTGTGGGCTTACATTCTACACAAACAATTACCTTATTTTCAGCAGTTAAAGGTCATAATTTTTTGTACGAGGTCATTGGCAAGAGTGATTATCTTACGGTGTTCTTTTACCTGCGAAAGGACCCGGGATAGTGTGGTGAGTGTAGTGACTGGTTTAAGGGTTGGAAGATTCGGGGTTCGAAACACAGCAAGGGAGGATTCTGCATCTCTAAAACGTCGAGACCGGCTCTGGTGCCACTCCAGCGCTCTGTGCTGTGGTTCTTTCCCTAGGGTAAAGCGGCCGGTGCCTGAAGTTAACCGTTCATGGACATATAGTACCGTACCGGTAATAACCAGATTCGTAACTAATGCAAGGAACAGATTTAAGCTTAAATTTTAAGAATACAGCTACTGGGAACTGCTGGGAGAATTCGAATGTCCAGATGCAAAGAACGTAGGCCATGTGGAAATTTTGTGCAGTCCGGTATGGATTGTGAGGTTGTGGCCCCACCGCCCTGCCCCCACGCTGGAGGGCCACACCTTGCCGGATTTGAGCCTGCTTATTAAACACGTTCCATGCTACCTTTCTATCTGAAGGCCGTTTCGTTCATCCGTGCAACATCAGTGTTTTCACTTATGGACGAGTCAGCCGGGAGCCACCCGTCACGCAGTCGCCACGCAAGTGCGGGCAGGTCTTCCCGAATCCCAGAACACGTGGAAGAAACTTTGGGCTTCATAAAACTGATAATCTAATCCAGCTGAACAACTACAAGAAAACATCTCCATAGTGAATTCGCAACGAACCGAATCGCTTCTCCGTTTCAGAAATATCTTGTTAATTACCAGGCGAAATTGGCGGTCGAATCATTAACCTTCTTGCGTCCATTCTGCAGGGCCCGGATTCAAATCCAGGTCTGGAAACCGGTTACCTGGAATTTTTTTTGTCGTTTTCCTTAACCGCTCGTGGGAAACTCCGGGATAAGAGGCTTCGTTCGACAACCGTTCCATGTAACTGTTTATTAATCGCCAAAACATTGGACGCTGTACGTAAGGTAAGCCACCGACAGAGTCACCAAATGAATCACAAATAAATAGGCAATCAATGTTGTGAGCACAGTCTTGTGCTTAATAATATTGCTATGTAAGTGACACCCCGCGTGGATTAAATCAAAGCTGCAGGTTGGAACTTACTGGTAACACGTTGTTTCTGCATCACTGTGTAATTCACAGGTCACTTGCTTTCTTGTTTTCATTCCTTTTATTTTTGTCTTTCATTATATCTTTCTTCTTCCCTTTCTTTTGTACGCCTTTCTATGTCGCTCACCCCCCCCCCCCCCTTCCCCTTTTTTTGTTTTTTTTTTTTTTTTTCTCTTTTTTTCTTTTTTTTTTCTTTTTTTTTTTTTTTTTTTTTTTTTTTTTTTTTTTTTTTTTTTTTTTTAATATATTTTTTTTTT
>Ga0136643_10007573_pt1 | contig 15718 bp, 10 predicted proteins | sample TergutLab28metaG_FD_96883 | JGI IMG/M metagenome (GOLD analysis project Ga0136643, IMG submission 96883) | Labiotermes labralis P1 segment gut microbial communities from Petit-Saut dam, French Guiana - Lab288 P1 (version 3) (version 3) | ecosystem: Host-associated > Arthropoda: Insects >... | reverse complement strand
TTTTTCTCCTCAGAATATTTCCACTATAAAGCATTTATTCATGAAAATTGCTTACAAAACTAAAATGACAAATTCTAGGAGGCCTCTCACGGCCCGGTATAATTGATGCCAGAGCCCGGTACCGGGCCGCGGCCCGGCGGTTGAGAAACACTGCATTAGACCAAGGTACCCGCTCCGCAAAATAACTTGCAGATTCCTATCTTACTGAATGCGGTGCCAAGTAGTGTGGTAGTTACAGAAAACAAAATAATAATTCTGTCATTATGTTAGTGAAGATCTACACACGAAAGCCCAGTCCGTAATGTCAAATATGACTGTAGGGAATGTACCTCAGATGATAGCCAATGTCCAATTTGATGTTGGTGTAGGCTTACCCTGTAATCGCCATTCGAGATCACGAAGAATGCAACGTCCCAGTAAGCAGGCGAGTATACCAATTGGAAAACTTCAGGCGCATTTGATGGCAAGGGTTGTGATAGTGTGTAATAAAATACGTAAATTGTTCATTGTTGTGACAACAATCTGTTTTGCCGAAATTTGCATTAGCACGCATTAATGGAAGCCCATTATCACATGCTCTAAAGACAGGCAATTCTATTTTCTCCCACAGGGTTTAGTTTTATATTTCCTTGACTGTCACCCTAAACACAGGTTACCCATAAACAATATGTACTGATTCATTTCTACTGTGTTGGTGGACTGTGTTATTGTTAGGCTTAGTTGAATTTGGGTAGATATTTTTGAAGAAAATCTTCCTTCGAATGGTTAATCAGAAAATAAGTTTATTATATTAAGCTATTCGATCACAGACCCGGACAGGTCCTTAGTGCTCCAGCAGGATGAGGCCCCTAGATTTCTAGACGATCGGCACATGAAGGTGGTACGGCTGTCAGTCCTATGTACCGGCCGCCTTTACTCCCGTGAGAAATGCCTGGTTCTCAACTCTGGTCAGTGCTGAGTCGACCGCAGGGTTCCGGCCGGAAGTATCAAGTCAATGTAAAATCTCAGTGACCCAAATCTAGCATATTACACCACGTGATTAGTGATGCTATAAATACTCAAATGTGTGCGGTCGGAATTTTTCGAACTATATACAGACTTATTGTAGCCGGCTGGCTTCTCGGTAGCATGAGATTCCTTAGGCGCCTTGTAATTTTATCTGATTTACTGATATCACTTTGTCCTTTTTCAACAATGACACACCTCAATCTCCGCACTGCTTAGTTCTATCTTCTATCTCCACTAAACAGCACACACCTTACCCCATAATCGCCCCCTGTACACTTCTACACCTCACCCTCCAGGCCGACATCTCCAACGTCTTCCCTCTAGTGACTGGCCGGACAGCGAACGGGTTTTACTTCCGTTGGCTGGCCAATTTAAAATACTCAGAAATAAGTATAAATTTCCGTGGGACAAAAACTTCCACAACATAACCGAATTTCTTCACCGAAATAAAGCCACAAATTTTGTAAACACAATCCGAAACAGAATTTTCAACACATCAAGTCCTCGCACAACTTTGAAGTGGTCACGTCCACAGGGGTAAAGGACAGAGGGTTGAAGGATAGGAATCCCTTCACACAGCGGGTGGTTCAGCAGGTTACTAATATTGGGCTACAGTTTTCCGCAACACTTATTGGTGGGAATGCGAACTGACAGTTTAATTTAATTATCCTGGCAGCGATGGCTTTGAAACTTAAGGAACAGAAAGACACAATTGTCATGCTTTATGAATCGGCTGACACCCTTTGGGTGCTGAGATGTGTCAGGACTTTACTACTGTATAGTTACATGAATCCGGTCAACTCGATAGTCCCCACGCAACTTCGTTATCAACACTTCGATTGATTCAGCATCGAACTCTTATGTCACACAAATTATAATGAAACGAAACAACTGCTACGTCATTTACATCAATTGCTCGTCTTCTTCTCCACCCTTTCTTCCAGTGAGTGTTTCCAGATGTGACGTAGTTGCGCCAGAGTCCTGCACAATGATACGTAACTGGCTGAGATCTCGGAATGCAGCTGACTGCTAAACTAAACTTTAATGTTCCGAGTTTGTTAAGACGACAGCAGGCGGATGACTTGAAACAAGAACCACAACACTAATAGGTCTACCGTACGTTGCTTCGGTTTTCATGAACTAATGAGCGAAATATGGGGTGGTTGAACGATACAAACAGCCATGTTTTTGTCCAGTGTGTACCATTACTGGGCATGTTTGAACTCTTAACAACTTGCATACGTTATGTTTTGTGGTGTTTCCCACGCGTAAGTTGAGATATTCAGTCGATTCTTTGGAATTGTTGTCTAAAGGACTGTGAAACTAAAAGGTGTCATGTGACTGATTGCTGATCGTAGTGGCCGCGTGGTGGATCTGCTACCGCTTGGGTGCTGGTCTTGCGGGTTCGAATCTCGCCAAGGGTGCATGGAGGTCTGTATCTTGTGAGTGTTGCGTGTTGTCAGGTATAGGTCCCTCGTCCAGAAGAGTCCTGCCGAGTGTGGGGTGTGTGTGTGATCGCGAAGCCTCCATAAGGGTAGGTCACGACCCATCAACGGGCCGAAGCACCAAAGGGAAAGAACATATGCCTTTAGTATATTCATTTTGACTGCAAATCTCGACAAATAAGCTGGAAAAATTTTTTCTGTGCCGTTGTATAATGCGTGTTTGTTCTAGATGAATCGATCATATATTGTATGAGAACATATCGCGCACACCAGCAGCGGATAATAATTCACATGCACTGAGATACTTGGAGGAATTGTCGCAGAGAAGACCATTTTGATCCTAATAAGATTTTTAAGGTCGTGTGTCTAGTTCTTTTTTTATTTAGCGACCTTGTCTTACTAAGATTATATATTGTCAGAAGTAGAGAGATGAATGTGAATACGGATCGTTGGAGTGATATTGAAAAGCGAAAATCGAAGCATTCATGGAAAAATGTGTCTCATTGAAACATAATTTAGATTTTACACTGCTTTTATTTTCGTGTTTATGTTTGGTAGGGAAATTTATTTTGTTTAGTTTTGGAATGAGATTTTTTTTCGTAACTTACATGACGGAGAATTTAAAAAAGACACTAAGTACAATCTGTGTAAAAGACACTAAGTACAACCTGTGTAAAAATGTCATGTCAGCTGCCTGCCCCAGGACTGTGAGATATTGATAAAAAAAAAGATTTTTTGTACTCAACTCTACCGGTTAGCCGAGAAATATTTATGGACTTGGTGATTTCGTAAAAGGTTTTGATGGCTCTTGAGTTAGAGTTAACCTGGAAACGACGATTGTCTTTTCAACCATTCATCAAGGAACGATCCTGTACTACGGCGCCCTTATTAAGATAATCACTGTAGCCTCGTGCCTGCATTAAATTAATGGGTAAAATGGAGCCGGGAGGCCTCTGGAGTAACATTTCTGAGAGTAGCAAAGTAGCGAGCAGCAAAATATTCTGAAGCACTGTTATTACATTAGGATACCCAGGTGGAGACATCAAGAAAATTGGATTAAAGACCGGATGGAAAAATGGTCTTTTTATTCCGTCCAATCCGAAAAAGTTCTCTTACAACACTGCCACTCTTTAGCTGCTGCTTTTTATTCCAGTATTCAAAAAAGAAACTGTTTTGTGTGATGGTAAATTTCATTACCCTGTTCACCCTACCTTGAGGAATTTCAGGTCAGTCCCAATATATTGAGCTCATATCAGTCTCAGCTATATTTTGACATCTCCACACAGTTGTTGTTACTGATGTTTGTTCTGGTGTATCCTTAAGAATGATTATTAGTCTTGTACAATGGAATAACTTTACAACTGTAGGCTATTCTGTGTACTTATATGGTAATGTAAAGATTAACCCTTGCGCTGCTAACGTGGAAAATATGGTGAGCTCTTAATAATGCCAGCAGTTGGCAGATGGGATTTAACTCGGCGTTTAAAGGGTTAAAGTTTTCCCTGTTAACGCCAAGAGGCATTGTGGAGAATGGAGATATAACTCCTTTCATTCTCATCTTTGGCATTAAATGGGTCAGTGTTTAGCTTCGCGCAACGAATGCTTTACTGCCAGAACAGATCCCTCCATGCCCATCAAGCAGGGGCTGGTTGGGCTCCAAGGCTATAGAGAAGAGAAATCTTTCTTGCTGCCTGTTATTCATGTGAAGTCTTACACATTCATATTGCTCGGAAATGTTAATATTATATCGTTTAGCTCTTGTGTGTAGAAGCAGTACGTCTGAATTCATTTTTTCGTTTTTCTGAAGTGTAAAGTTTAAGGTTGGGGTTTGGTAGTATGGGGTTTTTGCTGAGAGTTGCTGACAGTAAACTTATAGAGTGAATTGAAGAGTCCGGAAACTTTTTTCTTTTTTTCATTTTTCGCAGTAAGGATGCCCACATTCGCGGACAGTATCGTGTGTCCATTCTTCGCTGCTCCTTTATACACTTGACACAAATGAAGATTAACGATGTAAGACTTTATTCATGCGTTTGACGAGGCTTCAAACTCAGGAAGGCACTATATCGCCCAGAGAGTTTCAGTTGGTTTTCAGAATAAGCAACGACAATTTTAGGCTACTGGGCTTCACAGTCGGTATGTTTCAAGTTTTCTGTGCGGCAGCAAATAAGGTTTTGTAATTTTTCGTTCAGACCGGATTAATTTTAATGGGTTAAAGTACACTATGTATTTGTTAATTGAACTTAAATCCTTGAATTTTAATTTTCTTCTGTTTTCTGAACTCAAAACAACAACATTTTTAGACGTTGTGCTAACACCAGCCAATATTTTTGCCACCCATTTTACGCATGTCCGAGTCGGACGTACCATTTTATAAGGTCAACCGTGCCCTTCTGATATCCCTCGCCTTCTTAAATACAGTGGAACCCCACTTATCAGGTTCAGTTCGTATGGCGACCCACCCGGATATACAGAAAATCTGGATAATTGAATTTTTCTTTGAAAATAGGCTAAATTGGCAGTTTTAATTTCTGCTGTTACTATTTACAGTATGCGTCTGCGTCGAAATTTTTCGACCACGCCTGATTTCAAGTTCTAGAAGCCATAACACTGCATTGTACTTGATCCGATAACCGGTAATTTCAAAACAAGTTAGTTTTGTAGAATTCTCGACAAATTTACCCGAATGACCCAGCTGATTCGGATAATTGGGCATCCGGATAACCAACTTCCAGATAAGTGGAGTTCTACTGCATGTGTTTGATAATTGCCTCGCTCCTTGGACTCCCCTGTGGTGTAAGTTTCCTACTTCAGAAGACAGCCTTATTGGTAGCTATGTTAACGTTCTGACGTCTTGGTAACTAAGTGCATGCCCAATTTTATCTCTAACACAGCAATTTACAAGCTTAGCTCTTTTGTTCCTGCAGGAGACAAAGCACCTTTAAGGGACTGCAAGAATGGAGAAAACATGTGCTGGTGGTGACGACGTCATTATGTGACGCTGACTGTTAATGTTACTGGGCCCTCATCTATCCCACTACTGTAGCTATATTGCTTTGGTAGAGAGCGGCATAAGAAACACGTTATTTGGTGCACAGTATGATTTAACACGGCCCTGCTGTTCTGAAAGACGCCAACAATGTACAAATTGATGGCCCATTTTTACTATTTGTCATTTCAGCGCGGTTGTTTACTTGCCGTGTGATAAGATTAATTCATCTAACAGGCTGATGATACTTTTCACGCTCTAGTCACATGTGAAGCTGTTGACCCTTTCGATTCTCGGTGGAGACACCGCCTTTCGGAAGGGTCCTTCGTGATTTTCTCGAATTCTCTGGGCATGTGCTAGAATAGTACCTCTACAAGACCACGACCCATTCGTTCCGAATGATAATAAGTTTATCAGACACTATCTCGGTGCTCTATAATCTGACGTACTGACGACTGCATACAGTAAGCAACAAAAACGCGTTTACATGTACGTGACTTAATACGAGTATAAAAAGGTAAACTGCACAGTGTTATACGATGACATGCATTAGACGGAGGAGAAATGAAGTTTGAGGGTTGATGCGTCTTCCTGATGAAATAATGTGAGATGCCAACTTGATGCAACAAGGTAATTTTATTAATGTATTATCAGCTCTACATGTTTCGGGCGCATAAGCCCATTATCAGGAGCATTAGATGGTGAGTTGCAGCGTATGGTTTTCTGCACACAGTTTGTGGATGAATTGTGGTCTTGGGAGCCGCTGCGTAGGTCCTATGTGTGTGTGGTGCGGACAGTGCACCATACACACGAACTATGCAGCGGCTCGCAACACCACCATCCATCCACAAACTCAGTGCAGAAAACCATATGCTGCATCTCACCAACTAATGCTCCTGATGATGGGCGTATGCGCCCGAAACATGTAGAGCTAAGAATACATCAATAAAATTACCTTGTTGCATCAAGTTGGCATTTCACATTATTTCACGAGAAATAAGGTATTTGTACAGAATTTTGACTTAAAGTTCCGTTGGAAAGAGACCACTGGGAAAATGAAAAGATAGATAATGGTATAATATTAAAATCGGATATTGAGGAGAGGGATTTTCAACTTCTAAGCGGAGTTGAACTGGCGCAGCATATTCGCAGTCGCGATTTTTTGTGGTGCTTCATAACAATAATTACTTACTTAGTCCCCAGAATATCGTTCAGCTTTTCAAAGAAACGGGTGTATGGTAGATTTTATCACCTGTGGATATGATGTATACGTTCGCCAATTAATCTAGAGGAATTACAAAGATGTGAATGTTATTAAATCATGATACTTTTTATGTCCACAACTAAGCAATCGTGTTTGAATTCCCGACTGGAGCAACAGAATTCTCTCTTTTCTAATCCCTTCAAATCGGATCTAACGCCTCCCACCCTCCTGTTCAATGGACATCTGGAACTCTGTCCACCTCCATTAAGTGCTAACGTAAAGATTAATTGAAGCCCCCCCTCCCCTCATATGCCTTCATGGCTTGCATATGAATAACTCTGCATTTATCTTTCCGTATTATATCAAATCACGATTCATGTATGTTCATCATTTAAACGTGGAAACCCTATACATACGAGTTTTCTGTTTTACTTACGTGTGTAGTGAGTTTTCCTGAATTTTCACATTTTCCAGTAAGAATGTATGTTTTAAGGGAAGCAGTAACCTGTAGGTTTTAGCTTAAAAACTCGTGATCTTTTCTTCAGCTTTAATTAATTGTTTACTGATGTGGAAAGAGTAATAAATAAGTGCTCATATAAAATTATTCGTGTTCCGTGCAGTAGCCGATTGCAGTACATTTGATGTTAGTTTGTGGCTTATTAGTTGCATTTTAGGAGCCTAGAAACTAGTGAGAAGATGGTTACTGAATAATTAATTGAGAAGGACATTGAAGGAAGCAGTTCTACATTAATTTTAGGTATTTTTCAAGAAGGGAGTGACAAAAACCACCAAAATGTTTAAATATAATAGCCAGTCTTAGGACCGATTTGAACCTAAGACCTCCAAAACACGAAGCAGGACGCTGACTGTTGGACCGCGACATTTTGGAGAAAGTATGTGTAGTCTAATAGAGTAGTGGTTAAATATATATGTAATAAAATTGACATACACTTTGCCGTCAGCCAAAACAAATTCTATTAGTCTTGTCAATAGATGCTACATGTTTCGGTAGTACTGACAATCCTCAGACATTTAAATATATGTTTTTATCTCAGTAATTAACCAACCTGATGCACAAAATTTTTGTTTCACAATAAGTTTATTTCATGTCTCTACATGTTTCGAGCACATGTGCTCATTATCAGGAGGTCAAAATTGCATTACACAGCCTCTGGTATCATCACATCTATAGGTGTGATGATAACAGAGGCTGTGTAATGTAACGTACGTTGTTTCGTTATTGCATGTCTTCCTGTTTTGTCTAAAAGTTATTAAAATCTTCATTTTAACTCCAGTAATTTGTTGCCTGATGTACTTGTGGGTAACCGTAATTTCCTATTATGACTGTGTACAATTTGAGACATGTTGCAAGTTTAAAATATATACGCATTTCATTTTGATTCTTAAAACCATGTATTTAAGTGCTTGATGATGATCAGTACGACCTAAGCATTTAGCAGGTATTGACGAGACTAATGTAATTTGTTGTGGCTGACGGCAGCAGCGCGTATGTCAGTTTGAATACGATGTACCACAATGGGATGAACGTTAGGAAAACTGTATTTCTTTAATCCACTGTCCAATGAAGTGGACTGGCAATAAGAAGCTTTGTTGAAATAACATAGAATGTAAAATGATAACACGGTTTAAATTCCGTTTCATAGAGCAGTGTGAATGGAAACTACACATTAAGAACTGATCGAGTATGAAAAAGGAATTTGACGTTCAGGTGGCCGTGCATCGTGAAAATGTCTTATAATAAAACCAACTAGATGCACTAAATTCTCAAATTTATTTTTGGAATAAAACTCCACATGCTTCGGACAGTTTCTCTGTCCATCATCACGAGTCTAGTACTGTACACGCAGCAATAGGTATATGTCATACAGGTTAGGCTGACAGCTTACGAGCAAGCTGTCAGCAAGCCTGTATGACATATAACATTTCAGTGTCTACAGTAAAAAACTCCTGATGATGGACAGAGAAACTGTCCGAAGCATGCATAGTATTATTCCAAAAATAAATTTGAGAAATTAGTGCATCTAGTTTATTATAAGAATTTATGAAAAAGGATATCGTATTTTCAGTACCGAAATATCTGGAAGTAGGAAAGGCATATCACTACGCTGATTTATCTTGGAACTTGTGTAATATGAGCAATAATAGTGGAAGAGTACGGTGAAACAATCTGTTTTTGTAGATAAGAAGAAAGACACACGAGTTATGTATTTCGTACGAATGACTAGCGGGAACAGAGGGCCCCTGCGGTGCGAAGGCATGTAGCAACTGAAGTATATTTGAACATTTCTCACATTATGTATTGCAAGAGCGTGTACTGCTATGCTGTTGCACGGCTAACATGACGTCTGGCTCGCTTTGTACGGTATTTCGCTCTGTATCACCACTATGTTTTGCAGGAATCCATAGAGATTCAGTTTTGAGCAGGTGAACTGAGCAGTACCTACATAGTAGAGGATAAGTAAATAAGGGGTGCACAAACGCTTCTGTGACCGAACGGGAATATTGAGTTTTCGAACATGGAAGACAGAACACAAGCTATGGTAATAATTACGCAGATCTGCAATATGGCCCGAAAGTCATTTACCCAGTCAGTAAAATGTACAGTAAAATACGTTGTGAATTGCCTTATTGCTGACTGAATTTAAAACAAGATAGGTTTTGCACGTGTAACGTAATATTATGGCGCTCTCGCTTAACCGTCTATTGCAATGGAAAAGCAACATTGCATTTTGTGTATACTGCTGAGCGAAGTGTCACTCCCAACAATATAAAATTGAGTGTTTCACGACATTGCTCTTATGACGAATTTGTGTCACTTGTAGGACTAAAATGTAGTTAGAATCCCGACATTTCTGTCCTGTTGTAACCAAATATGGATATTATTGACAAAAGAAAATCCGTCAATTGAGAGGAGCATTGATAACATGCGGACAGACGGACAGATATAATTGCTGAAGCTAACAGGCGGTTTTCTTTACTTATGCGAAAGCGTCTATAAGTTGTTGTAATAATGTCCTCCATCTTCTCAGAGTACAACGAACAAGATGCGACGTTTCTCAATTTATTTATTTCTATAAGTCGTTCTGCATGTTTCAGACGGGTTTTCCTTCCGTCATCAGGAGCCCAAAACTGCACATATAGCGTCAGGCATATGTCAGACCGTTACTGCTACCTGCTGCTAGCAGCAGAGCGTCTTAGCAACAGACCCTTACACAACAAGACATGCTGCCACAGAACCAGGATTATATAACGAAAGCAATCAGTAACTAGTTTTTAAAAGTGACTTTAGCAAGGAAAGTGTAGCTCCCTGAGGATTATCCTTGGATCGAAACATATCAGAGCAATTTTAGTGTTTTAATGTGAAAAAGATTTATGTATGTGCATCAGTTGGTATACTATTAAATAATTCGACGGTATGCACGGTGCAGTAACAAGAATCATCTACGTTAATAACTTCGTAGAAATATTTTCCGAAGTTGTGTCACTTTTTATATGGACTCAGATTCTCACTTCGGATAGACAAGTTTACTAATAAAATCACAACAAAATTCCCTCTCATATACGTTTTGAAATTTTTTTAGTTTTTCCATTTAATATATCGTTCCATTTTCGCTTCATTTTTCAAGTACACGATAAACTACTTTGCAACGAGGGCGTTTAAAAATTGAAACTTGTCTATTGCTTCAGTTTTGTTGGTCGGTATTTTTTCCATTTAAAGGACTAAGCACTGAGATTCGTTTCCGCAACTAATTTAAGGAATATCTAAGTCTTACGGTTCACTGTATTTGTTTACACGGTATGAGCTAGTATTAAGTTTTAATATATTTCTTCCTAATATATTGTCATGGTGATGGGATAAGGCAAGCTTACCCCTGCTTCCGCTAAAGCTGTGGCTTACTGTGTAATGCTAACATAGGAACCTCAGTAAGTCAGCTTCTCTGCTCCGTCTGCATGTCCGCTCTATTAGGATGCTTGGGTTTTAGAGATGTTTGCATACACAGTCGATCTCCTGTCTTGTTTGCACGATAAGCTGATCCCATTCCTGCAATAATACCTGAGAAAGAGGATGAGGGCTAGATCGACTAAGTGGTCTGTAATGGACTAGTTGGAGTCTTAGGAGGCCCTGCTCTGAACATACAGGACTGGGAATCCATACTGTTTCCACTGTAGAGTTCCAGCAATGAGACTCATACAGGGGTTACTTTCGGTAATCCTGTCACATACACGCTATGGCGACTGAAATATTCGTGGTTTTATTTAGTTACACCAGGTCAGAAGGACAAGAATAAGGATCGGAATAATGTACGCTTTTTTCCAAAACAGGTAGAAAAGAGAGTATTGAATTTACAATCAAAGATAAGCTTACTGGTAACTTAAAAATTCCGTGAAGGCACATTACTTTTGTTCAAATATTCGATCATATTATTATTATTATTATTATTAAAAACTACTGTCGTGGATAACTAGTCATGAATTGTATCGTGAAAATACACCGCGATATGATTAAATGAGAAATCTTGAACTGTGAAGATCGTATCGTTTGTTATTTAAAAACAAACATAAAATATGCAAAACACAATTTTACGTGTGCCTTTCGTCTAATGTGAATGTGGCGGGCGCTTCGTCTTGCATTAAGGGAAGAACGCTGGTTCGGGGATTTCGAGAAGAGGAAAGATACTGGGCCTAAGTGAAAATAAGAGGATAATAGAGAAAACTGTGTGATAAGGAACTTCGAGTTTTGTAATCCACAACAAATATTACTGAGGTGATGAAATCAGGGAGGTTGAGATAGACGATTCGAGTGGCAAGTTTGAGGTGAATAGAAGGTACACAGAGTGTTGGTGGCGGAACTTGAAGAAAACGGATTACTTCGATGACCTAGTCTTATGTGAGAGAGTAATATTCAACTGGATCTTAAAGAAATAGGCTCGAATGTCTCAGACTGAAAAAACTTGACTGAACGTAGGGAGTAGTGGTGGGCTGTTGTGGACACGGTAATGAATATTCGAATTTCATGAAAAGCTTGGGATTTCATGATTAACCGAGAAACCGTTGTCTGTTCCAAGAGAGCTCTGGTCCGTGGAGTTAGATGGCTAGTTGGTATGAAGCCTGTCTGAATTATTGTGATTTGTTGTGGATGCTTGATGCAAAATTTCGAACGATTATTTGAAATTTTTATGGGTCTCTGCATAGTAGACGATTCCGTATTAAAGCCGTCACGTACTGTTTATGCGGATAATCACAAAACTTCTTTCAAACGGGTAGGAGGTGTAATAATATTAAGTGGTCTGCAAACATGTAGCGTTATAGGGTAAGAAATGAATTCCTCTGATTCAGCATAGGGACCAGTATCTTGCTGTTATGTACATGGATATATACGTTCGGTTTCCACAAAACTATATCAGCAGCCATCAGCTTCTCAAGACGTAATTATGTACAGCTTACGGTGTTGAAACTCACAGAGACTTGGTTCGCTTCACTGTAAAGCAAGCCACTTACTACATGAATGTCTTATCAAACGTAGTACTTAACTTGGAAATTTACTGCGATGGTAGTGACAAGGAAACGACGTTCTGACGTACTTGGTCTCAAGGAAACAAAGTTCTGACGTATTTGGGCACACGAACTCGCTTATTATATGAAACTTTCTGGTCTCCTCGTTCTACAAGATAACATTTCTCACTGCAAACATTGCAGAATCATTGGACCCTAAATGATACACTCTGTGTCACAACAGAGATTCCAGTTTCTTATCTTTCTTGCCTCATACGTGAATACATGTCATGCGCGGAAGGCAGTGAAGGTTGATGGAATGTTCGATAAAACTGATGCAAAATTCCTTGCTCTGAAGTTCAAGTGCTCTTTATAAGCATTAAAAATCGAGTAAAGTTTTCTTCTGCAGGTAGCCCATTCAGTTAGAACGTACTTACGTCACACTGAAGATAAAAATTTGCACCGTTCGCACTCATCGGAGACGAACTGATGAAATCACAGGCCCATTGCAGCATGTGGAGGAGTGGAGGTATAGCTCCACCAGTACTTAATATCAGCACCAGATAGAGGTCAGATTCTCGATGTGGGCGCTTTTGTTACAAAGACATAACATGCTACTGGAAAAGTTAAACGTGTAGAACACTTCATAGCTTTCCAGGGATCGGCAATCCTCAGTGTTTTGTGGGTTTCATGTATTCTTTTCCACATTAAGACAAGTGAAATTTATTCCCGACAAAATATAATTGGGTTTATTAAGAGATTAAACTGGTTAGCGGGATCAAGATGGAACTGGCTTTCCATCCTGATCCCGATAGCCAGCAGTCAGCCAAACATGTGTGACATATACCTGTTTTTCTGCGTACAGTGCTAGACTCCTGATGACGGACAGAGAAACTGTCCGAAACATGTGGAGTCCTAATCCAAAAATAAATTAGATAAATTAGTGTATCTCGTTGGTTTTATTACAAGAATATGTCATGATGCACGGTCCTCTGGATGTTAAATTACCTAAGCACTGTTTCCTACATGTTTAACGCTGCCGACTGCTCTCATTGGGTTTGCAAATTAATGACCTTCAATTTCATTTTATCACACAAGAAGCACACTGCAAAAAAGTTTCATACCAGATAAACAATTATTTAAACTTATTTTCTGTTTTTTTTTTGTTTGTCTATCGGTCCCATCTTCAAGGACCATTACTTGAAGATGGGACCGATAGTTTGTCCCGAAACGTTTCTAAAGAATTGCCACTACTCACGGCGTAATAACCGAGAAGAACTCATTTCGTGAAATCACGCATAGAGTTTTAAAACTTTTATTTCTCTGCACCTTTGGTGAAATGTATGAATGTCAAAAGGTCTTAATATTTCGTTAGAAGTGCTGTAACAAAACAAAGTCTAATGTAATATATGTTCGGTCTTAACAGAAATGTTACACGGGTGACGTGTGCTACAATTGCTCGTTTTTTGCGATGTTGCGGACCGACAGCATCCCGCGGCACGCATTTTGGCAAGAAGTGATATAATAAGCAGCAAAGACGTCGTGACGTCAACACAGGAACCACCACAGCATCAGCACGTCGTCGCAAAGACTGAAGCTTGTATTGGTGCATAGTTACAGCATCTCCTTCGGTATGTCTGCGTTTCGGCAGAAATTATGATGGTCTGGTGAGTTGATGAATGAAGATGAAGACATGTCTTAATGCTACGGTATTTCTGTCCAAATATACGGTACCGCTCACACATGGCCACGCGACTTGAGAGCAAACCAGATTTGTTATACAAAGCAGAAATATGTTAAGTGTATTTTTTTTTCGTTTCGTGTGTATCGTGGCGAACTGGTCGAGTTCGTTCACCGCCGAGATCGCAACATATATATCACAGGCTGACGGCTCCGTGTTTGAGTGGGTGGGTGAAGTATGCTCAGGAGGATCGAACGAGGAGGCCTTAATGAAGTGGAAATGAATCTCATAGCGATAAGTTTTTCAAACAGTAGGGCGTACTAGAAATAAGCAAAACATTGTAGCCATCGCTGTAGGTTCTTGACTGATTTACAACTATCACGAGGCGTTCCTCCTTACATGCACACATTCGTGAAGTCCCTACGTTAAACCACAAGGTTAACGATAGAGAAAAACAATATTTTCTGTAATTCAAACTACGGTATTCTGAGTTTTGACGTGCTGTAATTTTGTAGATAGGCGCTAAGTTTTGGGAAAATCCCACTTCCTTCGTCTACGTAAGATTCTGGTTTTCATTTGACAAGACAAACTCCAGCTGCTGTTATATTTGTCATTGTTTATTTTCCGGCTATGCTTGTAGCTATTATGGGTGTTCGTAAAATCACTTCCGAATTTTAAGAATTTACTGAGCAGCTAGCAGAACAACAGTGATTGTAGTGTCGCAGGGAAAATCCGCGTACCTCTACGAAGCGCGTATCACAGAAGCGAATTCTTGCCATTAACGATTGTTGAAGGCGCATGTTTTATTTGGAAATTCATTGCGTAGCTTCTTTTGGGACATTTTGTGTATTGATTTGAATGAGAAAATGATTTATAAATAATAAACTGGAATTAGTATGGAAAGAATTTTTGGTGCCTTAATAGGAAAACGTAAAGCGGAAATCGCGTCGGAGGTCTGATAAACCCACGGGGGCCTCACGTTATTATATATGGCTTCCTAACTGAGAACTGAAACCGGTTGCTTCAGGACACAAAGCTGAACTGCTGATCACTCGACCACATCGTTCGGTGATGATATGTCTAATGTAGGACAGTAACGTGAAATTTCCTCAAATGCCATCTTTAACTTTACGCACCATGCATCCTATATATAGGACAATCGTACCGCTTATCTCCACAGAATGCTTCTTGTATATTTGGTCAACAATATATTGAATGATTTTTTAGACTTGCTTGCACCATCTCTGTTTATTCGTCTACAAAGTGTCGTGTATTTCACAATGTTACCTTTTCTTAGGTTCATAAAATATTCACATTTTACATAAATAGTGTGCTGAAATTTAAATGTCAAACTCCAGGGCCAAAGGGTTAATCAGTGTGTCAGTTTGTCTACTGTAAATGTGATATTGTTCATTGTGACAAATACTTGAATCATAGAAATGTTGTTGTCTTTTCCATTGGTTGTACTGGCGTTTGTAACATGCCATTTTGTACGCTGTAAAGTAGTAAGATGAAGATTATGTGATTGTGCGTACAATTCTATTGCTCCAGAAAGTTTTATAACCACCTTCTGTACTTGACGTTATATAATTACTTATGGATACACCGTAAATTTTGCTTCAGTCAGGGTATCCGAATTCAAATCCCAAATCATATTATCCGCTACATGTGATTATACTTTTACATATTCGTCGTAGTCGTAATACTACTAATACTAATAATAATAATAATAATAATAATATTTCAAAGTCATTTAGAAAATACGTGAGCAACATACCAGGAAAACACGAAGTCAAGGAACTACAGAAAACAGCCATATTGGGCACTGCACACATACTTCGGAAAGTACTGATGTAAAAAGTACAATAGATTCACCACTG
>Ga0136643_10007571_pt1 | contig 15719 bp, 12 predicted proteins | sample TergutLab28metaG_FD_96883 | JGI IMG/M metagenome (GOLD analysis project Ga0136643, IMG submission 96883) | Labiotermes labralis P1 segment gut microbial communities from Petit-Saut dam, French Guiana - Lab288 P1 (version 3) (version 3) | ecosystem: Host-associated > Arthropoda: Insects >... | reverse complement strand
TTCAACGTACCGGTCGGAGGTCACAGTTACTGTTGCACCACCTTCCTCAAAAAAGTACGGGCCAATCACACCAAATTCGGCAACTGCACACCAAACAGTTACACAAGGAGAGTTAAGCGGTCATTCTTGGAGTTCACGAGGGTTACGTTCAGCCCAGTAGCGAAAATTCTGCTTGTTTACGGCTCCACTGAGGTGGAAGTGAGCCTCAACACTCTCTGCGTCGCTATCGCATAACAGTTGTTCTCATAATATGCCTCAACAACAAAGCCCAGATGTTCACTGGTCCAACCCATTATTGGTACTGACAATGGTGGAGTCTAACCAATCGCATGACACTACCCCCATCTCTCTACCTCCACTAAAGCCCGCACAGTGCCCCTTCGAAAAGTGGGAGATCTTTATGCCCCACCCTGTAGTTATTGTGTTTTAAATTATGTGGAACTGGAATAGTGAAACAAAAATTAAGATATATTGTAATATTATGGCATGTGCACTCATAAAAATTACCAGCTGAGACCAGTTTTGGCTGGGGTCCAACTGTGTGGTTCCACCAGTGTGATAAGTTTTTGAAGTCAAAACTTAGATTTAAAGTTAGTGCAAGATTTTCAAATACAGAAATATTGATTTATGAAGCCAAATATAGCTAAGTGAAGATTCATGATTCTTAAGTTTTTTTCACCCCATTCATGGACCTGCAGAAAGCATTGTAGGCTGGATTTGACCATTGGTCCTAAATGAATATCCATGGTATATTCAATGGAATATTGAAGTTGAAATGAGGACTAAAGTAAAATATTTTTTTTATTTTAGTTGACATTCTTCCGACAACACAATTGCACAACTACTGATTCGCAGCAGAAGTACACATCACGTGCTGCTCAACTGTACAGAGAGAAGCTGCAACAGATAGCCATTCAGGCAATGAGATTGCATGGAACTAAGGTATTTTTTTATGTGTGTTTTAACAGTCATGTCAGTTACGAAGATCATATAGCACAGGGTGACTGAGTGAATGAGTGTGGAGCACTGGTGGAATGATACTGACATGGGAAAACATAGGTATATGGAGAAAACCCTGTCCCACTGCCACTGAGTCCACAAATACCACCTGTCTGGCCTGGGATTGAATTGAGGCCTTGGTGGAGACAGACTTGCAGCTTACAACCTGAAACATGGCTTGGCCTGGGCTAAGGTATTAGGCATTAACAGTAATGTTATCATACAGGCAGTGTCATGTGAATGATTGTCACCCAGAACTACAGGAGGGGGAAAGCAGATTAAGTCCTGTCTTGGCCAGTACAAATTCTGAGCAAAGACTGTTTTAAGAATCACTGCAGGTATGAAAGTCTGAAAACAGTCCTTCTTGTGGCCTGACAAAGGAGTCGTGAATGGAGGGGATTTACCACCTTGCAGAGAATCTACTTCTGTTCCTGCAGGATGTATTATAAGAGGGTTCCATTACTTTGTTAGGGAAAAATCATTTCTTCGTGTTCATGTTATTAGGTGGATTTCTGGCATATTTTTTATGTCACTGCATTTTATGGTGAAAATATTCTTGGATGAATGAATTTACTTTTCACCTGTGCTGGGAGACAGTATTAGGACATTTATTTTGGCATTGTGTGACTTCAGTAACACATGCGCAGTAAAGTTATTTTTGTCACAGAGTAATGAGGTTGATGAAAGTGGCAGAGTTTTCTCTGCATGTTTAGGCTCCCCTTAAATGAGTTCATGTATGCTTAGTTTCATATCTGGATTTCTAGTCACAATTTGAGCCAAAAATAATTCTGTACACTATCCTCTGTTGCTAGTAAGCCTAATGACTTCCTTACTGACCACAATTGACTCTGGTTCTGTCTTTAGTAGACTGGTTACTATTTAGATTATAATCCTGGGTTATAGGCTGGACAGACAGGGGTTGGAATCCTGGCAGGGACCTAAGATGTTTCTTTTTATGTGAACTGTCTAGACTGGCTCTGGGGCATGCCTGACCTCATTCGATGGGTACTGGCAGTAAAGTAGCCAGGGTGCGATGTTGACCCCACACACTTCCATCCAATGCCAAGGTTAAGAATGTGTGGAGCTGTACCTTTGCAGCAATATGCCTTTGTCACATGGACAGGGACAGTTTTACTTGTACCTATTTTAAGATTATAGTCTGATATGTGGTTGTGTTAATTTCATAGATAGGTAGCAGACTGCTTGATATCCCATTTCAGAAGACTTTAATCTTATTGTATGTCATTAATTTAAAGTGTGGTTCTTTGTGTCAGTAGATTTTCACTGAATGTTGAGTCATACATATGGTGGATTTGATTCAGCTACTCATTTTTCCATCTGTCTGTATTTTTCTAAGTTTCCTTGCAGAACAGCTGTATTCACAGGCCTGTCCTGTGTTTGCATCTATATATGGTAGTGCTGGCTGTTTCCCTTATTGAAGTATGTATTAAGATTTCAGATTATCACAGTGGTGAATATTAATCTTTTAAAGACCTGCACCAGCACAAGTTTACACATCTAGGAAAACACCCCAAGACATTCTGTTTGTATATTTAGGTAACAAGAAAATTTACTGCATTTTTAACACATGCTGCTTAATCTCTTATTTTCAGCAAAATGCCCTTGATTTCATAATTTTATCTTTTTCTTCAAATAATTCTTGTGTCATACGCCATGCGCTGGAATTTAAATATCCTTCTTGGTAGAATTAGGGGTAAGATTACAGTCTTCTGGGGAAATGTATTTTGGTAGGTGGGCACAAGAGTTGGGGGAACCTGCTGCCTCCATCCTCAGGGTAAAATGATGAACTGAGTGAAGAGGATGGTATGTGCTGTAGTGGACAGAGGTCTGTTTTGTTGGGAACCCTTTGTTTAGTCACTGATTCTCATCCCTATAAAGTTTTCTTGAGCTTCCAACATCAGGTGATTCAAATCAAAGAATGTTTCATGAATTGACTCCATGTGCATCACTGAGTTTCTGTTAGGACTTGACACCCATCCTGCCCATATTATTTGTATGCAAAAGGCCAGAGTTCATGGTAGAACAGAACTGGAGTTTGAAGTGTGCCGTACATGGCCTGATTCCTATTGGACGACTTCCTGGTCTGTTTCAGCATATCGGTCAGAATGACTCACCTGACATGCAGCTTCCAATATTGTTGAAGTTGTTGGGCTGTAACTGTATCTTCACTGGTTCTGTCACAGCCAGTCCATGGCAACAGGCTACATGGACAGACTGGTGAATTTTATTGAATTCTGTCACTGTGAAAGCCTCAAGGCATGTTTGTTTCTCAATGGTTCACTTATAGCCCTTGTCCTCTTTTCCCATAACACATACCACTTCTCTTCACTCATCTCACTCTTCAGTATTGAATACGGAGTCATGTTCCTGCAGAATGTTACAGCTTATCACACTGCACAGCATAACATCACAGAAGACCATAATTGAATATGCATTTGTGTTTTGTGTCTGTATATTTGTAGCTGAGTTTGTTTGTTTATTGAACAGCTTGACTTGGGGGCACTTACCGTGACTGCTATAGTTTCTCCTTCTCAGAACATGACGTCACCTTCTGTGGTGAGCATTCTTGACCACAGTGTTGTGTAATTCAGTCAAATAATATTATTTATAGATTATGAATGCCTGCACACCCTGCTTTCTGTAACACCATGTGTGCTTTGGAAGTTTTCTTGTGTTTATTTTGTGGCATTATTGGGTATTAGCTTAGTGACAGCACTTAACAGATTTTCGCTTCTTGTTAACCACATCTCCTGCCACATACATGGAGTTTAGTCTTTCTTGAGAAATCAATAATTGCTGAACTGCTGAAGAAATTTCATATCTTTTACCCACTGTACTCACAAAATCCCACTACTAGTCATTACCGAGGTTCATATTTCTAAAGTGAACATTCTCCTGCCCTATCTTTTTAAGTTCATTTTTAATATTATTGTCCTGTTTGTATGTAGGTTCCAAGAGTTGCTTTACTTTCAGGTTCTCTGACTACCCTTTTTTGTGCATTTCTAATCGCTCATGTGAGGTCCATGTTGCATCAGTTTTGTTCTCTGTGATTTGATAATACTAATGGTATTTGGTTACACCACAGTAACAAGTTTTCCAGTACTGGTAAAATAATTTTGTGATCTCTTCAGAAAGTATCACTTTCTAACAACTTAGTTTTCATATTATTTAACTGTTTTGGAGGAATGGTAAGGATACTAAATAGTGTTTCCATGTTTCATGTGAAAATGTAGGTCAGGGCATATTATATATATACTCATGTGCATGTGCACCAAACATTAGCTTATACACACAAAGATTATTACTATGTGAGGTTTGAGGTTCTCACTACACATTCACCATATCTAAAGTTTGGTTATTTGCTACTGGTGGTTTATCTAAACTACCTCATTTGACCATGGTCAGATAGTAACACACTTGATGACAAGGTCATATTCTTCTCCTGTGGAACATTCTTTCAGGGCATAGTATTCTCATCTGTTGGTAGGTGGTGCATGCATCAACATTTTATAATTCCTTGGGCATCTGTAGATCATTGTCTCAGTTTTTGCTGAAACACCCCCAACCAAAATACTGCAACCTTCGTACTGCTAAAAATATCTGGGCTGGCAGGATAGCCAGCAGGAGAGGTGCAATGAAATGTTAAAATACAGGGTTCTGGATGTTAGAGTGTGTAGTGTGGTAGATGGTGACTGTGTTTTGGGACATTTTGACATATTCTTGGAAGTTGCTAACAAAGAGTTCAGAGGAGCCTGCTGGCAGCAGGCAGCATATTCGCCCAAGACATATAATTATAATAATAATAATAATAATAATAATAATAATAATAATAATAATTGTTGCTTATGTTGTTGTTGTTTTCATTATTATTAACTGCAATTGGGTTGTCACCCGGTGGCAGTGGTTATGTAATATATCTAGATATGGACGTCATTTGAAGTAAGTGCTAGAACTTATCGGCCTTTTTTTGTTAGAGTGAAGGCAGAAGTTAAAAACATTCACTGCCTGATTGTGATGTTACTGCACTTTGTGCTGTGATAAAGATGTAATTTATAAATGAGATTGAATGGCAGTGTGTACATGTTTTCACGAAGTTGTGTGGTTGTGGAATGGTATGTTTGAGTGCTGCGAAAGTGCTAAGGAATGTACATTAGTCATCATTTGAGGAATGTCCCTAGTGTACAAAGATCAGTGTAGGGCATGGATCTTACCTGCTTTTATATACCAAAGCTGTTGCAGAAGTTGTAACTTTTCAGTGAACAGTTAACTATACGAAAAGTTTGATTTTTTGTGTATTCAATTAAAATTAATATTTGGAAGTTTTTTCTGCATGACATCTTTCCAATTTTGAGTATTTGTTATGCTTCACTTGTGGCGTTCATATGAGAATAACTTTTTGTCAGAATTGCCACCTTTCTGCTTGGTTTGGCTTGTTTTGTACATCTACAGATCTAAAATTTGTTTTGACTGTCTCACTGTGTGCACATGTTGTAATTCTTGTGGTAGCTTCACTTGGACTCAGGTTCCGAACAAACTCAACCAGAGGAAAAGAAGGAGGAAGATTTCTTCACAACATCATTAAGTGCTGATAACAGTAATAATTCTGAGGAGACAGATAACTTCAAGGCGCAAACACCAGAGGTAAGTTTTAGTGCACTTATGGTGGAAATGAAATACTTCTTTGTTGTCCTCTTTAGGAAGGCATTGGGACATAATAATTTTCCCATACATCCCTTCTTTCAGAAGTGCACACCCATCACATCCTCCTCTTTCTCCTGCCAACAGACTTGCTACAACTTCATGTTTGCTTCTCTGATGTTGTATCATAGTTTATTACCTTCTACAACATGTCTTGTACTAGTTCACATTATTTGATTTGTAAACCTTATACCCAGTATGCTTTTTCCTCAAGTCTTACTGGACTTGACTGTTTTATTTTTGCAGCAGTTTTGAATGCTTAAGAATTTGAACCATTTCAGGTGAGGAGAAAGGACTGGTGGGTTTGTGTATTCTGCTGTAATATCACAACAGCTTTTTGTTTGAGCATTCATTTCTTATAGGATGTGAAACTGTATTGTGTCTCAAGCGACGTAAATTGTCAGCAAAACAGCTGTTGAAACCTCAATCTTGCAACACTCCCACCCTCCTGCCATCCCTCCCCCTCTCCAAATCTTGGCCTTCAGACTGTTACCCTGACTTATGTTTTCACAATTCTCCTAAGTCCTTCCCAGTATATGCTGGGGTGATGCCTAAATTCATTGTTCAGCAGCTTCATTTCAATCTTTTCCAATTCATTATTCACCAGCAGTCCTTGCCATTCAGTATATCGCCTGAGCTATTGAAAGTGTCATTAAATGAACCAGAGTAGAGATTTTGGCTGTCATGGCAGATATTTACCAATGTTTCAGAGGAACCTGCTGCCTCCATCCTCACTGTAAAAGTTCACTACTCTCCTGCTGATAATCATTGGTGATATGTCATGTCATCTCATAAATATTTTGTCCATGATGATGTCTGTCTATATTTCAGCCTGCCGCTACAGATCCGGCCATGAATCTGGTGAGAGGACAGCCAAATGTTGATGCCGCCTTGATCACCCAGCCTGATACTGCCCAGCAGGAGCTTCGTAAACCAACGATAGGTGGCAGGAAACAACAAACCAAGCGTTCAGGGGTATGGAGACGATTACTGAACACACTGTTAAGGTGTCATTGTTCACTTTTAATGCACAAGGCCGTTTCAGAGGACTGCTGAAAACTTTGCTTTAATCCCCAAAACAAAAATTTCTGCAACAAAATAAATTTATAGTTCCTTATTGTGATCTTGATTTAGTCGCATGAGTGCCTCCTAGCACTTCAGTCAGTCTTCACACCTGTCAGCTGGCCCTCCTTGTTGCCGTGTCAGCTGAGGTCATTTAAGCCAGTGCTTTCTCATTGCTTTTGCAACATTTCTGTTCAGTGGTTCCTTCAACTGTAGCCCCTGATTGAAGTCAGTTGAACTCCTGTCAGAGGTGCATGGGAATGGGGATGCTCTTCCTGCTGTACTTCCCTGTGAGATCAAGTGTAGTATGTGGGCCTTAATTTATGTCTTTGCTGTGACATCTTTCCTAACCTGTGATTCTTACCAGTATATTGGGATAGCGTAGTCAGTATAGCAACTGGCTAGGGTCTGGATGGTCCGGGATATCCCGGTGGGGAGCGAGATTTCCTGCACCCACCCAGACCAACCCTGGCATCCATCCAGCCTCCTGTACAATGGGTACAGGTTCTTTCCTTGGAGTACAGCAGCTGGGGCATGGTGTTGACCACCAACCCTCCATCTAGTGCTGAGGTTAAAGAAAGTGTAGAGCTATATTTCTACTCCCCCTCTAGGCCTTCATGGTCTGTTCTAGGGTGAACTTTACTGTTACCCTTTACCTTGGTCTTTCTGTTGGACATTTTTCTACTGTTTTTTTATGTTCCAAGACCTTCTTTCAGATTATGTTGTCATTTATTCTAAAGACATGACTTGTTATTTGTTTAGTAAAAGTGAGACTCATCTTATTAGCATGGTATAAGTCTTGAAGCTTTTGCAGTGACAGAATTCAATAAAATGTTCTTGGGCTGACCTTGACGCAGCTGTCTGCCTGAAAACATTTTATGGGATTAAGTGTGGTAATTAAATGAATAGAATTTCATTTGTCCAACAGCTAGGTGCTAAGAAAGGAGGTCTGGGGGCCCAGAAAGTGAAGGCCAACTTTGCCGATATTGAACGTGAAGCAGCAATGGCTGACCAGTTGAAGGTGCGAGCAGCTGAGGAGGCAAAGCTTCTGGCAGAGAAAACAGCTGAAGAGGAACAGAAGCAGGTATACTGTAGAAGATGTGGGTTGTGAATTCAGTGATGCAACTGCAGTCTGTTCATTGCCCAGTTTCATTACCAGTCTTTATGTCATTTGTTTTCATTGTGAAACCCTGCTCTACACATTGTGTTTTGTAAAGCATGCTATTTCATATATGAAAGGCCGTATTCAAGTGTTCCCTTTATATTCGTATTGTGTGTACTTGTTATTTCTTGTTCCATAATTTTACTGCTTTGTTTTATTTGGATGTGAAAAATGGTAATAGGATAATGGACGAAATGACTCAAGGAGGAACTTGTAATTTATTCAGCTGTGCATGCAAAATTAGATGGATATATATAGTCAACCAACCAATGCAGTTTGTTAAACTGTATTTTTATTCCATATTGCTGATCACCAACATGTTTCATTTGTATTCACAATCGTCATCAGGGTGTCATAAAGAGTACTAATAAAACATACTGTAAGCTATTAATCTGTGTAGGTAAAACCACATGGTGTAATGGCTAACATCTTAGGTATTCTCTATTATAATACCAAGTTGGTTTAAAATGGTTAAAATTCAAAACAATGTTAAAACAGGGTGTGTCTGTGTTGTTGAATGCAGTTTATATGCACCCTGTTAACGTGGATGTGGGTGTATGTTGTACTGTGGTTGGCTTCAGACTGGTTAAATTGATATAGGTGTACATAAAATGCATTCAACAACAGAGACATGCCCTTTTTTACCTGTTTTAACACTATTTGGATTATAACTGTTTTATCAATATATAAACCAACTTTGTTTTATAACAGAGAGTACCTAAGATGTTAAGCATTGTTCCAAGTGATGTTTACCTATACAGATTAATAGCTTATTGTATCTTTTATTAGTACTCTTTAAGATGCCCTGATGGTGTGTGTGTGTGTAAAGCAGTCCCTTTACAGGCCTGAACAGGCCCTGAGGGTTCCAGGAGGTTGAGGCTCCCAGATTTCGAGACAGTCGGCACATGAAGTTGGTAAGGTTGTCAGCCCTTCACACCAGCTGCCTTTACCCCCCAGGAAATATTCCTGGTACTGATTGTTGTTAGAGGCTGAGTCAACCCCAATGCCATAGTTCTGCTGGAAGAAGTATGTTAAATGACACCATAGGCAATCGAACCCATGTCCTTCCAGCTTGTAGTGCAGTGCCTTAACTAACTACGCTGCCACATGCCCCAGCAATGTGAAATAAAAATACAGTTTAACAAAGTGCATTCATTGGTTGTCTATATATACATTACAATTTAATGCATGGGTCTGGATCACATTAAATCAGATGGGTAGCTTGAATGTGCATGAATATGGTAACTGGAAGAATTTAAGGAGAGAAAATGCCAGTGTGATTTGAAGATTGAAGTGTTCATGATGAAAGGATTGTGATTCTTTTTGTAACTTATTCCATTTTCAAGACGTTTTCTTTGAGTTGTAATTGATTTTGATGTTGATTGGACAATTTGCAGATAGCTTCTATGCATCTAGCATACCAAGACTTGAGCTTGCAACAGAAGAAGGAGCAAGAGAAGCTAAAACATGTCGATCCTATGAAAGCCCAGCAGATTGAGAGGCTTGGAATGGGTTTTGCTTCACGGACGTAAGTTGTGTGGAGTACGTGTGTGACACTGCACTTACTACAACACCAAGCAAATTTACAAATAATTGTTGCCAAAACAAATTCTATTGGCCCTCTACATGGATGTTTAATGTCTAGGCTGCGAGCAGGATGACTCCGCAGCTCCAAGCTGGAGCAACAGATGTTTCTTTTCCCCAAAGCATCTAGTCCAGGTTTCAGGGCCATCTAGTTCTTTTCAGTGGGTACAGGAGCTCTTGTTCTTAGGGTTAAAGTGGCTGCAGCATGTAGCTGACTGCTTACCTGTGTATAGTGCTGAGGTTAAGAATGAGTGGAGCTGTACCCCCACTCCCTCACATTCTTTCTTGGCACACATGGCTGTCAAAAATTCTGACCTTATCCAGGTGCGTGTATTAACCAATGTCAAAGATTCCAACCTTTTAAAACCCCCCTGTGTCTGAGAGTACATGACATCTGTTAGCATTTCATCTGAACTACAAAATCGAGAAACATTGGAGGGATTTCCCCATATTTACTGTTGTGAGGAAGTATGTGTTATAGATCCATGGAACTTGGCACTGTAGGATTAGTGCTGTCATTTCTAGTGTTATGTGATACTATAATATTATGTAGCAGCACAGTATGACAGCTGTTGAAAATATTGCTGCCCTTCTGTGTCAGAGCAATAAACTTTCAAAACAAGACCATCTGTTTTTGGGTAATGTATTGGATTTCCAAATATACTGTTGTAGTTCTGTAGTTTAAGTCCCAGTACATACCTACCTACATACATACATAAGTTTTCATGTCCAGTGACAGTCAATGAAGCATTAAATAAGGATGTTACAGCAGTTTATACTTCATAGTTATTATTTGTTTATATATTGTCAAGTGTATTGACTTTTATAGATAGATAGATATATTTAACTGCAATCAGGTTGACACCTGGTGGCAGTATTACAGTACACATTTACACACAAACAATACACAGAACAACACAATTAATTTTGGAAGAGTGTGGGCTGTGCCCCATCTTTGCAAGTTATACACTGGGGCCTTAAAACTGAGGAAAAAGCGTGGGAAAACCTCAGTCAGGGTAGAAGGACATCCACTTTTTCTCTTTTGGGTCACTTTTCTCATGTAAAGAAATCATGGCTTAACATATCTCTGTCTCGCCATTTCTCTGTTCTGTTTGTGTAATGTGCTGTCAGTAATTCAGATCATGTACAGAGAGGCAGATTTATAATGTCCCCAGTCATAAAAGGAGATGCAGTCCCAAAATGTGCAGGTGTTCTAGCCCACACAGGTGCTGTGTTCTGTAGCACTGGTACACAAACCAGGTTATGGTTGTTAAGTGCCTATTTATGTTTCTGATGTGACTAAGAACGAATAACAGTTTCTTCTGTAAACAGTATTCAGTTGTTGGTTTTGTCATGGAGATGAAGTGTTTCGTATGAAGTTGGAACTGAACTTTTAAATGTGTGTGTACATGAATTTCGGACTTCAAAATGTTAATTCTAAAATTCATCCCCCCCCCCAAATTAAGCTTGCACTATACCCTCAAAAACAGTACTTGCCTTCAGGGTTCTTAAAAAAACAAATCTTACAAATCCTTGGAAGTTTCTGCTTGTGAATCAGTAGTCTTATGTAGGAAATGCACTTGTTTCTTATATTTATCTCTGTTTGCAGAGGTGTGAGTCATTCTGCTTTAAGTGACATGAAGACAATTGAGCAAGAGAGCCCCAGTAAAGTTGCCAGCAGTTCTGCAAGATCTGTATTTGATCGAGATTCTGACCGCGATGGTTTCTTTGATGACTTCCATTTCTCTTCACCATCTGTAGGCTTTGGCATGTGAGTTTCTACTATGAGTGTGTTCTTGAAGATTATTGTCTCCCAGGATGAGGTGCTGTGTCATCAGCCATGCAGTTTCTGACATTAATGATTGTTGTCTTCATCATCAGGGTCAAGCAGTCCAAACAAAATTCTCCCTTCTCCCTGTACTGAAGCACTATGATTGTTTGAGCTGTTTGGTACTGCGCACCCAATAACTCACCTTCACGACCCTGAAGACTAGGATGTTCTGCATCATTGCTATGAGAATGCATTATTTCAGGCTTCTGCCATGTAGCAGCTGAGAACTGCACACTTCTGGGTTATTACACTATGTGTAGTATTTTCTTAACCACAACTTGCTGCGCAATAACCCAGAAGAGTGGAGTTCTCACTCCCTGCCATGAGAACATCAAATCTCACTGTATATATGCTTAATTTTAATAAGACTTCCAAAATTTAATAATACAGTACAGTCATGTGTCGCCTAATGATGGGGATAAGTTCTGAGAAATGTGTCGTTAGGCGATTTCGTCGTCGTCCAAACATCACAGAGTTTACTTACACAAACCTGGATGGTATAGCCTATTGCTCCTAGGCTACAAACTTGTACAGCATGTTACCACACTGAATAGTGTAGGCAATTGTAACTCAATGGTAAGTATTATAATATTATATTACAATATTAAAATATTATGGGACCAACGTCATGTATGTGGTCCTTCATCATCCGAAATGTCTTTGTGCAGCGCATGACTGTACCTGTAGAAATGTTAAGTAGTTTTGATTAATATTCCTCATGGTTAGCACTTTATTAATAATGGAATGGAACAACTGTTGTCAGGGCATATAACATCAGGTGCAATTTGTGGGCTGCTCTGCAGGTTTTCTGCTTTCATTTTATTCATTTATTTTTTTGCTCCTGCAGCTACTGTTGTGGTTAGAAATAAGACTATTAAGTTTTTTTTTTTAATACAATCTGAAATTTATGGTTGATCTTATACTTGTTCATACACTTATTGCAATTGTCACATGAATATCCTTCATCCCAGTTCGATCTACCTGTGTGTTTCTTGTGAGTTTTTGTTGCATTAGTCTTTCTGCTTTCAGTCATTCCTTATCCCTTACCATCATCCAGTTATTAACAAAATGGAGATTGTGTGTGTATCTGTACGTTGTTTTACTATGGGATATTTCTAGAGGCACGTGTGTTTGGTATTTACAACGGGGTTGATTTTCATTCTTTTTTGGGCTGTAAAATATAATTTACAGTTAATTGTTATTGTCTGTATTGCTGTATAATAATGTCTGTGGCTACAAACATTTCAGGTTTTGGCTGTTGTCTGTGTCACTAGTTACATAAGTTTCTGTTGTGTTTGTTCGTGGTACATATATATGTTTGTGGGCCAGGTAGCTCAGTCGGTATAGCGACTGACTACAGGCTGGACAGTCTGGGATCGAATCCTGGTGGGGATGAGATTTTTTGCCCATCCAGACCGGCCCTGGTGCCCACCCAGCCTCCTGTAAAATGGGTACCGGGTCTTCCCTGGGGGTAAAGTGCGGCCGGGGCATGCTGCTGACCACTCACCCCCTTCTAGTGCTGCAGTCATGGAAGAGTAGAGCTATACCTCTACCAACCCTCTGGGCCCCACGGGGCCTGTAACAGGATCACTTTACCTTTACCTTTTTTACATATATATGTGTTTAAATTGTTGGAATACTGATTTTGGTGCTGTGCTATTGACGAACTCCTTAGCATAGTGTATGTATTTATCTTCTCCCTTGTGCACGTGATATTCCACCTACCTCATTGTCCTTGATTTTGTCACCTGAATAGTGTTCAGTGATGAGTACAGCTTATGAAACTCTGCCCTTTGCAGTTTTCTGTATCCTCCTGTTTTGTCTTAGGTCTGAATGTTTTCCTTAGCACCATCCTCTGACACACCTTCAGCCCCTTGGTGTGAGAATTTTGTTAACAAGTATTTTGTACTGAGATTTGACTGCAATAATTATTAAAAATGCTTGTCTGTTGTTGTGGTACATTTGTTGGGAATTTATTTTGGTAGGTATAAAAGTAGTCCCAGTGAAAACAAGAGTCTGGAGGCAATGTTCCTTGATGGCAACACAAGTCGAGATAGATCTGGTGGCAAAGGGTGGGGTTCGTTTGAACCAGAAAGCAGGCAGCCCTCTTCAAGCAGCCACACATCTGAAGATCGACCACTCTCTAGAACAGGCCCCCCTCCTTCCTCTTCATCTTCTGTTGGTAATGAAGCGCAGAAGAAATTTGGAAGTGCCAAAGCCATTTCATCTGAACAGTTTTTTGGTGACTCAGCAGACAATAATGTAAGCTTTAGATAGTATGATTGCATTGATTAAAGATTCCTGCACTCTTAAAATGTGAGTGTGCTGTAAGAGCAAACAACAGAACCATGATCTTTCACTGTGGAAGCTTCAGCCTGTGTTGTGTGAGGGTTTTCTGTCTGGGAATTTAAATTTCATCTTTGTTGTCTTGGGTTTCACTTAGCAAACATTACTTCCTCACACTGGTGTATCGCAATTAAACTTAGATATCTTATATTCGCTAAGTGTGGCATGTTTTATACATGGGATAACCTAGTTGGTGTAGTGACCAGGCTGCAGGCTGGATGATCTGAGGTTTGATTTGTGGCAGGTTCAGGAAATTTTTCTCTCCTCCAAAGCATCCAGACTGGCCTGGGTGCCCCCCCAGCCTCGAGTTCATCGGGTTCTAGGGGTTCGGTCCCTGAGACTAAACAGGCTGGAGCCCTAGTAGTTCAGAGGTTAAGAGTGAGTGCTCTCTGTTCCTTCCTATGTGCTTTCATGGCATACATTAGAACAGCTTTACCTTTGTGAGATATGAGATTGTCATGGTGATATAGAGGATTCAGGTCTTGTAGGATGTGATGCTGTTTCATTGGGTGCATGGTTCCTGATGTTTGTAAGGTTCATATTGCCTTTGAAAAGCAAGGAACCACTCATCCAGTGATAACAGCATTATAGTCCAGAAGACCTGAATCCTCAGAAACAGTCAGTTTTAAAGCAACAGTTGAAACTGCATGTCATATTAAAATGTGACTATTTGCACTGTTGATGACCGTGGCGGATACAGAGGGTCAAACTGACATATGGTCAAGGACTTGCCTGTGACAGTATGACAAAAACTAGCAGCTAGCAAATATTTGCATATAGTCATGTTTCAAAACTGTAGTATTGCACATGTAAACCTGTATTAATTTTAAACGTCTTGTGTACGATAACTTAGCCTGATCTCCCAGTTTCAATATTATCGATATCAGTAACTGTTGTTTTACAGTGGGAACGCAAAGCAAACCTTTCAAGATTTGAGGGATCATCAAGCATTTCATCTGCTGATTTCTTTGGTACTGGAAGCAGCCACAATAGCAGTAGTGGAAGCCATCTTAGCACCCCAGACTTGGAAGATGTTAAGGAGAGTGTTCGACAGGGAGTCACAAAAGTGGCTGGCAAGCTGAGCTCAATTGCAAATGGTGTTATGTCCTCCATACAAGTGAGTAGATGGTTTCAAATTGTTGGTGTATTGCTAGTTTATGAACCTCTGCTTGCCTGGCCTGTGCTGTAGCTACAGAACCTTGTATGACAGCTGAATATTTTGAAGCATTAAGTTTATCTGAATAATATTTAAAAACCACATGGTTAATGCGTTTTGCAGACCTAATTGCCATTGGTTCTGTATGAAGAACAAATTACTCAAATACATGAAATAAAGTGAAATGCCAACTTGATGAAACTAGGTAATTTTATTGATGTATTCTTAGCTCGCCATATTTCAGGTACATACGCCCATCATCAGGAGCATTAGATGTTGAGTTGCAGCATACGGTTTTCTGCACCGAGTTTTTGGATGGGTGGTGGTCTTGAGAGCCGCTGCGTAGGTCATGTGTACGGTGTGGATGGTGCCATGCGACTGCAGTTGCACAGCACCATCCACACCGTACACATGACCTACACAGCAACTCTTTAAGACCACCACCATCCAAAAACTGTATGCTGTAACTCAACATCTAATGCTCCTGATGATGGGCGTATGTACCCGAAACATGGCGAGCTAAGAATACATCAATAAAATTACCTAGTTGCATCAAGTTGGCATTTCACCTTATTTCATGAAGAAGATGCACGGTCAGACAACCCTCAAGTTACTTAACCTTTTGACGCCTAATGTCAACTATAGTGGTCGTACCGCACCGCTAACCTCTAAAGTTGCATTTTATATATTTATTCAACAAATATAGATACTGAATAATTTAAACATGGTATTTACTCTCCGTTTTTTTTCTCTTCGAAATTCAGTTTGTTTCATAATTCTAACGTATTTGGTTCCTGTATTATTCACATTTTATATGCAGGGTGTGCTAAAATTAAAAAAATAATTCCGGCGCCAAAAGG
>Ga0136643_10007569_pt1 | contig 15720 bp, 12 predicted proteins | sample TergutLab28metaG_FD_96883 | JGI IMG/M metagenome (GOLD analysis project Ga0136643, IMG submission 96883) | Labiotermes labralis P1 segment gut microbial communities from Petit-Saut dam, French Guiana - Lab288 P1 (version 3) (version 3) | ecosystem: Host-associated > Arthropoda: Insects >... | reverse complement strand
CGCGCCACATGCCCAGCCCATCTCATTCTTCTCGATTTTATCACCCGCACAATATTGGGTGAGGAGTACAAATCATTTAGCTCCTCGTTATGCAATCTCCTCCATTCCCCTGTTACCTCGTCCTTCCTAGGTCCAAATATTCTCCTCAACACCATGTTCTCAAACACCCTCAGCTTACTTTCCTCCCGCAATGTCAACGACCAAGTTTCACACCCATACAAAACAACAGGCAAAATTATAGTTCTATGTATCTTAATCTTTAAATTTTTGAATAGCAACCTGGAAGACAAAAAAAAATTCTGCGCCGAACGATAGCAAGAATTTCCTGACCTCAATCTGCTCTTAATTTCTTCCTGAATAGAATTTTGATTTTATTTGATTTTGATGGTATGTGCTTTATGCTGAAATTACAATAAAAGGCATAATGATGGATAATGCTCAAGAGGCAAAAACAAATTTATCCAAATAAGAACATAAAAGAAAAATTATAGAAAATGTAGCTATATGGTACAATGAAACATGCAGACAGACTTATTGTAATTTTAGCATGAAAAACACACCCAAAATAACTGCATGTACAAATGGTCATCCTGATGATGAGCACATGGTGTTCGAAACATGTAGAAGACACTAAGATTTGAATTAAAACATTAATTTGAAAATTGTGCATTTTGTTGTTTGACATTACATGAATGCTTTTTTTATCATGTTTTCAAGTCTTAGTCATCTGTGATCATGGAACTTGCAAAATCGACAGTAACTGACGTCATAGAACTGGGGTCATCTAGTGGAAGGACTCGAATAGCTGGAGGATTGAGTTTGTTTCACGGCGGATCCAGCAATTACTCTTCTCATCCCAGTGTTCAGATCAGGACTCGTGTGTCTAGGACAGCCCATTATGTAATGAATTTTCTAGGACAATCTTCTCGGTTATAAAGGGACCGAACTGCGTTACTGAATACGCACTTTCATCTAGAACCGAAGCCGAGAAAATGTGGAGATATAACACCACTTCCCAATTCACTTCCATGGGGTGGTTCTAAATAAAACATGAACAAATTTTAGCTCGTGAAGATTAAATTTGCATATGTAAAGTGGCGGTTCCAATGCTGAGACGCAGCAATTGATGGGCCACCCGCGATGTTTCAAACACTAATGCTAGCACAGGCGCGTTCAGGCTGTGGGAGCAGCAGCCAATGACGTGTCAGCTTGTTCAAGTTTACTGAGTCTGGTACGTAAAACAGAGGCCACTGAGAAAGTCAGCTTAAAAAATTTTCGACCTTTCTGTTCTCATTTTGGCCTTACGCCTCACAGTTTATTTATCATCACGGAAATTCAAGGATAGTCTGTTTCTATGTAGGTACTAAAAACTTTGTTCTCTAAGGTATAATTTACTGTATCGGTTTTCCTAGTTTTCGGTTTCCATGGAAATTCTGAGCTTCAACTAAAAATGGCGGAGTTGCTGTCGGATTACCAGTACTGAAAAAAAATCCTTCTGGCTATTATTTAAATAATTCTACCGCTGTGTTTACCGCATATTCTGTAATACGTGCAGCTAGCCCGCTCAAGAGGAAGCCCTGTAGTCATGCAAGCCAACTGACGAATAATATTTTCCCATCTATTGTAAGACGCCAGAAGTTGTTAAATAACGACGCTGTGTCGAAAATGCTCAACTGGTCCATTGAATGCACCTTACCATTTGTGCTTCGGCCACGGAGTAGCATTATGAGCTAGACAATTCCAATCCAAACCCTACATTTAAGTTTCACTTTAATATTGTCGTCCCACCTACGTCAGTGTTACCAAATCACGACCAGACTGCACCATGTTCCTACTTGAAAGAAGGCATCACGAAGTGCTACAATGAATATACAATAAAATTAATTATATACGTCAGAACTACTTTTTTATTTATACATAAGGCTACATGTTTCGACCCATAAGTCGGTCATCTTCAGGCTTACATAGCAGACTACGTCATTGGTGCTGTGTGCACATTGGGATCCCAATGTGTTCACATTAATAAAATACATAAAATATGGTAGTTCATCTTCATACGATGTGGTCCAAATTTTATCAATATTTATCGTGCGCGACGGAGGGTCTGTAGGGTTAGCCACGTACAAACTAAAAAAGTCTAATGGCATCCATTTGACACGTCATGAATGCACGAAGGCGGAGGGGGGGCGGTACAGTAAACACTCCACTCATTCTAAACCTTGGTCCGAGATAGAAGTGAATGTTCACCTTCACGCCATGGCCGCTTTATTTCCGGTTAAAGAAACCCCAGGACCCGCCCAGTAGAATGCAGGTTGGGCCCTGGAGGGGGTCTTCGAATTCTCGGTGGAGAGAATTTACCTTCCCGACAGGTGTCGAACTCCGGGTAGTTCAGTCCATAGCCTAGCCACAGCGCATGCCACCTAAAGACGTTAATCGTAATGGGAAGAGAATGTGCCCCTAGGGGAAGGATCAGGTAGGATATCCTGTCGCGAAGAGGACGTCTCCAGAATACAATTTAAAATCGTTAAATATGGGGCTAACGTGTTGATTTCGCCACTATTTTATGTGCTCGTTGTGTGGCAGACGTTGAGGGTCTGAAGAACAGTGAGTGTGCCTTTTGGAATTGTGTGAGTGGATTGAAGATTGTGCGCGGTTTGGGTTACTCACAGCAGTATTTCTGAAGATTCAGGTCTTCTGGGATCTTACACATCGACTGGTCAACAGTTATCGACATTTGGGAGATACAGGCGTAGGTTGAGGATTCTATTAAAATTTATCTTTTAAGATGTGGAATGGGGGCGTGGCCTGATCTGGCTGAGTATAGGGACAAGTGGTGGGGTCTTGTGAATGCGGTAATGAACCTTCAGGTTCCACAAAATTTGCGGAATTTATTGACTAGTTGAAGGCCTGTTAGCTTCTCAAGAAGGACTGTGCTCCATGGAGATAGGTTGAGTGATTTATTTAGAAAGGTCCGTACCTGTTTATCAGACGATACAGCTTGGCAATTCCATAAGAGCTGAGTCTTCACATGAGTGACTGTACTTAATTACTCGTATTTAGCCTGTGTTGCAGAGATGTATCTCCCAGAATATGGAGCCCATCCCCATTCTCATCCACCGGCTTACTGACGAATTTTTCGCCCATTGCCCTTTACACCCCAACCCCCTAGGCCAAAAAATAGGGAATTATACTCTAGCCGACCAGATTAACTTGTACATAATATATAAACATAAACGTACGAAGCATAAGGTAAAGGTAAAGCAGTCCTGTTACAGGCCTGGAGTGGCCCAGAGGGTTCCAGGAGGTTAATGTTCCCAGATTACATGACAGCGGCACAGGATGGTGGTAAGGTTGTCGGCCTTACACACCGGCCGCCTTTACCCCCAGGAAATGCTCCTGGTACTCATTTCTGTTACAAGCCGAGTCGACCCCAGGGTCATAGTTCGATCGGAAGGATTTTATGTCAATGAAAAATTGCAATGATACCATCTGGGATCGAACCAGCTACCTTCCGATTTGTAGTACAGCATCTTAACTACTGTGCCACCGCGGTCCCCAAACGTACGAAACATGTACTGCTTTAACTAGCTTACCGGAAGTCGCAGTGTTTTTTTAATAATAATTTTTCACTGACGCCGTTTTGCATCTTTTGTACCGTAGTTTAAATATTTATGCAAATTGGTTACAGGAACAATTTTGTAATTTATTCTTGTGCACACTCTATGTACTCTCCGTGCAATTAATTTGTTTTGGCTGCGTCTTCGACGCTCACCAAGCCGCAGTGTACAGCGCCCACGGAACGCAAATAACTTACAGGTTCTTTCCAAGCCCAACAAAGTGGCTGTGTCCACATGGTCCATCCCCTCCTCCTTTTGGTCCGGCCAGAAATGGTCCATCCCCTCCTCCTTGTGGTCCGGCCAGAATTGCTGGTGGTATTTCGGGCGTCGTGTAGTCAGCTCCATCGATCCTCCTCTCAGTTCATGCTTCTCTCAAAACTCGGTGACGCACTGTCATCGTCACCATTTCTGTCATTCTCCCATCCGCTATCACCCTCACTTCTGTGTCCATGTTTTCTTTGGAATTCCTATCAAATTGCGACAGGAGGGCGGAGAGTGCTGAGACGATCTTGAACCTGACTGATCAACTTTACAAAGAAAGGGACGTACCTGTCTAAAGGATCACCCATGAAGACAAATTAATCCCCCTCCACCTCCCTTCCTGCTGCAATAACCACCATTGGGTCAGGACATCCTCATTGTCGAGGCTTCACGACCACACTCAGACACATCACACTCGGTAGGACTCCTCTGGACGAGTGAGCAGCCCGAAGCAGAGACCTCTACCTAACGACACACAACACTGACAACAGACAGAAATCCATGCCACCGTCGGAATTCGAAACCGTAATCCCAGTCAGCGATCGGCCGCAGACCTACGCCTTAGACCGCGCGGCCAATGGGATCGGCAGACAAATGATAACACCTGTGCTTAATCAAGTGCCACATCGTGGAACTAGGCTAATGGAAGGATGGCACCAAGCATACTTAGTTTCGGGGGCTAGGTGGGGGGGGGGCGGTTTGTCAGCTTCACGACTTCTGTCGCTGCACTTGCGGGGAAAAGTTCCCTAGAACTCACTGGAGGGGCGGACAGAATGGACTGGACGGTCCGGGTATCGAATCCTGTTGGCGTGAGACTCTTTGCCCTACTGACTGACCTTCAGGCCTACCCAGCCTCCTGTGCAATTCTTACCATGTCCTTGCCTTGGAGCACATCGGCCGGAGCGTGATATTCACCACCAGCTCCTTCTAGTGCCCGGTTGACATTGATATTATATGATATATTTTGTTAACTGCAGTTGTGTTGACACCCAGTGACAGCAGTACAGTACACATTTACACACGAACAGTACAGTACAGTAGAGTAGAGTAGAGTAGAGTAGAGTAGAGTACAGTACAGTACAGTGCAGTACCGTAGAGTACAGTACAGTACAGTACACATTTACACACAAACAACACACAGAACAACACAATGAAACAGAACACCCAGAAGATAACACACATAACAATAAGAATACATAACTTACAAAATTAAACAGAAGCACACAAAACATACAACCATATATACAATGATACAAAATAGAAGCAGAAGCGTATGAAAAAATGTGGTAAACGAAACAAACTTCATATGATCTGTAAAAGGTAAAGGTAAAGCAGTTCCCATTACAGGCCTCGACAGGCCCAGAGGGTTCCAGGAAGTTAGGGTTCCCAGATTTCGTGACAACGGCACAGGACTGTGGTAGGTTGTCAGCCTTACGCACCGGCCGCCTTTACGCCAGGAAATGCTCCTGGTAGTCATTTCTATTAAGAGTGTGAGTCGACCCCAGGGCCATAGTGCGATCGGAAGGATTTTATGTCAATGAAAAATCCAATGACACCAGCTGGGATCGAACCAGCGACCTTCCGATTTGTAGCACAGCACCTTGACCACTGTGCCACCGCGGTCCCCATACATACATACATACATACATATATATATATATATAAGCATGACGAGAAGGAACAAACCCTATGCTGAAATATCGACTTACAAAATATAAAAAAGTAATATAAATAATGAGACGCTTCACAATTCGTAACCTTAGGCTAATACCATTAGGCTCATTGTAACTAAGACGATAAGGAAGAAATGCGAATAAAATTTTGATCAGAAGATTTCATCCAAAGATGGCGCTTCGGATACGCAACTGATCTGTAAAGGGGATACGAGAATGGATACCGGTAAGTTGTGAAGATGTGGACCGGACATCATTGGCTCCAGCTACGTACAGTAAAGTATCGGACTTCGGTGAACATGGCGACGGAACTCCCGTTCAATACAATGCAAAGAATACCTTGAACAGCAGAGTAACTGAACTGCTCAACAGTGTGTATCAAGAGACGTTCTGTTAGCTTATGTTGTTTACTCTTCGGGACCTTGTGAAATAGGTCAGCACCAGATGGGGTCACATTCATCAAGCAAGGCGTCGGCGCTTGGCTCAACAGAGTAGCAACCAGAGGCTCTGTACAAGGACCTACAAATGCAGTATGGAAAGCCCACACGTGGTGAAATATTCCACGAGCTACTCCGCACACTTCGTCAGCACCTACTTTGGGCCAGTAATAAATTAACACGTTTGGGTGGTCTTGCTCGATGCGCATAAATAAACTGCAATGAACCTATACCTGTCCTGTGCAAACTGCAGTATCATTAAAGTTGCCGCACTTACCCCTCTCGTCTTCAGGACTGCCATTTAACAAGAACTGTTAATGACTACCACTAAATTCATGAGACAGGCTTTGTTCAAAGCAGGGTTGGCCAAATTAAACCCTCTGGAGGGCAGCAAAATTCGTAAGAAATCGCCCGATAGCCGTACATGTGTACACATGTATCGAAACGGGCGGGGGGTTGAATTAAAAAGAATGCCGGTACTTACAAACACGACATTTGTTTTATTGCTATGCAATAAAGTTGCCATATATTGTTCTGTAAGCCTGTTACATTACATTTGTTAAACTGCAGTACAGAAACTGTTCAGGTGATGTAGGAATGCAAATTCTTTAATCGAAAAATTATGAAATATGTAAATTCGTGGGCAGTGCGATTAGTGAACTATATTTGACCACAACGTCACTTGGGAAAGACAAAACCCAACGTGAAACTAAGGTGACGTAAAGTGTTCTTCTTTCATCACACGCAAATTAGGTTGAGAGCGCGAATTGGTGCTCATGACGACATATGAGGCAATAAACTGCTAGTGCTGTGGATGTAACGATAAATCAGTACCGATGTTTGACGTTTTGAGGTTCAAATTTTCATAAGTATGATAAAAGATGAATACGAACTGAACGAATTAATTGAAAAAGCAGATATAGTGAGATTTACAAAAAGTAGAGGAATAGCCTGGCTGGGTCACGTGATGCGGATGGATGACAACAGAACACATAAGAAAATTTTAGAGTGGAAACCTATAAGTACGAGAATTAGAGGAAGACCAAGGAAGAGATGGATCATAGATATTGAAGAAGATACGCAAATAATAGGAATAAAAGGGTGGAGAAAGCAATGTAAGGAAAGATCAGAATGGAAGAGATTCACTGAGAAGGCTAAAACCCATAGGGGGTTGTAATGCCAGTGAAAGAAGAAGAAGAATGATAAAAGACGATCAGAAGTGGTGACGTCACCTCGTGCGTGTGGTCACGGTGCTTTATTACAAATGTTGATGAATCCAGAAGCAAAATGAGAAGCATAACGGTTTGCATTTCCTCACTTCTCACACGTACGCGGATTAGCCCTGTTCCGGCCCGCTCCTGTTCAGAATTAATTTTGAAATTAAGAGCCCACAGGTATACGTGGTGCCTGATGACCAGTGTGCACCTCTCATCGCAAACGTCCGCTACGATCTATTTTTTTTTTTTGACACGAGGAATACCTGATGCAACACAATCTGCCACGAACAATTATCAAGGCCAATGGAGAAGTCAAACTGACACAAAGTGCGCATTTGTTAATTACGGTCTACGTGATGAATTTTTCAACCACTAGACACGGTACTGTACAACAGACTGGCATACACATGTACACAACACGGCACAAAAATATTACACAGCTAGAATAAACTATGTTTACAACGAATACCTTCCAGGCAGGTTACCATACAAATACCTACTTCTGAGTAGGATGATAATGTACAGTGCATATAATTTTTGATAAACAAAGAGAGAGGCAATGTACGTATAACGTAACACTGAGCGCATTCGTACAACCATTGTTGCAGTGGAAAAAAAGTATTACATATTCTGAATGTGTGTCTGTAGCCTTAGTTATCCAGCAAGACAATAAGCATGCGCCACACTGTAATCGGTGGCCTGTCCGGCTCTACAATATCTGTCCACATTATCTCATAAACGGCACGATTTTCGGAGGAAAAAAGTTACTGGACATAAAACGTGTCTTTTGATTCTCCCTACAACTTCTCATTTCGCATTCTAAGAAAAATCGTGCGAGATATGATCAAATATGTATATCGGTCTTCATGTGAAGTACCCGTTATCCTTGTTAGGTTCTAATGAAACTTTAAATTTGTCTACAGACTTCCGAAAAATACTCAAATATGAAATTTTATGAAAATCCGTCCCGTGGGAGCTGAGTTGTTCCTTGCGGACGGACAGACAAGACATGACAAGGTTAATAGTCGCTTTCCGCAATTTTGCAAACGCGCCTGAAAATCACACACCAAACTGTCATTGTACCTATATAGGTAAACTGAAAAGTTATTTCAGCGCACGCCATGTAGTCGTATGGGGGAACAGAGGTATAGCTCCATTCGTTCTTACCCTCGGCACTGGATGGATATGAGTGGTAAACTTCACTCCTATGCCGCTTTACTCCCGTGGAAGTTGTCTTCAGAACACATGAGAAGGATGATGGGTGGCCCCCACCGTCGGTCTGGGCACTTTGGACAAGAAGAAATCTATTTCCTCTGCCTGGAATCGAACCGCGATTCCTAGGTCATCCAGCCTAGTCACTTTGTTGATAAAGTTAGCCCGCCACTGCCACCTACGTCAGCCTGTGCTAGCACAGCAAATTTACGGAATTTCTCCCTAATCTCCCTCTCCTAGTAATATGTTACAATATTCTGTAGGTCTTCATGTTCTTGTCAACGGTCCGGATTATTTCTTTCCTATTCACGACAGGAATTTTCTGCTCAAAAAATTTCAACAAAGCACAGCAAGAAAAGCAGATTTTCCGTCAGCGTGTCAGCTCTATTACACATTCTAGGGGTCAAACACATTCTCGCTAAGGTAGGTTTCCGTGTAATCAAGATTCCGTCTTAGACAGGTTTCACTCTTTTACAAATTTCTCAGAAACTAAACTGTCAATAAACTCACACGAAGAAGGCGGCCGTGGAAGATCTATTAACGCAATGCGGCAGCTAATGACATAGTAATGTCACCGTGTAGGCAAGTTCGCGCCTCCTCCTGCAGTCAGTCACAGGCTTCCGCATTTCAAGGAATTTTCAAATTACCACAGGGTGATCCAATACGTCGTACCAGAAACTGAGGCTGACTGGTTGGCACTCCTGCTCCGTACTCTCGAAGTCGAGATTTCGACTATTTTCCCATCATTCAAGCGTAGTTGTCTGTCTGAGGTTCTTCACAGCTTTCCCCTCAGTCGCTCCAGACAAACCTTCTGACTGTACAACAGCTCAATCCACCGCCTTCCAAGCCCACCACCCACAAATACCCCTCTGTTCGTAATATACAAGGTTCTCACGGCAGTGAGTTTGAATTACAGCATAATGGGGCGTGACACTGTGCATTTTGACACACCAGCGTTTCGGAAAGACCTGAAGCCTTCGTTGGCATAAAACTTGAAGATAGAGGCAGCAGGTTCTTCTGAAACGTCGGTACCATATACTTAAACTGCATGACGTTATGTCCAAGAAAATCATACTCATCCTCTCGATCCACTCCCTACAGTCTACTCAGCTGAAAAGCGTCGTTAAACAAAGAGTTAAAAAAACCAACGCTTCGTAACACTAACAGGTGCCAGTTTCATAGTGACTGAGCTCTGCAGCAATTTATCGACTCTGATGTACCTGTGAAGATGATAGATACGCTCTAGGTCCACTGCTGAATGGCAAGGCACGCTAACGAAGAAGCATGAGTGGGTGACAGGAGGATGTCGTCGCAAATATGCAGAAACTAAATAGTTATTTAACAACGCCTTATCAGCCACAGAAATTGTTTCACGCTGGATTACATGAGAGGATATGTACGGAAAATCAGAAAGGGGCAGCCATTGCTTACTTCAAGGTATTACTCTGAAATTCGTCTGTATGTACTGAGAAAACTCACGAAGAACACCACTGAGGGCAGAAGGTTAACGAGCTCGTGACGGGATCGGCCACATCTTGACATGTCGCACACACTGGTGACGTAGTACCTTGTTCGGTTATTATTATAGACAGTTCACTGAATCTGGTTTCAATCAAAACTGGGTTTTAATCCGCAGGAGAAATTCGCCGTACAGCTGATTGGTTTCAAATTTACTTCAGGTGATTTTCAGGAATTCAGTAGGATGCTGTCGTCGACTACGAACACACTGGTTGAAAAGGCCGGGGAACAGGTAGACGAAAGTACGCACATGCCGAGGCCAGATGACAACGCCAGCTGTCAGACATACAGCAACAACGTCCTCTGTGACATAATAACAAACGCGTAGTCTATCAATCATAAACCGTCTTCTGTTATGTACAGTTACGTCATCAAGATATTCAACTGGAGATGCATGGGAAACCACGAAAGCTTCATCAGGCTGGCTGGCAGCTCTGGTGACACCCTACAGCAGCAGCAGCGTCACTTCAGAGGCAGCTTGCTCGGTGCCTAAAACAAACGAACAACAGCCACACGTGCGTTACGCTCAATGACTGGTTCTCCTGACATGCTTGTGCTCCAACAATACATACTTTTAGCAACGGACAGTGTCGGTAAATAAACACACTTGAAAATGCCTCTCCTGCCACTGACACCAAAAGTTCCTGAGCAGAACACAAGCTGCTTGGAAGATAGAGATATCTAACAAACAAGCTAAACTTGGGACAAATGTGCCCTCTGAAACACACAGATCATTAGTAGAAATTGCGACAGGTGTGTCCTCAGAAATCAACAGTTCTTGAGCTAAATCAAGCAGGTCTGTGCCCACAGAAGCAGCCAGTCTGTGAATTAACACATAGACAACCGTGCCCACAAAAGTAGCTTTTTGTTAGCTAACACAAGTATATTTGTACCCCCAGAAATAGCTATTTCGTGAGTTGAAATAAAATCAGTGCCTGCAGAAATAGCAATTTCGTGAGCCAAAACATGCACAACTGTGCTCACAGAAGTAGCCATTTCGTGAACAAAAACAGGGACAATCGTGTCCACTGAATTACTCATTTACTGCGTTAAATAGAGACAATTACGCATACACCTCCCCTTCACGGACAAAATGAGAGCGTTGTATGTGATGACGTTCCATGATCACGAATACCCACTTCGTTACAATTCTTTTGTTGAAGATTCAACCAGGTTACTTGGAAGACTCATTTCACCACTTGCGTAGTTTCATTTTATGTGCTTTGTGTGAAAAGGTACAAAAAGGTATTCAGTGGATGTTAATCAGGCACATGCAGACCAACTGCTTAGAATATAACAGCAAGGCCAACAATAATACGAATTCCAAGCTATGTGAAGATCTTGATCCTGCGCCAACAGACACAGAATTTTGTGTATGAGGAAAAGTTATGATCTCTGCTATGCCAGTCACGGCGAGGCGCACCTATAAATCCACACATAACTGGGACTTTGAGAAACAGAACAAATTGGCACCATATCCTTGTGTCACCTCTTTATGGGCACGCAGAGTACTGTGTTGTTCTATTTTTAAGGCAAAAGCAACCAAACAATGGCTCATATTACGTACAGGCTAAAACCTTACAAATCAAAGACACAAACAACAGTAAGAATCTCATTCGGCATGTGTGACCTTGCCAACTGCGTACTGTCAAGCTCGTATATTTCTCCGACACAATTTTCTAACTTGTCCTTGTGGCCTGTGCCCCAATCTCAGAGGAAGGAAAAGACACAAAAGACCCATTCACGTTAAGGATTTCAGGTTATCACAGCCAGTGGCGTATCTAGGTTTCTTGGCGCCCAATGGCCAACCCTAACAGAAATTACGAATTTCGCATTCTCCATTCCGCGCATTATAATTCAATTATTACAATCCGAACCAACGAATGTACACAGTGTTATTAATTCACAATAAAATCACACGTTGTGGAGTTTCCAGCATCTCGGATACATGCATTAAGCAACTGTTTTGCACAATTTTGTGCCCCCTGATGATGGGCCAGTCCGGCCCGAAACATGCATGAGTTGGCGGGCTGTAACATTACTGTGATGTTAGTGAAACTGTGTGCGTTCGTCGGTTCGAACTGCAATAAAAAATTTCGAACTTTAAACAAATTGCGATTAATTATTAAATTCGGCTCAGTAATTCAAAATTTGCTGAGCGCATAAAATAATTTTTTAAGACGTTCATTTTCCCGCCCAATTTGCCACCCCTTCGACTCCGCTGCGTGGGGTGGCCGCACTACTAGCCTTCCCCATCTATGTCTCTGCTCACAGCGTCACGTTACAGCAAACCTGAATCTTCATCTGCTTACGCATTTGGCCTACATATGTCTTCATCTTTCCATATGTCATAAAGGCACTTGAAGGATTGGAGGTACAGCTCCACACATGCTTATTCTCATCGCTGGATAGGGTCAGTGGTTAGGAAGCTGGTTGCGACCCAGAGCCTGTATGGACGTTTGAAGGAGAGGACAATCTACTGCACTTGCCGGGAATGGACAGGTTCCTCGGATGTCCAGTTCACAGCATTTTCACTGCAGTGATCGCTAGGCTTACAAGGCTCAATATGCCAGAAAGTGAATGTAAATTGCGTTACTACTTGTCCTTGTAACTTTTAAGAACTATCTGAAACCTAGCAAGAAGAAATTCGGGCAGACCCTCAAATGAGTGAACACTGTTATATTTTGCAACCAGATAATATTCCTGAAAATGGCACACACAAGAGATGTGAAATTTTCTGCCGAGTCTAATAAAATCAGTAATTTATGTGTCACGTGGAAGAGGGACGAAGTCGTATTCTCTAGAAGGCCACTAAGAAGGCCGCAAGACAGAATTTCGCGGGTCAGGCGTACCAAGGGCTTCAGACACAAACGTAATCCTTCTGTAAGATGCTTTTATCGCTAGATAACACTATGACCGCGACCCACTTCCGCAAGCAATGGATCTCACGAACATGATACAACTTCCAGTTAGTCGGCAAAACAATTCAGCTAGTGCTGATGAAGATTCAGTGCTTCTCACACAGTTTCCTGTCTCTTCTTTGTTCTGTGCGCGCAATTACTTATTAAAATGTTCCCAGGGCCCCATTTATGAAGAAGCTCTACTTTAGGGTCACTACATCACTGAACTGTGAAATAAAAACGTACGGGCAATATAATACCGAGGCGCTTTAGGAACCCTGAATCAGGGAGTATTCTCTCTTTGTCACACCTTTAAATTACCTAAGGACACACATTGTGTTGTTCACAATTGCAGGTTTGTTACAGAACGTCAATATTATTGAAGTCTGTTATTATAATTGTATGAAGAATTTATTAATTACATGGTCACGTGCAAACTGTGTACGTTAAATTCGTCAGTTATAAACAACCTCAAAATTCCACCCCTTCGAAATACTTCGTAATGTTTGGCACATAAACGATGCTTAGTAAACAATTTTTAGGTACACTGATAGTCTACCCACATGCCAAACTTCATACTCAGAGATTCCGATGTTATCTCCCTCAAGCTGGAGGCATAAGGATCCTTCCATAAGTTGATATCTGCCAAACTGTACGGTACCGCAGCCCAGGAATCACCGCTGCTCACAGTCACCGCTGCAGAGTCTCAATTCTTAGGAACACAACATCCTTATTTTGCGCTCATGTTATGTACACCGTGCAAATAATGAATTACAGTGTTATATCGTGCCAGCACTAAGTATAATATTTATTACATTTTAAACATTTCAAAAATTCTATTGAATAACAGACTTGTATTTACTGTGTTTTGTATTGTTTGTACAGTGTTTTTGTATTGTTTCGTGTATGTATATTTCATTCTTAATGTTTTGTCTGTACTAGTGAAAGGACTACTGCCACTGGGCGAAAAAGTCAATTGTAAGGAAAATAAAGTAAAGTAAGTAATTAAGTAAGTAAGTACGTAATAATAATAATAATAATAATAAAATTATATAATTTTGCTTAAAATCCAAGCTGAGGTTTGACATTTGAACCCACATACACACACTGATGAGTGCAGGGGGTCTGGCGAGGCAATGCCACCCGATGACAACGTAAATTTACAAAATTCGTTTACAGGGAATCAAACGCAGTGTGCCCACACGACAGTTTCGTTACACGGCTGGAGCACTTCGTTCAAAGGGGCTGTCACAATTTCATAGAACTAGTTGGTGCGGACAAAACTGAGCAACTTGCCAAAAAGTAAAATGGGACTAGTGAAAATTCTGGACGTTCAATAATCGGATAATACATCGTACCGTATTGCAGGGTGTTGCTTCGAGATGCATTCTGCATTAAATTGCGCGTATCATAAATGAGAACTCAAATTAAGACTACAGTCTATGGGTCTGTGTAACTTAACATGGAAACTTGGCGAAACTATAAGCACAGAAAAACAAGCAACATGCAGCTATACTGTGCATTTTGACACCCAGCAAAATGATAAATTCCTCATCTCGCCCAATCCTCTTCTCTATATAGTGCATCTCCCCATTGTTTACTGTTGCATATACCAGCTTTATGTAGCTCGTCGCTTGCTTCCAATTTATCAGAACTACAAGTCATGAAACACAACTGCAAATATGAGGTTAAGAGGTGGAGGAATACCGGGACACTTCGCGCAACAAATTAAGGCAAAGTGACAAGCTGTACTTTAATACGCTTCACAAACCTTAATGTATTAGTTATCGGTAAAAGGTAAACGCAACACTCAATTTCACATTGTGTCATTGGGAAGAATAAAGCGGAACAATGCGGGAAAGAAAATAATACACACCAAATAAGTGAACAAACACAACAAAGGAAGTATTAAAAAGGGAACAGATGAAGGATGACACGAAAGGAATAATGATACAGGGAAGAAAATATGTTAAAAATAAACAAATAAATGAATTGGACAAAGAGAAATGAAAAACAAATAAAAGTAAACACCCACGTAACTAATTGCATAGAACAAAGTCCTTGAGAAGTTAGCAGCTCCTCAGCTACTCACCGTATTCCCTACATTTTATGACATCCGAGTCTTCACGATTGTGTTTAAAAAAGCCAGCCAACCGCCCTATACATGAGCTAGATTAATTCAGTAAACACCCTCCCAGCTTGTTCTTGAGGGTTTCAAGTTGCCTCTTTCTTTTGGGTTTCCCCACCAAAATCCTGTATGCATTTTCTCCCCTCCCCGATAAGTGCCACATGCCCTGGCAGTATTATCCTCACTCATTTGACAACTCTAATAATTGGTGAGGCGGATAGGCATACACCATAAAGCTCCTCATCATGCAGTCGTCTTTAGCCTTCTGTAATTCCCTCCTTTTAGACGTAAGAGAAGAAACAGCAGACAAGAAAGAAATAAAGAGAAAATTCATCTACGAAATGAACCGAATGCATGGTGGCAAAAAAGCCCACAGTCGCTCAGTTTAAGGTAAGAAGTTCAGTTCTTTATGCAACACCGCTGTTACGCTAAGGGCAAATTTTATAATAACTAATTTGCTATTTTTTTGTTTGTTATTTTAATTTGTGTGTAAGTGTTACACAGCATCTTTGGGAGCAAGATTAACGCGGGTATATGACGTCATAGCGTCCTTTCTTTGTCTGAAGTTCACGTCTTGCGAGTAGTGTGGGCACTACGACTCACAGCAGTCTTCCAGCGTCAGTGACACTGTGTACGTGTGTAGCAATCCAAGGGGGAACAAGTAGGCAGCACGTCTCATTATAATTGTGATATAACAAAGGGTGATAATTCTGGGCTGCATAGGGCAGTAATCACATTCAATACTCATAAGGAGTGT
>Ga0136643_10007565_pt1 | contig 15723 bp, 8 predicted proteins | sample TergutLab28metaG_FD_96883 | JGI IMG/M metagenome (GOLD analysis project Ga0136643, IMG submission 96883) | Labiotermes labralis P1 segment gut microbial communities from Petit-Saut dam, French Guiana - Lab288 P1 (version 3) (version 3) | ecosystem: Host-associated > Arthropoda: Insects >... | reverse complement strand
CGCCTTTACCCCCAGGAAATACTCCTGGTACTCATTTCTGTTAGAGGCTGAGTCGACCCCAGGGCCATAGTGCGATCGAAGGGATTTTATGTCAATGAAAAATCCACTGACATCAGCTGGGATCGAACCAGCGACCTTCTGATTTGTAGCACTGTGCTACTGCGATCCCCACATTTAAATCAGTTAATTCATCAAACCCATCAAATGACTTGATTATTTAAGGGTAAATAAGAACGTAAATAAATAAGTGAACACGAAATAAAGAGAAATATTTAATGAATTAATGAATTAACAATTTGTGGGTCCATGCAGCAATAAGCATGTTAATAGGATAAAATGTAAAAGAATGATTAACTGAATAAATAGACGCGTTATTAGTCAAATCAAATGTAACCTGCTGCAGTGTAACAATACCTAACTCAAAGAACAACAAAACAAGCATTCAGACGGCACAAATCTTCTTTTACACGACACTTTATCTCTATGTTACTGCTTTCTGGCTTTCTCCGAGTACGTAGCGTCTTTCTTTCTGGACTTTCTGAACCTTGAAACATGTAAGCTACAGGATCTCGAAACATTCGGTGCGAACGAGTCAGTAATGCATCTTCACCTTCCTATAAGCTTCTTCCCTGCAGCACAGAGAAGCCCCCGTTTCCCTCACATTTGTTTACCGTTGCTTTTACGAACATCAACTGCGAGTTAACAAACACACAGCTGCAAGCATCTCGTGTCTGCACGTTAGAGCCACCCCACTCTACCACGATACATATGTACATTGGTACGTGCGGACGTGTCATCGTTGCTGCGTACTGTACCATACCAGAAAGCTGGTGTCTTCATTAGCACCGCTTTGAGTGTCTACAAACACAAACGTTTTCTCTTCGTTTACCTTATAGCAGGACAGACCAACTACCGACACCACGACCAAAAGGCTAACATCGACGAAGACAAAGCGTACCGTTTCTGATTACAGCCTCTACCTTATTAATGTGTAGGAACAATGTGGCTACCAGTTTAACATTTCAGCAAGCTATATTTATTCGGTATGATACATTTCTGCTCTTACTTCTTGTGCCTAATGCGACTAGAGACAAGTATGAATACGCTGAAAGATAATTCAGAATTCTATTATCTTGATTGTTTCGCAACGTGAAATACAAAGTTAAATTTGACATGCCTTGCAAATAAGGACATTCATCACGTGTTTGAGGTTCGCACAGAAATTTTGCTTAGGATTTAGGTCCTGTGGAATGTGAGGCAGTGTCCTTTAATGAGAGGATCGACATGTTTCTAAGCATCATGCTGTCTTTGTCTTATTCCAAACAGACTGTTTATTAACCTGAGTGATTTCTGAAGGCGTAAGCATGGCACCTTTCCAAATATCAGGAAAAAAATTACCCAAGGACAGGACGTCACATCCCGCAAGGCCAAAATCCTCAAAATCAGTGTTTTTTTTTTGGAAGCTTTCAAAAATCTTGAAGTGGCGCTAAATAAAGTGGATCATAAGACAGCAGTGCCTGAGTAAGCTCGCAGCATGTCAACCTACTGCTGGCACAGTTGACATTACGTTTCCATTCACATATGACAGCTGTTAGTGTAAAGTATCGCTATGAGCCGCCGTGCAACCAGCAAGTTTGTGGTACAGACTAGAGAGCACATCCACTACAGACATGTTATGGGTGCAGCAGGGCTTCAAACGTGGTCCATAAGCTTCTTACTTTACAATACTTCACCGTGTTACGTTGCTATGCAGAAATGAGATTCCAAACTTGTGGACACACCGCACAGTAACAACGGACTCACCATATATGAAACTACGTGACCCTGACTGCTAGTAGAGGCTCTAACTGCACCGTATTATCATCTTTCAAAAAGATATGAAAGTCGGAAATGCCTGTAAGACAGTCTTCGCTTTGCGCCTCACACATTTCTCGCTGATATTTTCTTTACAGGTTTAACCTTTTGACGCCTAATGTCAACTATAGTGGTCGTACCGCACCGCAAACCTCTAAAGTTGTATTTTATATATTTATTCAACAAATATAGGTACTGAATATTTTAAACACGGTATATACTCTCAGTTTGTTTCTCTTCAAAATGCAGTTTGTTTCATAATTCTAACATATTTTGTTTCTGTATTATTCACATTTTATATACAGGGTGTGCTAAAATTAACAAAAATAATTTCGGCGTCAAATGGTTGAAGTTCCTGAGTGAAAAGAAGAATTTGTGCTTCATAAATTGAGACGTGTGTTGTGTCGTAATGGAGCCACCTGCGCTGTTCCAACTTACTCTTTTATCTACAGAATACATTCCGAATATATAGGAAACGATGTGAATATATGTCATTATCTGACATAAAGTTATTCCCACAAAAATATCAATTTTTTAAATACAAGGACAAATACATTGTTTGGTGGCAAACAGCATAATTCATAATACAAAGCTGTAGTGTACATATATCTACATATACATATAGTAATGAACACAACAATATTACAAATAGTAGCAATATATAATATATTGAAGGCCCCTCCTTAGAGAAGGAGACAATAATAGATCTTAAGCCATACCCATCCACCTGATGGATCCCGGCCATACCGCACAACCACGAAGATAAGAATACAAGAAACAACAGTCCGCCTAGACAAGGAACCATTCAAGAATTATTATTACATAGCTACTATAATACACATTTATAGCATATGTAATTTATTGTATATTGTGCACAAACCATGAAGTTTGCAATTGATGCAACATCTCAGTGCGATGGTTTTACCACCTAATTTGCATGTTAGAATAATAAACTGTCCAAACTTGATGTAACTCCTAAACATGTTTAGTTAATCGCATGATAGGATCATAAGATGAACAGCTGTGCATTCACATGATGAAGTACACATCAATATAAATATTGGCAACTTTTACTAATCCCACGATAAGACCAGATCTCGTCCCCCTTCCAAAATTAACACACATACTCTGTAGTCACTTAATACGTTCTTTGGACAACCTGATGATGGCCTACATACAGGGCCGAAACATGTAGTTGTATATTATATATCGCTACTAATTGTAATACTGTTGTGTTCATGACTGTACATATATATATACACATAAACGGAGAGTTACAGGGAGGATGGGAAGAGCTCAGTGTTTGTGCGTAGCTTCGAAGTGTGTGTACCGGACCGGCAGAACTGTACAGTCAAGAACAGAACACATGGACTTAAATGGATGGAGTTCAGAGACGTGAAAACCTGGCTTTCCAAAATCATGTTGCCTTGTATGACGTAGTATATATATATATATATATATATACTACAGCTTTGTGTTATTGACCTAACACAATGGGGATGACACACCTTAAGAGCATAATCCATGTTACTGCTGGATAACGAACCCGGGACTTTCCGTTTAGATAGTTGCTGTATAGCCATACTACGTCATACAAGGCAACATGATTTTGGAAAGCCAGGTTTTCACGTCTCTGAACTCCATCCATTAAAGTCCATGTGTTTTGTTCTTGACTGTACAGTTCTGCCGGTCCGGTACACACACTTCGAGGCTACGCACAAACACTGAGCTCTTCCCATCCTCCCTGTAACTCGCCTGTTAATTTAGGTCGGTGCACTGAACCTCAATATGCAGAGTAGAATCAGCTTTGTCGATTCTACTTTAATATGCGCGGTATAACTATGTAAAGTTGAGACATTTTCATCCATTACCCTACCTTCAACGTCTTCTGGGATCGTAAAATATTCCAAGACTATTTGCTCTTATGAGACCGTATAACAGAATTGGAATCTTTATAACCCACAAGAGCTACTTCTTATTTGCAGATTAAAGGAGATTAAAACTAAGCCACTACAATCCATGACGAAAATCCATTAAGAAAAAAACCGACAATCTGCAATCCATCAAATTTTACAGTCTGGGGTGGAAATATCCGGGGTAATTAATAATGAAAAATAACTGAAAGTGTGGACAAAGCATTCTCACAGCCGGGCACTGTGACAGTCATACAGCCCCTAAGGCCTCCTTCACATTACAAATTCATGCCTTCTATACCCGAGAGGGAATGGGTGTTTACTGCGCGGTACGAACAGAATTTTTATATATAATTCGGGTTTATTTTCTTTAAACCAACACCATTAACTTTCGGTAATTTTCCTTTATCCCACAGCAAATGCTAACTTTGTTCCCAAAATTCACCCCGTTCTGCCTGCTTCTAATGCAGTCCGCCCTAAAATTAAACTTCAAATTCCCTCCCCCCCCCCTTGGCAACCTCCCAAATTTTATCAAAGTTTCGTTTTACTGCTGCTCCCTAAACACAAAACTCGGTTCCTACTCCCAACGCATTCTCTCCGCTGCACACTCGCACCAGTTCAATTCCAGTTGCCATTTCCGGTATTGTACCCTACACCTGGGTAACCGCTACAAGAACGGGAGTGGGCACAGGACCGTCACGTCATTAAATTTTACGTTTCCGCCAGTAATGATAAACACTCGATCGTCTCTCACTACATCTCCTTTGATTTATCTTCTCTTATCTTTTATCCTTAAAGGAATAAGGTGTGGCCCAACACCTTGATGAAGAGGAATGGAGAAAACGTTGATTTTATCTTGTCGGATTAGGTTTCTTGCCATGGCCTAAGAGTAGAGGACGGTCGGACACTCTAGACATAGCTAACAGTATAAAAAATTAATGTACTTATTTGCTCCAAAACATAAAAATATGGAGGAGAGTGTAAAATACGAAGACAAACATTTGGAATGGTAATTCTGTACAATTTCTGCAGAGTAAAAGCAAGTAATAGAGACAATAATGAAAAGGCAGGACGACTTGCAGCAGAATTATGTAGCTGAAAGTCATATACTGTTGAATTAGCCTCTCGTGTGACGCCTTCCGCCATGGTGTCTGCAGACATTGGGTGAAAAAACAGAAAAAACAAAAGAAGATTATAAACGACGCCACATAGATTTCATGATCTTCATTACGACGTTCGGGGGTGGCAGTGGCGGGTCTACCATTTAAGTACAAGGACTACCGCAGTGCCGGGTGGCACCAAAGTCACGTGATAATTTGTGCTTAACTTGTTGCCTCTAGGCTTAAGCCAGCTCATTATCTCACATTTAAGTATCAACGTTCATACGCCGTGGTGGGTCAGAGCCTCATCATGTATGAGGATGCCAAGATATCGGAGACACATTCTGCCTCCATTGTCAGGGCCGAAATAATTCTGATATTGCAATCTGTCCACATTAGACACTACAAAGTGGCTTCTGCCACTCCCGACACTGAAGACTACTACAGCCTACAGCAAAACCAGACAACAACCATAAGCTTTTCTGCACGTTTAATCTCCTGATTTAAACTTGATCTTCTAGCCCTGAAACCTGAGTCCGTACACTCTTGCGAAATGTCGATAAATACACGTAATTACCAGTCTACACGGCGTAATTTTCTATGAGACTTAAATATTCATATAATATCCTACCAATCCCATATTAGTACAGACAAACTATTTCCTTTCAGATCATGTAATTTCCTTTATCTCTATTAATATCAACTTAAAATTCAATCCCAGACAAATTTTCAAAACCATAACCTCAGACATTTTATTGCCAGTACAGATTTTGCAACGTCAGACAATTTTTTCGTTTCCTAATAATTTTTTTAAAAAAAAAAAAAATCAGAAACAAAATTAACGCACTTGATTATACAACAGATATAGACACACAAACACTGAGCCAGGCAACTTTCGCCCAAGCTAAAGGACATTTATGAAAAATTCACATTCGTTCTTCAGTGACCACTGACTCTATGTTGTTTGGTGTCTCAGTTTAAAGTGTGTACACATTTGAAATGTTGCTGCACTCAGCACTGTAGCAAGTTTGAACTTGCTACAATTGCTACGCGATTCTTGAGAGCGTCTGAAGTGAAGTTGTGTTTGTGAGGTGCGTTACGAAAAAGGACCGGCAATAGTTTGAGCAGAGTAGTGCCATCAAATTTTGTGTAAAGCTTGGCGAATCCGCTACTGTGACTTATGAAAAGTTACAAAGGGCTTATGGAGAACATTCCCTATCCACGGCACAAGTGTTCAGATGGCACAAGTCCTTTTCAGAAGGTCGAGAACAAGTGGAAGACAAACCTCGTGCGGGAAGATTTTCAACCACAAAAAAACGGACGACAATGTGGAAAGAGTGAGGTCTCTTGTGAGGTCAGATCGTCGATTTACGTTGAGAAGGATCAGTAGTGAGTTAAATTTGAACCGGTTTAACGTCCATCAAATTTTAACACAGGGTTTGGACACGAGAAAAGTGTGGGCCAAGACAGTTGCAAAGAACCTCAAGACTGAGCAGAAGGCCAATCGGAGGGATGTGTGTCTTGATCTTCTGGACCGCCTTGAGAGGGAGCCAGCATTCTTCAGTCACGTTATCACAGGCGATGAATCATGGATTTTAGAGTACGACCCCGAGACAAAAAGCCAAAGTCGGGAGTGGCACACTGCAAACTCTCCCCGTCCCACGAAAGCGAGAATGAGCAAATCCAAAATCAAATCGATGCTTATTTGTTTTTTTGACAGTCAGGGGATCGTCCACAAGGATTTTTTGCCACCAGGACAAAGTGTCAATCAAACGTTTTATCAGGAAGTCCTTGAAAGACTCAGGAAAAAGGAGACATTGCACGCACATGGTTGCTGCACCACAACAACGCCCCATGTCACACGGAAGTCTCCATCAATGGATTTTTGACAGAAAAAAGCATCCCTGTGGTTCCTCAGCCCCCTATTCGCCGGATCTCAGTCCCTGTGACTTCGTTTTATTCCTCCGGCTCAAAAACCACTTGAAAAGGCGCCATTTTGGTACTTTGGATAATATCCAGAAGAGCGTAACCGACGAGCTGAAAGGTATTCCAACAGAAGCTTTCCTGCACTGCTACGAACAATGGAAACAACGCCTCAGTCGCTGTGTAGCTGCCCAAGGAAACTATTTCGAAGGGGATAACCTTAATTTGTAAAAAGAATAAAATTCATGGTTAAAAGAAAATCAGTCTCATTACTTTTCTGCCACACCACGTATATGCACATTTACAGACCGACAGACCCCACACACCTACACGTGGACATGATACATTCTTATAATAAAACCAACTAGATGAACTAATTTCTCAAATTTATTTTTGGGATAAAACTCTACATGTTTCGGACAGTTCCTCTGTCCATCATCAGGAGGTTTTCTACTGTACACACAGCAATGGTGTATGTCATACAGGTTTTGCTGACTGCTTGCGAGCAGGATCAGGACGGGACGTCCTGATCCTGCTGTCTGACGTATACCATTACTGTGTGTTCAGTGAAAAACTCCTGATGATAGACAGAGGAACTGTCCGAAACAGGTAGAGTTTTATTCCAAAAATAAATTAGAGAAATTAGTGCATCTAGTTGGTTTTATTATAAGAATTTATCACGATGCATGGTCACCTGAACGTCAAAGTCGTGATACTGTTACACTCTTACTGTTATTGGTAACTACTACATCGTCCAGTTCAATATTGAAATCTCTGCATTTTACCCAAACACTTTATTTACATTTTCCGCATGATTGTTACAATGAACAATCAGTATTTCTCAAAACAACGCACAGAGTTTTGTATAGCGGAAGAAAATTGCGTTCACAGTACGGTACGACCTGAATCTTGAAGTATAATGTAATTTGTACTAACTTGACAGAATGCATTGCGCTGAGTTGTCAAATTTTCAGTAACAACAGTTACAATTGGTCAATAAAAAGCAACTATATTGATTTAATGGCTACTGTCACAAGCCGACCATCGTTAGGTCAACATACACAGTGTTTAAAAGCGAAAGTCAAGTATTACCAACACGACATATCAAACACTGCCTTTTTTACGTGTTTTATGTATTGGCCTGACGATGTTCGACTTTTGGCCGAAACATGTAGCTATTAAATAAACATAGTTGCTTTTATTTATCTCACTTGATGCACAAAATTTTTGTTTTACAATGAGTTTATTTCATGCCTCTACAGGTTTCGAGCACATTTGCTCATCATCAGGAAGTCAAAATTGCAAATGTGCTCGAAACATGCAGAGGCATGAAATAAACTTATTGTGAAACAAAAATTTTGTGCATCAAGTTGGTTAATTACTGAGATAAATGTACTGAGATGCACGGTCAGCAAAACGCAAAAAAAAGTTGTATTTGACTGACCAATCATAAGTGTTGTTACTGAAATATTAATATTGGTATGAGAAGAGATAACAGCTGTGTGACAATACAGGCGGTCGGTGTTACACAACATTTGTACAGACTTTGGCTTGTACAGAGACGAGACCTGCTGCGTATGGTAGCACAGAACAAGTCGCTGCTCTAACAGCGACAGGACAATCGATGCCTTCTTGGATAAGCTATCGGCATGCACTGGCTGCATAATCTGCAGTCAGCTACAGCACTAATCATTATAGCCATACATTGCTGCGTGTTTCGATACGGCAATACCATCATAGGGAAAGGAAGTGACACCATTCATTGCACTGCATCCGGTAGTGTTACACACACTAAAGCATTCAGAATTAATCTTTTGACGCCTAGTGTCAACTATAGTGGTCGTACGGCACTGCTAACCTCTAAAGTTGCATTTTATATATTTATTCAACAAATATAGGTACTGAATATTTTAAACATGGTAAATACTCTCTGTTTTTTTCTCTTCAAAATGCAGTTTGTTTCATAATTCTAACATATTTGGTTCCTGTATTATTCACATTTTATATACAGGGTATGCTAAAATTAAAAAAAAATAATTCCGGCGCCAAAAGGTTAATTAACAGGGCAGCCAATGTACGCGTAACGTAACGTAACACAGAGGCGTTTTCGTACAACCACTGTTGTAGTGGAAAAGCAATATGTATTACATGTTGTAGGTGTGTGTTTGTAGCCTTAGGTATCCAGCACGCAATGCGCCATGTTGTCATCTGTGGCCTGTCCCGCTGTACAATATTTTTCCACATTATCTCATGAACGGCACGATTTTCTGTAAAAGGTCACTGAACACAGAATGTGTGTTTTGGTTTTCTTTATAAATTTGTCTGAGACATTTCTAATTCCAAGTAGGACTGAGCGCGGCACGTTTAAACTGTATATCGGTCTTCGTGTAAAGTAACCATTATTGTTGTTCGGTTTCAATGAAATATGAATTTTCCTTGACAGATTTTCGAAAAACCCTCAAATGCCAAATTGCACGAAAACCCTTCCAGGGGGAGCCGAGTTGTTGTTGTTGTTGCACGTCTGTAAGACTCTTTTAGAGACATTCCAAAACCTGACTTCTGATTCTGCATTCCCTTAAACGCACCTGCCTTTAGGTCTGCAGGTACAGTACGTCTCTGTGTGCTGATACTACCCTTCCCTTTTCGTCTCCATTCCGCCCTATGCAATCAAACTTTCAAATCCTTACACGCCATATAATGCGTGGACGACCAGCAACATAAATACCAATTACACTTCGCAATTCCAGTATGAAATAAAATTTATTTTCTTTCTAATTATTTTTAATATTCATGTAATACGTACAAAATAACTTAATGTTATCTGCTGTTCACAACTTAACATTGACGTGTTGAAGTCACGACGGGAAATTAAGAATGGGCCGAATGGCACATATGGGAGATACACTAAGTGCGTACAGGAATTTGGTGGGAGAAAACGGAAGGAAGGAGAATAATGGGAAGGCCTAGACTTAGATGGGAGAATAATATTAAAGCGGAATTTAAAAATAAAATGAGGTTTGGACAGGAATCAACTGGCTTAGCTGTGGTAGGCTGATGTTGACACGATAATGAACTTTCGGGTTTCGAACAGTGTGGGGAATTCCTTGACTGTCCGGAGAGCTGCGAGCTTCAGAAGAACAAATCTGCTCCAAGGAGTTACTTAGTATATTAGGCTATGAAACAACATAAATATTTTACATTAGCCACAAATTATACCTGTTTCAACGACAGCCTAATTGCAAAATAATTTGAGGTCTGAAATTCAAACAATAGTGACAATGAAGATGGAGTGACGCCGAATATTTTGATAGAAACGTAATAAACGTTTGGAGACACCTAATGATCCTTTCTTAAGGGTAGAATATTTGAGTAGCAGGTTTCAATAAAATTTGGTTGTACCAGCTATCAGAAAACTGTACGGTGTCACATGCTATATTACAGTAATTTGAAAAATTTTATAACTGCCTCATTGTGAGCAGAGAAACGGTAAAGATAGCAGGTTTAGAACTGAGAAAAATAGGAGAGAATTCATAGCCTAGTGAAGGATACAGTGAAGGACACAATGAAGGATACAGTGAAAGATATAGTGAAGAAAACAGTGAAGAATACAGTGAAGGATACAGTGATTGATACAGTGAAGGATACAGTGACGAATACAGTGAAGAATACAGTGAAGGATACAATGAAGGATACAGTGAAGGATACACTGAAGAATACAGTGAAGGATACAGTGAAATAAACAGTGAAGAATACAGTGAAGGGTACAGTGAAGAATACAGTGAAGGATACAGTGAAGGTTACAGTGAAGAATACAGTGAAGAATAAAGTGAAGAATACAGTGTAGGATACGGTGAAGAATACAGTGAAGGATACGGTGAAGAATAAAGTGAAGAATACAGTGAAGGTACAGTGAAGAATAAAGTGAAGAAAACAGTAAAGGATACAGTGAAGAATAGAGTGAAGAATACAGCGAAGGATAGAGTGAAGGATACAGTGAAGAATACTTTGAAGAATAGAGTGAAGGATACAGTGAAGGATAGAGTGAAGGATATATTGAAGGATACGGTGAAGGATACAGTGAAGAATACAGTGAAGGATACAATGAAGAATACAGTGAAGGATACAGTGAAGAATAAAGTGAAGAATACAGTGAAGGATACAGGGAAGAATACAGTAAGGAATACAGTGGAGGATACAGTGAAGGATAGAGTGAAGGATACAATGAAGGATACAGTGAAGTATACAGTGAAGAATATATTGAAGGATGCAGTGAAGGATACAGTGAAGAATACAGTGAAGAATACAGTGAAGGATACAGTGGAAAATACCGTGAAGAATACAGTGAAGGATTCAGTAAAGAATACAGTGAAGAATACAGTGAAAGATACAGTGAAGAATAAAGTGAAGAATACAGTGAAGGGTACAGTGAAGAATACAGTGAAGAATACAGTGAAGGATACATTGAAGGATACAGGGAAGAATACAGTGAAGAATACATTGAAGGATACAGTGAAGGATAGAGTGAAGGATACAATGAAGGATACAGTGAAGAATGCAGTGAAAGATGCAGTGAAGAATACAGTGAAGAATACAGTGAAGGATACAGTGAAGAATAAAGTGAAGAATACAGTGAAGAATACAGTGAAGGATACAGTGAAGGATACAATGAAGGATACAGTGAAGGATATAGTGAAGAACACAGTGAAGGATACAGTGATGGATACAATGAAGAATAAATTGAAGAATACATTGGAGGATACAGTGAAGAATAAAGTGAAGAATACAGTGAAGAATACAGTGAAGGATACAGTGAAGAATACCGTGAAGAATACAGTGAAGGATACAGTAAAGATTACAGTGAGGGATACATTGAAGAGTACAGTGAAGGATACATTGAAGAATACAGTGAAGGACACAGTGAAAAATACAGCGAAAAATACAATGAAGGATACAGTGTAGGATAGAATAAAGGATACAATGAAGGATACATTTAAGTGTACTGTGAAGAATACAGTGAAGAATACAGTGAAGGATACAGTGAAGGATACAGTGAAGGATACATTGAAGGATACATTGAAGGATACAGTGAAGAATAGAATGAAGAATACAATGAAGTATAGAGTGAAGTATACAGTGAAGGATACAGTGAAGGATGTAGTGAAGGATACAGTGAAGGATACAATGCAGTATACGGTAAGGAATACAGTGAAGAATACAGTGAAGGATACAGTGAAAAATACAGCGAAAAATACATTGAAGGATACAGTGATGGATACAGTGAAGGATACAGTGAAGGGTACAGTGAAGATTACAGTGAAGGATACAGTGAAGGATACAGTGAAGGATACAGTGAAGGATATAGTGAAGGATACAGTGAAGGATACAGTGAAGAATACATTGAAGAATACAGTGAAGGATACGGTGAAAAATACAGCGAAAAATACAGTGAAGGATACAGTGAAGGATACAGTGAAGGATACAGTGAAGGATACAGTGAAGGATACAGTGAAGGGTACAGTTAAGACAACAGTGAAGGTTACAGTGAAGAATACAGTGAAGGATACAGTGAAGGATATAGTGAAGGATACAGTGAAGGATACAATGCAGGATACGGTAAAGAATACAGTGAAGAATACAGTGAAGGATACATTGAAGAATAAACTGAAGAATACAGTGAAGGATACAGTGAAGAGTACAGTGAAGAATACAGTGAAGGATACAGTGAAGGATACAGTGAAGAATACAGTGAAGGATACAGTGAAGGGTACAGTGAAGGATACAGTGAAGAATACATTGAAGAATACAGTGAAGGATACAGTGAAGAATACAGTGAAGGATACAGTGAAGGATAGAATGATGGATACAGTGAAGGATACAGTGAAGGATACAGTGAAGGATACAGTGAAGGATACAGTGAAGGATAGAATGATGGATACAGTGAAGGATACAGTGAAGGATAGAATGATGGATACAGTGAAGGATACAGTGAAGGATACGGTCCCAGCGTTTGAAAAACTGAGGCAAAGTATGGGACAAGAAAAGTGTCGGCTATGGAAGTTCGTGTGTCCCGACCGATACGTGCAGCCAGCAGCGCTACAGTTTAAAACGCTTTGCTGCTTTTCGTTGCTACTGGAAACATCGTTGGTGACAAGAGTGAAAGGTGCCTGGCGGTCAGCAGCATCGTCCTGAATCAGATAACAATTAATGGAATAATCAGATCCCGAAGCTTCGAGATCACTACGCTTTCTCGAAACGTCGAAATCATCTTATGCATTGATGCAGCGTCACATTACCAAAGAAATGGATCCTCATTTACGACGGTGTTGAAATGCCCCCCCCCCCAAAAAAGAAACCCGAACTGGGTCAATGTCTTCTGAAATCCACTTCAACTCTTCTTATTCTTAGCTAGAAATGATCCGCCACTGATCACGTAAACCACAGCTGACTACAGACCACAGACAGACAGACAGACAGACAATTGTGTTTCCTGTCTGGCCTGCCATACAATCAGCTTCACAACGGAAAATATTACTGCCACAAAGGCTAACTCCATAATGGGCTTCTCTTTACGAATGAGACTCTTAATTCTGCGCCTTCTTGATATGGCCTCTCTCTCTCTCTCTGTCTCTCTCTCTCTTTCTGTCTCCCAGCTCATCTTCTTAACTTCTTATCGACCACAAGTTCTTTAATCATATTTTTCAACCTACTTACGGAATTCTGTTGACAACAGAAGAAATTCTCCATAAATGAGCAGCGCCAATTTAAAACATAAATTCTGTATCTGCTGCTTGATTTATCGCTTTTTAATGTAAAAAAATCGCAAAGCATCAGTTTCGCTTTAATTTAAGCCCACTGAACTTTAATCTTCCTTCGTCATATCAAGATGGTAATTTATCAAAAGCCATTCGCAATTTCGCTCCAAGGCGCTATGCAGAATCACATCACTCAATGTAACTGATGGCGTAACGCAGCCGCGATATCTCCGTAGGTATAGCGAGTATGCTGCGAGATCCATTACCGAGTGCGGACAGTGACAAGAGGGTTAACCTCTAGAGCGGCCCTGCGATCCACCCAGCCTCATATTCAGTGGGTGCAGACAACACATGCTCCAGAGTAAAGGAAATGAGTGGAGCATGCACCTCCACCATCCAATACGCCTTCATGACATGCAAACGGTCAAATTCACTGATCACGTACCTTCTACGATTACTGGACATCAAACTGCCGTGATTATGTTGTATGTGACAAGAATATAGGGAATTATACAAGAATACTGAGCCACGTTCATGATAATATCTCGCTGATTTCTTCTTAGAATGAGGAATGCTTCGGACAAAATTTGTGGAAAAAAATTAGAAAACACGTTGCATGTTAAATGACTTTTTTTCAGAAAAGCTTGTCGTTTATGACGTAGCTAATGTGGAAAAGATATGGTAAAGCCATCAGGCCACAGATGACATCACGGCGCATGCGTTTTCTCATGTCGAATAACTAAGGCTACAGACAAACACTCAGAATATTTGGTACTTATTAACTTTTCCGCTGTAAAAATGGTTGTAAGAAAACACCCCATGTTACGTCTGTACGTACAGTTCCTGTCTTGTTTGTTTGTTTGCTGGCTTGCCGTTTAGGAGGAATAAGACAGTGCAGGGGGTTGGCAGCTCATGTAGGGCGCAACTAAGCATCAATACCGAACTGAAAGCAGTGAACAACCCCCCCAGGGAGGGTTTCGTAAATTTGTGTAACGCCGTCACCAGCCGTTTTTTAGCAGAAGTACATGAACTTCTGACCTTGCAAAGTTGTGACGTCACTACCGCCAACACAATAATTTCCTCTCCAGTACAAACCGTTTCATTCTACATACATTACCTCGTATTCATCATTCACACCCGTTCATTTTTTCCCCCTGAGATCACATGATCCCAGTACATAACCTAAGCCACCTTAATCCCATCTCGTTTAGCGTAATGGTAATGACGCCTGAATCTGTATGCAGACCCACTCACCTAAAGTGTGCCTTAATTTCTCCTGGATTATGATTCTCTTTTGAACCGCTAGGTGCGCTTACATTTAGAGGCCATAAAAGGGCTGCAGCTGCAAATAAACCTGTGGCAGTGCGTGTGGCTTGAAGCGTGTAACCTCTGAGAGGAACTGTTAGTTATACATGCCTTTCTGTATGTAAAAGGTATTCGGAGCTAAGCTTTGGCAGGACTTACAGCGGGGGAAAAATGGTTTAAAGCAAATTATTTTCCTGTTTCATAAAATTACGTTTCAATTGCTCGGAGATCTGCGTAAACTTTGACGTTCATAGGGCCGTGCGTCGTAATATATTTCTATAGTAATAACCAACTAGGTGCATCAACGTCTAAAATTTATTTTCTTTTATTTTGGAATAACTCTACATGTTTCGGACGGTCTTTCTGTCCATCATCAGGAGTTTACGACTGTCACATACAGCAACAGGCGTATGTCAAACAGGTACTGCTGTTTGCTTGCTAGCATATGCCTGTTGCTCTATGTACAGTCGTGAAATCCTGACGACGGACGGAAAGACCGTCCGAAACATGTGGATTTATTAAAAAATGAAAGAAAATAATTTTTATTGTTACACCGTGCATGTTGTCGAATTACTCAATTATTATATCAACTACTGAACATGTATAAAATTTATAAAATTTACACATTAAAACATTAAAAACGCTCCGACATGTTTCGGTCCTAGGATCATCATCAGGGAGCTGTATATTCCTTGCTAAAGTCACACTATAAATAGTCACATTAATTTCGCTGTACCAGTTGGGTATTGTGGCAGCATGTGTAATGTTATGTTGCGAAGAGTGCCCTGCAGGGCACTCTTCGCAACATAACATTACACAACATGGCATGCTGCCACAGCACCCAACTAGTACAGCGAAATTAATCTGTGACTATTT
>Ga0136643_10007563_pt1 | contig 15728 bp, 6 predicted proteins | sample TergutLab28metaG_FD_96883 | JGI IMG/M metagenome (GOLD analysis project Ga0136643, IMG submission 96883) | Labiotermes labralis P1 segment gut microbial communities from Petit-Saut dam, French Guiana - Lab288 P1 (version 3) (version 3) | ecosystem: Host-associated > Arthropoda: Insects >... | reverse complement strand
TGCGTATTACGTAACACTGAATTGCGTCAACGTTACCATTGTCGTCATCGAAATACATAAGCGTTACATAATGTGAGCGCGTGTCTGTAGGCTTGTTTACCCATCTAGCGAAACAACTGTGCTGTATTATTTTGGGAAGTGTGGCCTGTCTGTCTGTAATATTTTGTTTCAAATTCTCTTAATTATGGCACGAATGTCGAAATTTTTTAACATAAAATGTGTGCTTTGATTTTGTCTTCAAACATTCTCTGAAATATATCTCATTGTAAACTAAAATTAGCGAGATATTACCATAAACGTACAGAAGACTTCGTATAAAGAAACTGTTATTTTAAATACTAAATACCAACACACGACAGATATACTATAATATAAAACTGAGAAGCTTTCGACTAATTATTCTTGTGTAAAAAGTATTAAACAGTATGTATTCTGAGTGTGCATCTGTAGCCTAAATTACTGAGCATCAAATACGCTGGATCAATACCACGTTGTTGTATCTGGCCTGCCTCAAACTACCCCAATATACCAATTATCTCACAAGCACACAATTTTTAGAAAGATATTAATAAATCTAAAATATTTGTCTTGATCTCTAAAAACCTGTCATAAAAATTTCAAATTCAAAGAAAAATTGTTTGATGCAATATCGCAAAAGTATACAGACCTTTATATAAAGTACCATTATTATTGTTAGATTTCACTGAATACTCAACAGATGGTCGAAAGCTCAGTCGACTTCTGACAGAATTCCAAGTTATTTTGTAATTTTAACCGAAAGCACGAACTGTGGAAATAAAAAGAGTGGTGTGATATTTAATTCGATTATATTTAAATTATAGTTCTGGTAAAACAGATTGTATATAAGGAATATATTCAGTTGTCCAGAATGTCTAAAACCATAGAAGGTTGCGTTCCATTTCCTACAATATTGTCTCTATGAGGAAATTCCTCCTTCTGTTGATGATTCCGCCTGCTAACAGTGTTCTGCCAGCTATTCCACCAACTTTTCTTCTCCCTGGAATTTTGATATAAACTGTGACGTCATTCTCCAAGAGATATCCTTCGCCAGATTAGTGTTCTCGGTTTGAAAATTGTAATTTAACCTCCCCATCGCCGTAGCAAATTCTGCTTTAAAACTTCTTATAGTATCTAACAAGAACTCCTTCATATTTCCTGATATATTCCCGTCTTGCCTTGTCGAAATTTTCCGAACCGCGATTGCACATTAATTATTTGGAATTTCCATTTCAGCATCGATCTTGTCTAGTTCACTTAGGCCGTGTGACTGACCTTCACTGACATCATTTTCAGGTACTAACCCTGTTCGAGTTATCAAATTTCTCTCAGCCAAATTTTTTCTAAATCATTTATATAAGTATACACAGAGTTTACAATTTATGTAGCTGGCGCTCCAGTGTGATTCAAGCTACATGCTATAAACCGTGTCGACGGGACCTTTGCTCAAGTTCAGCTACCGGTGTCAGCTCTAGCGCGGATATTAGACAGGCTTACTCTTAATAGAAGACAGTGTACTCTCAAATATAAAGAAGCCTTTCCATGGCTCAGGCGGTTATTCGCCGACGTCTGAACCCGGATGCTGGGGTTTATTTCGAAGAAATTCCATTTAGTATACACAGTAAGCGGTGAACAAAATGTGGCATTGTAATAGGTGCTTTTCTCAGTACTTCGATTCCGCACTCTCAATATTATTCCGCACAATCTCTGTAATCATTTTCGTCTAACGTAGCAAGTAACCGAAGAACAAACGGTCAAGGCATGAAAACCTCCAAAAAGGACACTCTTTAGAAAATCGAGAAGCAATGAATACAAAATTATTATTATTAAATATTAAATATCTAGTGACTAGAATATTAGTGAAATGTATTCGGACTGTAACATTAGCTGAAGAGACCTTAGTGAACTTCAATTCATCCAATCGTATTTAAAGTCGTGAATTTGAGAAATGAAAAAGAGCTGGTAAATTTGTCTATAATGGAACATGATGTGAAGGTGTGTGAGGCCAGTAGGGAGATTACATAATAACGACAGAATCAATAAAATATCTTGTAAGGAAGTAAGGAAAGTGCACAGAATTGTTACATTTAACAAGGCTAAATGAGAATTTGTAGAACAGCAGAAAGTTGGGATTTGTGAGTGACAGTGTAATGTTGGTTATATTTGTTAAATTAGACGTTGATAGTACTGAAGTTATAATTCTGAATGGCACAAAATTTTGTAAACAGTGGGGATTATACCTAGCAATATTTAACAGAACATTTCATGGAGAAATATGAATTGTTTATTTTTATAACTCATATAAATACTCTTCTGAGTGTTTACAAGCAAAAGTGCAGATTATCCTAATACCAAATCCAGAATATGATATCATAAATGCTTAAATGAAATAAGAATTAACAATACTTTTGACAGAACTTAACAAAACTAAACAATTTTGCAGATGCATGACACAATATTCTTCAACATATGACGTAATTACATACATCAATCACCTGTCAATATGACGTAATATTAAAAACACGGATCCTGCAAGCACGAGGAAATACAGCAGATGTACTGTAATCCAACACTCAGGATTAGATCGGGTAAATATTCTTAGGTAAATAAACATTAAACTGAATGTTCTCCGAGTGTGTGTGACTAGCATCAGTTATCGTGCATCCAATGAAATGGCTCATTAATATACTCTTGTTTCTGCCCTGTATTTCTTTACCTTATTTCTACAGTTATTTCAACAAACGACAATTATCAGAATGTCATTAATGAAGCTTATATATTTGTCCTGATCGTCTCTTGAAAGGTATCAAAAAAATTAAAATCCAAAAAGATTTATGGGAGTTATTATCATAAATGTACACAAGCCATCAGGTAAAGTAGGTGTTACTGTTGTCAGATTTTGTTTAATGTTAGGTTTATTTGACAGATTGTTTGAAATTTTAAGCCACTTCTGACAAAATTCTTGTATAACTTTTAGTCTTAATCGAAAAAAACGAACTGAGGAAAAAGAAACAATTGTGTGATATTTAATTACATTATATTTTATATCTAGATCTGGTACAACAGTTTGCACACAAGGAATATATTCTTTTCTCCAGAATGTCTACAAACGCAGAAGGTTGCCTTCCAATTCCTAAGCCAGTGTCTCTAGTCGGATCTTCCTTCTGTTGACGATTCTTCATGCTGATATTGATGTGGCCTGCATTTCACCAGCTGACTGACATCGATGTTGTTGTTTTGCAACTCCTCCCTCGATTCCTTCAATGTCTTTTTGTTAGTGTTTGGTCTTCGAAACGACACATAAACATACACTGAAAGCAGATTATCGGCGGTTGTAAAATTTAAAGTTCCTTGATTTGTACTTGACTAAAGTGTGACTAATGACAACTTCTCATATTTCTACTGTCTCCCCATCTCTTACGAACATTTTCACCCTCCAGTACATTTCACCATATTCCTTTTGTCTCTTACAGACATTCAGTACAAATATGCACTGTGGCTATACACAGCGTTCGGTAGTGCAAATAAATGGTTGACATAGGCCTTAACGTAAAGCACAGCGGTAAGTCGGAAAGCAAAAATTTTGATATAGAACTTACTGGATTGGCTGCTGTGTATTTTATTGTTTTGAATCTGTTTGATGGAAATATATTTGTTAAAATTATGTGAATTTTTAAATTGCGTGAGGAAATTTAATGGTTAATGCAGACCAGGAGCACAATTTGAAGACACAAACACAAAACAAGACAGGCAATTAAATTTTAACCGTAATATTGTGTGCAGATTGCATAAATATTGTTGAAGTGGAAAATCAATAAATAGTACTAATTCTCTGTGTATATCTCTAGCCTTATCTATTCACCATGAAAAGCGCAAGTGCTCTTTTATAGTATCATTTGTTCCATGTCTGGATATGTCATATTTATTCCAAATTATTTCAAACAAACAAAATTTTCAGAAATTAAATTTTGAATAAAAATAATGTGCTCGGTTTTTTCTACAAATTTTTCTAGAGTAACACATTACTCAAACAGGAAGACTAAATTTTTGTCTTTTTAGAAATGTATTTAATTGAACGAAAAATAATTAATGACCAATACACAGATTGTTTAATATTCTGTGCCACAAAAATCGCATTCACAAATACTCCTATTTCTAATGCCTGTTTAGGTTTCTTCTATATTCAATTATTCATCGCACATATTAGACTAAAAATTTTTAATGCTCGTTCAACCCCTTCCCTAGCTCTTTTACACACTGTCCATATCCAAATTCATTACCCACTGAAAACAATATCGCAGAGCAATGTACACTGTGTAGCCAAGCAATTCTATAACCCCTTCGCAAAAGCCAACTTAAGTTCTGATGTCGACCAGGCAGTATCCTCCTCAGTGCCTGAACTGAATTAAACTTACCATAAAACGAAAAGTTTTTGAAATATTACATAATTTTTTAGAATTTATTCAATAACGTTTTAATTGACAGTGAATTTCCCAAAGTGTTGAATTATCCCCACAAAATCTATCGTTAATATAAAAAGAGCTATGATCATTCATCATCATATTGTCCTGGTGACATCACAACAATGTGTGTCAAACACGTTACACTGAACTTACACGGTGGTGGGTACATTTCTTCCAAACTAGTAATGTCCCAGTTTGTTGCAATGCCATTAAATGTACTGAGACTTTGTTGGCTGTAGATCAAAAGAAATTGAGAATTAGACACAAATTTAATGTGTAAAATTGTAGATATCCAAGCTGTGTAGAAAATTTCTCCCGTTTTGTATGACCTACTTAATAAATTTGAATTCATGAGAGTGCTGCAATAAACCTAGAAGGATATTTTTTCCCCTTCTCAATACGTGTGAAAGGCACGTGAACATGTAGAGTGCCAGCTGTTGTTGCAGAACGAATAGAGTTGCAATGTTATAACAAATTTCAAAGTGATTTTTAAGCCCATTGCAGTATAATTTCGGCCATTGCACAAGCATTATGTGAGGAGAGAGAAACATATGCATTTCGACCGTTTTAGTGTCATGTTTCCAGCTACAGTATGTTTACCTGTAAATTGGTATCGGCAAATGCATTCTTTTATCAACTGAATTGTACAGTGTGCACCTGCTTTCACATTAGACACTCTCCCTCTATGATTTAAGAGTTACCGGGTGAAATGTTCATTTTTATGTAAGATAAATTTGAATTGAATGTTTTCTACATTAGAAAGTGTACACAATCCCTAGAGAAATATTTGGAGACAAGTTTTTCTACATTTAGTTTCATGTTTTGTAGTGGATAAACATTCTTGGATCACCATATTGGTGTGTTTTGGATAACTAGTAAAGCCATCTGTGAAACAATACGTGAGTTTAGCTAGGGATTTGGAGGTGTGTTAAAGAAGAGAATTTCGTTTATTATAATACTCTGTCTCAAACCTTTCATTTCTACATCAATCAATGATACAGTCGGTAAATTGGTGACCGCAAATTTTGTTAATTCTTCCTCTCAAGAATACACATTGCTAAATATAAGCGGAAGAAAATTGGGTACAAATTTTGTAATTAATTAAATAAAAGTCCTTTATCATCGTCCACACAATTCTGTGAACATAAATCCCGTCTTACACGTTTTGTTGATTTACCAATTCAAATTTTCAGTCAACAGACATTGGAAATTGTGCACGCACCTTCTATTATAGACTTGAAGGATGATTAAGCTAATGTTTCCCTCAGGAAGTCCGAAGTTTAGAACAACGCACTCAAGGTTTTTCTAAATGTCGTTAGAGGAGTGCCATAACACGTACAAAGTACCTTTAGCCTGTAATAACAAGAATTCTATTCCATACATTTAATGAGTATTAATTCTTAAATTTAACGCATTTTAACTTAACTAGTTTTGTATATCCGTTTGAGATATTCAGAATTTTGAATCCGGTTCTTCCGAACATATATTTGTGCGGTTGGATTTTGATCTGCTCTTAACTCGATAAATTGCTGATGGAGTCTTTGTTCCAATTTCGATCAGTACACTAAAAAGACAGACAAATTGCTTATAAACGTAACGTTGATGTACGTTCGCCTTACAGGTGTTGTTGTTATAAACAATTTGTGTTTAACTTTCCTGAGTGTGTGATTAAAGTCCTTTTTTCTATCAAAAAAAAGCGCAGGCGACTTGTTATATTTTCATCTTTGTATTATCTCCCTCTTGTCATATCTTTTACATCATTTCAAATATGGCGGCGTTTTCGAAAAAATTAAAACACAGAATGTGCTTCTTAAATATTTTTACATTTTACTTGAAATTTTTCTTACTTTAAGAAGAACTGACGACATATTATGATAATTGCAAGTATGCGTTTTATACACTGCCCAATATGTTTATCAGATTTCAAAGGGATTAGATTTTTACATTCAAATTTTTGAGAAAATTAAAATATTATATTTCTTGATATTTCGCCATGTCGAATCCGATGTTTTGCAATCAGAAAGCTTCATATTTCAGAGCTGATAATTATGGAAAATATAAACTCAATAAACAGCAACCACATCAATACACTAATACCTATCTTAGTCAAATTAAAATCGTTGATTTCTTGATTTCCAATTTCGCATTCGCCGCAAAACAATTTTAATATGGCGATAAGACAAAAAAAACTGATTCAGCAGTAAGTTGGATTTATTTCCTGTAATTCATGAAAAGAGTGATATATAGTCTTGTCCAGACCTTTCCCTTTAAACAGTGCACACATTGACACACATTTATGATACACCTTCTGTTCTCCCACAGTTTCTATTGGCTAAAGACAGACTTATTTCTGGACTTCTTCTTCAAGTCTGTACAATTCTTCTTCCCTTAATTTTTGCAAACTTCGTGTTCAAAATTCTGGCTCGACTGATGTTTTCAATTAAGTGAACAGAAAATAATTGGTATTAGATTAATACAAAATTTCTTTAAAATTCGTACATAATTTTTCCTTTGATATTATAGCATTCACACATATATTGTTGTGTATTGGTACAGATATTAAGCAAATTGCACGAACAAGATTTCCTCTGACTCGGGAAGAATTGTGAGTCAAAATTAAACAAACTGCACGATGTTATGTATAATTTTACCGTTACATGCAGTTCACACATCAAGTGGATATCGGGATTTATTTATGCACACTGTACTCATTAGATCACTTTGAGAACCGCAGTTTGTAATAAATTGGAGGTGTTAGGGAGGCAGGATTATAAACGTAATAAGAATTTAACCAAACAGTGTCGCAATGAAATTCGGAACGATTGACATCCTACGTGATATATGAAATCAGGTATTTCCGATAACAAAACATCTGTGCCAACCCATGGACCGCGTGTGTAGCTGTGTTTACCTGACAGAAAGTAATGGGATATCAGCTACACTGTCTGTAAGAAGGCCGGAAATTTCGCAGGCCTTTTGTAGATGTGAAGCGCATTTGTAATATTGTATTGAAATTGCGAAAATCGATTCAAAATGTACGTCCCTCTCTCTGTCTGACCCTACACTCTACACTGATTATAGAGAAATATTTTGTGAATTTTGGAAAATCTAGGTTAAAAACTCATATTTCACGAAAATATAAAGTCTGAAAAATTTCAGTCGAATGAATTCATTTTCTATTTTAGATTAAGTGTTAGTGTCCAATAATTTCCATAAATCTACATTATATTACACTACATTAGTATGTCAGAACAAATGCAGTGACAGAATGCGATTTCTTAAAATCGACAATCCTGTTATGGACAGTGGACTTTTGTGTTGTGTACGTAGCCGCCTGTGCAGAGAACTGTTCACTCGTTAGGAACAGTTCAACCGACTGTGTCTGTGTCTAACTGTGTGTGATCTAGGAACCTCAACAAACAGTCACCATATCTCTCAGTTAGGCTGCAGATCCACAGAAAGGAAGTAACATAAAATTTACTTACAGACACTCGAAATGCAGTCGGCGTCTTCTGCCAGCTTCACAACATTGCGGTTGTTAGTCATGTGGGCCACTTTATAGGACACATTTCAGAATAAGCTGCACATGTCGAAGGCAAACATATCTTCAGCGGAACTGCTGACAGCTGCGATTGTATTTTATTGTTTCGTCGTGAATGAAAGGAATGTGTTCCGTAAGAATAAAGAAAAAATTTTGACTTCAAAATCTCCTCTGGCTGAACAAGGTCAATGTGAATATACATTAATTGTAAAATTAGACACTGATATTTGAATTCGTCTTTTAACAAAGTGTTTCGTGGTAAATGTGTAAACTTTCCAATAGATTAGCTAATGCTTTTCTTTGACATGTTCGTTAATTCATGACTACTAAATATTTACCCTTTTGCCCGTAGGGCTAAAGAGGCTTCTGAATTCCTCGATTACACCTTGTAAGCCCTATCAGTCTTCTATAAGTGTATGTGTTAATACTAGTTACCTGGACACATGTGTGATAATATTCTGTTGTTTTGAGCGTGTTGTTTCCATTCTGATAGTTTGTATGGACCTCTGGTTCGTGATTTTCATGGAAATTGATTTTGATAATTCTAATATGGAAGGGATTCTTTCTATTGAATGGCAGCATTTTTTAGCCTTTCGTACACATCATTCAGTGAATTCTTGTCCAAATCCTCTAAACCACCAATTCTAAAATCGTGTTTCTCGCAGAACTGTTGGCATTCCAGCCACTGTTTACAGTTACACGGCCTTTGGAAAAAAGACCGAATAGTATGAATGATAAACGAAACGGACAAAAAACTTAAACCACATCTGTTTCTTAATACGCAGCACTGATGTCAAAATTATTAAATTCGAACCACTTGGCATACAGCTTTTCCAATTTCATCGCTCTGATTGCTTTAAAAATACCGATTTGTTTTACAATGAATTCATTGTATATATATAATATAATTACATATATTTTATTATATATTTCTGGTACAATGAAATACATTCTAACACTGTTATGCAGACGTCGGTTTATGCGAAACCTCATCTAAAGCGTTACATACGATGCGGTACAAACTGATGAATCACTGTTCACTATGAAATTGTACGTTGTATTTGAAACGACTCTCGATTAAACGACAAAAAATTATTCAGTCTTTAGTGCCTCTATAAAAATAATGAGATAATCAGCAGCGTGTATAATTTAACACACACAGTGAACATAGATCAGCTGTTTTCACACGCGTCTTATTTGCTAAAGTTTGTCGCGGGACTGATCATAGTTTTCAAGTCATTATTCGCTTTTAGGCCAAACATCGTGCTCAGGTACTATTTCAACAGTCACCCTAGCCCTCCGTTTGTCTGCAGCACCGCACAAATAAAGTAACATAAACTTTACTTACAGACACGCCAATTGCAGTCGCCGTCTTCTTCCAGCTCCTCGGTTATTTCAGTCGTGTGGGCTTTTTTAGGGCACATTTAAGAACGAGCTGTGTGTGTCGAAACAACAAGTTTTCCGCGGAAAACCTGACAGGTTATTTAGAATTTTTTCGTCCTAACCTTATAAAAATTATGTCGCAAATAAGCGAATGTGTTCTGTATGTCGCATTCTGGTCTGGCTTAACAAGGTCACCTTAGAATTTATTAGTTACTTTCGTGTTAAACAAAAAAAAATTCTGCCAAAATATATAGAAGAGTTTTATGTTAGCACTGCTTTCCTTCGGAATTTTCACTATTGAATTGTGACGTAAAATTTATATTTATGACCATATGTTTAAAAGAACCAGCGTAAATGTGCCTTAACTTTTATTAAAAGTTGCAGGGGCCTTTTATATCGTCGCTGGTGTTGAGAACTGGTGAACATATGTCATGGGTAATGGATACTTCGGAATAAAGTATGTTTGATATTAGCCTTTGTGGTTTGTGTATTGTAGATGGTAATTAAGTTATTCGGTAAATCCAAGTAATTCTTCACTGTTCGTCATAACATTACACTCTTCCTTAGAAACTACACTCGGATTTACCGAAACACAAATTTCCGTAATTTTCTTAACTTTCTAAACGCAAGCAGATAATCAGCAACATGTTGGTTTTAATTCCCGAGTTTAATGAAAACAAGTGATATATAAATTGTCCTTGCCCCATATCCCCCACTTCACAATAAACACACTGTACGCACAGTCAACAGACATCTGCTGTTATCCCATTCTTCTTAATAGCTAAAGACATCTAGAGGCCTGTTCGTCGTTTTTAGTCATTCTTCGCTTTTTGTAAGCCAAAATAACAAGCTCATACACAGATATTTCATATTATGGTAAGATCAATTCTGCTTAAATCTGCTGCTTTCTTTTTATTTTTACAATAAGGTTGCTTGCTATTTGTTCCCGGTTAGTGATACAGACTTTAAGCAAACTGCACGAAGAAATATTTGGGAAGAAATGTAATGACCTTAATTGAATTCTTAACCCAAAAATTCTACTGAGGAAAATATGGTAAAAAAATTCCGAAGAGTCATATTCTCCACTCCGCTAACCCAAGTCAGGAACGGCACCTCTCACTCTCTCTCAGTTCCATTAGCTATGTTGCTATAAAGCGACCTGATCCCTTTACACGCCACCCTAAATTAACGAGACAGTGGCAGCATACCCTCGTCGTTACATTACCACTGTCCTTCAACACAGAACACAACAGCCTTACAGAACGACATAAAATACGTGCTTTCTTTTGTTTGTTAGCAATTGTAAATTACTTTGAATATTTGACGGTTTGGGTAATGTATGACCTGAAATCTGATATATGTCTTAGTGAGTATACGGGTAATTAATAAGTGCTGCAAAATATCGTAACAATTGTCTGCATTATATGCAGAATGAACACAGTTGTGAGCAATATGATGAGAACAGTGTGCATTAAATATTTTAACACTTTGAGAAGTGTCCAGCATGCCAAATATCAGAGCCTAACACAGCCTTACGTAATTTACACATTTACTCTCTCTTAGTACTGAAAGAACTTCAGTTAGAGGAAGTGATGGGTCTTACTAAGACCGTGAAGAACGAAATTCGTATCGTAATTTGAGCATGGAGTTTCAGTAAGTCTTCATATTCAGCTACGTGTTGAAAATTCCATTTTATGTTTTGTAATATTTATAGTAGTTTTAGAAGCGGTGGCAAACTTGCTAAAAGAAACAGTTACCTTCTTCGTGTCTTCCCGCCCATCCATCTGTCTTTCCACCAGACTGTACTTCTTTCCTTCTACGGGAAGCATATTCTTCAATTTTGGCATTTGGGTAAATTTTCCAACATCTTTCCAGAAAAAAAGATTTTCATTAAAATTCGAGAAAGCTAACTGGACCTTTGACTTGAAAAACCTATGTACAATAATGATAATATTTCGCTCAGTTATTTTTTTTTATCAGACATATTTGATACAAAATTTTTGGTGGAAATGAAACAAACATATTTTGTTCAATAACCTAATTGGGAGAATCGTGACGCTGAAGAGCTTATGTCGAAAATTTTGTAGACGCTGACAGGGTACAGATTGTTGTATAATATAGAGAATGTGCGTTGCATTCAGGGTAATAAATCTGCAAAACATAATCAATAATTCTTGTATTTACCTCCTCCCTAAGCCCATATTATTACGTCACTCTAACAGTTCTGTCATTTTTGTTAAAATGTAATATGCTGAAAATTATTTTTATATGGATAAGTAAACTTTTATAGAACTATGACTTAAACTTAAAGTAATTTACTTCTATATTCATTAGGTTTTTGGTCCATGATATGTATTAATATTTAGATGTGAATTCAGGTTAATGTGAACTGTTTTATAAAAGAGATCCTAAAGGCAGATACCTGTAATACTGAAAAATGCAATTAATATTTTTCTCTCTTATGTTCATTTAACTAAATGGAAGTCCTCTTTTTCTATTTCTTCCTTGTCCTCTTCTTTTCCAGCTGTCCAAGTTTCGCATCCGGTGCAACAAACAAAACCAGCACCACACAGTCAATAAAAATAATCTTCCATTCTGCTGCGATAAAATTCACATTCCCTCAAGTTACATGAATTAATTCTGCGCATTTCTATTACCTTACAAACCATTTCATTGTTCTGTATCTTTTTTCATCTCCCTTCTAGTTCCCAAATTTCAACAAACTATATAATTCTGGATTCATCTAAATCCTCGATAGTTTTTTATCAACGGTTTCGTAATAGATAGTGGGAGGTGGTTCAATAAATGCTTCGTAGCTGATATTACCTCCCAATTACAATTCATTAATATTCTGGTGGCCAAGAATTTAACACAATAACACTGAATTAATATAACTTTCTGTCCAACGCACCATGAATCCTGAGAGAGGAATTTTTTTAAGATTTTCAGTGTTTGCAGGTTCGTTTCATATCGTGCAATCTACAATAATTTATTTTACAATAAACATCTATTTTTATACTACATAAATATAAGTGTTATATTTAAAATATAAATTATTATGTAATAAAAAGTGATTCGAATATTAATCAGTGATTTTCAGAGAGAACGTACATCATTAAAATACGTTTAAATCAAGAAATAAAAATTTTTTAAAATGGATATCACACTAGTAAACATCAGAAGATCTTGATGCTTTGAGGATCATAGTGTACCATAAAATTATATCAATTTTTAATTAAATTTACGTAATTGCATAATTTTTAAGATAATTCAGTTTCACTTCATATTACACCCATATGTAATTGAATTCTGGTCTGCATGATGAAAATCCGAAATATGGTAGAGGAAATAATTTAGTACTTTTTAATAAAATTTTCCAATATTTATTGAACATTTACAATAAGATACAAGTAAGATACACTTATCGGTTATTTTCCATTTTGTATTCCATCAATGAGGAGGTAAGAAGGACATATTTAATACAGGTAAAATGTTATTATTAAAATGTATTACAAAATCATTACTTAAAGCGTTAATATTAAGAAACAAAAAATACAAACTAAAGTCTCTAAATTGCTAATATCCTGTGTCATAAAAATCCCATTCGCACAATAATTTTATCTGTTACATGCGTATAAATTTAACTTTCTTCAGTTTTCTTGCCCCTAAAATAAGTAATTTTGTGTTATGAAGAAACGAATTTCAACGCAAATTGAATCTCTGTCATGAATGACATTTGCATTTCTTCCACTAAGTACTATACAGAAACGATGGCTGTATATAAAAGAATTGTTTCTACTCCGGTCAAAAGAGCGAACTCCGATACTGCTGTCGGGCGGAGAAAATTTTTATCATTACACGGATTGAGTTAAAAGTAAAAAGAAATGAAAAATATATAAAATATTGAATGATTTTTGGGAAAACCTATTTAATCTGAATTTTATTGTCCAATGATATTCTAAATATATTTCGTTACGCACAAATATATTACGTCTGTGCAAAATTAAATGTGACCTTACCAATTTTCACGCTGTTCACGTGATAATGTGACGCTACCTGTCAAAGACTTTACCTGTAATTAGAACAGTGTTAAAGAATTTGTCCCTTTTTTTTATCGTCCTAAAACTGTTAATTAAGCGTTCCGTGCAACAGAATTAAAAATGGGTAATATTAATTCTCGACACTTTTGTAACAAATAATTTTGGGAGGAGAGAATTCGTACTACGTGTCAAATTTATGTTTATATGTAAAATGTCTGTTAATATTCCATATATATACTATTGTTTCAATATTTTGAGAAATGTAACTAAATAAATGTGTGTTTGACCTAGTTTCAGTAATTTTAGCCATTGCTAAACAATAATGTGCATAAATAGAGCGACAAAAATAGACGTTTATGACAGCGTGTTATCAACATTTTTTGCACAGGTTAAAGACGAGAGTGAAAACAAAAAAAATACATCGTTTATATGAATATCATGCCGTTTATGAAATACATTACAAGAAACTGCTACAGTCAGACAGGCCAGATACAACAATATAATAGGACGTATGAGGATTACGTGCTGGATAAATAAAGCTACAGTCACACAATCAGAATAGGTAATATTTAATAAGTTGTATTTCAATAATAAGTATTCGAATAATCCTCAGTATTATGTTATTAAAAATTGATTTGTTATTTCCATTTAGAATTTTTATTTGTGGTGTTGAAACGTTTGCTTAACATTACGTCATCTTGCGAGGACCTTAATTTTAATTATGTAGTGTGTTGTAGAATATTTGACAGGCATCGGTAAAATTCTTTAGTTGTATGACTGTACTGTGAACAACATTCTAACTTCTTGGTTCATTAAATATTCGGCGTAAGATTTGTGTTACACTTTCTATTCGAAACCAGGGATAGACGGTGGCACAGTTGGTTGAGGCATTGCACTATATGCCGGAAGGGCGCGGATTCGATTCCCGATGATATCATTGATATTTTCAATTCTCATAATCATACCGGCTGCACTATGTCCATTGAGTTGACTCAGCCTCTAACAGAAATAGGTACCAGGAATATTTCATGGGGGGTAAAAGCGGCCGGTGCGTAAGGCTTACCACCATAATTTGCCGATTGTCTTGAAATCTGGGAGCCTCAGCCTCCTGGAACCCTCAGGTTCTCTCCAGGCCTGTAATGGGAATGCTTTGCATTTACCTTTATTCGAAACCTGCTTAATCTGCACTGTTTCACGAAAACGCCCAATAGTTAATTTAGCTAGAATACAAACAAAAACGGTGCAGTTGTTTCCATGAAAAATTCTGTTAAATATATGTTGGTCGTAATATTTCGTTTTCTTTCTTTATTTTCTTTCCATTCCTCCGCCAAAAATTTATTTTATTCCATTCCGAAATATTTCTTGCAGTACCTTCGGTATCGGGTGTAACTGATATAATAAATACTTCACCGTTACTCACAATACTCATTCACTCTCCTTTGTTATAAATTCTGTTCAAGCCATTGTAAATACAGCAAGATTATGCACTTTAATTATTTTCTTATTTCACATGACACAACACATTCTAATCAATTACAGTCAGACTACATTGAACGATTAGAGTGGTGACCATGTTTACTAAAATATTAAAAATAAATAAGTTCAGAATTTTGTCCATCCCCCCCCCCCCATCGCAATTTCCCAAATAAACTTTTTTCTAGAATATTTAGACGTTTTCATTCTTTGATCATCTGGTCTCGACACACAATACAATGAGACGATTATAGTCGTTCATTCAAACAATTTTGACAGGTTATAACCCAAGTACTTTGAAAGAAACCTGTATTAATGCCAATTGGCTCACCACAAATCCAGACGTGCTGAGATGTAGTTGAATCCGGGATTCGAGGAGAGTATTCGGTGAATAAGTTCGCGATCCATTGAGAGAATAATACTGACAGGATATAATTGGCTTACCTGTTTAAATATGTGTACTTGTGCCTCTTTGTACACCACAAATACCATGTGTTTTGACCCGGAATCGAAACCGGGTCTCCAAAATCAGAGGATGGAAGCAATGCGCCAGAGACGTTGCAAGAACTCTTAGAACTGAGATTAAACTGACTTCTATTGAAATAAAACATTTACTGCGCTGTAAACATTCTGTGTAGTTTATAAAAGCGAAACAGTTAATGCTGTTTAGGGAAACTGTCGCTGGTTTTTTGATATCCATACAAAACACACAATTAGGCTGTGATGCAGTTCTTTAAATATTTCGATGTTTAAACCTGGCAGTACATGAAGTAACCGCTGGGCTTTTAGGGCCGATAAATTTCGGCAACT
>Ga0136643_10007562_pt1 | contig 15728 bp, 6 predicted proteins | sample TergutLab28metaG_FD_96883 | JGI IMG/M metagenome (GOLD analysis project Ga0136643, IMG submission 96883) | Labiotermes labralis P1 segment gut microbial communities from Petit-Saut dam, French Guiana - Lab288 P1 (version 3) (version 3) | ecosystem: Host-associated > Arthropoda: Insects >... | reverse complement strand
ATAGAGACAGGTGGCGGACGCTTGTGAGTGCGGTAATGAACCTTTGGGTTCCATGAAATGCGGGGAATTTCTTGACTAGCTGCAAACCAGTTAGCTTCTCAAGAAGGACTCTGCACCATGGAGGAAGTAAGTAAGTAAGTAAGTATTCTGAACTGTTGATTATTTTATGTGTATGTAAATTATAACCTTAAACATTAAAAAGATTTTATTTGCAGGTGACTTCCTACACTAAATCTGTATGTAGAACTATATATAAACATTTTTAACCTCCAACCTGCGCCAAGGTTAAGAATAAGTGGAGCTATACCTCTATCTCCCTGTAGGTTTTCATGGAGTAGAATGGCACAAATTTAATTCTAATACATTCATTTAACGGCCGAAAAAATCAATAAATTCCAATGAAATTTTCTGTTACAGTAAAACGATGTTATACTCGTAGCTATTGTAATTTCGAACGCATGTGTAATACTCGTAGGCATATAGAGCAAGGGACAAGTAACTACGAATGTTAAGACCGAGCAACATGATTTATAGGCGGCATCAACTGAATTGCAAAAGGAGAGCCCCACCTCAGCATCGATAAGGAGCTGGATTCTTCTGCTATTTTACTGTAATAGTTGCCGAGTTCGAAGATATATGCGACATGCAGGCAGCCAACCACCGTAGTTTCATCAGGCAGTTATCTGCGTTGCAGGTGATATATTGGCACGGCGAACAAACTAATAGAATGCTGTTATCCTGCGTATTGTGCTGCGTTTTACAAGGGATTCGATGTTTCAAGAGATGATTATTAAGAAAGGAATCCGCTTCTGACATTTTTGTCTGATTTCTTTCGATCCGTGAGGGAAACAAAGTATAGCGTTTACACAACAAAACCTTATTTCTGGGTCGGAGGGAATGAATAGAAAACAATGGCTGCGTTTCTGTTTATACATGGCATGTCACAATTTATTCACACTGATTTCTTTGTCCTCCCGCTGCTTTAACAACTTGTGGAAATCAAATATTTTTCTTACTCCGGAATTTATCTCCAAATGTATATTTTACAGCATAGAGTCATACACAATCGAAGTGAGTTTTTAAAAATTATTTACGCAACAATTTTCGGCTTGACATAAGCCATTATCAAGCCTTTTTTTTTTTAAAGAAATTCCAGTGAAATATTTAACTGGAAACAGGTGTGAGATGTCACCCTTTACAAAGGGCCTAATAAATACTAGAAAAATACAGTCGTTTTATAAAATGTATAAAATGAAAAGTGGTGAGGGGTACTATCTCTAGAATCTATTTAAAAAAAAACATTGCTAGACAGTAAATTTTCAGTATGTGGTTCGTGCGCCGGGTTGTGTACTTCTTGGAGACACGAAAACATCATACAGATACGAAGTATTGTTCCATATAGAAGATAGCGAAAGGTGAAGTATTCTAAATTATGGAATCCGAAGAAAATCTTAGTGGAATTTTTACGAGGAGATGTTGATAAGTCCCCAGCCCGAACTAATTCCCGATGTCGTTGGACAGAATCAATAGTGTCGTTGGAAAGGGGGGTCTGTTCATGTGCCAAATTGGAAGACTTTTTTGTTACAGAGGCTGAAAGGAAGCATGTCAGGTGACGGGCGCGATTTCAACAACATGGAGACGCTAGCTATCATCAAGTTTTTTTTCTGCAAGGCAAGGCGCCGAAGGAAATTCATGCCATTCTGACAGAAACATTAGGAGAATATGCACCATCGTATGCCACCGTCAAAAACTGGGTGGCCCAGTTTAAACGTGGTGAATTTTCCAACTGAGATGCGCCTCGTCCTGGACGACCCAAAACAGTGACCAACCCGGAGATTATTGAACAAATTCACTAGCTAATCTTTGAAGACAGCCGTATTTCGGTTAAATCAATAGCTGAGGCACTGGGCATCTATCACGAGTGGATTGGGTCCATCATTCATGAAGATTTGGACATGCGGAAGCTCTCCGCGAAGTGGGTCACGAAATGCCTGAACGCGTATCAAAAACGTCAATGGTGCCAGTCGTGTGAGCAACTTTGGAATTTTTGGACGCGATCCAAATGATTTCCTGTCTCTTTTGGTGACCATGGACGAAACCTGGTTATATCACTATGACCCGGAGACAAAGAAACAATCAATGGAGTGGCGGCATAGCGGCTAACCTCGGCTCAAAAATACCGAGTGCAAAAATCCGTTGGAAAATTTCTCGCCTCGATTATTTGGGATCAAGAGGGCATCATCCTCATTGCTTATCTTCGAAAGGGCCAAACTATCAACGCGGAGTATTACTCATCTCGGATGGTGCAATTGAAGGACATTTTGAAAGGAAAACGCGGCGGGAAGTTCACCAAGGGGGTCTTTTTCTTGCACGACAATGCCCCGGCTCACAGGGCACTTGCAACCCAGAAGAAACTGGCCTACCTGGGCTTCCAATGTCTTGTTCACCCACCCTATTCTCCGGATCTGGCCCCGTTCTGTTCCCTGGACTAAAAAAAAAAATTGATAGTTCGCCATTTTACTTCCGACGCGGAGATCTTTGCTGCCACGGAAACCTGGTTGGACGGACAACATTCTGAATTTTTTTGAGTGGCTTGAAAAAGTTAGAGCGACGGGCTAAGAATTGTATTGAGCTTCGTGGGGATTATGTTGAATAAATCCCGAGTTTGGTCGCTGTAGCTTGTTTCCGTCTTGTTCGGGCTAAGGACTTATCAGCTCTCCCTCTTAGGTTTCTTAAAATCTCCTTCGCATTAATAGTTTTGGTAATCATGCATAAAAAATTTAGCTCAAATTAAAGATTTATCACGCTGACGAGTTCAGAAAAAAATTAAAAAGGATATATATATATATGTGTGTGTGTGTGTGTGTGACTTTCGTAAAACCGAAACTTCTTGACTAAATACATTTTTAAAACTTTTCTTTGATTGTGTGACTGTAGGCTGCGAATTATGTACTTGATCGTCAATCCGACAGGTATTCATCATCCTAAGAATTTAGATCCAGTACCCAATATTGCAGAGTCGCTGCAAAACATTCTGACGAGGTGTTCTAAGCAGAAACCATAAACGTCTATGTACTAATTCGCGGAGCACACTGTTTGTTGTCTTGCTTAGCGCATATAAATTATAGTTTGCGGCACGTGTAATATTGATAATGTTGTTCTGGATGGCCGCGTGCGTGCCTTTAAGCGAGGACAGTCTTTGGCCTAATGGGCGCTAGATCAGATGTTTGAAACTGCTTGCGGCGTGATCTTGCGTGTTTGTTTGTGCCGCATAATGTTAAGGAGCTTTGCACCGTATGCTGTAGAGTGTACTGATTAAGGTGAGTTCAGAAAGTTGTGTGCCTTCTATGAATTCCGAGTGGTAAGAAGGTTACAAGAAGCCTTAATTTAACTAATTAATTAATACTAAAGTTAAATACAATATAAATTTCAGGTACGAATACCTGGATACAGTCCAAATATATAATGTAATTTAAACTTGGTTGTTTGTTGTAATATAATATCTCAGATAATTTTCTCTAGTGGTTTATGATGTACACCATTCTAATTTTCTAAACAATTCTGTTTGCTTCTGTATGTCCCGTCCATCCTTCCTCGAAAGTGGTAAAAATTTATTACATTTTCTGTTGATGTTGAGACATATAAATTCCATATAAATATATTAGAGACAACTACAAAGCTGGCATACAGTAACTATATTGTATATTGCTATATACTGTGTACCTACTTTTGGCACAATCTGTATTTTAAAAGATATCGAAGGGAAGAAACTTTTATTTATATTGAAGTGCAATATTATTGAAGATTTCCGTTTTATGTAAAACAATTGTGGAACTTTTATGGAACTAGTATATTGAATATTTAAGACCAATTGCTTTACATATATTTTACAAATATGGCTTTTTAAGCGCGAAGTTCCTGGACAAATAGCTGTGTAATATTTTTAAAAATTAACTAAAGACTCCACAAATGTGTCGTTGTTTGTTTCATCCAAGTAAGATCTATATTTTTCCGAAAGTTGCAAGTCCATATTATGTTAAATGTTATCGACTGGTAAATCCTTACCCGATGCTTCGGAGGATCGTAGTGCCTCCATCTTGTGTTACTTCCCAGAAGACATGTAGCCGTTAACGTGCACGTATATTTCAGGTTTAATTAATCAGCTTTCTATTAATTAGTGTAGTGATTTGAAATATAGAGCGGCGAATGTTATTTTTCAGTGATATTTAGATGGAGTGAGGAAACGAATCACAGGCTGCAGAAAGCCTAAGCAGCTACCTAAGAAACAGAACCTGATGTGGTATAAAATAATAAAAATTTCACTTGTGTTTGAGACAGTCGCATGGTATCAAACTCTACTAATGCCTATCCAGTTGCAGCTGCAACAGATCCCTAACACAGGGCTGTGTCCTGGAAATTGATTACCTAGATAAATTTTCCAATGCCTTTGTTAAAATGAAGCAACAATATTGTTGTCCGCCTTGGGAAATATCGTCGAGGAACAATTTTTCAACGATCAGGGCAAACTTTGGGTAGTTGCTTTCGTCTTTAAACACAGTGCGTTTACGTGGGATTAGGCGTCCGGATTTTAAGCCTGGCTAACTTCTTCGTCATCTTTTGCATCACACTAGCTCTAGTAACCAGGGGTATCATTCTTCTTACAGCAGGTCGTAACAGTACAGAAAGACACAGAAATTCAAAGTAGGCAGTTGAAGTTCAGTTACAGGACCACGAGAGAGTGTAGAATATCCTACAGCTTAAATTAAATGTATTTCATCAATTTATTATTCTCACGCAGCCTAATAATATTTCTCAGCACTATGTTGTTTGAATAAACTAGCCTCACACTTTCTTAAAACGTGAGAAATAATTGACAGTCATTAGATTTCTTAGGGCGAGTGCTACTTTGAAATCCAACCTGGGTTATCCAGAAATAAAAGTAAAACCGTTATTGCTTGGTTGAACTTCCGGTTTAAATGTGATCCTTATTAGAATAAGGTTTCTCTGTCGTATGGAACTCGAGATGATACCCAAGCCCTGAATTAGGATCGGTGTTTTTGTACAAGAAATGCGGCTAGTCCATAAGTACGTACAAAAAGTCATATTGTAAAACCACGCTGATTTATGTTGCAAGTTAACACAGCTACATATCTGAAGAATAAAAAACTAACTAGCTGCTACTTACTATTTTATTGTATTTCTTATAGGCTCAACATATTTCGGGCACTACTATGCCCATCATCAGGAGCTCGCGACTATGATGTTGATTACCACATTGGTGAGGTTGGAGTACTGTCCAGGCTGCAGCCCGGACACTACTCCAACCTCACCGCACCTAACCTCCAACCTACAGCAAACTAAGAACGAAAAGACCAATGTGGTAATCAACATCATAGTCGCGAGCTCCTGATGATGGGCCTAGTAGTGCCCGAAACATGTTGAGCATATAAGAAGTACAATAAAATTTCAAGTGGCATCTAGTTGATTTTTTATTCTTCAGTTATCACAAAGATGCACGGTCCAATAAACACCAGATTCAAATATACCTTCTTGGAAAGATCTCTTGACGTTCTATGTCATGCCAAGACAGAATTCCTCAGTTATCACAAAGATGCACGGTCCAACACACATTAAGTCTGTTGACTTGCAGATAATTTCGTGAAATTGAGCTTATTTCCATGTAAAACTTAACACAAATAAATATGGCAACCAAATTACAGACGAGAAAACTATGTTATCCTTGGCCTTTACGCAGTGTGTATTGGTAGTTCCGTATCGACGTTTCGGGACAACCTGTACTTACCATCGTCAAAGGTCTTGGATTTCTTGATACTTGAAAATGGGACGGATACATTGTTCCGAAATGTCGTTTAGGAACTAACACTACACGCTGCGTAGGAGCCCAGAAGAGCACAGTTTTCATCTACTTGACGGCGGAAGCCTGAAATCACGCAAACTTAAGAGACAAATTTGTCACATAAAAGTTTCTTCCTCATGCAAGAGAGCACCAGTGTAAGGAACTGCTACTCTGTCAGTCTCGTGGTCACCAGCGATATGTCATCCCGCACGAGACATTGTCCCCGGCAGGCAACAGGTGACGACAAGCAGAAAGTCTGCTACATTTACTGGATCTTCGACTCCTACAAGAAAAGCTTAACTTCAACGAGATCAGCACACACATCCCATACAGTACGACACCCCTATAAACGGCTTCCTCGAGCTGGCATAACTCCAAGTGATATTTATTAACTGAAGTATGTGTTGCAATCAGTGGCAGGAATAGAGGCGGTGCGTGCACGCACACATGAGTGAAATAAGATTTTTTTTTGCAAAGTTTAAGTCGGGTAATCTCAAAGGACTAGGAGTAGATGGTAGGATAATATTAAAAGGGATCATTAGATTCATGTGTGAGGTGACTGTTGGTGGAATACTGTGGACATGATAGTGGAGAGCCGATTACTCTTATGTGCGAAAAATATTTTGACCTTCCGAGAGACTTTTTTGTTGTCAAGAAATTCACTGCCTTAAGAACTTCGGCTGTTAAGGAAATCTCCTACAGTGGACACGGCCAAGGGAAAATGAAATTGTCATTTTGGAATTAAGTCGATTTATTCGCAAGTTTAGGTTATCCTTGTATGGACCAGAGGTTTGTAAATTTCATCAAAATTGTCAAGCAGAATAAAAGATTAATAAAGTTTCATGGTTGCTCTGCAGGCGGGCTTCTTAGACTTTGTCCAATAAGGCTTATTGACCGATTTCGCATGCTTCATGTTAGATGCACCTCTTGCTACCAAGTGAGCAGTATGACGAACCGGCTTATTATATATTGTTTATTATTGAGAGAATTTAGATCCTCGTGGCAGTGCCTGTGAAAAATAGCCGTCACAGATACGACTGAGTTTAGTCTGATGAAACCTTTAGATGTAATTTTATCTATTTACATACCAAAAATTCTTGTTTCCCAGACATAACAATAAATATTAAATATTAGGAATGTAATTTTTTACTTTTTCATTGCGCATCATGTAAATCATAAAGAGGAAAATCAGAACGAAGATCGAGTCATTGGATGACTATGTTACACCACAACAAATGATGTCTGTTTAATTATTACGTAATTACAATCAAATACAAGGCAATATGTGAATATTAAATAGTGTGATCATGTCTGTATTTTAGGTCTAATTACGTGGGATCCAGTTCTGTTGTGTGTGGCACCACGTAAAGTTTGGGTTCGTCGCCTGTATTTCGTGTACTTCTTCCTTAAATGGCGAGATATAATTGTGAATGGACTACGTATTGAGGCAAAATTTATGTTATTTTATATACATGGGTCTCTGCATCGTGAATCGAATTTAACAATTGTCCAACAAGATGCGACTTATTCAGTTTATTACTTTTCTGTAGGCAGCTCAATATGTTTCGGCTTTTGACGCCCATCATCATGAGCTCGTACAACTGTAATTACAGCTTCTGGTAATGATTAACCGCAATGAGTAAAATACACTGCTATTAATACTAATATGCATTAGTATTAGTATTAATAGCAGCGTATTTTACTCATTGCGGTTAATGAATACCAGAACTGTAATTACAGTTGTACGAGCTCCTGATGATGGGTGTCATCACCCGAAACATGTAGAGCTGCCTACAGAAATGTAATAAACTGAATAAGTCGCATCTTGTTGGACAATTATTAAATTAAAATCTGTTATTTTTGGGGGGATTAACGGAACATGAGCCTGGTCGTCAGGTGCTTTTAAAAATGTCCAGCGTAAAATGTCATGAAAATCCATCCGGACGCTGCGGATTTACATATGTGCAGAAGGAAGGACAGACAGAGAAGACGAAGCTAACAGTTGCTTAGGGCAAATTTTGCGCCGTGTCTAAAACGTGCGTTGGTGAGATATGATTGTAATTGTATTGAATAATCAGATATTTATCTTTTTATTTTTCCAGTGCCGACAATTTTTAAGTAACGTACATAGTGCCAATAAAATATGTAAGCTTTTGTGAAGTGAAGAAAGGAATTTTGGCCTGAAATGTATTAACAATACGGCATGCCTATTTCAAATTTTAAACAACTATAGGTGAGCTGATAATTTTGTTCAAGTGAACATTTAATATTTTACTTCAGTATGATTATTTTTAATACACATTTCCAAAGGAATATGTTTGACCAGAACAGTTGAGGTATCAAATGACTTTCAGTGAGTTTCCGTTGCTCTCAGTCGATAAGAGGCGTATTAGGCGTGTGTTCCTTGCGCTACAAAAATACAGACGAACCTCAACCAGGCATCGCTGTCGATTGGTCTGTTGCAGCTCTTGTATGAACTGAGGACTACGAAGCGGCCAGCCTTCTGCACCGAACAGAATAAAAGAGTCAGTTTCCTGATAATCAGTGGCACTTGTTAATATCACGTTAGCAAGAAGTTAATTTTCATAAATTCCACTTCATGTTAGACTTGATCGTTGAACTGTAAAGACCTTAGTAATATGTAACGACTCCTGCCTTGGGGTTCGTAAAAATAGTACAGAAAAAGTATAGACACATAGTGTGAGAGTACTGTTTTTCACTAATTTGTTTTTAGGCTTGTCAAGAAATGAATATCTTAGTATATCCAACTTGAGTATCCAGAGTTAACACTTTTATAGCACAGACCTTATGCAGAAAAATATAATCTTTCAGTTTGCCACAAATTACAATTAAAGGTTCGTTACCATCTTCACAATTTCACGTAAATTGTTCCTGTTCAGATTGCTATAGCCCATACTATAGCCATACTATAGCCCATACTATAGCCCATACTCGCACAAACTCCCTCCTAACGTAGACGCTGTTACGGCTTAAACTATTATTGAAGTTTCTTTTCCCTACCAGAACTTAGAGTATTTTTTGAGTAACGGTAAGTGACTTGAAAGTGCGTAACCATTGAAAGTAAGTGAACGTTTGTAACTTTAGCAAAGTAGAAGGATGATACTATCTAAAGATGATGCAGATGCATCGAAATATGTAGGAGTACTTACGATATATAAAATATTGTTTGTTTATATATATATATATATATATATATATATATATATATTGTGCATTTGTTGGTCTGGTTAATAAACTGTACAAGATGCACGGTACATACATCAAAATACGAATACATTAAAATGAATGAACATAAGTTGATTAATTAAATTTCATAACTGAATTAGAACTAGTTTATATGTGTGTCGTGTGTTACTGATGTGTTAAGGTATTACTCAGCAAGTGGACTGATGTATGCAGTAAAGATTGGAAGTATAACGGTGATAGTAAACTCACAATATTCATTTTGGATGGCAGTGAAGACAGCAGTTGCTGACGAGAATATTCTCTAAACAGTTATTGAATAATTAATTAGTTTATTCATTGTGACAGTATTATGGATTTTTGTCAAAAAAATGTAATTTGAAACAACGTTACTGTGTGTTCAGAAAATAGGACACTGAGGATGGAATATCCTTTGAATTCTCGCCCTTTGCTACAGAGACGGGTTCTCGTTTATTAACCAGGACGAAACCTGGGGCACCTGCTTGTTACTTGCTGAAATAGTCATCTGGCTTTCATGTCAAATATTCCACCTGAGCTCACACTGACATTTTCTGCCTTACTTCAAGAACAGTACTACACCTCATGATATTTTACGTACAAACGCAATAACGTACACTGGTAGGGTGGACTGTGAAAGAAGAGAAAACGAAACGGAGGGATTTACTTTCCCTTTTTTCCATAAATATACACAGAATGGTCTTTTCTCATACATTCAAGGGTTCAGCTCAATCGAATATTTATTCAGCATATGTCTCGATAGACGTAGTTCCCCTATTCACCTTGCCAATAAAGAGGCAGGGGGTTTTGGAGTAGCGGAAATCTGACGCTGCTCCACAGGGCGAGTTCACAACAGTGAGCATGATGAAAGGTCCATTTTCAGTCCCAACATCAACCACTGTATGAATATGGTTCGATTATACGAGAGCCAATTTTCAATATACGTGTTCAGGTTACAGGAACTTTAAGAATCGCGTAAAGCCTGCACGTATTTTAAAATTTGGGCCAGTTCCTAGAAGATCTAACGATACAACATGACTCCCTAAAAGCGGGAAGTGTACTGTGGTGAAATGTAATTGAAGACATGGTTTCGGGCATTTGCCATTCAAATTGGCAAGAGATTTGATTTCCCGGTAACATTAGCATCCCAATATCATTTTCATAGGAATATACTGATTTGCCTGTTGGGTGTCAAGTGGATTCAGCTTATCGAATATGCTGTTTTGTCAGTGATAGATTATGGTGTCAGCAGAGAAGTAGGCTTTCCATCATTCCACCCGCCTTCATATCATCAGTTCTTAGTCAGCATAACATTTTTACATTATTCTCCTCTCCGGGATCTTAAGTATAATTTGTTTCGGTGCTTATAAATTCGACATTTCGTGTATTTTTTACTTCAAGCCGAAGTGGCGAATTAGTAAAACAATTCGAATTTCTAACAGATGGGTGAAATACATTTATTTATTTTTCTGATTCACTGAAAAGCACCGAAAGTGTGTGTTGGGGTGTCTGTGTTTGTGTGTGTGTGTGTGTGTGTGAGAGAGAGAGACAGAGAGAGAGAGAGATATAGAAATATGAATTTGATTCTCCACTAATATGAGGGGAAAATGTATTCTATAAAGGTACCTGACTAATCTTAAGGGGAATGTGGAAAGGTTTTGACATTTTAGAACAGTAACAAATAAAAATTATACTCCCGAAGGAATGGAAAACGGATTACGTTCTAGGAAAGCTTGCTAACCTTTCATTTCTGAATCTCAAAGTCTGCTCTCAAAAATCATGAATAATCAGAACATGTAAGATCCTAATTTTGCTTCTCGTTTTGAACAGAAAGGAAACTTCCTGTATCTCGTGAAGAGAAGAATACAGGATGAAAGTGTTTAAAAAGTGCTGAGGAAGAATTTATATTTAAGGGGGGGGGGGGCAATGCAACAGAAGACGGTGAAAAACTGCAAAGTGACTGCCTCAGTAGTCTGTGTTATTAACCAGGCATTACTGCGATGATAAAATCGAGGAGCGAGCGATGGATAGAATAAGTACAGTACAACGCATAAAAAGGATCATAAATTGGTGTCGAAAGCAAACCACGGATGGAAGGGGATACTCTTACGACCTAGACGGTTGATGCTATTACAATGGATCTGCAAGCAATGGGATGTGAATACACAGACTGGAATCACCTGGTTTGGTTTAAGTACCAACCAGGCGTGGGATATTTTATTGAGCCGTATGATTTTTACGAAGACAATCGTGTAACTAAGCAAATGTTAGATACCTGAAAAGTTGTCTAATCTATAGCATTAGTAGTCAGCGTGTCTGTTCGCGCCATCATGCCTGTCTGCTATTTAGATCAAACATTAACCCGACTGCCTAATTTATAAGAATTAATTTTATTTTCAGCTTCGAGAAAAAATGTAACTCCACATTGCTATTTCTTAAAATCAGACACTGTCAAACAACTACTTTAATTGAAAGCTAAGCTTCATGATTCTCTAGATCTTGATGTCGGTTATTACAAAACTTTTCTCAAAAAATATACACGAAGATATTTTAAATGCAATAATACTTACAGCGGCATATAGTTTTGTTATAGGCTGCATCGACGGGAAGCGAAACTCCGATATTATCCATGTGCAAATTGCCTTCTATGCCTAAACTTGATATTGCAAATTCCGCACACATTGAACCGGAACTTACATGCATTATAATTGCAGTAGGTTTACAATGCCTTCGTTTCCGATTTTCACCCAAAGTACTGAAACTCCCAGTAAATCATCTGTTATAAAGTAGAAACTAATATGGATTTTCTTACATGAACTAGTATCATATTTATTTTCTTGCATTAGATTATGTTTCTTTCTGTTATTGTCGGTAACCACATCTATGAGAATTTATTGGTAGTTTAAAGCGGATAATACAAAGCATTGGGGGACCGCGGTGGCACAGTGATTAAGGTGCTGTGCTACAAATCGGAAGGTCACTGGTTCGATCCCAGCTGGTGTCATTGGAATTTTTAATTGACATAAAATCCTTCCGATCGCACTATGGCCCTGCGGTCGACTCATCCTCTAACAGAAATGAGTACCAGGAGCATTTCGTAGGGGTAAAGGCGGCTAGTGCGTAAGGCTGACAACCTTACCACCATCCTGTGCCGTTGTCATGAAATCTGGGAACCTTAAATTCCTGGAACCCTCTGGGCCACTTCAGATCTGTAGCGGGACTGCTTTACCTTTTTATACAAACACACACACACACTTCTTCATAGATGTAAAATACTCTATGTATGTCACGCTAATTTTCGATGTGTTGTATGAACGGATGTCTTACCATTTCCCTGGATTTTTCTCTGCTTCTTCTCGCTGCTTTCTTCAGACATTTCGCTTTCTTCCAAGGACTCCATCTCCTCATTAAACGAATTAATAAACATTTACACAAAATTTTAGAACGAGTATTGGAAAAGAAAGTAGAAAGACGTTATTTCTTACTGACACAACCTGCATGACTTAAATGACGTCAGTAGAATTTAGTTACAGATCAGGATTGTTCAAGAGGTTTGTTATCTAACTCGGATTGCAAAGATGGCCTGATGACCGGAAATTTTCTTTGTTCTCATCACTGTCGCATGACTAACCCCAAACAGTGCCCATATATAGTTTCTGTTCACTCTCTTCTATAGCATTCCGTCCCTGTTCGGTTCACGTATTGTTTGTGCACAGAATCTTACCAATTCTGCATCCCCTTTTCACCCCATCCATGCCACTTCCAATCATACGTGGGAAGGCAGGAATTATGCAGATGCATGTATAATACAGATCAGTAACCTCTATTTTCGTGTATAAATGCAAATGTTTAAGTGACTTCTGCTGAGAAAGAGTGGCCCTTGTTAAAGGCAAAGCAATCCCTGTATAGGGCCTTAAGATTCCAGGAGGTTGAAAATCACAGACAATTGGCACATGGAGGTGGTAAATATAACTGGTATTTATTTGTTTATGGAGAGACTTACTCGACCCTAGGGTCACAACGCGGACGGAATTTCAGTTACACAATCGGGAATCGAACCCTCAATTTTCCGGCTTGTGGCGAAGTACCTTAAAGAACTGTGCCACTGCGTGACAATAGATGAACCTACTGAATTTTTTTATCTAAGACAAAAAACATGATTTTATGCTCAATCCGATAAACTACTGTACACTCACATCCACACAGAATTGTGCTCTTAAGAATAAACTGAGCTACCGCGCAAGGAAACATATACCGTACAACATCCATTAAGTTTTAGATGTTTTACCACAAGGAAGAGATTTGCGTTGGCTATTTTTTAAAACATTCTAGCTTCTCAAAGTGCTCATCTTTAGTATGAAATTGCTGATATCAGATGACAAGTAAGAACAATGGGTACAAGCATATATCAGTACATTGTGTGCTCACCACGATACGGTCTCTGATTTGCACGCATTGTATGGGGCTGATTAATGGGTCTGTCATGAAGCTTAATTTGTGGGAAAAGACGTAGCGGAAAGCAAGGTGAACATGATGTGCCACACGAATTGCTCATCTCATTCTGAATAAAAGAACCTAATTAATCACTTGTATAAAACTGAAATTCGAGTTATAAATGGCTCCTCATGCTATTAACGACTCCTTCTCGTATTTAATCACATGTTTAAGGAAGCCTTGCGGGTTATGGGTTTGATTGCCGTAGAAAATGAACAGTTTCACACATAATTAATGCCAGACGTTTGTTCTGTTTATGGTCGTTCCGCTCACTTAAAACACAGTTTAACTTAATCAATGAAGAAAGATTTATAATTTTTTTCTGTTTTCAGCACAGAGACTTTAGACTTCATCTGTGAACTTCGAAGAAGGGAAAATAAATATATGTAAGATTAGTCTTTAGACAGCATGTGAACATATAGTCTGAGAACTTTATTAAAGAAACTCTGTAGAAATTTATGAACAAAATGAATAAATTTACGGATCAAACAGAATTCTTAAAAATTAGCTATGTGAATTGAAGACAGTAGTGTCATCGTAGAAGTATTATTATTATTATCATCATAATCATCATCATCATCATCCTCATCACATTTATGCAGGGTATTTATACTTATAGTCCTGAGACAAACTATGTCCCTACGGAATACAGTGTTGCAGCTATTCTGTTGTTACTATTCATGGTGCTTATATTTTTAGTTTCAGTGTTGAATCTATTGTACTTTTACATTAGTACTTTCCGAAGTATGTTTGCAGTACCCAATATGGCTGTTTTCTGTAGTTCCTTCACTTAATGTTTTCCAGGTATGTTGCTCACGTATTTTCTGAATGACTCTGAAATAGTCCCAGTCGCACCTATTATTACTAGTATAATCTTTGTTTTTAAATTCCACATGCGCTGTATATATTTTAGAATCTTCTCGGCTTCCTTTTTAATCACGTTTCTGTCTCCTGAGATTGCATCGTCTATTAACATACATGCTCCCTTCTCATTATCACGGATTATAATGTCTGGTTTTTTGCTGGGGATAGTTCTGTCAGGTTTTTCTTGTTGATTCCACAATACGGTTGCCTTGCCTCCTTGACTTGTTTCTACTTATTTTGGCACATATTCATACCATATTATTATTATTATTATTATGTCCACACATATTCCATTCATGTGTGTAAGTAATAGGAAGCGATTTAAATATTTAACGTTTCTAAAACATTTTGTAGAAAACACCTAAAGTCACCGTCCAGTGAGTAGCTTGCTCCTGTCGTTTATAAGGAATCGCGAGTTCTGACTAGAGACAGACTGTAATAGCTGGGTTATGGAGAGGTTGCTTTTGGTCAGTATATAAAGAAATTCATATTTCCGTAGGTTTGAATTATACTTAAGTTACAGTAAGTGTGTATAAAGAAGATCGAATCACAAACTAAATCACTAGAGGTCTAATTGATGTGTAATGTAAAGTCATATATAGATAAAGAATTTCAGGTAACATAGGACTGCAATGGAAAGTTGTTTGGATAACGGGGAACTAAGAGAAGCCTGTTATTTATAGCGTGTATTTTATGAACTGTCCACAGTACCGGAAATAATATTATAACTGAAACCAATGGATTAACAGTAGCATGCGTTTTCACGAAAAACGGGAATTTTCCAAAATATTTTTGGCACAACCCAAATAAGGGACATCTGACGCACAATAAGCTATTTGTTTATGAAAGTCACAAGGAAAGCACCAAACCGCCTCTCTTAATGTGTCGCTTGAACACAATCTAAGAATTTAGAAGCCTTCAGTTTTTGACAGGGACTCGATTTGTAGAACGGAAGTTGCTACATATTTTGTAGTCTTCCGGGAGCAATCAAAAAACACGGAGCACTTCAAATTCTTGAGATCATTGCTTTTGGCATTGTGTTCGTCTCTAATGCAGAAAGTGGTTTTTTTTGTTAGACAGTAACATTCGTAATTTAATTTATTGTCACTCAATTATTATACCAACCAATACACTTATATAAAATTTACACATTAAAACACTAAAACGGCTTCGACATGTTTCGGTCCTAAGACCATCATCAGGGAGCTGTATTACTTTGCCTTGCTAAAGTCACATTAAAAGCCACATTAAAACCAGTCATAAATTAACTTCTTTGTGCTAGTAGGGTATT
>Ga0136643_10007559_pt1 | contig 15729 bp, 7 predicted proteins | sample TergutLab28metaG_FD_96883 | JGI IMG/M metagenome (GOLD analysis project Ga0136643, IMG submission 96883) | Labiotermes labralis P1 segment gut microbial communities from Petit-Saut dam, French Guiana - Lab288 P1 (version 3) (version 3) | ecosystem: Host-associated > Arthropoda: Insects >... | reverse complement strand
GGTCTTAGGACCGAAATATGTAGGAGCGTTTTTAATGTTTTAATGTGTAAATTTTATAAATTTTATATATGTGCAGTAGTTGGTGTAATAATTGAGTAACTTTCGGATTACTCACCAGCATAGAAAGCTAGCAGCATCACCTACCCGAGCAAGTTGTAATGTAATTCTTTGAAGTGCATAATGTATTCAGAGTATGAAGAGAAACATAAGCGTCCGCCTTTATGTAACCCAGTTTTTCCCCAAAGAATTTTGTGCAGAGAAATTTTGCACAACATGCGGTAATCAGAACTGCCAACTCAGTTCGGACGAGGGATCATTCTACTTGAAACTTACGTGCCTCAAACGGTTAATTTACTGCTGCGTTATACTGATATAGACAAACTGTCTAGTGACAAGTGTCTCACATGGTAACGTAACGATATTCAGCAGTTCACAGTCTCTCATCTGGTCAATGAATTCCCTAATTTTATATGGAACCCAATGGTGTATCATCGTTTTGAAAAGGGAGCTAACAATTTGAGCCAGTTCTATCCATTTCATATATTCTCAATCTTTTGGTTGAAGAAAATCTTAAAAATTGGAAGTGTTCTCCAAAACGTTTTACGAATATGTACGGTTTTAACGAACAAATGCACACAATTGTCATTATGTTTGAAATAATATTTTTAAAAGCATTAGACTAATACATATTTCGAAACTTACTGGTATAGAAGAGTACATTATTCTTGTATGAAACAGCTACTAAAAAATATTTTACATCTGCATATATGGAAGAATTGGTGGGACGTATTGTAAAGTTTAAAAATAAAGGGGATCTTCCATTTATAACTTCTACATCCTATTACTTCTTCCTTCGCAGTTACAAACATTTTTACTGCAATTTTAGCATTTATGTGTCTATGGAGTGTTTTATTCTGTCGTTCCCAACCTCGACTTGTATCACTCTTCGTCCATATACCTCAGGATCTCGCTTAACTTGAGTCACGCTAGATTTTTCCTGTTTTCTTCTCTTTTAGTGAAAACTGTGGGTGTTGGGGGGTAGGACGAGGCTCACTGCTGAGTCGCGACTACGCGTCAGTGATTTGTTACTTTGGGAAGGTTTTTAACGTTTACATGTGGGTGATGGGTAGGGTGAATACTGTTTGTGGGCGGGGGGGGGTGGTTTGGGTGGTTTGAAAATTGAAGATGGGTAGGAAAAGTATTCAGTGATGTGAAAACAAGTTGTACCACTGCTTCTGGTTTTGTGTTTGTGGTTACGGGAGGGGGGACATTTTATTTTATTTTCTAGAGTTTTTCTTTTCATTCGTATGTCGAAGTGAGATATACATATTGGAATGAAGATATACAAGTAACAGTGGGAGAACGGAGAAGGGAGAAGTCCCTGTGTACACTGGATAAAGAAGTGAGAGAGCCAACGGATTATAAGGCACACAACCACAGACACACACACACACAATCTCTCTCTCTTTCTCTCTCTCTCTCTCTCTCTCTCACAGAAACAATGTAGCGTTAAGCACCGATATACCACAAGTAAGAATAGTTGTCTGAACGAGTATTACACTGTATTTCTCTGTTATATTAAGAATGTAGGAAATTATTATGTTCTGTTTCTATTAAAATATGCCGAGGAATCAAATTACAATACTGAACAATATTTCTGTTTTCCTTCACATGAATAGAAATGAGTAACGCAGAACTAAATCGGCAGTTCACTGATTCGTACAGGATGTACGGAAGGGAAGCCTTGTAATTTGAGTGTACGTGTTTCGTGGCTCGTTTTTTAAACGCATATTTGCAGTCGTAAAGCGCGAAAGACCAAGACGGATATATATATACCACTCATTTGGTGTAATATGAAGCAACAGCTGAATGGTTAGAGAGAAGTAACCTAGGGATAAATTACGAATTTCGTCTTGGTCAGGCGTACCATGTTGTAGACTTGGTGATTAATTTTCGACTTTTGGCGTTGTGTTCAGCAACAATGTGCTAAGAAACTGCAATAATACAGCTAAAGTACAAAATCATTCATATATCTACGGTAACAGGTTTGTTAAACGCGTCTCAAACTATTTCACCTGTGATCAGTAACAGCAGGTGTGATTATACAAAACCCAACATGCGTAAACATTCTAAATCTTCATAAATACGTAAAAATCTGTTACTGTGTATGTTTTATTGATAATATGATTACAAGCGTACTAAGTTCAATTCTACCAAAGTTATCCTAATCTGACCTGAATAATATTTTAATAATGATACAGAAATAATCAAGGAACCATCGATTATAACTCAAAATTTCAGTTATTTAACCCTTTAAACGGCCGAGTTAAATCCCATATGTAAGTTCCAGCTGAGGGGTATTTAAATTTTGCTCATGCTTTTCGAAAAACCTGACTGTTTACACACAAATATGACGCAGGACTCCTTTCATGATTGATTCAGTGTTGAGACATTGCGCAGACAATAAAAATAGAGGTCTGTCAATGTTGCAAACGTAGGTCACCAAATATTACACGTTAAAATTGCTGGCATTACTAGAAGCTCACCATATTCTCTACGTTAGTAGGCTAAAGGTTAATATATAAATATCTCGTGCCTTACTTTGATATTAAATAAATGTAATTTTTAGTTGCAATCGACTGATCCTCTATTACTTTTATATATATATATATATATATATATATATATATGTGTGTGTGTGTGTGTGTGTGTGTGTCAAAAAGAAATGTTTGATAAAGGTTTACATTTGACAGTCAGGCTTATTACGTCAATCAATACAACAATTACAAATTAGGATTTAACGGCCGTCAACACAGCTTTTTATTAATAAAATCATTATATTCTTACTTAATACAACAACAGGTGAAGGTCATCTGCAGGCCCATATTTGGCATACAATAAATTACAACTGCATGCTTAGCAGATATTACAAGACTGAGACCCCAATCCGTACTTAGGACATAGTACATGTGGCAAATGAGTAATGCAGTTTAAAATGCTGGAATGTGTTTTAATTCAATATAATGTTAAAATAATTCAAATATTTCGGTTTTTTTAATACTGCAGAATCTTCCCTGAGTATTCTTTCGTTTCCAATGACGTGCAATGAAACCGCGCCCAATGCTTATTGGTAAATATTTCAAATTTACAGAACCAACTTAAGTACAGTATATCTCCTACATGTTTCGGCACTTCTTTATCAGAGAGTCCACTCAGCAGCTAACGTAGCGTTCTCAAAATGGTCAGATGCAAATTAAGTGAGTCAAAATACAGACATAAACATTCCCGTACTTCCACATCCTCCCTATAGCCTAGATCTAGCTCCGTGCGATTCCTACCTCTCCTCCAATTTGAAATTGAAGTTGAAGGGTCATCATTTCGGGACGATGGAAAACATACAAAAAGTTGTAACCGATGAGCTACACACACTTACAGAAAATAACTTCCGGCACTGCTATGATGAGTGGAAAAAACGTTGGAACCATTGTGTAACTTTACAAGGGTTATATTTTGAAGGAGATAACTTGTAATTTCAGGTGAGTCCAATAGACATTTAAATAAAAAATCAGTACACTTACTTTTGAGACAAAGTGCAACTGCACAAGCAATAAAATTTTCAGTTAAAACAGCAGAATGTCCACAGCACAAATGTTAAAAGTACTAGAGGATATGTTCCTTCGAGCACCATATCGATTGTAAGTGGGAGTTCCACAATCTTCACTATGCGTTATTGATCATCCAGAAACCAACTCGAAACGAAAAACATGGCTTGGGCCCTGTTAAGCTTGTATGTGTGCACTCAATGTTGAGTGGCAAACTACATAAATTAACAATTCTATACAATGCGCGGTACATACCATATCAAGTTGGTGAGTACAATTGATGTTGTAAAAAATAATAACAATTAATTTGTATCTAATGGTTTCTCATTGAAAATTGACCATAATTTGATAGTAGTTTGGATATACATCATCTTCACGTATTAATTTATTCTGTATATCTTTAAATATTTGTCTGATTTATAGAGTGGGTATCCAGGTAGAGGTGTGAGTCCCATCACACTTTAACGTACAGAAATCTCAGTTCAGTTTGTAGTACTACAAAGCACAAGGCCGATCCCAGTGGCCGCGCGGTCTAAGGCGTAGGTCTGCGAACGCTCGCCTGCTGAGATTGTGGGTTCGAATCCTACCGGGGGCATGGATGTTTGTCTATTGTGATTGTTGTGGGCTGTCAGGTAGAGGTCTCTGCGACGAGCTGATCACTCGTCCAGAGAAGTCCTACCGACTGTGGTGCGTCGTTGTGTGTGATCTAGAAACATCCTGAATGAAGGAGCCCTGGCCCACGGGGGGCTGTTACGCCAAAAACAAACAAACTAACTAACTAACTAACTAAGCACAAGGGGGAATCTAAGATAAATATTAAAATTCTGGGGAAAAATTACTTTAATTACAAAGCACACAAATGTCATAAACAACAACCACAACACGTACTTGGTGTTAAACTATTGAATATTTTAGTTTTGATCTCCGGTTTCTTTATTTCTTCTTCGTGTGCGTGTAACATCAGGATGTACAAACAACAGTTTAATAAGAATAAAGTTCATCCTACAAGAGGCCGTGAAGACCCAGAACGGGAATAGGTTTATAACTTTACTCTTTCTTTAACCTGGGTTCTAGACAGGGGTGGTTGTTCAACGCCAAGCCCCGGCTGCTTTACTACCGGGAGAGAGACCCCGTACCCGTTGTACAGGAGGCTGAGTGAGCCCCAGGACCGATCTGGACGGTGCGGAAAATTCGCAGTCACCGGGATTCGATCCCTGGCCCGTCAGACCCATACAGATTGGCTTTGCTGGCTCAATATTCCGGCCCACTTCGTAACCATAATAATAATAATAATTATTATTATCATCATCATCATCATCATCATTATCATCATCATTGATCTGTCATGGAGTTGAGCCACTTGTTGACCCGTTCCGGGCTCACGTATCCAGAAGTCTCTTCAAAGGTCTACCATGATTTGTTCTGCCAGTTGGGGAGTAGTGTTTCATTACCCTGGGTAATCTATTTCGAGGCATTCTATTTACATGTTGTATCCAGCTTCTCTTGTATTCCAGTAATTTGTCCAAAATTGGTGTTGTTTTTAACTCCTTTGCAATTTGTGCATTTGTTTTGTAATCTGTCCAAGTGTATCCTGCTGTTCTTCTCGTGTATTTCATCTCTGCTGCTATTATGCTGCCGGCATCCCTTGCTTTAATAGTCCAAGTTGCGCTGCCATATAACAAGGCAGGAAGGGCTAGTGTATTGTATAGCACCTTAAGCAGTATTATATAAATATATATAACCGTTTTTTGACGTTCTGCTGACCGTACATCTCAGTATATTTGTATCAGTAATTAACCAACTTGAAGCACAAAAGTTTTGTTTTACAATAAGTTTATTTCATGACTCCACATGTTTCGAGCACTATGTGCTCGAAACATGTAGACTCATGAAATAAACTTATTGTAAAACAAAACTTTTGTGCATCAAGTTGGTTAATTACTGATACAAATATATAACCGTTGTTTCTTTTGGATATCATACGAAATATGAACACACATTGCAGTAAAAAAAGCATTCTTTCTGTGTTTGTCGCTCTTCGGAGGAGTTACGAAGCGTTGATTGGTTAACAAATCTACGATATGTAACATCCCAAACAGGCGAAGTCCCCCACTTACACCGCGCTGGAAGCCTACCATTACACATGTAGTATTTTTTACATTCAGAATTTGGTAGTACTGGACTTTGTAGGAGTTTTAACATGCTCACAAGATAGGCAAAATTAGTACAACTCGGGTCAAATATATTGTTATTATTCTTAGTCGTCTTTTGTGAAATGATTGAAGCCTTCCCTTTCCTATTAACGTCTGTCCGAGAAGACTCGGACAATAATTCAATTAAACACACCAACACATGCATATATATATATATATATAATTTAAGAATTCTAAAACTTACATTAAAACACTTAAAACGCTGCTATATGTTTCGATCACACGATCATCCTCAGGGAGCATATATTGTTCCTTGCCAAATGTATAAAATTAAAACACTCAGTAATTTACTTCGTTACGTTAACTTTGGTGCTGTGGCAGCATGTCTGTAAGTAAAAAATAAATTTTCTGATTAGAATGTCAAAACAATATAGTAAAATAATATTATAATATTATTTTCTGATTAGAATGTCAAAACAATATAGTAAAATAATATTATAATATTATTTTACTATATTGTTTTGACATTCTAATCAGAAAATATATTTTCTACTTACAGACATGCTGCCACAGCACCAAAGTTAACGTAACGAAGTAAATTACTGAGTGTTTTAATTTTATACATTTAGCAAGGAACAATATATGCTCCCTGAGGATGATCGTGTGATCGAAACATGTAGCAGCGTTTTAAGTGTTTTAATGTAAGTTTTAGAATTCTTAAATAATATATACATGTGCATGTGTTGGTGTGTGTTATTAAATAAACTACAGAATGCACGGTGCAACGATAAAGACACTCATACAATAATTGTGTTTTGAATAACAATCGGCGTAGTTAGCATGAGGGTGTGGATTTTTTTTCTGTAAGCCACAATTTTCAATATTATGCGGATTATTATTTTGCTGGTCTTCAAGTCTGGATTTCGATGACTGCGCAAAAACGCAGTTAGTGAAATCAGAATCAATTTCAATTGTGGAAATTGGCAACTTAATCCTCTCATAAATCTAAATGCTACGTAAAAACCATAGCCGGCTTTAAGAAGAGCATCTTCTAATCCTACACAAATCCTGGATTTAAAACTAAGACTTCTCCCCCGTTACAAAGGCACGTCCAAATATTTCTCTCGCTCACGTGTAACTGCCCCTTCAGTTATGAATCCGGCAATTAGCGAATTTTCACTCATTGACTTGCCATCTACACACACCATAAGATCCAAGCACCTGACGAAATAAAACATTCAATATATGCAAGTGCATTACCGTATAACGTATATACAGATATTCTTTACAAGTGGCCTATTGCTGTTATAAGAGGGCGCCGTGAGTGTCTACGCTACGTATCGCCTCGCTGCTTTTATCCTAGAATACCGATAACCGTGGAAAGCTGTGGGTTCCCACATAACATACCCCTATAGGATAACCAATCTTTCGGAAACATGCATCCAGTGTTATAAATTTGAGGATTCGGATAATTTAAAACCATCGTCGTAACTACATGGAAGCTTTAGTGTAGACCAAATCCTCTATCTCCAAGTACATCTCTTTTCCCTTCCTTTTTTATTTTCTCTACTAACCCCCTCTTGTCCTCTTCCTCTCAAATGTACCCCTTCTCCCCTTACATACGTACACCCCTCCCCCACAAAAAACCTCCTTTCTGACCAGTATCTTCCAACCCCCTTTTTTCGCCCGTCTCTTTGCATCAGTAAAACAGAAAATCCTTCCCCCATAGACGAGTTCAGTTCGAACTCCACCCACATACCCAACCACCTCTATCCCTACCCTCCGCTCACTGTTCTCGTCTCTTGATCTCTCTTTTACCCCCTTAAAAAACTCATGGCAATGCGGGCTGATTTCGACTGGTCATCCCAGCACTACCGTTCTCTTTCTCTCCCACTACCACCATTTCTGGTTAACTTACGCTTCAAAAACTTCCACAGCTGTCCATGGAAGAATTGTTTCATTGATCTTTTAAAAAAAAAATCTTCGAGATGGTATTTATGGAAATATTATTTTAAATGCTTAAAAATGCTTATATTCAGCAGGAGCAGAATAACGTGAAGAAATTTCTGAATAGATTAACATACATAGAAATATGTATGAGTTTGTTTTTATGTGGAAGGGGGAAGAATAATCTTCTTTTCTGTGGAATAAAATGCATTTAAATAGGACAAAAACAGTTGAGAAGCAGCAATATATCGCAAGCCACATAAATTTTCGTTAAACTACATTTTCTGGCTATTTTTAGAATAGTGTATATACCTAGATATTTCACCATGACATTCGTCATTATATCAAAAAGGATCAGAACCTCAAATTCTGTTGAAATTTAAAAAAAGTGGCACTTCTTATAAGTCAAATCAGCATTCAATAATACAACTTACACCGTATCAATAAAATTACGGTGTCATATTTACCTCATTTTGATTCAAAGGTGAAATACGAATCATAGTTTCGAATGTAAAGCTCTTAGTTCCTCTTGTGTTTTACCGAATTCAGGCGCCATGAGGGCGTCTAAATATTGCAGGACCCCTGATGATCAAAGTGCTTATTGAACACATCAGCTCGTAACACACATTCTATTGGGTTATTTCTGATTTACACAATCACGAATTATTAAACTGGTAGTTTTAATGGATCAGGTAGCATTTAACGTCTTCACGGATATGAATGTGCAGATCGAGTCTTGTGGGACATAAATATTGTATCTTTAGAGATAATGTATTGATAATCAAGCTTCCTCTGTCTTCATGAAAAAAGAAATGTGCACATTGCCAGACGTTTCTCCCACAATTCTGCTATGTAAGACGTATTAATCACTCACAAGGTGTCAATTTTCTGTCGAGTCTTTCTGTCTTTGATCCAAAACCTCTTCCTCACATAACAGTCACAAAATTATTTATCTCAGTAATTAACCAACTTGATGTACAAAATGTTTGTTTTACAATAAGTTTATTTCATGCCTCTACATGTTTCGAGCACATGTGTTCATCATCAGGAGGTCAAAATTGCATTACACAGCCTCTGGTATCATCACATCTATTGGTGTGATGATACCAGAGGCTGTGTAATTCAATTTTGACCTCCTGACGATGAGCACATATGCTCGAAACATGTAGAGGCATGAAATATACTTGTTGTAAAACAAAAATTTTGTATATCAAGTTGGTTAATTACTGAGATAAATATACTGAGATGTGCTGTCAGCAAAACGTCAAAATCATAAAGTTAGTTCGGTCCTTCAGCCAAACATATTTTCAATACATTCCCTCTTAGATTAATCGCGCTATTTATTAAACCACTATCTTTGAATTTCCATCCTCGTCATTAAGCCATGAAATTTTTTCGCCATAATTTAGTCTCCCTATTCTTTGTGCGAAATTTCAGGACTGCCTCAGTCCCCCCCCAGTAAGACTCTTTATCATATTATTCCCACAACTCGAGCATGTGTATTTTGTATTCAATTTTGGTTCCATTCAAGTCTTCCGACACTTTTCCGTGCCACAACAGCCCAATTCGCGCCTAGGCCGCCCGCCTCACCGTTCATACTCATAGACCACATACAGACACAGCCCACATTCGGCAGGACTCTTCTGAACGAGTGATCAGATCGTCGCAGAAGCCGCTACCTGCGCAACACACAACAAATAAAAGAGACAGATGTCCATGCCTTAAGCGGGATTCAAACCGCTGATCCCAGGATTCAAGGGGCTTCAGGCCTACGCCTCAGACCGCATGGCCACCTGCATCGGCCTTCCGCCGATATAACAGTGAGTTTTACCTTCTCGAAGAACAAACCTTTTAACTAAAGCGTCAATTCAAACAATAAACGTAACAATACCGTAAAGCATGTGGCATTGTTTAAATATTTCAAGGATTAAAATAAGGAATAAAATTCAGTGATATTTTACGAAATATTAAAATTTTATAATTTTCATATATGTACGAGTTAGCTTAGGTAAAAATGCATTTTTATGTTCTTTTACGATGATAGTCTGCACTTCTGAAATAATTCATAAAGATTTAGGAGAATGCTAAGCAATTACCAACACGGAAATTGAATGAATATTTAGATAAAGACAACTGTTACATGTCTAAGGGCTATTTATATGTAAGTACAAGTGAAAATATTTAATGTTAAAAGACGTACTGACAATATGTGCAAAAAGTTGTTCAGTAATACTATAGTTACATATGAAACAATTACTTCAACCGCAATTTAGCATTTAGAGCATAAGATTAGTAATATGCTTCACATCCCATTAGAGAAGTGTACTTTGATGTTAAATGCCAAAAAAAGTCCTAGAGCCTAACGCGACTTTTCAATGTGAAAGTCTTTAAATTCGTAAAGGATATACTAGTTAAATTGAAAGAGAACGACTTTTATTTCCTCTTGAAACTAGTTGGCAGAATAAGCTCGAAATGCTTTGTCGAATATTAAACATATATTTTAATAACATTACTAAATATGTACGTTTATTGTGAAATTGTAAATTTGACATACAAATGACTACGGACCAACAGACGCCACTCATTTACAGTCTGATTGCAGCAACAGTAAAATTCAAAAGTAGATAATAGACAATTATTTCCTTCCTATCAAATCAACTCACCAGATATAGGACTACTGGCAAACCGCTCAGCGCGCTTTAAAACCGAAACTTTTGAACAAGCCATCAATCTTACAGACAGTGAATTAGTTATCAGTCACGCTACAAGCCTGATACCGACTAAGCCACCAAATCAATCAGTCAATTAATGTGCTGTGTAGAATACTTTAAGCTGAAGATCAGTCCATCTCTTACTCAGACCCTCAGTCAATTCAGATACCAACCTCGTCCTACCAACTCTGAATCCCCACTTGGAAGCCTCTACTGTTGCTGTGTTGCTATTTAGCATTCCATCTTCGATTCCGAACTCAGGGGGTTCTGCCTCGAATTGCTCATTAAATTAGTGTGTGGTGCTACATTGCTGTGCCGAAGAGAAAGACAGAGCTCGCCCGCCGTCCAGGGCTGTGGTCAAGTTCCAATGTGTACCGCCTGGATAACAAGGCAAGGGAACTCCTCCAAATTGTATTATTAGAAGAATGGAGTTATCGTGGTTATTGCAAGATATAATTAAATCCATTTTGCACGATCTTTTTCGAAAAGAAGTGGTTCAATAATAGGGTCAAGAAATTTCCCGATTTTTATGGAAACTGAAAATTCATTATCAAACTAACAGAAGTGAGGTGTTGATCCTATACACAGCCAGTTGAAGTCAGTAAAAATATTTACACTATATTAGGGATCCGTTTCAATATTATCCTCTCTTGTTCATAGCGGATGATTATTTATCACCTGGAAATTATCGAGTAGAATTTTAAAATTTGACTCAGCGCCCTTCTGTTACATTCCTGTCGAACTGAAGACCAATAAATTAACTGCCAATTTATGTGTACGCCATTAGAAGAAAAAATACAATAGTGTCTTTATGAGAAATTTATATAATTTTCTGGACCCTTGTAATTCAACATTTCTCTAAAATCGCACTTTTAAAATTTTATTCTAGATTTTTTTTCAACCAATATTTTGCTCTTTTAGGGCAGTTGTCAAATTTCATGCACACATAAACCACACCTACACCTGTGGGTTTGTACGCTAAAATTTGCGAGTCCCAATTAGATAACTGGAAATCAGATTTTCTGAACACATGTTTACTTACTTTCTTTATAAAAATTGCATCAACTTTATATCGACTTTTATAGTTTTATAGTTACCTGAATTAATTTTGTGCCCGTTATCAAATGATTTTTAACTGTGATAAATTTGAGATATTATTGATGGTGATGCCGAAATTTCAAGTCTTCGAGGATGTTACGGCGCGTCGACTGCTAAAGAAGTTTCGATGTCTCGAAACAAAGCAAAGCCTTAAACTTTTCAGACTGTCTCTCGCTCATGATTTAGGCAATGTAAACCTTCGAAATGTTGGTACCAATTTACCAGTAGAAATTGCCTAACATCCACAGATTCATAAACTGTAACTGTATTTCAACAAAGATATAGATTTGACGTCATTTACGATGAAGGGCCACGATGGAATATCTGTTCTCGCTGGATCTATTTGTCAGAATATTTTCCACTTCACACTGAATCACTTAGTTGTTTCAAACTTCACTCTTAACACTGGCTGCTGAGTTGAACGCAAGCGTTAAAAAGTAAAGTGATCCCGTTACAGGCCGGGTGTGGCCCAGAGGGTGGGTAGAGTTATAACTCTACTCTTTTATAACTCCGGCACTAGAAGGGGTGAGTGGCCAGCAACACGCCCCGGCCGCACTTTACCCCCAGGAAAGACCCGGTACCCATTGTACAGGAGGCTGATTGTGGGTCCCAGGGCCAGTCTGGACGGGCGGTAAATCTCGTCTCCACCGGAATTCGATCCCGGACCGCCCAGCCCATAGTCAGTCGCTATACCGACTGAGCTACCCAGCCCACGAACCCAAGTGTTAGGGACAGAATCTTTCTTCAGAAACTGAGAGTTCAAGTGACCAGTACTCTGTTATGGTACCACTAAATTTGTAAGGACGAAAATTATTCCGAGCGAGTCCAACCCAACCCTGAACTTCGTAAAATTTCTATACATGAATGTGACCTCTACCCAAACATATGTGGACGCTTCACGTGTAAATCTCCTTTGAAGTTTTGCAAACAAATTTTCGTTATTGCCTTCATGCGTGCTCAAGAGAGGAGTTCTGCATTATTATTGTCTACTGTAATACATTCTTTTAAGTTCGGATTTATGAGGGTTTGCCGCCCCCCGAATTAGACGGTGAGCAGTAAAAGTGTGAAGGGATGTTTTCTGAGAGGCAGTACGTAATTCAACAGGCACAATGTGACTAAAATACTAAAGTTGATGCAGCAGTCGAGCAGAAACCTAATTTAGAGCACTATTACATAACTGTTTTCAGTAATTTTTCAGACGCATTCCTCCCGATAAAGGGCCTTTGGCCGCTGTTGGTGACCTACAGAGTGCTACTCGAATGAGGTGTGTGTTTGTGTGTGTGTGTGTGTGCTGATGGAGAGGTGGAAGAATTTTCAAAGAAAATGTTACGTATTATTATTATTATTATTATTAGGTTGTTGTTGTTGTTGTTGTTGTTGTCTTTGTCTTTCTTCACAGGTCCTTTCTTCCTGGTACTGTCTCTCTTGAAGAAACGGAGATCCCCACCACTCAGGCTTCAAGTTTTAGACTGCAATATCTTTTCATGTGTGACGTCCCAAATATAGTTGTCTTTTGTAACGGATCTTCTGAATGTTATCCTGGTATGAATGCCAAAAGTTTATTTAAACCTTTGTTACTGTTCCGGTAACCCCAGTTATTACCGGTATAATTAAAAGTTCCCTATTCCATTTTCGTTTTATCTTCATACATAAACTCGTTTATTTCAATCTATGTTTGCTTCCATTGCGTCACATTCCTATCCTCTGGTATTATTATTATTATTATGTTCTTTCCGTAAAGTTTGTTTTTTTCATTTTTCCCGTTTTTTATTCTTAATGCAATTTACTGTGAGGTATAATTCTTCTTTTTTATAAGTCGCCAATGAAACGTAGTTCACAAATTCATAGTGCAATTTGACACTAAAGCTGATAAAATAGGTGAATGGTCACGGTAATATTTTCTTCTGAAGAATAAGCATGTCAAACATAATTTTATATTAAGTGCAGGGGTTTGAAAAGTCAAGCAAATGAAAAGGGGCTTCAGCATCAAGCCAACGTAAGCCTCCAGAAAATCTCCATGTCACCTAATGGAAGTGAATATTTTCCGTCCCATTTATGTTTAGATGTACATCTAATGATAGGAAGAGTATCCCCTGCGCCCTTAATGTGAATCATTCGTAGGCCATCCTCTCGAGTTCTCCTTATTTTACTCAGCTGTCATGTCCCGAAACTAAATTATAAATTTTCTCACCAAAACTTACTAATAACTTTTATGAATTTACCCAGGAAATACAGTTCAGAAAAATCCTGTATCTGAAAATGCCGTGAAGTTGAATAGAGTGACGTTTCTCAGTGCCACTTGCTATGTGGACGGAATGTATCCGCTTGATCACACAGACTTTCAAGAACTGTAGAAGTTGAGACATTTGGAGCTAACCTAGGGTTTTGTTTTTTCAGAAATGAAACGATGGATGGAAAAGTGACGGTGGAAGGAGACCGAGGGACAGTAATGGAGTGGGTATGTGAGTTCTGCATAAAGCTACAAGTCCTTTCTTCATTTCTCTCCCCGTGAAACCCTTTTCCAGCAGCCCTTTTAACCATACCACCACCTAATCCGAGATCTCCCCTTACCCTTCCGGTCCCGTCACCATACCAGTCTTTCTCTTAGCTCGTATCGGAACCGATTTACCTACTGATTAAATTTTCACTTGCTGCTTGCTTGCTGCATACATAGCTGGGGTGTGCTGCGTGAGCTATGCAGGTAACAGGCGGGGGAACGAGACATGAAGAAGAATGGAAGAGAACGTGTGCGATAGGATAGAGAATTTATGATTAGGCGCACTAATTCGGATTTAAAAGACACTGAAATGTATCGATTCCTTATTAATGCAGAATTTATAGGAACGTGTTAGTAAATACGTCTGCTCCAACTCGCAAGAAGCTTACTGCACTCAATATCAGTATTTCAAAGAAGACTTGTGCAGTCAGTAACCTGACTGGCTACAGATGTTCGATTTTGATTGGATTCACAGGAGGATTATGGTTTTTCTCTTGCCCACCCCGACCGGACCAGCTCTTTGGGCTACCTAATCCACGAAACGAAGGATACCGCAGGCACTTCCGTCTATAGTAAAGCAGCTGTAGCATGGAGTTGATACGGCAGCTGTTCCTTGTGCTGCGCTTAGAATGCTGGGAATATGCAATCCACTCTTCCGATAGAGTTCATGGCAGTACACACGGATACCGTATGAAATTACTTTGAACACAAAGATTACAGGTAATTATGGATTTTTTATGTACTTTCCGAATCCTTTTTACCATATAAGATTGAAATTTCTTTCGATCTTTATGAGCTGAAACATTTCGATTTGCGACGGCCGTATCATGTCCTCTGACATATGTCGGCCTCAACGATGGCCCAGTTCATTTTACCTATCTCTTTCTGACATATCCTTGGGCCACTCAGTTTTTACCTTAGAAACTGGAAAAGTATATCTGTTTCGACATTTTGTGCTCTCTTCTTCTTGTTCTTTCGTACGTTTTCTACTTTCCAATCACTTCTTTTCCATCCACTTCTTCACACCCATCTACTTCTTGCTTCTTAAATCATAGGCTTCCTCTTCTTCGAATTTGTCTTCTTTCATCATCATAGCCTTAGCATTTTTCCTTCATTTTCTTCTTCTATCTTTTCTTCATATTTTTATTATCCTCTATCTTCTTCTTGTGCAACATACTTTACGATATTCTGATCTACACTCTTATGGATTAAAGTGGATGCTAGCATCTCAATATTATCTGGCTTTTCTTCATGCATTACTGAAGTAAGTAACGCTAGAAACTTCAGTACTCTGATGCATTTAACTTTTACTAGCATCTGATATTTTCTGCTGTATTATTACAAAAATTTACAGTAGCATCTAGCGTAGCCAGTTGCGCCACTCCGGTAAGATAAACTAGGCCCTTGCTATTGAAATGTTTATGCAGAAAATATGAAATGAGTTCATTGTAAATAATAGGTGTGTATTACAATCTGCTAGTGTATAGGGATAGTTTATAAACGAAAATATTAAAACAAAATATATTAAAACACACTTTGGCACTTGCTGCTAAAGTGTGTCTACTTTAGATGCCGGACTGCTGGCTAGATGTCAGTACTCGGAAGGTCCTGCGACCGGCCACCTCGACACAGGTTTTCTTTCTTGGTTTCCCTGTGTCTTTAAAGCAAATGCTGAGATGGTTCCCAAGTCCAAGTTGCCACTACATGCTTCTCATGTATCC
>Ga0136643_10007557_pt1 | contig 15730 bp, 13 predicted proteins | sample TergutLab28metaG_FD_96883 | JGI IMG/M metagenome (GOLD analysis project Ga0136643, IMG submission 96883) | Labiotermes labralis P1 segment gut microbial communities from Petit-Saut dam, French Guiana - Lab288 P1 (version 3) (version 3) | ecosystem: Host-associated > Arthropoda: Insects >... | reverse complement strand
TAGCATCCCGGAAGGCCGGACACCCTCAGGAGTAACCGGAAGAAACCGGACACGCACAGCGTGGCTTTTGCCGTAAGCAAAAGTTTTGAGCGGCTTTTCACGGAGTGAAAAGTGCTGACAGAGGCAATGCTGTATTGCAGGAAAAAGACAAGTTTTATCGGAAAGTTTTTAGGTTCGGTGACTATATCTATCCTTCCCAATCGCATTCCGCAATAACGGCAGCATCGCACATGCAACTACGCCGCCTAAAGACGCTGTTATGAACTGCGTTATTCCAAACACATTTGAGATTGCGTTTGCCTGCTGCTCGGGAATATTAAGGAACATGGGTATAACTACATGCGACACTCCAAGGTATAGAATTAAAAACTTTACCAACGCTGCACAAGGCGCCGCTATGATATAAGAATAGGCTTGCTTAGAGCCTATCTTAAAATTGCCTATTAAGTGCCATAGGATAGCGAATGCCAAATTACCAATCATTATGACTGGGACTATCGCCCAAAGCGGCCCAATGCCCAAAAACCTAGCAAAAACAGGCGATAGCATTCCTACTGCTACGCCAGACCAAAGTCCCCCAGTCATTACCGATATGGCCAACATTAAATTTACTCCCGTGCCGACAATTAATTGATTGTTTCCAGTCATACGCCCCATAAACATTTGCCATGTGATAAGAAGTGCGATTAAAATAGCAGTTCTCGTAATCCATGATGTTTTGCTTGAAATATTCATACGATCCCCTCTTTATGCTATGTATACTAAATCTACTTTAAAATAATTCTGATTCAAAATCATCCTTACGCAAAATCTTGGACTGCCTAGCATCCTGCAATACAAAATTTGCGAAGGCTGTTTTTCATACGGAATTGCATCATCATCAGAAAGCTCCCAGAACCGGAGCTTTTCTGATATAGTCAGTAAACTTGAAAAGCGGCTGAATTAAACGCAACACTTCTTTTGTAAGGCAAGGCTGTTCGGACGCAAGCGGCCTGCTCGCCCTGCTTCACCAATGAGCATCCTGGGAAGCGTCGACGGCGTATTCTTGGAGATTGACTTCGCTACACTCCAATGGCATTGGAGGCACCGGTAAGCCTGGTCGCAAATGCTTCGCATTTGCTGATCGGCCTAGTATCCTGGAAGGACGGACGCCCGCAGAAATAACTGGAAGAAACCGGACACACGCAGCGTGGCTTTTGCCGTAGGCAAAAGTTTTGAGCAGCTTTTTGCGAAGCAAAAAGTGTGAAGATGATGCTAGTGACCAGTCAGCACGTCTAAGCGGAAGATACCAGCGGTGCGTCAGCAGCATCTTTGCCCCAGGATCCCCGAAAAACAAAGTTTTTTGGGGTGGGCCTAAGGCAAGCAGGAACCCATTAAAGCTAGTTTAAAGAAAAGCAAAATTTACCGGGTAGTGAAAAATCTTGAGATGCATTACCGAAAAAGGGCAGGCTTTATCGTATGCTTTTCATGTAGATTGACTATAAAGCTTTGGTCTGTACTAAAGTGTTTTAGGTATATACATATAAATTGCCTGATACTTATCTACAATAGGTATCAGGCAATTTATATAACAAATCCGTTTAAAATCATCTCCGGCTGCGTTTTCATAGCAATTTCTGTTCAAGAACATCCTTGCGCTAAATTTTGTATTGCCCAGAACCCGGCATTACAAAATTTGTGAAGGCTGTTTTTCACACGGAATTGCTTTATTAGTCAATCCTTACTACTTATTCTTCATCAAAATCGTCATCCAAATAGAAGTCATCATCATCGTCATAGTCATCAAAGAAGTCTTCGCTGTACTTATTTGACAGCTTAACAACAGCCACTACTACAGTTGCTATAAGCGCTACTATACCAATGATGGCAATAATAGCAACTAAAGCATTTGAATTGTCCTTTTTTAAGGATTTAAGATAGCCTTTAATATCATCCATTTGCATACCCTCCATTTTTCTAGGGCTTATGCCCTCTTTTGCTACTTTACATTACTTTTGCGATAAGGCTTATCCACCCAATCTTTATTGCGTCTTAAATCATTGTATTCATGAAAGGCTTTTTTCATTATCTGTTTTTCATCATGAAACTTAAGCAGATGATAAGCTTCGTGCTGTTTATAAAACCCCGCGTCCGCAAAATACTCTTCCGCTTGAGGCTTGCAATAGAACGAATCCGCGCTCATCAGATACCAGTGAACAGTTTTTGATACTGTGTCTTCATTGCCTTTAAAACTATATTCGGTTTTACCCAGATACTTTATAATTTTAGCGGCAACGCCTGTTTCTTCCTTCACTTCTCTGAGCGCTGTCTGCTTATAAGTTTCGCCTTCCTCAATAGTGCCTTTGGGCATGACCCAACCCATATAGCGCCCATTTTGATTTTTATAGAGCAATAAAACCTTGCCTTTGTGGAAAACAACGCCTCCGCAGCTCACTGTTTCGACCACATTCAATTCCTCCGACTTTGGGAGCTTGTTTGATATCTCGCTTTCGGTGGATTTTTGAGTAAATTTATCGCCAGACAAGAAAGTAAACAGTGTCCGGTTTACCAGCGTGCCTTGGCACCGTTCTGCCCTGGAGTCCCCGAAAAATAAAGTTCTTAGGGCGGCCAATGGCAAAAATCATTAAATGCATGGTGACAAATTTATTAAAGTCCATCGAATGGAGACATTAAGCAAGCTCGAAGCTTGTTTATAAGATTATAAACCATTATCGTCCATATTTCAATCTATATTTTTTGCGATATACTAATCTAGTTAGCATGATCGTTAGCAAAAAGCTTGCGTAGGGACAGATTCTATAGCCGCCTGAATAATATAGCAGCAATACTGTACCTTAGGAGGATTTGTAACCGTATGCATATCTTGCCCCTTATCACCTTGCAAAATACACCATCAGCATATTTCTTGTAATTTCAAGCGCACGCTGTGTGCCACCCGTGTTTTCAGTAATTACCACCAAAACAATTTCGGGCTCATGAGCAGGAGCAAAACTTGCAAACCACCCATGCGCTTCACCTGAAGCGACCTCAGCAGTGCCTGTTTTCCCTGCAACTGTTACGCCCGGCACCCTAGCGACTGTCCCTGTTCCACCTTCTACAACACGTACCATCATATCTGTTAACTCTGCCGCATTCCATGTGCTCATCACTCTGATAGGCACATCACGGCGCCGCTCCCATTTAACACGGCCTGTGTGCGCACTTATCCTCTCGCCTACATGAGGCATGGGCATTAGTCCATCATTTGCAACTGCGGCGGTAATCAGTGCCATATGCAGCGGCGTTGTAAGCGTTCGTCCTTGACCTATTGCGGTTTGAATAATTTCCCCCGTTCCTGCTCCACTCTCCATACTATAACGGCCTCTGACATATTCTAAATCAAACGACTGTGCAGAGTTAAACGCCATGCGCTCTGCAGACTCTAAAAGCCTCTCATACCCTATCTCTATGAGGGCTTCGGCAAAAAATATATTACACGAATATTTCATAGCGTCACTTATATTCACCCTGCCATGAGCTCTTGCGTTAAAGCATCGTAAACTTACACCATCGAATACAGCCGTCCCGTGGCACTCCACATAAAAGTCCATGTAATTCGGCATATGTGTCATTATAGCGTCTGCCGTAACCAGCTTAAACACAGAACCGGGCGGGTAAAGGCCTTGAGTTGCTCGGTTCAGCAGGGGGCTGTTTTCCGTATCACTTGTTAAATCACGCCATATGTCAGTTATAGAGTTTGGATTAAAGTCTGGAGTCGATGCCATAGCAATTATACGCCCACTATGCGGTTCCATAGCAACTATTGCACCCCGCACACCCCTCAGGTTTTCTACTGCCAACCTTTGCATATCAAGCTCAAGCGTCAGGTGCACATTATCTCCTCGCAAGGGTTCACCGTTTATAAATTCACGCTGTAAGCGCTGAATAATCTCAAAGTCGATGTTATCAAGATCAAAATTATATCTAGCCTCAACTCCCGACTTGGTTATGCCTATAAACCCTACTGTATGAGCAAACTCATTGCCATAAGGAAAAACTCGCCTGAACTCGCCATATGCCGGCACACTACGAGCAAGAATATTGCCATCCGCATCAAAAATATAGCCGCGTTTTATACTAAAGTCGTTTATGTTAAGCCTTGGATTAAACGTACTATTTATCATGCCTGCGCTGTCTATCAGAATAAAGTGACCGAGATAGACTACAACTACAATAAACAATGCAAAATAAAGCCAAAATACGCGCCGTATATTCTTTTTCATTTCATTCATGTCTATACCTCATGTTACATTATAATAAGCCAAATAATTCGTAATAAAAATATGCTGATACTTATCATTGCAAAAAAAGCAAATAAAATTGCAAGCACTTTCGCTTGACCTCAGTAGGATACGTAAACTTCCTGACCAATGGCATATTTAGGCTTACGATGCCCAACACTACTTTCCCTTTGGTATCTAACCCTTTCGTAGTGTACTCAAATACTGCATAGTATAGTAGAGAAGATGATCCAACGCTGCTTCCGATATAATGCCTCTCACAGCTCAAATATCCAGTAGCATTTTTTATAACGGTTGCTGTCGTCTGGTGCCCTGCTCAAATAGCCTTCTTACTGTAAGTAAAACAATCGCAGGGATTAAAAACATATCTCAAATGATAAATATCAAACTTGACCGATAGTGCACTTTCCATTCTAATTCAGCAACTAAACTACTGTATCTGGTATTTCATCAATGTCAATATCCTCATCATCTTCCTCAGTGTCTCCGGAGTAATACATGAATATCCACTGGACTATTCCAATCATCATACTACTAACAAGAACCGAACTTCCGCCATAACTTACAAATGGCATAGTCACGCCTGTAAGCGGTATAAGGTTAATTGTTCCTCCGAGTATTAAAAATGTCTGAAAAGCCATCATGGCTGTAAAACCAACGGCCAGCAAGCTATAATACTTCCGCCTGCAACGCAATGCAATATGCGCACCACGGTAAAATATCATGATATAAACTCCTATTATGCCTATCCCAAAAAGCGAACCGAGTTCCTCACAAATCGCCGCAAACATCATATCACGTGCAACCACGGGAATGCGCCCAGGCATTCCAAGCGTAAGCCCTGAACCTAAAAGTCCCCACGTAGCAATCGCAAAGAGTGACTGTACTACTTGATGGCCTATACCATGAACATCTGCCCAAGGGTCCTGCCAAATTGCTACTCTAATCCGCACATGTCCAAACAAATTATAAGCTATCATTGAAGCTAGGCTCATAGCTCCCATCCCTGAAAAAAATAGAAGCTCGCTCCCGGTTGACACATACATGACAACCATAAATGTCATAAAAAATATTAGTGCCGAACCCAAATCTGTCTGCAAAACAAGCAACCCAACATATGCCGCACTTAGAGCACAGAGTTTTACGACATGCCAAGTGCCCTTGCTCTTACGAAATGCACTGGCTAGATAAAACACGAATAAAAATTTTACCATCTCCGAAGGCTGAAAGCTCATAGGCCCTATTCGCACAGACCTTAGCGCACCATATTCTGGCGTACCTATAAAAAACGGCAGGAACAAAAGCCCAAGCCCTGCTATGAAATAAAGCGGCTCTAATTTCTCAAATTTCGGAATGAGTTTCAGAAATAGGGGCATTGAAAACATAGCGAATGCGCCTACGAAAAACCAAATTAACTGCCGGGATGCCAACCCTTGGTCAAGCCGCCAAAGCATTATTAGACCAGTGGTGAGGAGAAAATACATACCGTTCCATATAAGAGGGCAGCTGCCTTTATATATCTTTCCAGCACCAACATTCATGGCTATAAGCAGCGCCAATGAGCCTACGGCATAAATTAAAGCGTCATAATCAAACGAGAAAGTGCCCGGTTCGTAAGCCAAAATCAAAAAAGCCGTAATGTGCATAAAAATAACGACTATCCGCTGCTTGGAAGTAGCCAAATATGAACTCCCCTCCATTAGCCCTCGCTCATAAGCAATAAAGCGCACGCCTTGCCAGAGGAAATAAGCTATATAAAACACGAAAAGATATCTCGATAGCCTGATAATTAGCTCAAACATTCAATATCCTCCACAAAAATTAGCGAGATCGTTATTTGTGTTTTGTAACAAATATATACACGCCCTTTTAGCGTCTCAGGCTTTATGCACTATGGAGGAGTTCATTTCCTCCATAGTGCAAGAAATCACAAAGTTTCGAAGAAATTTTGTGATTTTTCCTTAAGTATCTTCGTAGAAATGCAAGGAGCGCAAGCGACGGCATTTCTACGAAATGGTGAAAACCCTCTACTTCACCCCACGAAAATAATGCCCATAGGTTACAAAGTTCGCAGGTTTTACGGCGCCGCGGAAAGCCCTTAAAACCGACTTAACTGATCCTCCATCCTCCGTATAAAAAACTAAACGTAGCCAATCTAAATTTGTCTCACTAAATTTGTTAAGCTTTTCTTGCATGCTAAGCTTATGACCATTTAAAATTAGTGCGGTGCAATTCTCACAATCTGTATAAACATGGAAAATAGCTCCTGTTTTGTCTTCTAAAACATATGAGGAATGATCGTTTTTAGTGCCTCTGCATTTTCCACCTTCGCCGCTTCCTGAGTAAATACCGATAGGGCATTGGACAGTAGCCATCAGTGGAATATTTCCATAAACTATGGCCTCTCCGCCCGCAAAGGCTTTAATTTCATTCAAATTGAGTTCAGGCGATAATGTCACACCCGTAGCACCTAAATCAAGCAGATACTCGTAGGTTATAGGATTTAGCACATTAAATGAGTAGTCAGTGATAATTTCCTTTTTCGTAAACCGTCTTAACGCACTTAATTGTCCGTATGTTGAGGCTAAATAGCCTTGTATTTCCGTATCTTCTAAGGCCTTTATCAAATCAACTAAACCAGCTTCATCGAATGGGCGCATTATTTTCGGCAAAGCTATGTGCAAAGCCGTTTTATCTGCATACTTGGTTACAATCTCCAATGTTTTTTTTACGCCATAGCCGCCGCTTATACTAAAATACGCTTTTTCTGCACCTTCCTCACACGCCGCCGCAAGCTGCTCCTCAGAAAATACTTGGACACATAACTTGTGCCCATCTTTTCCCGATCTCTGAGCGGACGGAGAAGCCTGCAATTTTGCGCAGCTTATATCCCTTCTAAAGCTCTTCACATACTTCTCTTCAAATGCTTGAACGCAGCTACGCCTTAAATTGTTCAGCGCACTCATCGGTACATATATCGTATCATCAATATCTAAAGCCATGCTCCCTGCATCTATTTCAAATGTTGTGTTACCCAATTTCGTCAGCTGCGCCAATATGCGCTCTCGGCTCAAAGGCTGATTCTTCGGAGATTCAGGAGTATCTCCCACAGCACTCCCACATATACCGTTTCGTTCTACTATCATTTCCATCGGCTGCCCCAGCTTCATTTTAAGCGCTAAGTTCAGCTTAATTTTTCTTGCATCCAACTTAGCGTCTGAATTGGCTTGGTCGTTTAGGCGTTTATCATACGACTTATAAACCAAGTCACCCGCACGTGCCGGCCCGTTTATATATACGGTTATAATATCCCCTGCATCTGCAGACTCAGTTATATAACCGCCTACATTTTCACCCGCATTGGTCCATACCTCTGCTCCGTCTCCTGACACTACTTCACTTTCTATCTTTATGAGCACTTTAACTTTCCCCGTTCTTTCGGGCTTTTTAGCTACTGAAATTACTGTACCCAAATAAGTTCCTGTGCTTTTGGGAGTTTCATTGCTCATCATATGAGAACCCGAGTAATCAAAGAAATATCCGCTTGTAGACTCCCCGCCCCTGTTAAAGATTTGTGTAACACGCTTTATAGTCTCCTCCGGCACATCATATATTCCGGCGGATACCCTATCCAGCTGTTCTCTATAAGCTTTTGTTACTACCGCTACATACTCGGCGCTTTTCATGCGGCCTTCTATCTTAAGAGTATTGACACCACATTCAGCTATTTCTCTCAAATAGCTCAACGTCATTATATCTCTAGGGCTAAGCAAATAGCCCGAAGCGTTCTTTTTCGTATTTTTAAAAAAATTATAATACTGCCTGCATGGTTGGGCACACTTGCCTCTATTTGCGCTCCTAGCGCCTATCATGCTTGACATAAGGCATTGCCCTGAATACGATACGCATAATGCACCATGGGCAAATACTTCTACCTCAAGCCCCGACTTCTCTACTATCAATTTAATTTCAGTAAGGCCAAGCTCCCGTGATAAAACCACACGGTCAAAGCCAAGCTCTTTAAGAAGGTAAGCCCCTTCCAAAGAATGGACAGTCATTTGAGTGCTTGCATGGAGACCTATATCAGGCATATGCTGTTTAATAAGCGAATACAGGCCAAGATCCGTAATTATAAACGCATCCGCTCCTGCCTTATACATTTTCTCAGCAAAACTAAAAGCTCTGTACACTTCACTATCCCCAGAGCTTCCACCTTTGTATAATGTGTTTATGGTTATATTGGCCTTTGCGCCCCGCAAATGGGCATAGTCTATAGCTTGGACAAGTTCTTGATCAGAAAAGTTCATTGCTCCTGCGCGTGCGTTAAAATCCCGCCCGCCAAAATAAACCGCATCAGCTCCGTTATTAACAGCTGCTTTTAAGCTTTCAAAATTCCCTGCGGGGCATAATAACTCCGGGATATACTTCTTCTTATTCGATACTTCCGCCATACTATTTTACCTCCATACGGCTTATGTGATTGTTTCTTGAGTTACTTGAGTTACCTGGGTTGCTTGTGCGGCTTGATTTGCTTGTGCATTTTTCTGTCTGCGCATATTCCTCTCGTCACGGTCTTTCTTTGCATTCCTAAGTTCCGCCTTGGCTTGCTCAAGTTCCTTTTTAATTGCCGCGAAGTCTTTTTCAATCTGCTCATTTTTTTCTTTTGCTGCTACTAATTCTTTCCTGGTTCCGCTCGCTTCACGCTCAAGCACCTTAACCTTTTCCTTTTCTTTAAAAAGGTCGTCTGCAATATTAAGAGACACAAACAGAGTTCTAAGGCTAGGGTTTATGGCACCTTCGCTCTTAACTGAATAAATATTTTTAATCTTTCTGTCTATGTAATTTGCCACAGTTTGAATATGCTCAACCGGTTCACTGCTTGAAAGCTCATAGACCACGTTGTCAATAACGACTTTGATACGATTCATTTGTACCATAAAAGCCCTCCTCCTTTGATTTACCCGTCACAAAAATAGCAAAGACATTTTTGTGAGTTTTAAGCGGCCTTACCCATTCAAGCTTACTTTAGCTAGTTCCCGCGTGTTCGCTAAAGCTCAGCCTATTCCCTTCAGGCGGGCTCATGGCTATCGCCTTAGGCCACCAAAAAACTTCATTTTTCAGGGGCCCAGGACAAACGTGGTTTCACCACACCGATACCTTTAGGGCCTCAAAGCCCGCCTGACCTACAGATGCCAATAAACCATTCCTTGCGGATTTGCATCTGCGACGCTACAAAGCAAGCTTATCGATAATCTAAGTGCATAACCAATCCAGCATCTTGGTCATGCACCACCACATTTACTGAATACCACTAAAAACCCTGTCAAGAACGTTTCTAGAAATTGCCGTTACCGCTGGCTCGCCTTCTCTTGATATCGCATAGAACAAATCATCAAGAACATGGAAAGTATAAGTCACTCTGTATCTTATAGATCCATCGGGCTGAACCGTGAAGTCCCCTTCTGTGATATATTCAAGCTGCCTTGGGAAAATATTTTCCTCCAATATGTGTCCATCAATCTCAAGAAGCCACACCACAGGCACATCGCTCATATCAAATGGGTCTATATAACTATCCCAACTAAGCTCAAAAATATCTCTATAAACCCTCGCATCTTCTTCTACAGAATTCGGACGAAGCGTTATATCATGCCCCATTCCCCTGACTCTTACCGTTTCCGCCTGAGCTACTATTACATCTGTAATTCTGCGTTGGAAAACCCTTGTTCTGTCCATGTTTTCAATCCTGTCCAAAATCCCCGCAGGCACTGTAAATACAAACGGTTCGCCCGACAGCATGAAGTAACGAAGCCCATCGTCCGTCTCATAGCCTGCATAGAAGTGTAGCACATTACCTTCCGTATCGACAAGACGCATCACAAGCGCAGGATCGAAAAGACCAAACCTCGCAAGATCATGATTAACATCGGCATCGATAATTACACCCTCAATTCTTAAACCATTAAGCGGGTCAAATACTGAATTGAAAGCGAAGTTCATGTCGAGTCGCTTCCCGAGCCCCACGCCATAACTTATAAACTCATCTCTCATCCATCCAAAATTATCAACGCCTGTAGGCGGCCCAGGTAAGAATACAAATTGATCACCTTGAATCATGAACACTATTGTATCAAGACTGACAAGATTAACCTCTGGTAAGCTTCTGTCCAAGAAATTATTATGCCCATAGAACATTCGTCTTCCGGCTCTTACATCTATCAAGTGAACTGAATCCATACCCTCAAGCTTGGCATAGTGAAATCTGCCATCAGGCGTCTCATGCCCTACATAGAGTATCTCTCTTGTGCCGTCCGAATAATCTACAGTAATCCTTACCGCATCCCGGCCAAGTCCGTATACGTCTAAACTGGCAATATGCTCAGGCGAAATATAGCCATGGTACGGAAGGTTTAAAACTGAAAAGGCCACCGTTAGTACCGATATCTGATCCAGCCTAAGCCCTCTATATTCCGAAAAATGCCAAACTCCCGACTCATCATCTCTTTCAAACCTCAGGTCGTAGCCATTATCTATATGAAGCGCAACCACCCTTGTGTCTTCTTCTCTTACGATAAGTCTTGGCAGCTCTGGCTGCTCCTCTGCATCCCAATCTATAGCTGGCCTTATGTCCATAGTCGCAATATATGCCGCAACCAACACAATCAATGCCACAGCCATAAAAACAAGTTTTTTCATTCTCTTGTTCATTACTTATTCCGCCTCCTAAGCCACACAACGGTGCCTGTAGCAAGAACCGTACCAGGGATCACAAAGAGACTAACAATTATTACAAACTCTTGCTGGCTCCTGCTTGTAAATGTCAAATTGCTATTATTTACTACTTGCGCTTCGATCCATACATTAGGTAATGTATCCATAGCCCAGCTAAACATGTTTAGCACTAACCATGAGTTTGCGCCGGTGTTTAAATGATCATACAGTAGCGATTCTGTTCCTGTAAACACAATTCTTGCGTGCGGCGATGAATTTCTATCCGTAACTGCGAAAGCAACTCCAAACGGCCCCGTCGGGTCATCTGGCTCACGGGCTAAGCTCATCGTTTCAGGGTCAAAGTTCTGCAAGTCCTTCAAATACGAATTTGGACTTGTTATAAGAAGCGGCTCAATAGTAAGATTCTGCCTTGTAACAGGAAGCTCTCTCACAGGTCTTGCGTTCATCAAGAAAATACTAAAGTCAGAATCTATAATATCTGCAGTAATACTATGGCGCCCATATTCTATAGGCCTTAGCGCAAACGGATTAATTTGGCCGCCTTGGAACGGCACTAAGAAATTGGCATCACTTTCCAAAATAGCATTGTCCGCAAAATCAATACCAAAGTAATTAACTAAACGTCTTAAATTCGTATATTCTACATCGTTAAAGTCTATGAAAAACACTGCTTTACCGCCGTTTTCCAGATACTCCAATATCATCTGCGTTGTAAAGTCGCTCCAGTCTCTTTGTGGAGTCGTTATAAACAGAGCAGATGCATCATCCGGGATTCTGTCAATCATCGTAACATTAAGTTCTTCTAATGTGAAGTGCCAATCGGCGAATTCCCGAGCAAATGCTGGAGACAGCGGTATTTCATCATGACCTGTCACAAAATAAATCGTATACTCAAAGCCTGATGCCACTTGCCTTATAGCGTTAGTTACCACCGATTCAAAAGTTATGCTCTCAACTACTTCTGTAAAAGTGAACATGTCAAATCTCGTCGTGCGCATCTCGTGTGGAAAGATTACTCTATGTCTGCCTTCTGAATCAACTATTATGCTGTTAACCGGTATATTCTGACCGGGACCTGCGTGCCTTGCCACAAAGTCCGCATGTATAAACGGGTCAACATTTACCACATCTACCATAGGGAAAGTTCTGTAGTTTTGCAAAAACTGTTGGTAAATAGCTATCTCTTCGCCCGTTCTAAATAGGGTGTAAATTGTAACTTCCCTATCTAAATTCGCAAGAATTTCATTTGAAGTTTCGGAAATGCTAAAAAAGTGATCAGGTGTCAAATCATAAAACAAATCCAAATTCTCAACAACCATATTCACAGCTATGGTTATCGCCACTGCAAATACTACCATGAGAGTCGAAAGCGTCCCCAATCTAAGCCTTAAGGGTCTTCCGCCTTTTTTGTCGTCATTGTTATTAATCGCATCTTTATTATTATCGTCCATTTATATACCTCCTTAGAGCCTACGCTTTTAGGCATTCGTGAGCCGATTGCGGGCGGATATAATCCTCCCCCTAGATAGTAAGCGAATATGTTTAAGCACAGCAGAAAGAAATCCAACAGCCGTTTTTCAAGCATCGCAGACTTTAATCCGCAAGCCGGGCTCAACCCGGTTGAGGAGAATCGACGGCCGCAATGCTTTGCCAGCAATGTATATCTTGCTTGCAAGGTGCAGTCCACAGCGTGCAACGGATTCACACGTATTGAAACTTTGGGAAAGACTTGAAGCAGGCGAGCGGGAACCCATTAAAACAAAGTTTATAGTAAAACGAAGCTTTACCGGGAAGCGGAAGCCTGCTGAAACTTTCGCAATAGGCTTACGCCCATCTTCTTTTCTCTATTACAGTTATTGCAAAAAAACAAAACAAAATTGAAAATGTTATATAATAAATTACATCCGCAACATCTAATATGCCTAAAGAGAAGCTTTGGAAACGACTCACAAGCGATACCCATTGAAGACTTCTGATAGCAAGCCCATCATAAAATCCCGGAGAAACAACGTATAATATGCCTAAAGCAGAAAGTAATGCAGCAAGAAATCCGCCGCTCGCCCAAGCACTTTTAGTTGAGCTGTAAAATATATAGCCCAGTGCAATCGAAACTATTGATGCGAAAATGATGCCTGCTTCTCTGGTGGCGGGGATTGCTAATATAAGCGGCCCCATCATAAAAAATGTAAATATCATAGCAAAAGATCCAATCGCTGCTACAATTTGACTATGCGTAGATACCGACACCAGAATTCCTATCGATATAAACGCACATCCCATCAGATAAAACCCAATATATGTGCCTATTATACGGTTAAGCGGAAGTTGACCGTATGGACTTATCAAGTACGGGAATATGAAAGTTATCGCAAGGCCTATAAGAAGCATCAAACAAGCGGCAAAGAACTTTCCAAGCACTATAGAAGAAGTAGTTATGGGTGCAGTATATAAAAGCTGGTCAGTCTTTTGTGAAAACTCTTCGGAGAACAGACGCATTGTAAGCATTGGTATCATAAGCATAAAAATGATTGTTGAGTTAATCAAAGTGTGGAAATACTCTGCGCTTAGCTGCAAAACATTTGTCATTATAAAAAATATCGCACTAAGCACAGTATAGAAAAACAGGAAAACATAGCCTGTTATGTGGTTAAAATAGTTACGCATTTCCTTTTTAATTATTGCTATCATCGCCCTCAGCCTCCTTTTCTTCAGCTCTTTTTTCCTTGTATAGATGATTAAGGCTTATATGATTTGTTTTGGTCTGTTCATATTCGGTGCTTTCTTCGCTCACAGCGCTTTCCATCCCATTCTGCTCAGGTATGGCACTTTCAATCTCAGCGCTTTCAGCTTCAGCCTGCAAGATCTCAACTTGTTCCGTAATGACTCCTTGAGTCATGCCGTTTTCAACAGCAGCCTGCTCATCGTCACTTTCAACTTCAATATTCTCTTCACCACCATGAGCCTCATCCAAAATAGCATTTTCCTCAAGCTCCAATCCTTCTCTCACCGAAGAATTTGTCACCTCTAGGAAAATTTCCTCCAAGCTAAACTCAAGGCTCTTCATGGAAAGCAGATTTATATCATTTTCAGCACAAGCCTTAAACGCAAGTTCTCTAATATCTGCGCCTTCCTCGCCTGTCAATATGATATCGACAGTGCCGTCTTCTTTAGACCCTTGACTCTCTATATCTTTTACGAAACGGTGCGCGCTAAGTAAGTCACGAGCACGCTCGTAGGAATCTTTCACTCTAAGCTGCAGTCTATATTGTCCCGTGACAGTGCTTGTGAGCCTATCCGTCGAATCACTGGCCACAATACGCCCTTTGTGTATGATCATAACTCTATCGCATACCGCCGAAACTTCCGGCAATATATGGCTTGAGAGTATCAACGTGTGACGTTTGCCAAGGTCTCTGATAACCTGACGCATTTCAATAATCTGCATCGGGTCAAGGGCAACCATAGGCTCATCCAAAATAATGGCACTGGGCGATCCAACCATAGCTTGACACAGACCAACTCTTTGCCTATAGCCTTTTGAAAGATTTTTCGTGATACGCTTTCTCATATCTGTAACTTTTACGAGCTCCATAATTTCTTCCAGATGCTCTTTGCGCCCAGCTCTCTTAACCTTCTTTAAATCCGCCACAAAATTCAGATATTCCCACACAGTCATATTGGGATAAATCGGCGGATGATCAGGCAAATAGCCTATTTGAGTCTTTGCCTCTAGTGGACTTTCTACAATATCGAACCCATTAATTGTGATGCTGCCCTCAGTTGGTGCCAAATATCCCGTCATAATATTTAAAGTGGTAGTTTTACCTGCACCGTTCGGGCCCAGAAAACCAACAATTTCGCCCGCTTTCACAGTAAAACTCAAATCATCCACGGCTAAGATTTGCCCATATCGTTTAGTGAGATTTTTTACTTCTATCATTCTATCGCCTCCCAAGTAGGCATAGTTTTTGACTAAGAAGGCATATTTTTTGATAAAGAAGGCGTAGATTTTGACTAAGAAGGTGTGGTTTTTGACTAGAAGGTGGAGTTCTTGACTAAGAAGGTGGAGTTTTTAACTAAGAAGGTGGAGTTCTTGACTGAGAAGGTGGAGTTCTTGACCTAAAAGGTGGAGTTCTTGACTAAGAAGGTGGAGTTCTTGATAAGAAGGTGGAGTTCTTGACTAAGAAGGTGGAGTTCTTGATAAGAAGGTGGAGTTCTTGACTAAGAAGGTGGAGTTCTTGACTAAGAAGGTGGAGTTCTTGACTAAGAAGGTGGAGTTCTTGACTAAGAAGGTGGAGTTCTTGACTGGTTTGGGTCAAAAACGCCAGCCGGTTTTTCTGGCAAGCCAGAAAATTCTTTCCTTCTTTTGAGTCAAAAACATAAGCCGGTTTTTCTGGCAAGCCAGAAAAATCTTTCCTTCTTTTGGGTCAAAAACGTCAGCCGGTTTTTCTGGCAAGCCAGAAAAATCTTTCCTTCTTTTGGGTCAAAAACGTCAGCCGGTTTTTCTGGCAAGCCAGAAAAACCTTTCCTTCTTTTGGGTCAAAAACGTCAGCCGATTCTTCTGGCAAGCCAGAAAATTCTTTCCTTCTTTTGGGTCAAAAACGTCAGCCGATTCTTCTGGCAAGCCAGAAAAATCTTTCCTTCTTTTGGGTCAAAAACGTCAGCCGGTTTTTCTGGCAAGCCAGAAAAATCTTTCCTTCTTTTGGGTCAAAAACGTT
>Ga0136643_10007556_pt1 | contig 15731 bp, 10 predicted proteins | sample TergutLab28metaG_FD_96883 | JGI IMG/M metagenome (GOLD analysis project Ga0136643, IMG submission 96883) | Labiotermes labralis P1 segment gut microbial communities from Petit-Saut dam, French Guiana - Lab288 P1 (version 3) (version 3) | ecosystem: Host-associated > Arthropoda: Insects >... | reverse complement strand
GGCCGGGAGTGCGGTCTTGTAAAGAAAAAAAATGTGACAACCGAAAATAAGGATTGGGGACGCTTTCTGGGGGGGGGGGGGGAGTCTTTAAACCTCATGCCACAGTACCGTTGTGTCTCGATGTTCGTGATACTAGATGTTCGCGATTTAAGCCTATCTTAATTCTCAATTTGAAAATGAATATTCTGACCTTTACTGACTAATTCAGAAGAAAGGTCGTGAGACTACGTAGATAGTCAATCGCTTTCCTTCCTCCAACCACCACCCCCAATATTATGCTACCTTGCATAACACTGCCTATTCCATTATGTCTTTTTAAGTGACATTTACTGCCTTGGTGTGTTGTGAAGTGAGACTATACTGCAATCATTTAATGTCTTTTGTACTTCTAGAAAGTGTGTTTACTTTTGACTGAGAATGTACATTCATGATTTTTGTGCTCTTTGAGATTATTTTATGTTACTAGTATTGCTGCCTGCTCAGTTCTGTCAGCGAGATAGGCGGTGCCATGCATTGAAAATACATTCCGATGTTCGTGATGCTAGTTCGTCTAAATTGATCACAAACATCGAGACTATACTTTATAAGAGAGCTACGGAAATTTCACAGTTTTAAACTTTAAATGCAAAGAATTGCTGCACTGAGAGTAATGTTTTGGGAGGAAAGTATTCTAACCACCAATATCGTGGGTGCCGTTGACTGCAGTCACGCTGTTCTAAAAATGTTCTGCGCTTTTCTCCGTATGGCTTCTTTCACCAAATCACGACTACGACTTGCAGTATTCAGGCTTTCACAGCGGTTCGTCGTTAGGTGAATGGTCACGACGTTTCGAAGCACCCCCTCCACCGTCGCAACACAAAACACCGTGTTATTGTGTAGTCTGTCTGTGCTCTGTGGAGCAGGGCTTCCGTCGGTGGTTGGCAAGGGCTGCAACGGCTATTACCGGCTGGTTCGCGAGCCGCAGTGTAAATACCAGAACAAGTGGTGGTGTTGGGTGTTGCTGATAGTGTACATGTGTGTATGTGCGTATGTGTGTACGTATGTTTGTGTGTATGTATGTACGTATGTATGTATGTGTGTATGTATGTACGTATGTATGTATGTGTGTATGTATGTACGTATGTATGTGTGTATGTATGTAAGTATGTACGTATGTATGTATGTATGTACGTATGTATGTATGTATGTATGTATGCATGTGTGTATGTATGTACGTGTGTATGTATGTGTAGATGTTAGAAATGTGGTCGCAAGCCGCGGGTTGTAAGCCCGTCCTGTGCAGGATGTGTGTGTAGGCTGTTGGCTTCTTCACGAGGGTCGTTCTGTCCGACCTCGAGAATTTGGCTCCAACAGGACAGAAGTTTGTGTAATTTTGTATTGTATATTTTTACTGAAATCTGTAGAGAAAGTTCGAGAGACAGTAAAAGACGCAGTTGCGCACAAGTACGGCCACTTAACCACCGTTACTTTGGTGACCGACGACACAGTGCGGACATTTCCTATCTTGTTCTTAATGAATCTCTGTTTAATTAATGCACATCATTTCTGCCTTCTGTCTCCTTTGCCACCATACGCCGCCGGTTGTTATTAGTGTCACCCAGTCTCAAGCTGCTTGTCTGCCTCAAAGCGCTTCTTTCTCTCTGCCGTCGTGACGCAAGACTGCAGTCACACACCACGTCACCGCCATCATTATTCCCGGACATTAATCTGGCGTCACTCAAGGCCGTTGCAGGAAAACACGTCACACACCGCAAAACTTGGCTCGACCCTGTGTCTGGCGGGTTGCGGCAAGGCTGGGAGCACGCGTTTGGCAGGTGAAAGCCAGCCTGCCAGCCCGCACACTGATGGTTTAAGGTTTATGGCGGGTGGCCGGGGGTGGATGTAGGCGAGGTCTCCGGCGAACATGAGGCAGTGATGGGTGAAAATGGATTACACAATTTGTTGGGCATTGCTCACACTAGGGAGGGGCGTGATAGAACGGCTTCCGGCTGGCAGGCAAGAAAACGCTGCCGCCCGGAAAATATAGTTCATGAAATCCAGAAGTGGTTTGTATTGCACACAAACACGATAGGTCGACATTCGCAGAGCCAGTCGTGCAGTTTGTGCGTCACATGGCAAATTCTGCGATGTGCTGTGCTGACTAAGCCTTCAGAGACTGAGAGAGAGAGAGAGAGAGAGAGAAGAAAAGACGTGGGTGCGGAGGGAGGGGGGTGCAGTGAGAGTCACTACACTTATTAGAACGGGCGGTGGGATTCATAAAACTTCACCGCTCTGAAAATTCCCTGCCAGTGCCCGCTCATCCTTCTGGTAAAGGTAGGCTGATAGCAAGGTGGAACGTTGGGAAGTGAAGAAGGGAGCGTAGTGGGAGGTGAACTGTTGGGAAGTGCAGCAGGGGGAAGGTGTGGAGGGCAGCGTTATGTAACGACTGAGATTAACCTGAGCTACACTTAAAACCCAGTCCGTACCGCGCAGTAAACACACTCCGTCTCAGTTATACAAACCAGTCAGTTAATGCTGTATAGGGAAATAACCGCTGTTTGTTCTCAGATCCACACAAAACACACAAATACACTGTGTGGGCAGAACGTGGAATTGCTGAATGTTAAACTGGTGGTACATATAGTGACCACTGCTTTTACGGCGCCACGGCGCCAATATTTTATACTATAAATTGATACATTTGTTGTCTTCTAAACAGAAACACATGAATCACGTTACGTCGCTCCACCGACGTGTTGAAAATTGTCTCTGCCTTAATCGTGCATAAATTTGACCGCGTTCCGTTCCTTGCAGTGACTCCGTTCTTCAGGAGTGCGCCGAACAGGACCAGTGAGAGTGCAAAGAACCTGACGTGGGCCGGCCTGGGAATGAAGACGCACCTTAGCGGAGAGAGTCAGGCCATGGCGTGGCCTGATCATGCGTTTTATTTACAAACGGAAAAATTGTATGGTTCACTCGGTGCTATCGCATGTCTGTTGTGACGTGTGGCGCGGAACGTATTGCAGCAAACACGACTCAAACAAAGAAATAGTCTCTTAATTCTTAATCTCTTCTGGTTCACTTAGAATCGCATTTAAAGGACTCACTTTGTGTTGTGACCAGCACTTACTGGCACTGCGAGGCTGGGTTAATTGGTTCAGTGACGAAGCATTCATATATATATATATATATTAATAACTGTTTCCTTTTCATTAGTATTTGTTTGTCTCGTTAGCACCGGCCCGGAACATGTGGACGATAACCGAGTAATCTATTTAAGTAAAACACAAACCACGTTGCCAGTTCCCAAACCATTGACATTCCCTGCATTGTTTAAATCGCTAGAAAAACTGTCGTGATGCACTGGTAGACAGTTTACAGAAAATTCATCGTGTGTGTTTGGGTCCGTTGATACTTTGCGGAGCAGAGAGCGTTTGTGACTGGGGCCAAAGTGAGAGGAGCGAGAGAGAGAGAGAGAAAGGGGGAGGGGGAGTGTTTCTTCCGCTCTGGTTTTCAGCCCATCGTTCCGCCGCGCTGTTCCTGCCTGCTGCACTGAGCTACAAGGAAATACTTCACAGTACATAAGTGCGTTATGTACCACGTATCGTTCTGATTGCGTTGGTTGCTCTGTCGGTACAGCAGCTACCGTTTATACTTCATCTTTCTCTGAATGACAAATCAGCCCCGCAGTTGGCTTTTGTGCCGGTATAAAGTGTAAGAATGTGGTGCTTATGTTATATAGTTACAGTGTAGAGGGAGATAAATAAGAAAAAAGAAACAAAGGACGTGATAGTGTATGTATGTATGTTTGTTTGTATACCTACATACATGCATACATACATACAATGTATACAGCGAGAGTGTTGGAAATTTTTTTGCATCGAAGAAGGAAGAAATAATCAGAGGGCTGAGCAAACTGCACACCGCACTCTGTTTCTGAACCACGCCGCTGGGCACTATTTGCCAATATATTTGAAAGAAGCTTCCTTTACCCTGAGGATGGAGACAGCAAGTCACTCTGAAACATTTGTAATCACCTGCCACAACACACGCGGTCGAACACAGGACACTGCAATATAAATCTCAAATCTCATACATTCAGCGGGTAGTGTTAGTTACGGTGGTTAATTAATGGGGAAACAGATGGGCAGCCATGTAGAGCGAAAGGTAGTTAATTGAAAATGTATACATAATATGTGAATAGAATTGATTACTAAAGATGTTGCTAAAACTTATACTAAGCAGGAAATGACGGGGCGGACTGGATTCATCTGGCTAAAATAGGGAGCTGCTAACCTGCGCCCTATATAGAATGAGAGGGAATTTCTTGAATAGCCTGGCGGCTGTTAAGTTTCCTAGAATTTATAGGATGCATACAATTTGTTGGTACATCCTTGAAGTTTGCATTGGTGCAAGTAAGAGCTGATTGATGGTGCTAACTGTGTAAGTCTGGTTGCCTGGTTTGAGGTGTCGTTGCTGTAGAGCTGTCCCCCAGATCGTGGCTTCGAACCCTCCATGAACTCGCGACCAGATGTCATTGTACAGTATTGAAGACACTTCGGGTGGTGCCAGTTCGGCTGACCATCCGACGCAGTCTTCCGTGTCTTCGTGACGAGACCTTAGCCAGGTGTCATGTCACCGTGAAAGGCCCATCTTCCGTCATTGTTGTTTCAGACCTTCCATAGTTTGTGCACTGTGGTGACGAATAAAGTACTCTGGTTAATACGAACAGTATATGAAGACTTAGCTCGTACCGCGCAGTGAACTCACGCCGTCTCTTTATAAGACAACGTGAGTTATGTATAAGGACAGTCCGTACCGCGCAGTAAACACACCCCGTCACGGTTATAAAATCCAGTCACTTAATGTTGTATGGGGAAATAATGGCTGTTTGTTCTGAGATCCACACAAAACACGTAGAATTATGAAGTAAAAACCGGAGTTTAAAGGGTAAATATAGTTAGGATATTTTACCGTGTGACCTAATATTATACAACAAGAACGGCTTAAAAGATAAACCAAATTTTACTATCCTAACAGCCCTTCAGTCTAAGTACAGACCCTAAATTTACATCCCACAACGCTCCCAGGCACAAAGCTAATACTTTTAAATTCACTGAATCATTTTTGAAGTCGTAGCTGATTTGAGGGTTAATCCAGCCCTTCATACCTTCACAGAACAGAGTTCTGCCGCGTATAGACAGCTGGGATAACTGCAGTCTGTTGTTTTTTTCTCTGGGCAGTTTCTTTCTGTCCAGGCGGTACCGGTTGACGGCGCTAGTCCACTGTTGCAGGCGCGTTGTGTTAGTTCCGGCACTGCCAGTCCCCGGAGACGACGCCGGTCCCATTTCGCCCTCCAGATCCGGAAAGCCATTCCGGCTCCTCCCCTTCCTGTTCCACTCCGACCACATGAACGAGAAATGAAGCTCTGACCAACTTCACCGTCTTCTCCGTGTAGAATTCAATTTGTAAACTGCCGATTTGACCTGTAATAATGCGTGTTAATTACTTGGTAAATGCAGAATGTGTTTAAGCTAAGTAACTGAAATACTTCATAATTGTCCGTAGGAGCAACCCTGACGATGTGAACACACAATGAGCTGGGTGTCAACGAATGCAAATACGAATATTTCATTGTTCTGGGTTATGACATCGAGCGTCTGGTATGTAGAACAAACGCTGCACCGTAGGGTTTTCTCCATTTTTAGCGCAGTTCGCGTCTGTTCTCGGAATGTCCTGAAGATGGTGACACACAGTGCGCGAAATGTATATAACCGTTTGGTACGGCGTGATACCACAGACTACTGATCAGTTTATCGGCACAGCTTTCCTAACCTAAAATCTCGTACCGACAAAAGTGTTGACGTGACGTTTGAGCTTTTCGTGGCACAGTGCAGAGTAACGCCAGAGGCTACACTGACAGTATTCCTCCCACTTGCTTGAGAGCTGTGCGTCTTGCAGTATCTTGATTAGTATTAAAGTGGCACTGTGTGTCAGCTGGTGCATTGTTAGGACAATAACAGACAGTGAGTGAGGCAGGAATGTAGCACGAACAATCTTGCAATACACACTGCAGGATAGTCGTAGTAAAACGCGAAGGAAAGCGGCTCTTCGGAGACATACTTACAGACGAGAATAATATTAAAGTAGATGTAAAGGAAATAGAATGGTGAGATATGGAGTGAATGCAGTGGACAGTGCGTGCCAGTTATTGCAGGTGTCGTTCCAAGTTTTTATTGCCATAAAGCACCGGCCATATCTTTTGTAAGATACTGCAGTTTGTCTGTTGACGTCGTGAATATTATCGATCAGAATCACTCCTCTGCCGTTTTGCCCACGTGGAAGGGACCTGTGGTGTCCGTTGATGAGGCGGCTAAGTTGGCCCCAGAGCCTGTGTGGGTACTGCAGAGAAGAGCTGAATGTTTTCCCCTGCCAGATAGCGAACACGATTCCTTCTTCAGTTATGTTCCGAAGAGCCAACGTAGGAACGTAAGTTAAGGACACGTTTGACCTGTGTGTAAGACACAACAGCTTGGAATTTGTTTGTGTTTCTAACGTGGCATTTGTCCAGCTTTTAGCTGCGGCTGTGTTGACATTTTGTGGTGCAACATTCTGGGTTCGTAAGGGAGAGAGGGCAGCGACTGAATGTTACGATGTGAGGCCCATTGCCAGGTGTTAGCACTTCCGCATAGCATAAGATATCTGTTTCCTCCTTGTTGTGACTCAGACTTGATGATGATTCGGAAGTGAGTCTCAATACATATCTGCAGATGCAGGTAGTATTGCGTCACAAATAGTTGCGTTGACTGTACTTGTAGTTTCTAAAATCTTGCCACAAAACTTGATTCTCATGTCTTATCCCGCCAATAAAAATGCAAACAACAAATGCAACCCCACGTCTCCCACCTGCGAAAAATTAACCTGCGCCTTTTCAGCGACTGTCGCACTAAAACCGCCTGCACTGATGATCCATCTGACGGCGTACCGCTGTGAGATGCTGCACGTATGTTCGTTATGACTTGCGGTAATAATTCTTCCCTTTTCAGCAGCTGCACATTTGTGTACAGCACGACACATCGCTATAATAGTTTGGCGGGGGGGGGTAATAAATGCCATTCCATTGCCACCGTGTGCTGTGTATCCACTGAAACGGGGGTGAGTTAGAGGGGGTCTGCGGGGTTGGGCGTGATATCGGATTTCTCTGTTTCTCGCTTCGTTGGATGAAACAATCCCCGCGGCTTGACTTTCTTTGCTGCCATCGATCTGACATAGATCGCACCACCTGCAGGCAGTACCTGCTGCTCCATTCGGGGCAGTTGTTACTTTGCATTTACTTAGTGGTAAGTACTGGTGTGTGGCTGATTTCCTTTGTTGCTAAGCAGCGTTTGAAAACTGTGTTTTGTGATATTAAAGTTCCTATTTTCATGTTTCTTGGAAAATTATGCATTGTACAAAATGTTTTCGATTGGTTACACAAAGCGACAGAGAAACTGCTGAATTGTTGATTTGGAACGGCCTGTGGCAGGCCTGTACTGCTGCAGCTCTGCAGTGTGTCACCTGTAAGGTGGCAGGCCTGTACTGCTGCAGCTCTGCAGTGTGTCACCTGTAAGGTGGCAGGCCTGTACTGCTGCAGCTCTGCAGTGTGTCACCTGTAAGGTGGCAGGCCTGTGCCAGGTGTTGCTTACATTTACCTTTGCTTCTCAGGAAATAGCGTTTCACTTGCGACATTGTCTGCATTCACAAACAAGTGTTAATTAACAAAAGCCGTGTAATTAGCAGATTTGTCGTTGACAAATATATTTAAGCGGATCTGTGTTTTTTTCTGTAATCACGAACACTTGAATATTGTTGCAGTTCAGTTCCGGTTGTGCTAAATCAGTCGGTACTGAAGTAAGCACTGAGCTTTAGATGGACAGTAAGGGGAGTAGACATGTGTTTCTGTAGAATGAATCGACACAGAAGGGAGCCTACGTTCCGACTCTGCATTCATGACTTCATTCCTTTCCTCCTGTATATACACCAATCATGAAGTCTGCTGCATCCATCAGTGATATTAGCGCAACCGATGACACTTCAGTATTTGACGTACTAACTGTTATATTGGCGGTGTTAATTTTAGATACGTTTGTGGGTATCAAATACTTCACTTTACGTCAGCCAAGATGAATTTAGAAACGTGATCAAGTTCTAAGAATGACTTTGAATTGTGACAGGAACTGACGCTCTGATCTCAAGAATATTGAGTGAAGCATTTGATTGAGTTTTGACATTCAGGTTGCAAGCTGAACTTGGAATGGGTGGAAAGTGAACACGATTGGTGACCAAATACTTGGTTATGGCCTCTTTGGAGGTCACATCGCAACTTAGCAACACCAGGATAGTCGATCGTCCGTCGGTTGTCGTTACGTCGTGTGCCATGCCTGGCGAGGCAGCAGTACGGGTGCTTGCGGAACATGACAGGGTGAACTTGCGAGATTTTAGGTAACCACAGCGGTCTGGGGTGTGACCCCTTGCCGCTGGCTTAGTATGTCAAAAACGTTTCGGATAAACTTAGTGGCCTCGGGGTCAAACAGTTCGGAGGTGAAGGCAGTACGTTACTTGAAAACGGGAGAACCTCCCCAATCATAGCAGTGCCATGTACCTCAGAAGACTGAATTCTGTTAGGTTTTTCGTACTTTCATTGTCTTTAAAGTATACCTACGAACCTCTCTGTCGCTAGCACCATGGAGGAAGTGTGGGTTAATCATTACCGAAAATCCAAGAGATATACAGAAGCAGTACTTAGTGTGTCTTTCCACTGTGCTGCCTATTTCCACCTCCGGACCTCGTCGCGATATTAGAAGTAGTAACGGGCCTGCCGCGAGGTCGTACATACGAAATGAGATCGAAGTGAAGAGCTACTGAGCCTTCTGAATCGCGCAGGGAAAGGTCGAAACGCGGCAATGGCTGTCAAACACAACTTGTGTTTCCTGTTTTGTTTTTCTGAGTGCTGGCGGAGAAGAGCAGCAGCAGGCCAAGGCATTTCGGCATGTTTTAGGCTTCTCTCTCCTTTCATTGCGTCCCCCACCGCTCCATTTCTATTCTAGCGGGGGAGAGAAGTTGGTGTTTTTCCAACGATGTAATCTCATTTCCACCAGTTTTATGAAAATAAAGGCACTCATCTGACCCAAGGTCAAGCCACATACGGCTTATGTAGTTCATTTGTATACACAGTTGCAAGTTTGTTGTATAAGAGAGAAGTGCTAAGGACAGTTAAATTGGCCCTCTTAACGCAGTAGTAGCTTTACGTGGCAGGATGTTACCGTTAAAAAATTCCACGTTCTGCCCACACACTGTATTTATGTGTTTTATGTGGATCTCAGAACAAACAGCGATTATTTCCCTATACAGCATTAACTGACTGGTTTGCATAACTGAGACGTAGTGTGTTTACTGCGCGGTACGGATTGAGTCTTTAAATACAAGACAGGTTAGTTTTAGTGTGCGGCCCATTAATTAAGATCATATCTCGTTCCATTGATTCCTTTCTACTCAGTTCAAGTTAAATTCTGCTGCATAATTTTGGGGGATTCCGCTTAAAATATCATTTATCATTTACGGTGCAAAAGCTAAACGCTGATTAATTTTTATCACGTTACGTTGAGGGCACAGACCGCTGGTTGGAACAGCTGAGCTTGTACCGAACACTTTGTTTTGTACTGCATTTTAGACATCCCGTTTCGAAACTACAAGGACGGTACTGTATTGTACTGTGTTGTACTGCACTGTACTGTATTGCATTGTGTTGTACTGCACTGTATTGTACTGTGCTGTACTATACTGTATTGAAATGTGCTGTACTTTACTGCACTGTGCTGTACTGTACTGTATTGCACTGTGCTCTACTGTACTGTACTGTACTGTACGGTACTGTGCTGTACTGTACTGTACTGCACTGTGCTGTACTGTAATGTACGGTACTTGTTGTACTGCAGTTTACTGTACTGTGCTGTACTGTACTGTACTGTGCTGTACTGTGCAGTACGGTACTGTACTGTACTGTGTTGTACTGCGCTGTGCTGTACTGTGCTGTACTGCACTGTACTGTACTGTACTGCACTGCACTGTGTTGTATTGTGCTGTACTGCACTGTGCTGTACTTCACTGTGCTGTACTTTATTGTACTGTACTGCACTGCACTGTATTGCACTGTACTGTAATGTACTGCACTGTGCTGTATTGTACTGTACTGTACTGCACTGTGTTGTACTGCTCTGTACTCAACTGTGCTGTACTGTATTTACTATACTGTACTGTGCTGTACTGTACGTACTATACCGTACTGTACTCTACCGTACCATACTGTGCTGTACTGTACTGTACTGTACTGCGCTGTAATGTACTGTACTTTACTGTGCTGTACTGTACTTACTATACTGTACTGTACAGAACAGTACAGTACAGCGCAGTGCAGTACAGCACAGTACTGTACAGTACACTACAGTACAGTACACTACAGTACAGTACAGTACAGTACAGAACAGTACAGTAGTACAGCGCAGTACAGTACAGAACAGTACAGTACGGTACAGTAGAGTACAGCGCTGTACAGTACACTACAGTACAGTACAGTACAGTACAGAACAGTACAGTAGTACAGCGCAGTACAGTACAGAACAGTACAGTACTGTACTGTACTGTACAGCGCTGTACTCTACTGTACCGTACTGTACTGTACTGTACTGTACTTCGCTGTACTACTGTACTGTACTGCGCTGTACTGTACTGTTCTGTACTGTACTGTACTGTACTGTAGTGTACTGTACAGTACTGTGCTGTACTGTACTGCGCTGTACTCTACTGTACTGTACTGTACTGCGCTGTACTGTACTGTGCCGTCCTGTACTGTACTGTACTGTACTGCGCTGTACTGTACTGTACCGTACTGTACTGTAGTGCGCTGTACTGCGCTGTACTCTACTGTACTGTGCTGTACTGTACTGTACTGTACTGTGCTGTACTGTACTGTACTGTACTGTACTATACTGTACTGTACTGCGCTGTACTGTACTCTACTGCGCTGTACTGTACTGTAGTGTACTGCGCTGTACTGTACTGTACTGCGCTCTACTGTACTGTACTGCGCTGTACTGTACTGTACTGTACTGCGCTGTAGTGTACTGTGCTGTACTGTACTCTACTGTAGTGTACTGCGCTGTACTGTACTGTACTATACTGTATAAACCGTCCGTTACTCACAACACACTTTGTGTTTACAAACACATAAAATGTTGTGGAAGTAAGTAAGTAAGTAAGTAAGTAAGTAAGTAAGTAAGTTCCCATTATCGGGTAAAAATAATAAAAACACTAAAACAAAACTGTTTGTGCTCGGACATGACAGCTGTTGAGCTGCATACAAAGTTGAGGTTTTTATAAAATCCTAAATTTTCATTGTACTTAGGCCGAAACTTCTGCAGTTCCTTCAGAAATATGTGAAATTGTTATGGTAAAGTTAAGCATTATGAAAACTGCTGCTTGTAAATATCAAATGTTTTAAATTTATTTTTATTTTAACCCTCCGTAAACACTGGCTTGTTTTGATGTTAGGTTATGTTAGGTTGGGTTAGGTTCTGTACTTGTTACAGGGTGTTGCTTTTTTGGGTTCCTAACAATTTTACACCATTCGTTTGTTTGTAAAGTCGGAATGTTTGCTGTGTTTGGAATAAAAATGTGTGTTTTTCGTTGGGTCGTATGCATGGTAGAAAGGGTATGCTCCTACACTTTGCGCTGTATGGTAAAGTGTTAAGGTGTATGTGGGACAGGGTACATTGAATTGGCGTACGAGGGGGTCGTTTGGGTTGAACTGGCTAAGGATAGGTGCATTAATACAGGTATGTTGTGCACAGCGCTGGTCCAGTTGCGCGATCACGAACTTTTCATGGAAGACTGTTTTGTGTGTGACTGTACAGCGTACCGTATTGGCCTGCAGTCGATGTAGAGTTTGGGATCGGTGCTCACATATTTTTAATTATTTCGTATGATTTTCGGGTGTTGCTATTGAACTCAGTTTCCAAAACATTATTATTCAAAATGTTTTTATTTTGTGAAGTTTCTCACGTATCGCGATATATATAAGTAATATTCACACACATTTTAATGAATGTCCAATTCCATGTGCTTTTGTTTCATTGAATGTGTCAGATTTCGGAGTTGACGTAAGTCTAACCAAATTCCTATCGAATACCCAATACAGTGTTATTTCCATTCTCCCAACAGCCTCACCGCCGTCAATTTTCTGACCAAACTTACAGACGTTTCTTCTTATCCCGTACATTGTGCCTTGTAGTTCATCGAATTCTCCTTCATTTAGTCACCCTAATAATGTTAGTCCAAACGTACAAACCGTGACGCTGCTTGTAGTAGAATTCCGACAAGTGGCAAGCTGTTGAGTTATTTCTGATAGTTTGATATGCGCGTCCACATTTATCATAGGCCTGTCTGCGTCATTAATCTTAATTTGGACCTTATGCTGACGGGTTTCTGTAACTACCATAGAACGGTGCACATTGTTGTCCGTTGTCAGGGTGAACCTTGAGCAGAAAATTTGGTGCAACATTAATTTTAGATGTCGGGTTTTGTGGGTAGTGGAGCTGTCACTGTGAGTCATGAACCCTTTAAAGGCCAATATTAACCTGAATTATATAAAGATCCAGTCCGTACCGCGCAGTAAACACTGAGATCCACACAAAACACATAAATACCCTCTGCGAACACAACGCAGAGTGTCTTAGTGTCACGGTAAGTGTCACATTAGTACCTATTGGGGGCTGAAGCTACAGTTGTTAGTAACCTCAGACTAGGAGGATGCGGGTATTCGGCTTCACGCTTTGGCTGATTCACCCCGAGGATATAGCCCCCAGTATTTCCTGGATAAAGGGCCGGGTGTTGTCGGTGTTTTTATCCCTTACGTTTATTGTCTGTGCGCTCATATTATTGTTAGGGTGCACATAGACGTGGGTAAACATGAAACCGTGTAGTGCAAAGAAACGGAAAACTGGAGAGATAGAGGGACGGAAAGCGACAAAGGAAAGGAATAAGAGAGAGATGGAGATTTCTGTCTAACACGGAAAATGAGTGCTGTGGCTGTCGTGACGTAGCAGCCTGCAGTGCCATATTGAAGCAGGCAGTTCAAGACGCTCATGCCAGCTTGTGCCATAAACTGAACCGCGACTCACTGTGGCTGTGTTCACCAGACTTAATGTTTGTCCGTGGCTAATTATAAATCTTGGCAGACACTAGTGCCATCTGAGGGCGAGAATGAGTGGAATTAATAATCCCTTGAAGGCTTCCACACTCGAGTTTTGAAGTCTTGAAAAGCTAGGCAAGGACAAGACAGGAAAGAGAGGGGCTGTATGTGTTTGAGAGAGAGAGGAGAGAGCGGAGGGTTGCTACTAGAAGCTGAGGCTGACAAGTGGAAGGTGAGATGATTGGCTCTTTGTATGGAGGGAGGCTGCACGATAAAATTTTGTGAGAAATACAATATGTGTTATGGAGCGACAAGAGAATGCTTCAGCTGTTGTTTGGTGTATTTGGGTTACGGAGAGTGGTTCGGATAAACAGAACATAGGACACACTTTTCCTCAGTTGCTCTGCAAAATGTTTAGTCAGAAATGTTATCATTTATAATCGTAACATTTCGTGTGTTTGCAAATGTTAAAATGTTCTTAAATATTGAAATTTGACCGATTGTGGTGTACTAACTACAGAGGGGAGCCCGTGAGGATATGAGCCCCATTTTCATTAAAAACACTACATGACAAAATATTTCTTATTTTGTCACACTAACTGAAGTAGCGAAACCCAGTAGCATGTTCTGCGGCGAATTCAAATATTTTGTTAGTTTTTTTGTATCACTCAAAGGTTTTAAGTGACTCGCGGTTGAAGTTTAAAGAAAATCTGTATTTACATTACATTACATTACATTACATTACAGACAGTATGTGCATTAGCTAAATGCTGACAGTGGTTGGCTTTCTACTATATTTTGCCTGTAGAACGTCTCTTTACGTGTCCAGCAGTAATCAGCCAGCATACTGGACCCCAGCTGCCTTAGTACCCCCCCCCCCTGTATGGTCAAAATGTTCCGGTGAAATTGTTCTCCGTGCTCATCACTCACTGCTCCGAGTTTTTATTTTTTTTGTGAAAATGTCTCAGTGAGATTGTGCACAATGCACCTTCAAGACATCTCACACCCCACAGCGTTGTAGGATTGTACAAGATCAGCCACAATGTGACGATAGTTCTCTGTTGTATGATTTCCCAGAAAAATTGGTACTGACATTTTGAATAATTTCCATGTTGCTATTTCCACTTCACTTAGTTGGTCTTCAGATTTTACGTCCGGTATTAACTCGTGTTATTTGAGGTCAACATATACCCCTTTTATTATTTTAGCATCAGTTATCCTGGGAAACGTATTCTTCAAAATACATAAATCTAGCATTATTTTGATACACTGCATTGAAAATGTTTAAGAGTCCACGTCTGATGTGCTACGGAGGTAAATAAACTTTCCAGGGTGAATTAGTGGATTATTTACTGCATTTTTCTGTCTTGAAATAAGCGGTTCTCTTTTAGGTCAGTGCCCCTTCTATCTCACTTATGCAGCAAGCAACAAAACTTTGAGTATCCAATCTACAAGCCAAGAAAGAGAGCAATGGCTCACATGCCTACTGTCTTCGTTGTGGTCAAGTTTTCATGCCCCCAATTTTACGTTTAAAATTTTGTATTTAAAACATAACTGGCTGCGTGACAAGAAAATTAAATTCGCTAAAATTTCATTTTGCAAAATTCTGTAACACAAAAACTGTGGCTGACAGAGCAGTTCTAATGACGGATTTGAATTCACGCGGGGAAAAATACAAAAGAGACGCGTGACAGACGTTAAGTTTAGCGGCGTAATCTAGACGTCCTGACAGGGGCGTGTTAAGGTACTACGATTTCACATCACGGACCTCTTGACCGATGGAGACGAAGGCAGTGAGTTCTGTCGGAACGTCTGAAGCCATGACTGTACTGAAGACTGCAGTCCTGTCACACCGCTGTGCAGACTGTACTGAAGACTGCAGTCCTGTTACACCGCTGTGCAGATTGTCCTGAAGGGCGCAGTCTTGTCACACCGCTGTGCAATCCTATCATCCCGCTGTGCAGTCCTGTCACACCGCTGTGCAGTCCTATCACACCGCTGTGCAGTCCTGTCACACCGCTGTGCAGTCCTATCACACCGCTGTACAGTCCTGTCACACCGATGTGCAGCCCTGTCACACCGATGTGCAGTCCTGTCACACCGCTGTGTAGCCTGCACTGAAGGGTGCAGTCTTGTCACACCGCTGTGTAGTCCTATCACCCCGCTGTGCAGTCCTGTCACACCGCTGTGCAGTCCTGTAACACCGCTGTGCAGACTGCACTGAAGGGTGCAGTCTTGTCACACCGCTTTGCAGTCCAATCACACCGCTGTGCAGTCCTGTCACACCAATGTGCAGCCCTGTCACACCGCTGTGAAGTCTTGTCACACCGCTGTGCAGTCCTATCACACCGCTGTGCAGTCCTGTCACACCGCTGTGCAGACTGCACTGAAGGGTGCAGTCCTATCACACCGCTGTACAGTCCTGTCACACAGATGTGCAGCCCTGTCACACGGCTGTGCAATCCTGTCACACCGCTGTGCAGTCCTATCACACCGCTGTGCAGTCCTGTCACACCGCTGTGCAGTC
>Ga0136643_10007552_pt1 | contig 15732 bp, 14 predicted proteins | sample TergutLab28metaG_FD_96883 | JGI IMG/M metagenome (GOLD analysis project Ga0136643, IMG submission 96883) | Labiotermes labralis P1 segment gut microbial communities from Petit-Saut dam, French Guiana - Lab288 P1 (version 3) (version 3) | ecosystem: Host-associated > Arthropoda: Insects >... | reverse complement strand
ATTGAAGATGTACAGCTATCAACAGAAAAGAGGTTGACTAATGAAGTCGCAGATGCAAAATGTAGAAATATTTAACAAACTTGACCAATTTCTCAAAGGTCGAGGCTTTGATTGCGATAATGCTCGAATATTCTCGTTTGTAAAAGAGCGAGAAAGGATAGGCGTGTTTGACCTGCCTCGTCATATTAGAGGGTTAGTTTACTCACAATTAAGTGCCCAAATAGTTTGGGCAAGAGTTGAGGTGAAACTCGAGGAAATAGATGAATTATTCTTTAATTACGATATTCCGTCCATTAAGCGCAAAGACGGTTTGTATTTCTCTAATGGAATTAAACGCCTAAATTGCGCAAATCGGTTTATAGAAAAGTATATGTCTGGCTTGCACCATAATATTTCTGTTCTTGAACGCATCGATGGCATCGAGGGAGGAATTGACAATTATTACCTGTCGATGCCCGCTGAGCAACTTGTAGAAATACTTGCTGCTGGGAAGTACAAGCTGAAATGGATTGGAGAAGCTCTTGCGTGGGAGTATTTGAGAAACGTGGGTTTAGACGGCATAAAACCCGATGTACATACATGCAGGATAATGGGCGCAAACAGACTTGGGTATTCAAAAGAAGCAGAAGCATCAAATAATGAAGTGGTATCAGCGGCGAAAGAAATCTCAAAGCAAACAGGACTATCGCTTTCCATGATTGATGCGTTGCTTTGGGCGTTTTGCTCTGAAAGTAGAGCAAGTGTATGTGGTAAAAATCCTAAATGCAATATCTGCCCCATTGCAACATATTGCAATCAAGATAATCTAGCTTGATTGCAGCTTCTATAATTAAAACCATCCCGCCAAATAGTGAGATGGTTTTAATTATAATACTAACAAAGGGCATGTCTAATTGTTTGTTTTGTACGTGCAAAATTGAAAACCGATACCCTCGTGGTGCTTAATTTCCGATTGCTCTTTAAGCTGCCAATCCGTCATTTCATCAAGATTTGGAAAAAATCGGTCACACTTACCGTTTGCGTGGATTTTTGTAATATATGCCGTGGTGCAGTAAGGCAACAATGAGGTGTAAATTTGTGCGCCGCCGATGACAAAAATGTCTTCGGCTGGGAAAGGCTCAACGGCGTAAAGCATTTCTTCAATAGAGTTGCACACAATAGCGTCTTCAATATCAAAACCTTGTTTGGTTGTCAAAACAATATTTGTGCGGTGTTTTAGCGGCTTGCCATTAGGAAGAGCTGCAAGAGTAGCCCTGCCCATAATCACAATTTTGCCCTTTGTCATACGTTTAAAAAACGCCAAGTCTTCAGGGATGTAAAAGGGTTGGTCGCCGTCACGCCCGATGCCCCAATTTTCATCTACATTTACAATAGCTTGCATATGCTTTCCTCCCAGCTTTCGTGCGGTTTTATGTCTAGCAGTTCTGCAATGGTGGCGGCAACATTTGCCAACCCAAATTCGCCATCTTTTACGGCGATTTTTTTATTGTAATCAACAATTATAAAGGGTGCGTGGTTAAGGGTGTGTGCCGTTTTTGGCGACGCTACTCCGTCTTTTGCAATGTCAAACATTTCTTCGGCGTTGCCGTGGTCTGCGGTTATTATTAATGTAACGTCGGCTTCTTTTGCAGCGTCAATAATACGTCCAAGGCACAAGTCCACTGCGGAAACAGCGATGGTTGCAGCGTGAAAACTGCCCGTGTGTCCAACCATGTCGCCATTTGGAAAGTTTGCCCGCAAAAAGCCGTATTTATTGGATTTTATTGCATCTATTAGCTCGTCAGTAATTTTTGCCGCCTGCATCCATGGGCGTTGTTCAAAGGGGATGATGTCGGAAGGTATTTCGAGCCAATGCTCCAAATCCGCACAAAACGGCTCGGTGCGGTTGCCATTCCAAAAATACGTCATATGCCCGAATTTTTGCGTTTCGCTCACGGCAAATTGCGGTATATTATGCTTGCAAAGCAGCTCGGTAAGGGTATTTTCAATTTTTGGCGGTTGTACCAAAAAGTTTTTTGGGAGCATAAGGTCGCCGTCGTATTGTAACATTCCCGCAAACATTACATTAGGCACGACACCTCGGTCAAATTTATCAAAATCTTCGCCCATTTCAAAGGCTTGTGAAAGTTGGATAGCACGGTCGCCGCGGAAATTAAACAGCACAACACTGTCGCCATTAGAAATTTTGCCTACCGGCTCGCCGTTTTCTGCAATAACAAAGGGCGACAGGTCTTGGTCTATAACATTCGGATTTGCGGCACGAGCCGTTAAGATGGCATCTTTCGCATTTGCGTACTGCTCGCCAGTGCCGTGAATGTGAACATCCCAGCCAGCCTTAACCATGCCCCAATTTGCGCCATATCTATCCATTGTGATAACTTGGCGACCTCCACCTGATGCTATTTGCACATCAAAATCATTATCATTAAGGCTTGCAAGAGCATCTTCCAGTTTGTCAATATATTCCAAAGCAGACTGTGCGGAAACATCACGCCCGTCCAAAAGTACGTGAATACGGACTTTTGCTGCTTTATCCTGCTTTGCTTGGCGTATCATTGATATAAGATGGTCAATATTTGAATGTACATTGCCATCTGACAAAAGCCCTATAAAATGAAGGGTTGAGCTATTATCACACACATTTTGCATTAATTGCTTCCATATATTAGATGCAAACATATCTCCGCTATCAATGGATTGGTTGACCAGCTTTGCACCTTGGGCATAAATCTGTCCGCAGCCAAGGGCATTATGCCCAACTTCGCTATTGCCCATGTCGTCGTCATTTGGCAGTCCGACGGCTGTTCCGTGAGTCTTCAAACTTGTCCATGCATGATGCGTCATCAAATAGTCTAAATTTGGCGTATATGCCGCAGACACGGCATTTCCTTCGGGTTTATTTGAAAAGGCTATGCCGTCCATTACAATAAACACAACAGGCTTCATAATTATTCCTCCAATACAAAATGCGGGCGGCCTGTGAGGACACAAACATCCCGCAAACCGCCCCTACATTATATCAGATATATTTATTGATGTCTAGTACATAAAACGATTTATATCGTCCTTTGTAATGCCCTTATGCATTGACATATTTATGCCATTTGCAATTATGTTAGACAACCAGCGCACCACTTCGCCAACCTCTTTTGGAGTTACAAACATATTGCCTACATAAGGGGTTATTGTATTTCTTATGATTGCGTATTTATCACAGTCTTCAAGATTATTAAGCATTTCAAAAAACTTTGTTCCGTCCTTAAGAAATTCGGGTGCATCTTCCGCCATTTCGGATAAAAATAGGTCTAATGTGTCATTTACAAGGGTTGCTGCATCTACGACAGTTGGTACTCCTATTGCGAGTACAGGCGTACCCATGGTTTCGGAATTTAGAGCCATGCGTCGGTTACCAACGCCGGCACCGGGCGAAATGCCCGTGTCTGTTAGCTGTATAGTTTGGTTAATGCGCCCAATATTTCTTGCCGCCAATGCATCGACGGCAATTACAAGGGCGGGCTTTACATGGTCTACAAGCCCTTTTACTGCTTCGGCGGTTTCTATGCCCGTCATGCCCATTACACCTGGGGCGATTGCTGCAAGCGGACGCAATGTACTCCGAAGTTCTTTGGGCAAATCCTGCATGATGTGGCGGGTTACAAGGGTTTTTGATACTACCATTGGCCCAAGGGCATCTGGTGTAACATTGTGGTTGCCCAGTCCAATTACCAAAACCGTGTCGGATGCACCAATTTTTAGCCCATTCCGCAACAAGGCTATTTTATCAACCAAAACACTCATTATTTCTTCATGCGCTTCTATGTCGTTTGTTTGGATGTCGGGGGATTCTATGGTTATATAATTGCCGAGAGGCTTGCCCATTGCACCCGCACCTGTTTCGTTTGTGATGCGCACCGTGGTTATCCTAATATTGCCTTTTTCTTCTGCGTCAACTTGCAACCCTTCGATGGCATCTGTGCCGCCTGAGATTGACTCCGCAATTTCCAAGGCAAGGTCTGTGTAAAAGTTGCTATTCATATAACACCTCATGGTTTTTATGAATAGTATTTGCTGCTAATTGTTTTTCAACACATCCTCAAAAGATTTTGCAAATTTTTCCATAGTTTCTGCTATATTTAGCACCTCTTTGTCAGTGAAACAATTCCAAACCGCAAGCTCGGCATCTTCCAAAGGTTTCAACACTCTTTTAGCAAACTCTTTGCCTAATGGAGTGAATATTATGTCTTTGTTTCTGCGATCTTTGCCTTCCCTCATCTCCACGAAACCTTGTTGCCAAAATGATTTCATAATATAGCTAATGAACTGTTTGGGCAAAGCTAGTTTTTCGCAAAGTTCTTTTTGGGTGTAATTTTTTGCAGGAGCAGCGTCATATAAAAGCTGTAAAACAAGTAATGACGCAAGATTTAAACCCATCTTTTTTGCATAAAGACTATACAAGTTATCAATTTTGTGCCATACCTCTTTGAGATTGGAAAGAGCTTTTTTGCGAGTGTTATTTTCAGACATGGGACACCCTCCTTCATTATACAAGCAGGCTATGCGTATCCATACTTCTTTTTCATTTTGACGAAAAAGAAAATAGTTAAAGTGATTGCCAAAACCTCTGCGGCAGGCATTGACATCCACGCGCCCGTCAAACCGAAAAGGGGCGGCAAGGTCGCAAAAGCAATGCTAACAAAAATCAGTGTCCTAAACAAAGATAATATAGAGGACACTACCCCATTGTTAAGTGCGGTAAAAAACATGGATGCAAAAGTGTTGAAACCCATGAAAATGAAACCGCCAACTAAGAAAGTAAAGCCCGTTCTTGTCATGTCGTGAATGGCTGTACCCGCAGGTATTCCATATACTCTTAACAAAAGGTCGGTAGAAAGTAAAGCCAAACCAATAGCAAGAAGCGACGTAACACCAATTATTTTTAGGCTGTTTCGATATGTAAGTCCAAGATTTTCTTTGTCGTTTTTTCCGAAATTATAACTAATTATTGGGATAACGCCAGAAGAGTAGCCTACAAAAAGTGCGGCGAAAATGCCCATACCCGCAAATATTATGCCGGCGGCAGACACAGCTTCAATGCCGCCTCCGTCAATATCCATAAGAATATTGTTCAAAAGCACCGTTACTATGCTAGTTGCAAGCATAGTAACCATTTCTGACGCACCATTAATGCAGGCTCTTCCCAAAGCTCTAAAATCTAGTTTAGGCTTGACAAAATATAAATTTCCAGTGCGTTTGAAAGTAAAATATATTACACCAACAATGGCGGGCAAAGTGTAGCCGATGCTTGTTGCCAAAGCCGCCCCTTGCAACCCCATATCTAATAAATAAATGAACAAATAGTTGAGTCCAGCACTTGTTAAACCGCCTAAAAAAGCCATTATCGCGCTAATATGTGCCTTACCTTCTGTTATCAAAAACTGTTGAAAAACCATACCCAAAATTATTGGAGGCATGAAGTACAAAAGGGGCATCATGTATTCCCTTGCCATGTAGTAAACATGGTCATCAGCACCCAAGATGCCTAATATAAAACTGGGAAAGAAAATGCCTATAAGGGCTATTGCTAATGAAACAATAAAGGCGGTCAATGCAATAAGACTAAAATTTTCTCTGCCTTCTTTCGCTTGCCCTTCTCCGATTTTTTTAGCTACCAATGCGTTGCCGCCAACGCCAAGCATAAAACCGATTGCCATAACAAAGCTCAAAAAAGGAAAGACAATAACTACTGCCGCCAACGCCGTTTGGTCTATTACCCTAGAAACAAAAATGCCATCTACAATGCCGAATGTGCTCATTATTAACATTGACAAAATTGTGGGTAAGGCAAATTTTAACAGATGACCTGTAGTGGGCTTTTTGCCTATGCTGTCTGCTGCCTTGTTTGAGCTTTCTTTGGCAGCTCTAAATACATTTGCGTATTTCATTTTTTTGCTGAAATTCCTTGCCATAATTATTCTCCTAAATTTCCAACAGTCGTATTTACGACGGTCTGATTTTTGACTATTATACTCAAGGAGAAATTAGCTGTCAAGAACTTTTTTAAAAAAATTATAAATTTTTAATTTTAAAATCACGTTCGTTTTCTCTTCTTGCGTCTTTTTGGGCAATGCTGTGACGTTTGTCGTACAGCTTTTTACCTTTTGCAAGGGCAATATCAACCTTTACATACGGGCCTGAAAAATATATTTTTACAGGTACAACTGTGTAGCCATCACGTGCGGTTGAGCCTATAAGTTTTTTAATTTCACGCTTATGCAGCAACAGGCGGCGTTTTCGCATTGGGTCTTTGTTAAAAATATTGCCCCGCTCGTATGGGGATATATGCATGTTTACCACATATGCTTGATTATCCTTAATTTCCACATGGGCATCACCAATATTGCATTTTCCGGCACGCAATGATTTTACCTCTGTACCAAAAAGCTCTATGCCTGCTTGCAGGGTTTCTTCTATGAAATAATTAAACCACGCTTTTTTATTTTGTGCAATTAGCTTGTACCTTCTTTCGCTCATCCTTAAACCACCTCCTGTATATTATATCCCAAAAATATTTAATTTGCAAATTTTTTCCTTTGGTATTATAATGTACAAAATGCCAACATAAAAGAGGTGTCTATATGAGAATTTTTAAATGGCGGGGGATAAAGCGGCAAAAGCGAAGTTTTTCAGCGATAGAGTCATTAAGGCGGAAGTTTTTGCGTTTTAAAATAATTTCATTGTCGCTAATTGGGGTGTTGGTTATATCGCTTTTTACAATCGTTTTTGTAAATTACGATTACTTGATTTTCAAGACGCTTATTTCTAGGCATTATATTCATACCGAAACATTGGACGCTATGTTTTACGAGCATTTGGGCATTGACCCAGAAGGCAGGTATTCACGGTATTTTGATAATTTTGTCATTGCTTTGGTTACTGCGGAAATTAGAAGTACGGGTAATGACCCATATACTTTTTTATTCACCCCGCAGCAAAGAGCAGCGCATGAGGAGCGAATAGCGCAAGAAGCCTCCGAAGCAGACTTTTTTGAAATAGCTTCAGGGATTGTGTACCTTAAGATACCGAATATTTCGCCTAGTGTGGAAAATTTTATACACCGCAACCGACGTGAAATTGCAAATTTTGACAGTATTATTATAGATTTGCGGGGCAATCCTGGCGGGGAGCTTGCATCAAGCCAAGCCATTGCAGGTCTATTTTTACCAAGGCGTGCTGTGGTGAATTTTGAGCAGGCACGCTGGGACTTTTGGCCTTTCACAAGAGAGCGCAGAGCAAGCGGCTCACAATTTTTTGAATTTGAAAATATTGTGATATTGCAAGACGGGTGGACCGCCTCTGCAGCAGAAGTAATGATTACTGCTTTGCAAGCTAACTTGGACAATGTAACCACAATAGGCGAAACCACATTCGGTAAAGCAGTCGGGCAGGTGCTTATCCCATTGCGCCGTGGTTTTGCGGTAAACAGTACGGCAATAACCATTCATACGCCTGACATGAGCTACATCCATGGCGTGGGCGTTGCGCCTGACATTGCTCACAGCCCCAGCGATGCATTGGAAGCAGCCCTAGACTTTTTGCAAGGAGCAAGACCATGAAAAAGTTGAATTTTTCACAGTTTCCAACACGCCTAAAAAATATTGATAATGCTCCTGAGCAGCTGTATATCAAAGGTGAAATTGGAGAAGATTTTGACAACACGCCGACCGTGGGCATAATTGGCGCAAGGGATAATAGCATTTATGGAAGAAAAGTAGCACAGCAACTTGCACAAGATTTGGCAAATTGCGGCGTAATAATTGTAAGCGGCATGGCACGGGGCCTTGATGCCCATGCACACCGCGGTGCTTTGGATGCCTGCGGACGCACCATTGCTGTTTTGCCAAGCGGTGTAGATGTGTGTTATCCTGCTGAAAATTTTGAGATTTATAAAAAAATTTCAAGCCATGGCGTGCTGGTTTCGGAATACGAAGCTGGATATAGACCGCAAAGATGGAACTTTGTTGCACGCAACCGCATAATATCCGCACTTTCTGATATATTAATTGTGGTGGAGGCTGGTGAAAAAAGCGGAACTTTTACTACCGTAAACCATGCACTTGAACAAGGCAAAGACGTTATGGCTGTGCCTGGCAGTATTTTAAGCAAACAAAGCATTGGTGCAAATATGTTGATAAAACAAGGAGCTGGCGTTGTAACTTCATACCTTGACGTGATTTTTGCACTGTCAAGACAAAAACATTTGGAAAAATTTTTCAAAGCGTCAACGGCTGTAAATACGGCATTTAGTAGCAATGCTACCTCGCCGCCGCAAAATTTATCACTTGCAAGCAATCAGTCTTTGGTGTATTCTTGTATAAATCACGAATCATGTACCATAGATTATATTGTTTACAAAACTGGATTGGACGTTGCGCAGGTGAGCAAAGCACTATTAGAATTAGAGCTTGCGGGACAAATTAAAAAAATATCTGGAAATAGATATGCATTATCATAAATGAACGGGGTGTAGAAGTGGCGAAAGCAACAAAAAAAACAGAGCCAAAAGCGAAAAATTTGGTGATAGTGGAGTCGCCCGCAAAGGCAAAGACGCTTAAAAAATTCCTAGGGTCTTCGTATAAAATAGAAGCGTCAATGGGGCATGTGCGGGATTTGCCAAAAAGTGAGCTTGGAATAAACATTGATGAGGATTTTGAGCCAAAATATATTACCATTCGTGGTAAAGGGGAAATGCTGGCAAAGCTGCGCAAAGAAGCCAAGGCGGCAAAAACTGTGTATCTTGCAACAGACCCTGATAGAGAAGGCGAAGCCATTTCATGGCATCTTTTACATGCCTTGAAAATAGAACCCGAAAAAACTTCCCGCATAACTTTTAACGAAATAACGGAAACCGCTGTTAAAGACAGCATTAAAAATGCCCGGCCAATAGACATGACACTGGTGGATGCCCAACAGGCCCGCCGCACTTTGGATAGAGTTGTAGGCTATAAAATAAGCCCGCTTTTGTGGAAAAAGGTTAAAAAGGGCTTGTCTGCTGGACGGGTACAGTCTGTTGCGCTAAAAATAATTTGCGACCGCGAGGAAGAGATAGAGAATTTTGTACCTGAAGAATATTGGAGCATTGATGCCTCATTAAGCGGGTCGTCAAAAAAGAACTTTGAAGCTAAATATCACGGAAGCGGCGGCAAAAAGGTAAAGCTGGCTTGCAAAGAAGATGTTGACAAAGTGCTTAACGACATTGACGGGACAGATTTTGTTGTGGAGGATGTGAAAAAATCCCAGCGCAAGCGTGCGCCGCAAATGCCCTTTACTACGTCTACATTGCAGCAAGAAGCGAGCAAAGAGTTAAATTTTGCCGCCCGCAAAACAATGATGATAGCACAACAGCTTTACGAGGGGATAGAAGTTGCGGGGCAGGGGACTCTTGGCCTTGTTACTTATATCCGCACAGATTCTACCCGCATTTCAGACGAGGCTTTTTTGGCTGGGAGCAGTTATATCAAGGATAGCTTCGGCAACGAATTTGCTGTTAAAAATAAGCCAGAGCCAAAAACAACCCGCCGTACCCAAGATGCCCATGAGGCCATTCGTCCGTCATACGTGAATGTTCGCCCTGAAGATATTATGGACTCACTTTCCAAAGACCAATATAAGTTGTATCGCCTAATATGGAGGCGTTTTGTTGCGTCGTTGATGACTCCTGCTGTTTTTGATACAGTTGCTGTAAAAATTGCCGCAGGCAACCATGTTTTTAATGCAAACGGCTCTATACTACGCTTTGAAGGATACAAAAAGGTTTACATGTCTAGCGACGACAAGGCGGATGACGCAAAAATGCTGCCAGAGCTTATCTCGGGGGAAGTATTGAAGCTCGTAAAAATTACACCTGCGCAACATTTTACCCAGCCGCCGCCAAGGTACTCCGAAGCAACGTTGGTTAAAGCATTAGAAGAAAATGGCGTTGGACGACCATCCACATACGCCCCAACCATTGCGACCCTTACCGCCCGTGGGTATGTTAGCAAAGAGCAAAAAAACCTGCATCCAACAGAACTCGGCGGCGTGGTAAACACGATTATGGAAGAAAATTTTGCACAAATTGTGGACATTGCTTTTACTGCAAAAATGGAAGAAACCCTTGACTCCGTGGAAATGGGCGATGTGGCGTGGAAGGATATTTTGCGCAATTTCTACTATCCTTTTAACGAAACTGTGGAAAAAGCCGCTGAAATTATTGAGCAAATTGAAATTAGAGATGAAGAAACGGATATAATTTGTGAAAAATGCGGACGCAATATGGTTATAAAATTTGGGCGTTACGGCAGATTTTTGGCTTGCCCTGGTTTTCCCGACTGCCAAAATGCAAAACCTCTTTTTGAAGATGCAGGGGTAGATTGCCCGCAATGCAAAAAAGCTCGGGTTATGATTAAAAAATCCAAAAAAGGGCGGGTTTACTATGGATGCGAAAACCACCCAGAATGTGACTATATTTCATGGAACAAGCCCACAGGCAAGCCATGCCCAAATTGTGGAAAGCCGCTTATAGAAAAAGGCAAGTCGCAAAAGGTGGTGTGTAGTGACGATAAAACATGCGGGTATCGTGAATAGGCTTTTTTCGGAGTCGTGGGGGGATTTTGAAGTTTCTATGAAAAAACAATTTTATCATTTTACCAAACGGGAAAATGTGGAAGGAATTTTGCGGGAGGGTCTGCTCTCAAAGAGCAAATTTCTTGCCCTTGGCAGCAAAATCAGGGAAGAAGCAATTCATCTTTGGTTTGCACCAAGCAACGATGTGATGGGATATTTTAGAAATGAAGATTATGTTTGCTTGGAAGCGGATGTTGATTCGTCAGATTGTATTATTGCGCCAATGGATGTTATTTCTGCAGCGTTTTACAACTTTTTTGCGGAAAAACAGGGCAATGTTGTCTTATACGACTATCGCAAGTTGGCAGAGCTACATGACCGAATGTCCGTGCCTATTGAAACTTACAAATTAGGTATGTTTCGCACTCCTGAGGTGCTTGTGAAAAAGCGTATAAACCCCGAAAACATTAGGGTTGTTAACCCTGCAAGAATTCGTAACGAATTTATCGATAATCTTAAAATCTACGAGGATAGTATAAAGAAATTTTCGCCGCAGGAATCGCAAAAAGTTGCTATGCATGACGATTCTAGCGGAATTTTAGCATCATATTTAACTAAGGATGGCGAATTTTTCACCATAAATGCATAAAAGGCGGTCTTGGTGACCGCCTTTGCGCTTAATGATGTCCTTCTTCCAACTCTGCAACTTGTTTTGTGGCATGGACTGTTCCTTTTGGGTGATTTGGCGGGGCATATATGGTATATAGTTTCATTGGGGTGCTTCCTGTGTTTGTGATATTGTGCCAATGACCAGCGGGCACAAAAACAGCATCGTCATCGTACACAGGCTGTTCAAAATAGAGATTATCTTTGCTATCGCCTATTTGACAAAGTCCAACACCGCTTTCTAACCGCAAAAATTGATCAACATGAGGATGAACTTCTAAACCAAGACTTTCCCCCGGATTTACACTCATTACCGTAAGTTGCAAATGCGGCCCAGTCCATAGCGCAGTGCGGAATGTATCGTTGTGCAATGTTGCTTTTGCAATGTCAACCACAAAAGGTTGTGGGCCAAAATCTGTGTGACTTTCATTTTGAGCAACAATGGGTTGCTCGGCGTAAATGCCAAAACCAACCGCAGTACCAGGGGCTATCCCAAATTCATTCATAGACATTTTATCGCTCCTAAAAATTTTATATATTATAATATGCTGCCTTGCCGTAAGAGGCAGATTTTTTATGAAAAAAATATTTGAAAATATACAGCATTGTGATATAATGGTACGATACTAATGGAGGTTTTGATGATGACACAAGACAATATATATATTTTCGGACACAAAAGCCCTGACACAGACAGCATTTGCGCCGCTGTGGCATATGCTCACTTAAAGCAAACGCTAGGGTTTGCGGGAGCAAAACCGTATAGGTTGGGCGATGTAAATCTTGAAACTCAGTTTGTGCTGGATTACTTTGGGGTCGAAGCTCCTGCATTTTTAAAAGACGTACGGCGCAAAATTTCTGATGTAAGCGTATACGAGCCTGTGTCTGTTTTGGAAGACGAGCCCATTAAAACCGCATGGGATATGATGAGAAACGACGACATAGGTCGTTTGGTGCCTATAACCTGCTCTAAAAACAAGCTAAAAGGTATCATTGGTATGGGAAATGTTACAGAAATTTTTATGGATGATAGCAAAGAGGAAGTTGTGCAACACCACGAAATTTTATTTAAAAATTTAATTAAAATTCTCGACGGGCGGCAAATTGGCGGCGAATATAAATATGATGCCCTTTGCGGCAGTATTTACCTTGGTCCTGTGCCAGAAGGTGCGGATGTGTGCGACAAAGATATTGTAATAAGTGGTAGCATAGAAAATGCTTGGAAATTGGTATATGAAAATGATTTTGGTTGTCTTATACTGACCAATGGTATTGTACCAAAGGGCTTGGAAAATGCAAAATGCGCCATCGTATGCGTGGATTGGTCAACATTTAAAGTGGTGAGCCTTATAAAGCAAGCCATTTCTGCCCGTTCTATAATGAACACCAAGGGCATAGTTTCTTTTACAAGAGATGACTATTTAGACAAAGTGCAGGAAGTTATGCGTAGCAACCGTTTTCGCAATTTTCCTATTGTCAGTGATGACGGCACGCTTTGCGGAGTATTGTCAAGACGGCATGTTATGGGGGTTGCGGGCAAAAAGGTGATAATGGTTGACCATAACGAGCGAAGCCAAAGTGTGGATGGGCTGGAGCAGGCAGATATTATTGAAATTATTGACCACCACCGCATAGCAGACATACAAACCGAAGCCCCGCTATACAGCCACATGGAGCCCCTTGGCTGCACCTGCACCATTATCTACAAAATGTACAAAGAAAATGAAACAGACATCCCCAAAAACATGGCAGGAATAATGCTTGGGGCAATTTTGTCCGACACGCTTAATTTCACTTCGCCCACATGCACTAACACGGATATTCTGGCGGGACAAAGGCTTGCAAAAATTGCAGAAGTGGACATTGACGACTTTGCAATTAAAATGTTTAAAGCGGGAACAGACCTGAGCAAAATGACCATTGCCGATATGCTTTCTATGGATAGGAAACGCTTTAATATAGGTGACCGCTCGGTTTACATTTCTCAATTTACTACTTATGATTTTGAAAGCATTATGGAACGAAAGCACGAAATTTTAAATGAAATTAACATTTTTTACGATAACAATGAATGCAGCCTAGTAATGCTTATGCTCACAGACCTTTCTCAAAACGGCAGTGAAATTTTTGCTGTGGGGCGTGCAAAGGATTTGGCGGATACTGCCTTTGGCATCAAACATGACCAAAACCATGCTTTTGTAGTTGGTGCGGTATCCCGCAAAAAGCAAATTTTGCCGAATTTATCGCAAGCCGCAAGTGGCGGCGGAGCTTAATAAATCCTGTCCAGTAAGTTGTCTATCACAACGAGTATAGTGTGTGCGCAAGATTATATAAAGTACGAAACGGGGGGATAAATATTCAATCACATACAATTTGGAGCAACGTTTTGCTTACAGACTCGGGATTTTATTATGATAATGAACTAGATAAACCCCTAGATTTATTGATAAATCATCTCAAGGTCATGCTTCAAAAAACGTTTGCAGAAGCAACTGTGCTGTTTGTTCCAACGGCATCAATGCAAAATGAGCTAAAAGCAAAAGAAATAATCAAACGACTAAAAAACGAATTGTTATCTATGGGATTTCTATCGGACAATATTACCATATACGACATTGACGACTCGTTGACGATAAGCGACGCTATGAAATTCGATGTCATTTATTTGACAGGCGGAAATACGCCATACCTTGCAAAACGTGTAAAAGAAGCCGGTTTTGACAAGATAATTGAAGAGATGATTTATGCAAACAAAGTGTATATAGGCATGAGTGCTGGTAGTGCGTTACTTGCAAATCATTTTAATGTTGACGAATTCAATGACCCGCAATTTTGTGGACTTGGCATATTAAAGGCTTATTTTTCTGCTCATTGCGATGATAATACGCCAATTCGCACTGATTTGCCGTTGTCTCACATTGCACTTCGAGAAAATCAAGCCATAAAATTATCGTGGAATGAGTACGAACTAATTGATGGCAATTTGCAATACCAATAAACAAGAAACGTGCATGTAATATAAGTGTTAATAGCGTTATTTACGCTTTTAATCAAATAAAATATTGTGAATCTTATGAATTCGTATGGAGGCCGTTTCCTAGAGTTGACGTAAAATCCGCACAACTCATTACTGAACACAGGCTCTAAAAATTCCTATTGCAATTTAAAACAATTAGTGATATAATTGTCGAATAAAAAAATATCAAAAAATTGAAGGGATGTTATGTTATGAATTTCGAGTGGGCTTTTGCAATTGGCGGGGCAGGTGCGTTAATAGCTCTTGTTTTTGCCTTTGTTCAAAGCAGGCGGGTAATGGCCTTTGATGAAGGTACAGACAGAATGAAAAAAATTGCAGGTGCTATTAGAAAAGGTGCAGCTGCATACCTTAAGCGTCAGTTTAAAGTTGTAGCAATTTTCTATGTAGTTGTTGTGGTTGTTTTGGCAGTAATGGCTATACTTGGCTATTTATCGCCGTTTATGCCTGTTGCATTCATTCTTGGCGGGGCATTGACTCAGCTTTCAGCGTTTATAGGCATGAAAATTGCCACATACGCTAATGTTCGCACTGCTAATGCGGCACAAACAAGTCTAAATAAAGGCTTGCGTGTTGCTTTTTCATCTGGTTCTGTTTTGTCTTTTACAGTAGTAGGTCTATCCTTGTTGGATGTTTCCGCATGGTTTTTAGTCTTGCGCTTTGTATTTGACCTATCCCCAACAGAAATTGCGGACAATATGGTTATGTTTGGTGTTGGTGTTGCGGTATTTGCACTTTTTGCACGTGTTGGCGGCGGTATTTTTACCAAAGCTGCAGACGTTGGCGCAGACCTTGTTGGTAAGGTTGAAGCAGGGATTCCCGAAGATGACCCGAGAAACCCAGCGGTTATCGCCGACAACGTGGGCGATAACGTGGGTGACGTAGCAGGTATGGGTGCTGACCTTTATGAAAGCTATATAAAGTCCATGCACGCCGCTATTGCTCTTGGCTATGCCGCATTTATGAATGCTGGTGAAGGTATGATTTTTGCATCAATGTTTTTGCCTGTTGGCTTGGCTGTTGTGGGTGTTATCGCATCCCTTATAGGGACTTTCTTCATCCGCACAAAAGAAAAAGCTACTCAAAAACAGCTTCTTGGCACGCTTCGTCTTGGTACATATGGTGCTGCAATTATAGCCGCCATTGGTTTTGCTCCTGTAACATACTTTGTAATGGGTGCCGAGCATTGGTTTGGGCTTTATATAGCCATTTTGGCTGGTCTTGTAGCAGGTTGCTTTATCGCATATTTTACAGAGTATTACACGTCGGCGCACTATAAGCCAACGAAGAAATTGGCAGAAAGCTCCGAAACAGGCTCTGCTACATTCATAATCGGCGGTATCTCGCTTGGCATGAAATCAACGCTTGCCCCGATTTTGATAGTAATTGCGGCTGTTGTAGTGGCGTTTATTGCGGCTGGCGGTGTGTTT
>Ga0136643_10007551_pt1 | contig 15732 bp, 10 predicted proteins | sample TergutLab28metaG_FD_96883 | JGI IMG/M metagenome (GOLD analysis project Ga0136643, IMG submission 96883) | Labiotermes labralis P1 segment gut microbial communities from Petit-Saut dam, French Guiana - Lab288 P1 (version 3) (version 3) | ecosystem: Host-associated > Arthropoda: Insects >... | reverse complement strand
TCCTCACCCATACGCGCCACATGCCCAGCCCATCTCATTCTTCTCGATTTTATCACCCGCACAATATTGGGTGAGGAGTACAGATCATTTAGCTCCTCGTTATGCAATCTCCTCCATTCCCCCTTTACCTCGTCCCTCCTAAGTCCAAACATTCTCCTCAACACCATGTTCTCAGACACCCTCAGCTTCCTTTCCTCCCTCAATGTCAGCGACCAAGTTTCACATCCATACAAAACAATAGGCAAACTTATAGTTCTGTATATCTTAAGCACCTAGAAAATCTAATATCTTTCTTTTTTTAGACGAAAAGTGGAAAAAATAGTGATTTCAATCTGCCCATCATAGAGCTTACGTGAGACACAAACGTCATGTACAGTTGTAATTTCCCAGGCAGAATAATCTAAAAACTCACCACCAACTGTCTGTCTGGTCCCAGGCTGTCCGCTCCTCCCACCTGCAACACAAAATAAGCATCAGTCTGTTAGTTATTTGACCTGAGGCTTCATAACGCTTCCACGCAGTTCTTAATGACACTAAAACCTCCCTAATTCTGGGTGGGTGGTGGTCTGGAGGAGGCACTATACCGGATTATCGAAGTAGTAATTACAGAGAGCTAATTACCTTACTATATCATTACCCTTACAGCCTTAAAATCATCTCAATATCGCAGAATCCTGTTTCAACCTCAAAGAAAACATACCGCGTCTCCATCACAAAGACCAGTTACGTTAATTCTCTTAAATGGAGTAATGAACGTGAGAACGAAATGACACCCATAAAAGCAAGAACTATCTATGACCAAAATACAGAGTTGTTTGAGTGTTAAAGAAGTTGGTAGATACACAAACCACTCTGCTTTCATGGGCTAATTTGAACCGAATGTAATGGATCACTTATGTATGTTATTTATATGAAATTTTACAGTACATATGCCTTTTTAAACTTATTGTTTATGTAATTTTTAATGACCTTGCAGGATCGCCGCACAAATGACATCGTATGCCAGAATAATATGTTAAGAGAATACAACACTGAAAATTGCGTGGGAGCTGCCGTAGCCTATTTACGTTACTGCAACGGTATTTACCTGGAAGAACTGCAGAAAACCACGAAAACCCTCAGTCAGGATTGTCGGTGTCTCAGCCGAGATTCAAACCGGGATCCTCCCGAATACAAGTCAGAAGCATTACCACTGGAGCGAACGTAGCTGTATCAAAATTTGTTACTTTTCTGTTCCTACACAGATGAAGTACCGGTACACTATCGTCACGACTATAGTATTAACACATATTGCACATTTGATACGATTACAGCTCTCCAGTAACATGTATCAACATTAATTCTCACGGAAGTATTAATGTCTAATACGTTTTACACACTCCCCACCACATCATCCGACGTCAGGACCCCCCCTCCTTTTCTTGTCACACTGCATTTCAAGTACCGGTACACACATCTTAGTCTTAGCCCCCATTCACAAACACATCGTGTACACACCGATATACGTCAATAAATTAATTTTCACTGTAAATCAAAGCACAATTCTCATAATACGAACCCTTTAGCCTGCATTTCACGCATAATTGCGAAAACCAACATCTCGCACACAAAGTATCTCGCTGAGCCAATGAAATTCCAAGTCGCGTTCGCGAAGTGTATGAGAATATCGATATGCAAAATTGTTCCATGGAGGGCTATGACAAATTCTAAGAAACAGAAAAACCGGGAAACTTTCACCGAACATTGGGATCATACTCTACCTTTATGCATAATATATAATTTATCCTAATTACTGACACACTTTACCGCAATCCTATCTGTTGGCAAACCGCCTCCCATAGAACCACGGCGGAGTGTTTTACTAATCTTGTTATGCCATGTGCATTCGGTTCCACAGTCCGCTGCGGAAATAATACCTGACATCTATCGGACATACACGGAAATTCATGGCGGGTGGTTGCAACCGTTGATTATCTAACGCAGTGACACATTGTAGCCAATTTTCCTGCCTTAAGGAAATACAACAAGATTATAAGATCAGCATTGTGTATGTGCATGTGTGTCCTGCTTTCAAATTTTAAACTAATCGATATTTTCACGAATCTCGGTATGAACGTCGCGACATTGGTAGCACCCAAAGTCGTCAGTTGTAATTTTTAAATTCGGTTGTAACAACATGCATAAGAACACACATGTTGAAATAAGCAGAACTATACTTTGCCTGTTGTTTTACATGGGTGTGAAAATTGGTCCCACGTGTAGTAAACAACATGTGTTGAGTGCGTTCGAGAGAAGATTACTGAGGAAGATAGTTGGGCCTAAGACTGAAGACGAAAGAAGGATGGAGAAAATTATTTGTACTCCCAATCAAATATTATTAAGTGTATCACGAATGATGACACGGGCCGGGCATGTGGTACGCAACAGAAGAACAGAAATGCATACCAGGTTTAGCGGTAAAACCTGAAAGAAAGTAACTACTTGGGAGAAATAAACTTTGACGAAGATAATATGGTAATGAATCTTAAAGACACTGTATGGGTCTGCATGGACTGGATAAAACAGGCTTCTTGGGGTAAGAACAATTGGCGTGTTCATGCAAAAAGGTAATGAACCTTCGGGCTGCATAAAATATTCTAACTACTTCAGGAAGTTGTAGCTTCTCAAGGACTTTCCTCCGTCAGAGTTATTTATAGCAACGTGGCGGTCGCGCGAATTTATGAGGCGGAAAACGACACTAGTGTCACTCAATTTAGGTTCCCAAGTTACGTACTGGAATACTAACAGATCTTAGACAATTGTGCGACTTCAGTAAGAATAATTTTACTGTTCAACGTAAGACAACTTGATGGTAATAGACTGAATCACTGTAGCAAGAACTTCTTCATCTGAATACCTACGTATTAGGTAACAGATAGCTTTGTAAATCAACAATAAGAAAACATGGCGATTGTGCGAAAAGTTGAGCTCATATTGGACTAATTTAACTTACATTATCAGTAAAGTAACAAAGTTGCCTCAAAAATAAACGAAGTAAGAATAATTTTGACGGTTTTGTAGGAATATAGAATTTAGCAATAGTTTGGTGGATTATGTAAAATTTCTTTAAAATTTTCCTTTATTGCCGATCTAGGACACATACGAACAGCAGCACAATATCTTGGTGCCATTAGCAGCCTCTTTAGCATTGCAGTATTTGTTACCTTATCCAGCTCATTGCAACTGGATACACGTGTGCTGTCCAATTTGACGTTCAGGTGACCGTGCATCGTGATACATTCTTATAATAAAACCAATTAGATGCACTAGTTTATCAAATTTATTTTTGGAATAAAACTCTACATGTTTCGGACAGTTCCTCTGTCCATCATCACGAGTTTCTCACTGTACACACAGCAATGGTATATGTCATACAGGTTTGGTGACAGCTTGCGAAGAGGAACAGGACGGAACTGCCGTTTCGTCCTGTTCCTGCTCGCAAGCTGTATGACATATACCACTGCTGTGTGTACAGTGAAAAAAAATCCTGATGATGGACAGAGGAACTGTCCGAAACATGTAGAGTTTTATTCCAAAATTAAATTTGATAAATTAGTGCATCTAGTTGGTTTTATTAGAAGTATGTGCTGTCCGCTATGGCTGTTATAAGTCATTAAGTTATGAATATCACTAGTTAAGAAAATTTTTCAAAGCTAAAAGCAAACCTTCAACAAGCACATGACACATGCCTCATAGAACAGCGCATGAATTTTAAGACACGTTCTTGACGGGCCCTCTGTGGTGTCGGAGGCCCTCTGTGGTGACAAAGTGCTCAGATCTCCTCACAAGCACAGCAATAACAAGTTAGGAAATTTCACACAGCCTGACTACGTAACAGCCTTACGTTACATCGCTTTCTGACATTTTGTCAAAAGCAATATGCCTTCATATATTTGGCGTGCTGATGCACACACACACACACACACGTCCATCAGTAGAACACGTGACGTGCCCGTTACCGTTTCGCAATTTCAAGTAAATTTATTAGAAATCTAATGTACCATGTTTCATGAAAACTTGTTCGACGGTCCTCTGAGTGTGTTACATGCGGACAGACAGACAGAGATGTGGCCATTAATCGGCTCAAATATGCAACATCTTATAGTGAGTTCTAAGAGCCATCTCAGAATTTTGGCGCTGGAAGCGTGACATGAAATAAGTTCCATGCTGAGGGCCCCAAAATATCAGATGCCACCGTACCACAGCCAGTCGTCGGAGCGACCTAGGTCCGGGAATATGTGCGCCCGCGTAGTGCAGTTTACAATATTATACAGGGTCTTCCATTTAAGAACCTAACCGTAACAGAAGTTTATTGAAGGTGAGACATTAGATGAAGTCAGTACGAGATTACTACTGATCCTTTAACGTTACGTGGAGCATTCTTGAAGAAAACGCGTAAAAAAACCTCTTAAGTAAATAAAATAATAAAAACATGCAACGCAATGCTATCCAAACAAATAAGCAACAAACTACTGCAATGGTAAAGGCAAAATTCACCCCAGAATATCCCATGAAGTCCCAGAAAGTAAGTAGGGGGTGTAGCTCTACTCTAGATGGGGTGGGTGGTCAAAGCCACGCTCCGGCCGCTTTATTCCCTTGAAAGAGACCCGGCACCCGCTGCACGAAAGGCTTGGTGGGCCCCAGGTCACGTCTGGATGAGTGTGGAAAATCTGACTCCCACCGAGATTGGATCCCCAGTCCGTCCAGCCCGTAGCGAGTCGCTATACCGACTGAGCTGTGCAAACCGACTGTACGGATTTTAGTTATTTTCCGTTGTGAACGACAGGAAGGCGTATGGGAGAATGGAGGCATAGTTTCACCCATTCTTAATCTTGCCAGTAGATGGAGGTGACTGGTCAGCTTCACGCTTAAGCCGCCTTACTCTCGCGGACAGTGCCCCTGATACTCGTTGAGTAGGAGGCTAAGTGTGTTCCAGGAATGTTCAGAACAATTTGGAGTAAGCAAGAACATTTTGGTCCCTGTCTGATCGTGGACCACAGTTTCTCGGACATGTACCCCTTTGCGTATTTGTGTGTTCCACAATTAACTGGAGCGTATCCGCAATCAACGACAATAGACTGATACTGACCCTATGCAACAGATTGCTCCGGAACCTAAATGTCGCCAAGATCTGTAAGAAATTCCCCGCATTTGTGGAACAACCAGGTTCTTAACGGTGATCACAAAACCTGCCACTGGCCCCTGTCTTGAGCTGGACAACTGGCCAGCATTAAGGTAGTGTAATATTGCCGATCCCAGTGGGGCCGTGCGGACTAAGGCGTGCGTCTGCGACAGTCTGTGTTGTGTGATCTAACAATCTCGTGAACGAGGAGGCCGTGGCCAATTGGGGGCTATCGCGCCAAAAACAAAAAAAAATTAAAAATTGTTATATTATCTTCACTTATTCCTGAACTGAGCTGAGAAATGGCTTTTACTGTCTCTCACAAACGTCACTTACAGGCCGCTTTGCTGGTTCCTTCTGCAGGTCCCAGCAACGACAACATCACCAAAAACAAAATTAAGTCAAGCAATATATTTCGGTTTTCCTCAGAGACCTAAATGAGATTTCACCCTTCTGTGGCGTTAGGCAGGGTGGATTGGTAGTTAGCTACCGACGTTTCGGGACAGCCCATCGGTTCCATCTTCAAGGGTTATGCAGTCAAGCATTCAGCTTGGACTATTGACCCTTTAAGATGGGGCAGATTTGGTTGTCCCGAATCGTCGGTAACTAACTACCAATCTACGCTGCGTAACGTCCCAGAAGAGCGAAGATCTCAGGTAATACATTCTTCTTACGTGTTACCCTCAAGCAGTATGGATGATGTTATAAAGCATCAGGCACTGAATATATTTTTACACCATAACCAAAATTAACTGCGCTGAAAATAGCGGCACCGTATTCATTGTACAGGGTTATTCTTAAGTCCGTGAAACATTTTAAAAAGTCGCAACAAATAAATTCCTCAACGGATCACGGTAGTTCTTACGCCGATAGAGAGAAAAACTCTCCAGTTTTTTTTATTACATATTTCACAGATGCTCAATGTGTCCACCTTTGGTAATACGGCAGGCATCTATGCGATAGTCCATCTCGTTTCACACGCGTGTCAGCATATCACGGTCGACCAGAGCCACAGCAGCGTTGATACGGTTGCGAAAATCTGGAGATTAGTGGGGAGTGGAGGCACAAAGACAGTGTCCTTCACAAACCCCCTAGAAGAAAAATTCGCACGGGGTTAAATCCGGTGACCGGGGTGGCCGCCGCATTAACGCGTCATCTTCTTTTCCTGTGCGTCCTTTCCACCTTTGTGGCAAGTTTCGATTGAGATACCCTCGCACGTCTTTGTAGTGAGCCGGAGAGCCGTCTTGTTGAAAGATGTAATCATTACTGTCTTCATTCAACTGCGGCATCAGCCAGTTTTCTAACATGTTTCACGGACTTATGAATAACCCTGTATTTACGTTTTATTTAATGACTTTATCAGTAGCACAGCAAATATATAGCGTTGAATAATAGGATAATTACTGCATAATGAATTGGAGAAGATAAATAAGCAAGCGGTCGTGGCCTAATATGAGGCGCTATCCTTGTACATCGGGGTACGCTAGAACGAACGTAATTGGTTCTAGAACCTCGTTCGTTATAGCATCTGTTCGTTCTAGCATACATTGAAATATATGTATTTAGGGGTAATCCCTTCCAGGCCCACAGCCTGGAGCAAAGTTACCATCCAACACGACCATTTAAACAGGAAAAATATAATACAAAATCAAATATATACGTGTAAAATAATACAAAATTAATTTATTTCACTTTTATACATTGTACAAATAAGCAGAAAACTGAACTAAACTGATAACTTAGCCTTACAAACGATAACTAAGATGATGACTGACGCTCTAATCAAAGTGGGAAGGCCCGACACGTCATGCGCACGCGTGTGCTACGTCGGCCGATAGTATTCCTCCGCGTTCGTTGTAGCATCTGTGTTCGTTTTAGCATCCTGATTTTGACAAATACTTTTCGTTGTAGCATTCGTTCGTTGTAGCATCGTTCGTTGTAGCATCGTTCGTTGTAGCATACCGTCACAATATTTCATGGAGGACCTGAGGAAACCCATACAAACCCTCAGTGAGTTTACTCGATCTATGGGCTGAGATTTAAACCCAGCACTTCCCAAATACGAAACAGCTTGTGACTCAGGGGACAGGTACGTATAAACGAAGTAAATGAAACCAAAGTTTTGAAGAAACTTCGGGTATTTGCTCCACATTTTTGCTACTTACTTGAATCATGTACCATACCCGTAAATGGGTCTAAGCATTTAGAGACATGAAGTGCTTATAAATAAAATACACGAACCGCAGTTCGTGGCTTACAGAACACTTAATTCCCACTACAAACAGAGGCCTTCTAATTCTCGTTAGGGCAGCAATGTCTGTTCAACTTCACAATTACAAGAAACCCATAAATACATCCTGTGAGCAGAATTTCGAAACAGGTTACAGCGACCTCTTTCAGCGATTTGAGGTTCTGTCGATGGTGGTGTTGCTGAACATTCGGGTGTTCGGGGACGTTACGACAAGTCTTTGGGTTACTAGTTCCCGGAATTTCGAAGGCACTACGATTCAAAGACACGGCGTAACATCTCAGAAGTCTTGAGTGTGACTTTTTGTTTTAGAATGACACAGCTGGTCCTCAGGATTCCAGCGGAAAAGACGCCCGCCGGGTTGTCCTAAGTAGATAACATGACTGGTCCTACAGATTGGGGGGCTGGACGTGTAACTGGCAAACATTTTGTTGAGGAACACCACGTTATAACACGTGATTTTATTTATTTTGCTCCAGTATTGTTCTTACCACCTCCACTACATCTACAGTTCGACCACAATCGTCGGTTCTTTTCTCCGAGATTTTGTTTCACTCCGCCCTTAGTTTCTCTCAGTTCCTCCACGTGACTCAGCGCCACTGTCGCTGATTCCTTGAGTAACGTGCGAGTAAGGACACTTGTTTGTTTGGTTGTCCCGGTTTTTTCGCGTGCAACTTTAGCTAAAGTAGGTCAGTACCCTGTGCTGCCACCTGTCTGTTACACCTTGTACCCAGCCACAAGGTGAGCCACACCTCGGGGTTTTCTTACAATTTCCGCACCAATATAATTTAAACGCTGGGCAAAAGCTGTAGGAATTTGAAAGTACGTACATGATGTTTTGATTACAGGATGACGAAGGAAATGGAGATTAGTCACACCGTGTCGCTGTCCTAGATAAGGCTAAATAGCGCACACAGTATACAGAATGCACTAGGAATGTGCGACAGAGGAATCGGCGTTCGAATCACTGCAGAGGAAAGATCTTTCTCTTTGCCGTTGCGTCTAGACCATCTCTGGGACTCACCCAGTCTCATAGCCAGCGAGTAAAGGAAGTAAAGCAGCCTAGGCGTTAAGCTAATCGATCACTTTCATCTGTTGCCAAGTGCAACATTTCCTGGTGCCATACCTGTATGCTACTATATCTCTTGACGGCGTTGGACTTATTTAAGCACCGGCACTACTTTACCTTTGTCTGTCATCCAGAGCGGTACAGCGTCGTTAAAAGAGTAGTTCGGTCGGCAAATGAAGTAAAAGCAAGCGGTATTTTTGAGGGGAAAGCCCTAGAGAGCTGCAGTTTTGTAAATGTTGACAGTAGAGTTACATTTTTGATACACAGATTGCGTAAGTTTGAGGTAGTCTGAATACTTTGCGACTGGCTTTTACGATGCGGATGATTGAAACGTCGGAATAAAAACCACGTAGTTAGTTAGTTAGGAAAGAGGTGTTTCTGGTTGGCGACAACTGTGCCGTCTAATATTGACATACCCTGAAATTGGCAATATACTGTGGAAAGCAGAGTAATCTCTTAGGATTGCCGAAATTCATTTTTCATGACATGGGGTACAATATGCACGGGCAGGACATTCGGTCTAAAAGGCGACCAGACGACCGCCCCTGGCTCACATTTGGTGAGTTCCCTGTTCGAGACCTGCCGGAACAGAAGTTCTTGTGCTCCCTTCGACGACTACCAAAGACAGCACTTATAATAAAGCACGGTTATGTTTCACAGGTCAGCATCATTCGATCGAAACAAACACGGAACACTTGCAAAATACGGATTTTTTTTTAAAACGAGTTAATGACTTCGGCGTAACACAAACACCAGCGTCGACATTTCGGGAGGGGTGCAGTTAGAAGCCATGTTGACACACACAGCACATACAGGTAACGAACATATGGTCTCCAAATACACAGAAACCTAGCCTACGCATTTTTACCGGTTGCCGAATTTCGCGACAAACGCATACATTAACACACATACACACGCAAGTAGGCAGGCGATTTTTCTCAGACCCTCCTCCCGCAAAGCAATCAATGCCGTGCATTGCAACATCTGGAGCGCCGCTTGCAGCCTCTAGAGGCTCCAAGCAGGCGGTCTAGCCTCTCAAACTTGCCTTACCACTGCACTAGCACTGTCCTCTCCCCATTGTAGTCACAGCTGCAACAAACAACACAGAGAACAACCACTGATGGTGGAGACGCCCCAAAAGCCGACCGACACCGCACTCCAGCCAGCACCAACCTCTCCCGGCAGTCAGGGTAGGGAGAGGGTACCCCAAAATCAATAGCACAGCCTTTCCCGGGGCCGCCGCGAGAGGGAAGCATAACCCGCACAACGGCCGGCCGCCACTAGGAAGGCGTGGACCAAGTGAGCTAGGGACGCATGTTCGGGGGTTCTAGGGAGGTGACGGAGGGTGAAATTTAACACGCGAGGTCTGTGGGGAAGAGGGAAGCGCCAATTGGGTGTATGTCGGTACAAGTAATGGTAAAGATGTTCCTGTGTTTCAACACCACATCATTAAGATGTATAGGACAGTAGAGGTATAGCTCCATGCATTCTTAACTTTTGGCAGTAGGTGGAGGTGAGTGGTCAACTGCCCTACACCCAAGGAAGAGCTCTCCGGTACCCAATGGATAGAAAGCTAGGTGGAACCCAGAGCTTGTCTTTATGCTTGGAGAAATAAGCAATCTCTTGGCTAAGTTCTTCAGTCATTCAGTCTGTAGTCTGGTCAGTAAAGGGACTGACCTATGCCAAATTCTGGTTGGGCATGTCTAGAAACCTGTGAGCTGGTAAAGTGTAGGGTAGTGTATTACAGATGAAGCAGGAAGTGCTAGCTGCATGGACCAAGGACATAGGATATTCTAGGGAACTCTAGACTGCAATAGTGACTGACATCCTTCACTAAGGTGACCCACTGAAGTGTAGGACAAGACTTTAGCCCCATTTACCCTCCACTAATGACACTTCATTCAGCTGTCTGTTTATGAGCCTTCCTAATCTATTTTTATCAAGTTTTACTTCTATCATGAACTATTGTAACTCACTCTGCATTAACATGGTTTGATTCCCAATTACAAGTGATAACTCTATAGAAGAAGAGATCCAAAATAGAATAACACTTGGAAATACAGCATATTATGCAAACCAGTTTCTCTTTAAAAGCAGATTGGTCTCCAAGAAATCAAAATTAAAACTGTACTGGAGTATTATAAGACCAATAGTAATATATGTCTGTGAAGTATAGGGCTTGAAAGAAACTATAAAAAAACAAGTTAATGGTATTTGAAAGGAAAGTGTTGAAGAAGATCTTTGGTCCTACAAAAGAAAGAGATGGTACATGGAGAATCAAAACAAACAATGAATTAGATGAATTAATAAGACATAAGAAAATAATAAATCACATAAAAGCACAATGATTAAGCTGGTTTGGCCATTGACATCGAATGGCAGAAAAGAGAATGGTAAAAGTGGAAACCGATATCAATATGACCACAAGGGAGACAAAAGAACAGATGGGAAGATGACATAAGAAATGACAGGAAGAAATTTAAAATAAAAAATTGGATTAGCAGCACCCAGGATCGTAATAAGTGGAAATCATATGTTGAGAAGGCCAAAACATTCAAATATTGAAGTTGTAGCGCCTAAAGAAGAAGATTCCCAATTACAGATTTCAGATATATCTTTTTCCCAACACACCAAGTTGTCTCTCTGTCCTACCCACTGCCAGCAGAAGTGTTCTTTCAGTAACATTTGCCACTCAGCTAATGAACTGTGGGAATTTGTCATTATGCCATTACAAGTCATAAAATGTTTTTGTCACTTATGCTCCCTCCACCTCAGCCCCCTTAACACCCTAATAATATTTTGTGTACAGTACAAATCAAAAAAATTATCACATAATTTTTTCCATCCTCCTGTCACTTTCTCCCTCTCAGGTCCAAATACTCTCCTCAGCCCTTTTTCTCAGACACCTGCAGGGTGTTCTTCCCTCTCACATTATGTGAAAGACCAAATGATGAACTGCAGAATAAATAAGTAACACTCCTCAGAATAACATTCTACCTTCACTTCTCAGAGTGACGGAATGACAACTCAGGGTAGCATATTATGTGAAGGCATAGTGCTTTGAACAAGGGACACAAAGTTGTTCATGGTTTGCTGGTGATACCAGTACTGCAATATTTGTAATAGTTCGTGTGTTAGAACCTGCAGGTTCTATAGCACCAAAATGAAAAGCTCACCTCTCTAGATTATTCTATGATAATTCACATTCCCAAACCTTATTTCCATAACCTTTTCTGTTCCTTTTGTTTTGATTTGGTCAGCTACAAAATAATTTGCTTGAAAATAAAAATAAAATCTTGGATCTCAGAAAATATACAATCCCTGCCATCTGTTGTTTGAACAGACAAACTAGAAGAGGAAATGTCAAAGACTATAAGAACCAAAAAGAGGAAATGTCAAAGACTATAAGAACCAAAAATATAACACTCATAAAGGGTAATAATGTAGTACAAAATCACAAAATTGATTGTGGAAGGTTTCCAAAAGTTAACCTCTAAGAAACTTTACCATGTTGGAAGCCTTCTAATACAAGACAGGGAAGAAGAATAATTAATCTCTGTATTATATTTCCAATTTTATCTTGATTCTTGGAAGCTCTCCCTTGGACAAAAATCCTGAACCAAAATCCTCTAACAATTTGTTTCTCCCACCAAAGTTACATGTCACAGTCATCACATATTTTCGCTTTAACAATCTGAATGATTTGCACTTTTGTCCATCACAATACTACAACAAATATTAGGCACATTTTGTATCCAAAATTATAAGTTAGTGCAGTGCTACAAGCTGTAGGGTTTAATTTCATGTAATCTTTGGTGTGACTTGGAATGAATTCCTTGCTTCAAATTGCAAACAGTACTAAAGCAAAACGATTTAAAGGGCAAAGATGCAGGAGTAACAACAAATAATTCTTGAATATAATGTGGTCTCTCAAGTTTTCAAAGCACAATCAATTAAATAAATGTGGGATTTGTTTCATGAAGCTGGAATGTTACTTCCATGACTGTTGTCTTGACACTTCAGTGTCTTGGTACCAAATAATGGCTTCATAACATTTCTGCAAGAAGACAATCCACTACCAACTGCAGAATTTAGCTCGTGTCATACTAAAGAGTCTTGTACCAAACCAAATTCTTGAAACTGTCACTCTGAACAGTTCCGGAAACTAGGTGGCAGTCACATTGTTGGCAAGAAAAGCACCAATCTTTGGGGAAAATATACAAGATTTAATGCAACAATTACCAAATCAGCAAATATCTGTTTGAGAATGTCATATTAATTCTGGAGGAGCTGTCCCTGTGTTGCCAGCAGGTGTTCATACCATGGTGGAGCATTCAGCATATTCATATATATACACTTACCTGCAACAGCAGATTTTCACACGAAATATAGAACATTTATGTGAAAAGTATTTGTAATTAGTCTATATTTTAAATATTTTTAGCAATTTTATTTGAAAACACTTTCTTTTTAACTCCACATATGCACATCCATAACAGAATCTGCCATTGTGTTGGAGACCTCCCTCAAGATGGCCATGTGGAGTCCAAAACATGTAGGACAAATGATGGTTTATTGATGACTGTGCACCTGTTGGATTAAATGCTGTATAGTGAGTCTACTGCATGCAATATGGAAAATGTTAAGTTTAGAGTGAAGTTCATATGTCCATTTTACACTTCTGCTTTAAAGATGGAGACATCAGGTTCCTCCAAAATATCGGTTCTCTACCAAACAACATGGTGTCACACTACAGAAGACCATAGCCTTGATACACACTGAAATTGGAAACAAAAAACTCCCATTTCTGAAACTACACATAGCTTTCTGGTAAATAAAAACATTCCCCAAGGTCTGTAAAATGTCCTGCTAAATCTGGAATTTTTATAATTTCTCTCTCTCCCTCCCACATGGGTGTACACAAAGTTGGACTGAAAACTTTTAAAAAAACCAGATGGTGTTTAAATTTTAGTGCGCTGTTTATGAAAAACATCAGCATTATTTGAACAGGAAATGATAAAATTATGAAATAAATGGCATTTCGTGAAAAACAAATCAGTGATTATGCAGCTAGTCTTAATAATGAAGTGCATTTCCTTATTGCCTAAATATGTAACATGATTTTTCCCCCCTCCCCATGTGCTTGCACATGTGAATATAGGCTGTGTAAAGGATGAAGTTAAAACTGTCCTTATGCTTTATTATGTACCATGCCATGAATATGCATGGGGAAATTAAGGAGTAGCTCCAGTCTTTCTTAACTCTCATCACTAGAAAAAGTGTATTCAGCTTATGACCCCATTTGCTTTACACCCAGGGACACTCTGGGCCCCACAGCTAACCAGGAGGTGATGAGAGATCTAAAACATCTGTGTTACCTGGCTGCAGAGCACACAGTTTAATCAGCATACTGACTGGGATCTGCCAGCTCCATTCAGAGTAATCAGTAATTATACCACCTGATCAGATGCACTAAAACACAGGCATGCTACACTAAGAAACAATTTATTACATGTATAATACATAACATTTTACAAAAGAAGATCCTTGAGCAATGTTTCTCAGTATTCAATATGATACAAAAGATGCACATCTGAGGGTCAAATAATAAAACCAAGTTGAGTATTTATCACACACATTAAAGTAATCTGTCCCCACTTTGCCACAGTAGGAGTTTCAACACAGGAGACATAAATGATGCCATATTTACACATTTGATTCATGACTAAATAAATACACAATTGGCAAAATAATAATTCCTTTCATTCTAGTAAAATTTCATTGATAAAAATGCACGAACATCTCGGCCTTGTGTATTTAGCCAAGACTAGACATATTTTTGTAAGGACTGGCAGAGCATAAATAACACTTGCCAAGTGATGTACAAGATAAAAGGAGGGGGAGGGATAAAATAGTTCATACATATAAAAAATAAATACCATGTTAGAAAAAAGGAAGGTTACAAAATTCCAAACGGGGCATCAGACAACACAAAAGTTACTCAAAACAAAAAATATTACAGCAATGCCAGCCTGCATGCAATGTGCATACTGCTATGCACAATTCTGTCCCTATCCTTACATTTAAATGCTACATTGACCCTGCTGAAGTACACTTTCTGCTCACTTGCTCTCCACATCAAAGTCCAACACTAGAAGCTTTGTCTCCTCTGTCCCATTCCTGCTGCCGACAGCACAAACCAATTTTGTCTCGTTGGCACGAATTCGCCACACCACCCCACCACTCCCGCCACTGTCCAGGGCCACCAGATTGCGGATGAACTCACCTGCCACACAAATACATGTCAAAATTCCTCTCAGCACTCTACTTGCTACTTGCCAAAGCAAAACTTCATGAACTTGAAGAGCCACATACCTGTACGCACATCCCACAGTTTGACTGTGCCATCATCGGATGATGTGATCACAAAACGATTGTTGAACTGCAGACAAGTGACAGCTGATTGGTGTTTGTTAGGGCCTGATGAGACAAATCACACACATAAAAGACTAAGGATTTTACTCTTTTTGTTTTTCTGTGATTTTTGTGATTATTCTTTGCAAGTGGTCACAATTAGGAGCAGAAAATAGCAACAGTTATGGTATGCGAGAGTTACTATCACAGCGCCCACGCCCACAGAAAAAATTTCCTCTGGCTACCAGTGCCATTGAGTGCATAGTGTTATATGAAGCTGTCTACGTATCAACAGGCTTCTGCACAAAATGCACAACACACATAATGTTACTGCTTCTTTCAGAGGTGCAGTAACTTGTGTGGCTATCAGTATGCTTGACTTTTCAACTTACTTTGCAAACAGAGCTTCTCTTCCTGAAAGTCCACTGTTTTGTAAGAAACTCTTCAAGTACAACGTGGCCTTAGATGAAGAACAAAGAGAATGCCTTACTTACTTACTTACTTACTTACTCCATGATGCAGAGTCCTTCTTGAAAAGCTAACTGGTTTGCAGCTAGTCAAGAAATTCCCCGCATTTCATGGAACCCGAAGGTTCATTACCGCATGCACAAACATCCGCCACCTGTCTCTATCCTGGGCCAGCCCAATCCAGTCCACATACCCACATCCCACCTCCTGGACATCCGTCATAATATTATCCACCCATCTACGCCTAGGTCTCCCCAGTGGTCTCTTTCCCTCCAGTTCCCCCACTAAGACCCTATACACCCCCCTCTTCTCACCCATATGTGCCACATGCCCAGCCCATCTCATTCTTCTCAATTTTATCACCCGCACAAT
>Ga0136643_10007550_pt1 | contig 15732 bp, 16 predicted proteins | sample TergutLab28metaG_FD_96883 | JGI IMG/M metagenome (GOLD analysis project Ga0136643, IMG submission 96883) | Labiotermes labralis P1 segment gut microbial communities from Petit-Saut dam, French Guiana - Lab288 P1 (version 3) (version 3) | ecosystem: Host-associated > Arthropoda: Insects >... | reverse complement strand
GTAGTCATACATCGGGTAAATACACCATTTATCACCTGTATTATGATGCGTAATTTTTGCAATACGGTAGATAACAGGGTCTCTCATGTTTATATTAGGGCTTGACATGTCAATTTTAGCACGCAAAGTTCTGCAACCATCTTCAAACTCACCGTTTTTCATTCTTTCAAACAAATCAAGATTTTCTTCTACTGGGCGGTTTCTGTAAGGGCTTTCTTTGCCGGTTTCTGTTAAAGTTCCACGATATTCTCTAATTTCTTCGGCAGAAAGTTGGCAAACATAAGCTTTGCCTTTTTTTATGAGTTTTACAGCATAGTCGTAGCAAGTGTCAAAATAGTCAGAACCGAAGAAAACTCTGCCTTCTAAATCGTCACCAACAAGCCATTTAACGTCGTTTGTAATAGCCTGCACGTATTCTTCTTTTTCTTTTGCTGGGTTTGTATCGTCAAAGCGCAAGTTAAATTTACCGCCATACATTTTTGCAAGCGAGTAGTTTAAAATTATTGATTTTGCGTGACCTATATGCATGTGGCCGTTTGGTTCGGGCGGGTATCTTGTGCATATTTTATTAAGCTCGCCCTTTAAGTCTTCGTTTATAAATGCGTGAATAAAGTTAGCCGTATCTTTAACATTTTCCATGGTAAACTGTTCCTTTCATTATCTTCTTTAATATATTATAATATAATTAAAGAAAATAGTCAAATTTATGTAAAGGAGCATTTTAAAATGAAACCAATTATTGGCATAACACCAGCACTAGAAGAAAAAAGGTTTTTTTTAAGCAAGAAATATGTTGAGGCCGTTCTAGATAATGGCGGAATACCGCTTATAATACTGCATGAGGAGCTATTATCTAAAGTTGATGGGTTAATTTTTTCAGGCGGTGGAGATATAGACCCTAAATTTTTTGGGCAAGAGCCACATCCTAAAATTGACACCGTTTTTATAGAGCGAGATGAGTTTGAGTTTGAGCTTTATAAAAAGGCAAAAGCCCTAAACATACCTATTTTAGGGATATGCCGAGGGTTACAGCTTATAAATGTTGCTGAAGGTGGCACACTTAACCAACACATAGAAAATCACGTTGTTAGCCCAAGAGATGCCCTGGCACATGGCGTGAATGTTGATACTTCTAGCATATTATATAGCGTAATAAATTGTGAAAGAATGGAAGTGAATAGTATCCATCACCAAGTTATTGATAAAGCTTTAGAGAACGTGAAAATAACGGCATGGTCGCAAAATGAAGGTTTTCCAGAGGCTATCGAGGTTTTGGGTAAAAAAATCTTAGGAGTTCAATGGCATCCAGAAGAGCTTTATAGAAATCACGAACCACATAGAAAGATTTTTGAGTACTTTATTAATCTGTGCAGAAGTAATTAACTTGACAATATGCGACAATAGTACTATAATAGTTGTATAATAAAAAAACATTTCACCTCTTCTTGGTACTTGAAAAAGCTACCAGGGGGGGTGATTTTTACATTTCAAAAAAGGAAGGGAAGAGATTAAAATGAGCAAAAAGCAAATGTTAGGGAGAATGCTTTTGTTGGTATCAAGTATTTTATACATAGTATTTAGCTTTGTTGATGGAAGGCTGGTCGGGCGTTTCGAGGGATTAGCTCGTTTGAGGGAGAGCGGAAGTCCGTTTCATATGCCGGCACTTATGGTAATAATTTTGGTTATGCTTTCATTTATAGCTGGGATAACTGGGATTATTTCAAGCGTGAGCAGATATAGTGCCAGAATGGCTCGTGACATTGGAGTTATAGCTTTAGTATTAAGTGTATTTATTAATTTAGCTGACTTTCATTTGGGAGGGTCTAGGGTATATAATTTGCTTTACAGGAGGCTTTCTTTTGCCTCTATTGAGTTTTTGGTAGTTCAGGTCATTTATGTAATCGGAGCAACAAAATTGAAAAAAATTCATTTACAAAAAGGTGGTATCATCATGGAAGAGAAAGGCATACTGGTTTCGAACAATGGAAAAGGCAATACTGCACAAGATTTTTGGAGGTTGATATACTTATGGCTTGCAGTAGCAGGAGGAATTCTTATATACATATCAAGAACAGTTTTAACAGTTACTGAACGTAATTTTTGGGGTTCTCCAACAATTGTAAGGCATCCAATGGCAGGCTTTGTACTTTATTTGGGTATATTTGCGATTGCCGGCGGGCTTATTGACGTTATTGCAAAATGCTTTTGCATAGGAAAAACAGAAATAAATGTTTATGCCGATTTTATTGAAGGTACGGGCGTGGGAAAATACTTTATGCTTGGTGCCTACAGCACAAAGCAATTTAAGCTAACGTATGACCAAATAACAAGCGTTGATTCGACTAAAAGCTCTCTAACAATTCACGCCCACGGCACATCATATAAATGCTATGTTAAAAACTCTGCTGAAATTCAAAAAATTATATTTGACCTTAGAAAATAGGATTATAACCTGTTAATTTCGTAAATGCTTCAATACATTAATAATTTTCTGTGCTTCGCTTGATTTGTAAAGGCTAATCGAGCGGAGCATAGTTTCAAGCCTCGATCTCAATAAAGCTGGCGGAGTTTTTAAAGTGATTTCGTCCAAAACATGAGCAATTGTATGGCTTACAGAGCTCTGATGTGTAAAAACAAAATCACCATTTTTTATTCTCCAGAAAAACGGACAATGTTCTTTTAAAATATTGAGCGTAGTCTTTGTCTTGATAAAATACCTATCATTGCCATAAATTTCTTCTTGCCCGAATAAAAGCTCCGCAACAACAGTATTTTCAATGGAAATAGAGGCAATTTTACCGCGTATCATGTTAATATTATCTTTAAAATCTCGAAGAAATTCTTTGTTAAATCCGGGGCCATCAAAATTATATGCAAACTTTATTTTGTTGCCGTGAATGGGGAAGAGGTCTATCCCTGCAAAGGCAGCCAAATTTCCGCCTTTTGAGTGGCCTGCAAAGTAAAAATTTCCGTTTTCATATTGACTTAAATATTTTGTAGCTACTTGCGAAGAAAGCCGTTGGGCCTGTGTTATTTCTTCTAGCATCGAAAAATTTTCGTGCCAGCCAGCTCTTGTTCCGTCGGTTCCTCTGTAGGCTATGCAGTAGTTGTTTTCTCCTAAATCCAAAGCAAAGCAAGCAAACTGGCTATCCTTCATGTTTTCGTATACAAATTCTAGTATTTTTATATCCTTATATCGTTCGTTATATTTAAGCAAAATTGCCATTTCTCTGTAGTCTTTTAAGCTTTTTGTGCAACAGCCAAATCTAAATTTTAATATTTCGTCATTTTCTATAAGTAAGTTGCAAAAATCTTTTACTGCGATGTGAGAAATTTTTAATCCTTCCCCTTTAAATTTACGAATATCTTTGCCAACTGGCAAATAAGCAAAGGCCGACAAAATAAAAGCATCTATGTAATCAAATGGCTTTTTTTCTGTGATTTTTTGATTTTCTTTGGCGAGGTAGTCGAGCAAATATGTCATAACAAGGCACTCCTCTCTATTAAAGTTTATGAGAGGAATGCCTTGTTATATAACGTATCATGGTTTTTGAGTATGAAATTTTTTGAGTTTTTTCAAAACCTTTTCATGAACTATTTTTGCAGGAGTTCCCATTAGAATTTCGATACCTTCGTTGATGTCGTCAATAGCATATATAGAAAATTTACTACTTTTAACCGCATCAATAACAGAATCTTTTAAAACCAAGTCTTTAATGTTTTGCCTAGGGATAATAACACCTTGGGTGCCAGTTAACCCTCGTTTTTTGCATATATCAAAAAAACCTTCGATTTTATGCGAAACGCCACCTATCGGCTGGATTTTGCCAAACTGGTTTACACTGCCAGTAACGGCAATTTCTTGGCTTATAGGTATTTCTGAAAGGCTTGATAAAATTGCATAAAGCTCGGTACTAGAAGCCGAATCGCCATCTATTCCACTATAATTTTGTTCGAAGCAAATTCTTGCAGAAAGCGAAAGCGGAAACTCTTGAGCATACTTATGCCCCAAGTAGCCAGAAATTATATTAACACCTTTGTCGTGTAAACGTCCCGACATGTTGGCCTCTTTCTCGATATTTATAATTCCAGCTTTGCCCATATAGCTGGTTGCTGTAACCTTTGATGGTTTGGCAAAAGCATAATCACCCATATCTAAAACCGCAAGGGCGTTAATTTCGCCAACTTTTTTGCCTTTAACATCAATTATAATAACATCATTATCTATAAATTCGGCAAGTTTTTCTTCGTAGATGTTAAACCTAAATTCACGCTCTTCTAGTGCCTTTTTAACATGAGTATCGTTGATTTTTGAAGAATTGTCAAGCTCTGCCCAAACGTTTGATTCTAGTATTATTTCACCTAGTAAACTAAACTGAGTTGTGAGTTTATCTTGACTTTCAGACAATCTAAAAGAATGCTCTAAAATTTTGCAAATAGCATTTTCAGAAAGCTCTTTGCAATTATTATTTTTTGAATACATTTTTGTGAATTTAACAACTTTTGAGATGTTTTCATCAGAAGCCTGCATTTCGTAATCGAAATCGGCCCGTATCTTGAATAGTTTTTTAAAATTATCGTCAAATTTATAGATTAAATTGTAATAAAAAGCAGTACCTACCAAAATAATTTTTACGTTTAAATTTGCAGGCTCTGGTTTGATGGCATTAAGTGCAAGCGTTGGGTTGCATTCGCGTAATGGTTCGATTACTATTTTTTCGGTGGCTAGGGCTCTTCTAAGTGCTTCCCATGCAGCACTGCTTGAAAATAAATCGTGTGCCTGAATTATGAGATAACCGCCGTTTGCACGGTGTAAAGAGCCTGACTTTATCCTCATAAAATCGGTCGAAAAGCCGCCTACTTCGTTATCGTATTCAATTTCGCCAGTTAGATTTGAATAGGTTGGGTTATGCTCAATAACAACAGGTGCACCAGCTTTACCACCATTATTTGTTAAAACATTTACTCGATATTTGTTAAATGTTTTTTCAGATTTTTTTTTCGATTGAGCTGAAATAATAGCAGAAACAGCATCATCCTCTGAATCAGTACTTAAAAAATCACTGATATTGTTTAAAATGTGTTCTTTAACACTGGCTAAATACACAAGCACATCATCATTTTTTGCATATTTTTTAGAAACCTCCGAAACTATTCGCCCAACTGTAAAAAGTCCAATTTGATATTCAATTGCTTCTATATCTTTTTTGAGGAGCTTCTCGTCGTCTTTAAGTTCTTGCATTATCTTGTTTGCTTTTTCTTGAACAGCGTCTGACGCATGGCTTATCTTATTTTTAGTTTCTTGACTTAATTTATCATATTCTTCTTCACTTAGTACCTTGCCGTCTACTAGAGGTAGCAAGTATATTCCCGAATTTGTGCTTTTAACTGAAAAATTGTATTTTTTAACATCCTCTGTAAGTCCATCTATGCGATTATCTTTTATTTCCTGATATTTGTTGATAATATCACTTTTACGGCTTTCATAATCCTTATTTGAAAACACTCGTGGAATTTCAAAAATAAGCGAGTTTACCAACTCTCTCATATCATCAGAAAAAACTTTTGCAAGACCAGCTGGAAAAGTTAAAAGCTTTGGCGATTTTGGCTTTTTAAAATTGTATACATAGCACAAATCATTTGGCGTTTTTTCATTTTTTGCAATGTTTTCGGCATAATGCTTTGAAAATGTTGTTTTACCAGTGCCAGATAAGCCACAAGAATAAATATTATAGCCCTTTTTCTTTATATGAAGACCAAACTCGAGCGATGATGATGCTCGTTTTTGCCCAATTATATCCAAATTGTTATCAGCCATATCTGAAAAGTTAATTTTGTTTTTTTTAAAATATCTTTTTAGTCTTTTGTGGTCTAGTTTTGATTTGCTTTCTGACATTCGACCACCTCTTTTTTCGAACTATATATAGACATTTAAGTTGAAAAGCACAACTTAAATGTCGCAGCTGCTACGCAGCCTAAAACACCTCCTCCGCTTATGCTGCGTCGGTGTTGTGCGTTCATGTAAGTTAAAAACAATTTAACGCTTTGCGTTATTGTTTTTAACTTAATTCACTATAGTTACAAATACCGCCACATTATTATAGCATCTTCTTTAGTGTCTTTATAATAGTTTTTACGAAGCCCCTCAATTTTAAAACCATTATTTGCGTATAATTTTTGGGCTGGGGCGTTGTTCATTCTAACTTCTAGGGTAATGCCAATCATTTCTTTTTCTATGGCTATATTAATTAATTGTTTTATAAGTTTGTCGCCAATTCCATTACCTCTATATTCTTTTTTAACAGCGATGTTGGTTATATGCCCTTCATTTACAACATGCCACATGCCAACATAGCCAGCCACCTCACCCTCAAAAAGTGCAAGCAAATAAATGCTTAGCTTATTTTCAAAAGCATCTTTTTCAAGCTCGTGCTTGCTCCATGGTATTGAAAAAGAATCTTCTTCTATTGCATAAACATCGTTTAAGTGCTCTCTTTCAAACTTAATTATTTCTATCATTTTTTTCTTCGTACTCCCGCTCTGCTTGAGTTTTTTTAAGATACATAAGTTCAAACTCGCTATAATCTACTGCCTTTTCAATTAAATTTAAAGAAGCCAAAGCAATGGACGAGCCTCTTTGCATATTGTTATTTACAGGTGCAATTTTATGGCCATTTTCAAAAATTAAATTTCTATGAAGCAAAATACCATCACCTAAAAATATTGCAGGCTTGTTATATGAATTAACAGTTTTTATTACATCGTTTATATCTTCTGCCATATAATCACTTATTTTTTTGCCATCTTCATATAGGGCACTATAAACTTGGTTACGCCTAGCATCTATAATTGGCACAATTAAGCTTTCACCCTGATATAAAACAGTATATGCCAAAGCATCAAGCGTGGGAACGGGTAAAATTTTTATACCCATTGCATGAGCAAAAGATACGGCAATGCTTGCCCCAATTCTAAGCCCTGTGAAAGACCCAGGACCGCTTGATACGGCTATATAATTAATTTCAGAAAGCTCCATAGAAACGGATTTAAAAAGATTTTCTATAAGAGGCAAAAACGTTTCAGAATGATTCATTTTATAGTTTACGGTAAACTCGCCGATTGTTATGTGATTATTAATAATTGCACAAGAGGCAACTTGCCCGCTTGTGTCAAGCCCTAGAATATTCATAATTAATTAATACGCCTCCCAATTATTGGTAAAAATTTAACATCTTGTTTTGTTAGCCCTTTTATTTTAAACATTGTAAAAATGTACACAACTCCACCAATTGCAATAGATAACATTAATGCTATAGAATTGCTTGGATATACCATATACAGCAGCCTATAAGCTATAAAACACACTACAGACATCACAATTGATGCAAATATCGGCTTTAAGAACACAGCTTTAAAATCAAGCTTAGAGCCTGTGTATTTATATGCAAAGTAGGCATTTATAGAAGCGGCTAAGGCGTAGCACACGGTTGTTCCAATTATTGCACCAACAATATTTATAGATGGTATAGAAATAAGTATAAAATTTAGCGGAATTTTTATAAGGCAACCAAGAAATGCTGAAAAAACAGGAACTTTAAGTTGCCCAAGCCCTTGTAAAACACCTGTGCATATTTGAGAGAGCGAAAAGAAAATTACGCTAATAAAGCCGGTTTGCAAAAGTAGTGCACCTTCTGGAGCTTCTGGAAATAAAAATTTTAATATTTCGCTTGCAAAAATGCCCATTCCAAAAGCAGCAGGGATAGAAATAATCATGGCAAGCCTTATTGCTAGGTTCATTTTGTCGTTTGCAGCCTTTTTGTCTTTAATGGCAATAGATGCTGATATGCTAGGAATAATAGCAACTGCCATACTAGAAGCTATAGCAACAGGCAGGTTTGTGAGCGTTACAAATTTACCCGTTAATTGCCCAAAAAGAGCAGTTGCCTCACTTTCTGTAAAGGCACCGCTTGCCAAAAGCCTTGATGTAACCATGCTTGTATCTATAAGGCTCGTTAGGCTGTAAATTGCCGTTCCTGCAATTATTGGAAATGCCGTTCTTACAAGCTCTTTTGCGATTGTTTTGCTGCTTTCTATTGCATATGGTGTTTCGTCGTTTTTAATATTTTCTTTTATAGTTTTTCTTTTTGTTAAATATATGAACATTATTAGAAGTAGTGCACCAAGCGCACCAAGGCCAGTGGCAGCTGTTCCGCCTGCGGCTGCAAGTTCTAAGCTTTCGCCAATAAAAATAAATACAAGGTAAATACTGAAGATGGCGTTAATAATTTGCTCTAAAACTTGGCTTAAAGCGGTCGGCAAAGTATTGTTCATACCTTGGAAATATCCACGAAAAACGCTCATAACCGCAACTATAAACACAGTTGGGGCAAGTGAGATGATGGCGTAGTAAGCTTCGGGTATATTCAAAACCCAGCTTAAAAATCTTGCACCAAAAAAAAGCATCAAAGAGCTAATAAAACCACCGATCATTGCATAGATCAAAGATGTTCTAAATACCTTGTGGGCACTTTTGTACCTAAAAAGTGCGAGCCTTGTAGATGTCATCCTAGAAATTGCAGCGGGAAGCCCAGCCGACGAAAGTATAAGAAAAAAATTGTATATATTAAACCCAGCACCGTATATGCCGTTACCTTTATCGCCCAGCATGTTTGTCATAGGAACGCGGTATAAAAACCCGATAACCCTAACAAAAAGCCCAGCAAACGCCAAAATAAATGCCTGTGTTAAAAATGATGAAGATTTAGTAGTCTTTTGCATGTTAAACCTCTTTTTCTTAAGTAATGTCTATTTTTAATTTTACCACATTTTGCACATGTTAAGCAAGATTTTTTGAATCTTATTTTTTAGATTAAAGAAAGAAAAAACGGATACATGGTAAGTATCCGCTCTTAGTACTAACTACATATCAAATTCAAAACCTATTAAAGGCGAGTGTTGCTGTGCACCATATACGTCAGTTTCACCCAAATCACCCGAGCAAATAGGGCGTGCAATTGTAATTTTTATAGCTTTTGCAGGGTCGAAATTAACTATGCTTATAATATCGTCTTCTTTGATATTATAAAGCTTTGCGAAGGATTGCTTGTTAAAAACCTTGTTTTCCCAAACTTTTCTATAAATATCGAATTCTTTGAAGATTATATCAAATGTAAGCTCGTATGGGCCTGCGTTTTTGCTTCTTATAACGTCTGCAATGTCAAATAATTTCACGCAAGTTCGCCTCCTTTGCAGTTTTTAACGCTAATTGGGAAAAAGTCGGCAGGATTATCAACATCCATAAGGTGGTACATATTAAATTCGTAAACTTCACCAACGCTAAAGTCAGATGGAGAGAAAGGAAATGCCAAGTTGCCAGCTGTTGATTTTCTGCCTTCATATCCGTAATGTAGCATTGTAGAGCGAGCGAAAGAGCAGATTGTATCTGCTTGCTTTTGGTCTTTCGCAACGGCCTCAATAATTATGCAAAGCTCGTGCGAAGTTTCTTTAGGCAAGTTCTTAAAAATACCCATAACGCCGTTTTTACCGTAAACTTTAAAATCTAGAAAGAAGTCGTCCATTCCAAAGTTTGCAAAATTTGATTTAACTTTTGCTTTAACCTCTTCGATAATTGTATCAATTGCGTTTATCATAATAGGGTCTTTACAAGCGGCGATAGAAACTGTCCTATATCCTGTTTTTCTTGCAGATTCTAGCTTTAAAGAGTACTGAACAGATGGCACAAATTTACTGCCTTTTACGATAACTGTGTTTTCGTTAAACTGCTCGAAAGTAGTATTTGTTAAATCTAGCTCGCCGCCAGGGCCAGGAAGATGTATAGGGTCTGATTTTTCATAAAGCGTATGAGCCGCAACCGACAAAGTTGTACATTTGCGGTTATCAGAAAGTGGCATAATTTTGAAATAATCTTCGCCTAAAAAGCCCATCATACAATCGCTTCCGCTTCCTGGTGTTGCAGCTATTGCAGCACATTCTAAAATTTTGCCAAGATGAACCGCAAGCCCAATATCATAGCCATTTTTAACGGCTAGAGAAGCAAAAACCGCAGGGTCGTAAGCACGGCCTGCAACGATAACTTCTGCACCCATTTCAAGAGCTTTGATAAATGGCTCGAACCCCATTTGTGCAACGATTCTTTCAGATTCGTTAATATCTCTTTCTTCTAATTGCTTTGCAGGGAAAATTGGTCTAATATCGCCACTATCGAGCTTGTTTTTGATAGTTTCTTTGCTTAATTCCGAATTAATTATGCCAAGTTTAAATTCGATATTAAGTTCTTTAGAAATTTCTTTGATAATATCAACATTCCAATCAAGATGACTGTCAGCACCCGAGCCGCCAGCCGAGCCAATTATTACAGGGATGCCTCGCTCTAAAGCTGCGGGTATCATTATGCTTAGATCTCTTTTAACTGCGTTTCTATCTGTGAACGACTTGCCAGAGCCTAGGTAATGCGGGCCTGGGTCTGTCGAACCAGCATCAACAGCTATAACGTGTGGGTTTAAATCCATAGCTCTTTGGAATGATTCCATTGGAAAGCCATAGCCCAAAATTGCCGTTGGTGATAAAATTCTCATTTCTTGCATAATTTTAAGTACCTCCTTGTGTATAGTTTATAACGAAATTAGCGGAAGCCTAGGCTTCCACTAAAAAATAAGTATTATTTATGCCTTTTCTCCTACAGGTGGGCGAAGGCAAAACGGTAAATTGCCTTTTTCTGCATGTTGCTTAACGCAAGCACAGCATTTTCCAAAGTTTTTACAAGTTGTATTAGCACAACCACATTCTTTTACACAAGCCATTTATTTCAACTCCTTATTAAAATATTATTCGATAGCATCAATAGCACTTCCGCAACATTCTTTTATACAAAGACCACACTCTATACATTTATCATAGTCGATTATAATTCTTCCATACGGCGACCCGCCGCAGCTATACAAGCTATTGTCGCCTCAGTCGTCATCACAACCGTTATCAGTGCAATTTACGGGGATTTGCCCCTCTCTGTTAGGGTCATTACAATTGCAGTTAAGTGTTTTGTCAAGAATAGGTTCATCAACCTCTATATAGCTAACTGCATCAACTGGGCAACATTTAATTGCCGTACAAACGCTTTGTGAAGCGAAACATCTTTTATCGTCAATTTTTGGTTTCATTATAAAATCCCCCTAGTTGTTTTCAAAACGCTCTTTTAATTTATCGTAAAAACTTTTAAGGCTCTTGTCGCCATTATTATCAAGAAACAGGCAAAATGGCAAGCTATCTGTATTTTTATGTTTAACGATACAATCACAACAGTTGCTGTGATTTTCGCAAGATGTTTTTGGGCAAGCACATTCTTTTGAACTTTTACAAGCCATTTATTTCACCTCTTTTTTCTTTCTTATTTTAGGCTTTACCAAGTCATAACTATCAGAAACCATATCGTAAAGTTCTTCTAAGGAAACATCGTCGCCATCTTCCATATAAACCATGTTCCAGTGTTTTTTATTCATATGATACGCTGGCTCTACACTATTGTAGTTTTCTCTAAGAATTTCTGCCTTTAAGGGGTCACATTTTAGGCTAATGTGAACTCTGCCATGATGGCGACTTACAAGTGCAAACATTTTTTTGTTTACCGAATGCTTTATAACGGCTGTTGTTTCATCAAAAGGATAGTCAAGAAAAGCAGCCTCATATGTTAAACAATAATCAATTAATTCTTTTTCTGTCATTAAGCTACTCCTTTTTTAAGTAAGCTGTTAAAAATATTATTGCTAAGTTAAGCAAAATTGCAAGCGTTACACCAATTTTAAATTTCCACTTGTTTGTTTTATGCCTAAAAACATTCATCCCGAAAAACGCACCCACGCTTCCCATTAAAAACGTGCATATGAGAAGCGTGGTTTCGCTAATTCGCCAGCTACCTTTTTTAGCTTTTCTCTTATCTATTCCGTAAAGAAAAAATACGATGATATTCCAAGCTAAAAGCCCGAGGGCTATATATTTCATTAAAGTATGCCTTTAAGTGCTAAAATTCTCTGTGTTGTGTTGTAAGCTATCATATAAGCCTCATCAACGCCCATGCCCGGCTTTGCCAAAACTTGGTCTGGAGAAATTGCCATTGCAATGTGCATACAAATTTGTGCCGAACGCTCAGTTTCATTACAAGTGCCACCAAGGTATGCACCCATGTTGTTTCTTTTTGCATATAAAACCGCTTCAATAGAGTTTTGAATTCCACCTAAGTCTGGAGTTTTAATTTGAACCATATGGCCTGCTTTGTTATCTGTAAAGTAAACAACATCTTCAAAAGTGTTGCACCATTCGTCGGCAACAATTTCAATTGGAAGGTTACGAGCATCTATAAGCTCGCGGAGGCCCTTAAGTGCAAGCATTGTTGTTTCTCTGTTACCTGTATCAACAGGCCCTTCAAACCTGAGTTTGTAGCCTTTTGCAATTTCAGTAAGAGATGCAAAATAGTCAACAATTTTTTCAATATTATTGTCAAACACAACGCCAGCCATGCCATAAATATCAAGATGGATAACAGGTTTGTAATCAGGCGTCATTTTAAGCTGTTCTATTCTATTAACAAGCCATTGTACGTACTCTGCCAAAACTTCGCCGTTTTTGCCAATTTTATCAATATGGTTAATAAGTGCATGGGGAAGAACAGGAGCACTTTTTAAAATCATTTTATCAGCGTTATCATATCTATTATCGCCTGATTGTGTGAAGATAGGTATTGCTTCATCAGCAATTTTTGTGCCATATTCGTCTGCAACAACTTGAGCCATTTGTTTTTTGTTTGCTTTAGCAACAGCATCTAAAACTGCTTGAGTAACGCCGTATCTAATAGCAGTGTGAAGATGATTACCATCCGTGCAAAGGTGAGAATCGATAAGTGTTGCCATTTCTTTAAACGTGCCAATTTCTTTGCCAACTAAAAGTGGCTTAATTTCTCTTTCAATAACAGGGATATAATCTTTTGCTAAAAATAGCGGGTCACGACCAGCGGCACCAGAGTACTGAACAGCTGCACAATCGCCCCAAGCTATTTGCCCATCTTCTAAAATAAGCATAACAGAAACCGATTCGCCCGGCTGGCGAACTTTTGAAAATCCTTCAGTTACTGCAATGCCAACATAATTGCTTCCATCTGGCTCTGCACCTAATTTTATTGCTTTTTGGTCATCAAAGAAAAAGCCTGATTGACCCCTAGAACATACTAAATCTACGATTTTCATATTAAACATCTCCTAAGTTAGATAATTAAAAACTTCAGTATATTAAGGACGACCAACCAGCCTACCAAGACCGATTGAGTAAACATCGTCTATAACCATTTGGAAAGAAACAGGGCGGTTTTCAAATCTTCCTCTTTCTTCTAGCTTGTGGCGGTGTAAATCCACCAAATCTTTAGAAAACGGCAAATTGCCAATATCTAAGAACCTTATAGCTCCTTCGTTATCACGAGCAGGCATTGCAAGACCGCGGTTAAATTTACTTGGAGCAAAAGGAATGTCTAAGGTTCCAGCTTCAAAAGCACGAACTGCTCCAATGGCGATGTCGCCTCTGCCTAGGTCGATAACGTTGTTCATTATGCAATCAACTTCTGCTTCGATAATTTCAGATTCAAGCAAAATTGAAGCTGTTCTTGTGAAATTTTGGTCTTTAAGCATACTAACAACTTGTTTTGTTGCTCTAAGTCCTTCAGCATTAGCCTCTTTGGTTGGAATACCCATAGCCTCATGAGGAGTTTTAACAATTACTTTAGTTGCCCCAGAAAGTGCAGCAGCAGCAGAACCCCAAGAAATAACGCCAAAAGCCTTTGCCTCATCCGCAGGGAAGCCGCCCATCCATTGATGTAAAACTGTTGTTACAACAACATCTTTAAAGCCAAATCTGTTAAGGTAACTTTCAGTTTGTTTTTGTAAGCTTCTAACAGCCGAAATATCTTGAATTAAATTGCCGCATTGGCCATAACCAACAGTTATGTGCTTACAGCCTTGAGCCGCTGCCAATAAACTTTCTATAATTGCAACTGAGTTTGATACACAAGCAGGAACAAGTGTGCCAGTTAAAGGCCCATAAGGCTCACGGTTTATTGTGATTCCTGCCTCTTCATAAAGACCTATAACTCTATCGCAATATTGCCAGTCGTAAATTGTTTTTTCAAGAGTATGATTTTTAGAGTATGGAATGTTGTAGCTTATTCCGCCTCCTTCATATGATGTAAATCCACCGGCAACTGCAACTTCTGTAAGAAGCCTAGCATCTGGCGTACCGTGCCTAACCTGAACAGGCGATTTAACCGCAGAAGTTACTTCACGGCAAATTTTAACGCCATAATTAACCGCAGGGAAGCCGTTTAACATAGATCTGCCTTGGATTTTAGATTCTTCAATACCAACTTCGGCCTCTTTGTAGCGGTTAAGTCTTGTGTAGGCATCAATAGTTGTTGGTAAAAGGTCTGCTTCGCCTTCGTTTTCGAGATGTCTAAGAAGCTCAATATGTTCGCTAACCAGAGCAACACCTGCACGTGGTTGAATTAAAGTATCGCCGCTTAGTTTGGCTTGGTTAAGTTTTTCAGAAAAACGCTTTTCTGTTGCAATAGCTTTTTGGTAGGCAACGGCCTCTTCAAAATTAACGTCCTTTCCTGTTGGCCAGTGTGTTAAAACGTCTTTTTGGAGTTTGTAAAATATGTCGTCGCTTAGTTTTTCGTTTTTTAGTTGAATGTCCATTTTAAACATCCTTTCGTTAGTTTTTGGGCAACTTGCATAAACAATTATGAATCATTGCCTAGTTCAAGAAACTCATCTTGCATTATTTTAACTGCCGTTTTGGGGTGTTCTCTAGATAGAAGCCCCATCGCCGCAAAAATATTTTTTTTATCCAGAAGCATTTTAGCCGATTTTGGTTTTAAAATGCTAAAATCGAGCGGAGAAAACAAAGCTTTTTCCAGTATTTTTTTAGGATTTTCGGCATTTATAACCGAACCGCCCGCACCGATTATATATTTAACATCGCTTAAATCTTTGCCTGTTTGCATAAAAGTTTCACCAACAGGTGTGTAATAGCTTTCAAAAAAGCCACAGTGCCTATTTGCCGAAATTAAAACGGCTTGGCTTGCAAGCTCTTCGTCAATCTTTTTCTCTGTTTCAGTTTTTGGCAAAGTTTCAGGGTTTTTCTTGCATGTTTCGACCCAATTTATAACCTCTTTCACAGAAACGCTAATATTCCTAGAAATATTATCAGCACCAGCCTCTTCTAAGAGTGAAGAAATAGAGTATCTAACGCCAATATCACCTTCAACCGACCGTTTTGCAAACGGCTCAGGCAACCCCTTGATCACAACATTTAGCATAGTAGGTGTGCCTGCTGCCATGGAATAAACATCAGTCGTAGCACCGCCAACATCATAGGCCATAAGCGTGCCTATTTCTTTTTCTAAAATTTCGCAAGCTTCGTAAACCGAAAGAGGCGTTGGAACAATTTCTCTATCCATAAGCTTCTGAATGTCTGAAAGGCCTTTGGCTTCTATAATATTTTCTATAAACAAATCTCTTATTTTTTCTTTTGCAGGCAAAATATTTAATTTGTTAAATTCGGGCATAACATTTTCTGTTACAATTGCCTTTTTGCCTGATTTTTCTAATATTTCTGCAATTTTGCCTGAAACTGTTTTATTACCTGCAACTATTACAGAAAAATTGCTATCTATGC